>Ga0207676_10003382_pt1 | contig 11279 bp, 10 predicted proteins | sample KBSSwiS72_FD_184307 | JGI IMG/M metagenome (GOLD analysis project Ga0207676, IMG submission 184307) | Switchgrass rhizosphere microbial communities from Kellogg Biological Station, Michigan, USA - KBS Switchgrass S7-2 (SPAdes) (version 2) | ecosystem: Host-associated > Plants > Roots >... | reverse complement strand
TTGCCGAAGTCGATCGCGTTCTTGCCATCGACCGCCGGCAGCACGGCGAACTCGGCCGTTGTCCCCTCGTGGGAGAACGTGACGGTGTCGGGATCGCCGAGAGAGTCGTTCACGGCTACAGCCTATTCGGTGCCTGCGCCTACTGCGGTCTCGGCCAAAGAGCGGGATCAGTCTTTGGAGAGTTGGCCCAAACGCGCCGCCGCGGCGGCGATCCGCTCGTCGGTGGCGGTCAGTGCGACGCGCACGTGGTGCGCGCCGTCGGGGCCGTAGAACGTGCCAGGGGCGACCAGGATGCCCAGCTCGGCCAGCGCGGCGACGGTCGCCATGGCATCCTCGCCGCGGGTCGCCCAGAGGTACAGCCCGGCACCGCTCTCGTCGATCCGGAAGCCTGCCCCCTCGAGCGCGGCAAGCATCGTGGCGCGACGGGAGCGGTAGCGCTCCCGCTGCTCGGCCACGTGCCGATCGTCGCCCAGCGCGGCGATCATGGCGTGCTGCACGGGAGCGGGCGGCATGAGGCCGGCGTGCTTGCGCGCCGCGAGCAGCTCGTCGATGAGGTCGGAGCAGCCCGCGACGAATCCGGCGCGATACCCGGCCAGATTGGATTGCTTGCTCAGCGAATAGACCGAGAGCACCAGGCGACGGGTGTCTCCGATCACGCGCGGATCCAGGATGCTGGGCGCGGGCTCGTCGCCCGTCCAGTTCAGCTCGGCGTAGCACTCGTCGTTCACGATCACGGCATCGAGCTCGCGGGCGCGGGCGACCGCTGCCGCCAGGTAGTCGACGGAGTTCAGGTGTCCGTCGGGATTGCCGGGGCTGTTGAGCCAGATCAGTCGGGTCTCGTCCGGCCAGTCGGCCGGGTCGTCCGAGGCGAGCGGAGTCGCTCCGGCCAGTGCGGCGCCCACCGCGTATGTCGGGTACGCAACGGACGGGTGCACGACCACGTCGCCCTCGCGCAGACCGAGGAGCACCGGCATCCATGCCACGAGTTCTTTGGAGCCGATCGTCGGCAGCACGTTGGCGACCCCCAGCGTCACGCCTCGGCGCCTGCCGTACCAGTCGACGATCGCCTCGCGCAGCGCGGGCGAGCCCGCGGTGGCCGGGTACGAGTGCGCGTCCGTGGCGGCGGCCAGCGCATCGCGCACCAGCTGCGGCGTCGGGTCCACCGGCGAGCCGACGGACAGGTCGACGATGCCATCGGGATGCTGCCTCGCGCGCTCCGCGAACGGGATCAGCGAATCCCAGGGGAACTCGGGCAATTCGAGCGGGCGGCGCCCTGCCGCGGTGCTGGAAGCCCCTGCGCCGGACACCCCTACTGGCCTTGCGGCGGAAGGGCGGCGATCAGCGGGTGATCCCCTGCGATCACTCCGACCTTCGCGGCACCACCCGGCGAGCCGACCTCGGCGAAGAACTCGACGTTGGCCTTGTAGTAGTCGGCCCACTTGTCCGGCAGGTCGTCTTCGTAATAGATGGCCTCGACGGGGCACACCGGCTCGCACGCCCCGCAGTCCACGCACTCATCGGGGTGGATGTAGAGCATGCGGTCGCCCTCGTAGATGCAGTCGACGGGGCATTCGTCGATGCACGCGCGGTCTTTGAGATCGACGCAAGGGAGGGCGATGACGTAGGTCACGCCTCCATTCTATGCAAAGGTCAGGCACTCCCCCGGCGCCCGGGGGCGGGGACCACCAGCACGATCAGCGAGAGCACTGCGGGGCCGATCGCCCACAGGTAGCCGGGCCATCCGTCGAGGCTCAGAGCCGTGCCCCCGGCCCCCGGCAGCGCCAACAGCGCGCTCGAGCCGACCACGCCGAGCGCGGCGGCCGCGGCGACGATCCTGCTGCCGAACACGAGGCGGAAGCCGCCGACCAGGGCCGCCACGATGGCCAGGCCCGCGATGAGTCCCCACGGCGGCACCTGCCCGTGGGTGAAGGTCGTGATCCCACCGACGACGACGCCGACGAGCACTCCGAACGCCGAACTCAGGGCGGTAGCCCCGGCGCCGAGGGGCTCGGCCGCGTCGTGACTGGGGATGTTCTGCATGGGCTGACCTCCGGTGGACAACACTAACGGGCCGAGGTTAGGGTGGGGTAAGTAAGGCAAGCCTCACCAAACTTCTGAACCTCGTCTCTCGAAAGCAACTCGTGCTCGCAAACGCATTGATCGGCCTGCGTGAAGGCCTCGAAGCCGGCCTCGTGGTCGGCATCCTCGTCGCCTTTCTCAACAAGCTCGATCGGCGCGATGTCCTACCGAAGTTGTGGATCGGGATCGCGGCGGCGATCGCGATCTCGCTCGGCGTCGGCGCCGTGCTCACCTTCGGCCCCTACGGGCTCTCCGAGCAGGCGGAAGAGACCCTGGCCGGCAGCCTCTCGGTCGCGGCGGTCGGCCTGGTCACCTGGATGATCTTCTGGATGGCGCGGCACGCCCGTCATCTGAAAGGCGAACTGCAGGGCCAGCTCACCACGGCTCTCGCGGGCTCCGCGGCGGCGATCGTGGTGCTCGGGATCGTGAGTGTCGGGCGCGAGGGCGTCGAGACCGCGCTGTTCATCTGGGCGAGCATCACCTCGAGCGGGCAGGAACTGCTCGGCCTGATCGGCGCGCTTCTGGGGATCCTGGCATCCGTGGTGATCTCGTACTTGATCTCGCGCGGGTTCGTGCGCATCAACCTGTCACGATTCTTCTTCTGGACCGGCCTGTTCCTCGTGCTCGTCGCCGCCGGCGTGTTCGCGCATGGGCTCGGCGACCTGCAAGAGGCGGGGATCCTGCCCGACGGCCGCGCCGCCTACGACTTGCGCCCCGTGATCCCGGGCTCCAGCTGGTACGGAACCCTGCTCGGTGGTCTCTTCCAGTTCACGGCTGATCCCACCTGGCTGCAGGTCATCGCCTGGCTCGCGTACGCGGGCGTCGTGCTCGCGCTGTTCCTGCGGGTCAGTCTCGCGAAGAAGACGGCGGCGCCCGCCCCCGTGACCGCCGCGAGCGACGGCCTTGCGGACGCGGACGCGGACGCGCTGGCGGCCGGACCGGCTAGCCGTTCGAGTCGGCGCCCTTCGTGACCGTGTAGTTCGCGATGAAGCCCGACTTGTCGTCCTTGCTCAGCAGGACGGCGACGTTGTAGTCACCCTTGGTGAACAGGCCGGTCGCCCCGTCCGCCGTCTTGCCGCCCGCATCGTCTCGCGTGAAGCCGGCGCCCGTGAGCTGCGCGACGATGTCGTCGAAGGAGTCGACGCCCGAGACCTTGATCGTGACGTTCCAGGCCTTCTTGTCGCCGGATCCCAGCGACAGGCCGCTTACGACATCACCCGAGATCACGGGAACGTCGGAGGTCGGGAAGTCGCTGGGGAGCTTGCCGGTGCCCGCCGAGCCGACGCCCGGGATGCTGATCCCGCCGCCGTTCGAGCCGGGCAGGTGGAGCAGGCTGCAGCCCGAGAGCATCAGCGGAGCCGCGAGGGCGAGCGAACCCGCGAGGGCGATCAGGGGAAGGCGACGACGGCGGGTTGTGGTCATGGGGTCCTCGTTCTCTCGGGCAGGGTACGCGCACAGTGTATTGACGGCCCGAACGGGCCACAAACATGTTCTGCGCTTATCTTTGCGACGAACGAGGGTGCCACTCGGGTTGACAGGTCCGAGAGGCGGCGCGTCACACGTTGGCGTCTTGGCGCTTCAGCCTCGAGGTGCGGCGGGCACGGGCCGCCTGGTCGAGCTCCACCTTGCGAATGCGGACCACCTCGGGCGTGACCTCGACGCACTCGTCTTCACGGGCGAACTCGAGGCACTCCTCGAGCGTGAGGCGCCGCGAGGGTGTCATCCGCTCGAAGTTGTCGGCGGTCGACTGCCGCATGTTGGTGAGCTGCTTTTCTTTGGTGATGTTGACGTCGAGATCGTCGGCGCGCGAGTTCTCGCCGACGATCATGCCCTCGTAGACCTCTTGGGTCGGCTCGACGAAGAACGACATGCGCTCCTGCAAAGCGACCATCGCGAACGGGGTCGCGACACCGGCTCGGTCGGCGACGATCGACCCGTTGACGCGGGTCGTGATGGTGCCGGCCCACGGCTCGTAGCCGTGCGAGATCGCGTTCGCGATGCCGGCGCCGCGGGTGACGGTCAAGAACTCGGTGCGGAAGCCGATCAGGCCGCGCGACGGGACGATGAACTCCATGCGCACCCAGCCGGTGCCGTGGTTCGTCATGCCCTCCATGCGACCCTTGCGGGCGGCGAGCAGCTGCGTGATGGCGCCGAGGTACTCCTCGGGGGTGTCCACGGTGAGGTGTTCGAAGGGCTCGTGCACCTTGCCGTCGATCTGCTTCACGACCACCTGCGGCTTGCCGACGGTGAGCTCGAACCCTTCGCGCCGCATGTTCTCGACCAGGATGGCCAGGGCCAGCTCGCCGCGGCCCTGCACCTCCCACGCGTCCGGGCGGCCGACATCGACGACCTTGAGCGAGACGTTGCCGACCAGTTCGCGATCGAGCCGGTCTTTGACCAGGCGAGCGGTGAGCTTGTGGCCCTTGACCTTGCCGACGATCGGCGAGGTGTTGGTGCCGATGGTCATCGAGATGGCCGGCTCGTCGACGGTGATCGCCGGAAGTGGCCGAACGTCGTCGGGGTCGGCGATGGTCTCGCCGATGGTGATCTCGTCGATGCCCGCGATGGCGACGATGTCGCCGGCGTGAGCCTCTTCGGCGGGGTAGCGCTCGAGCGCACGGGTCTTGAGCAGCTCGGTGATGCGCACGTTGGAGTGCGAGCCATCATGGCGCACCCAGGCGACCGTCTGGCCCTTGACCAGCTTGCCCGAGAAGACCCGGAGCAGCGCGATGCGGCCGAGGAACGGCGAGGCGTCGAGGTTGGTGACCCAGGCCTGCAGAGGCGCCTCGTCGTCGTACGAGGGCGCAGGCACGTGCTTCAGAATCGCGTCGAACAGCGGCTCGAGGTCGTCGTTGTCGGGCAGCGTGCCGTTCTCGGGCTTGTTCCAGCTCGCGGCACCGTTGCGGCCGGAGGCGTAGACCACCGGAACGTCGAGCAGGGCGTCGATGTCCAGGTCGGGCACGTCGTCGCTGAGGTCGCTGGCGAGGCCCAGCAGCAGGTCGTGGCTCTCTTCGACGACCTCGTCGATGCGGGCATCCGGCCGGTCGGTCTTGTTGACGAGCAGGATGACGGGCAGCTTCGCCTCGAGCGCCTTGCGCAACACGAACCGCGTCTGCGGCAGCGGGCCCTCGCTCGCGTCGACGAGCAGGACGACGCCGTCGACCATGCTCAGCCCGCGCTCGACCTCGCCGCCGAAGTCGGCGTGGCCCGGGGTGTCGATCACGTTGATCGTCACGGGGCCTTCGGTCGCGTGAACGCCCTTGTACGTGACGGCGGTGTTCTTCGCGAGGATCGTGATGCCCTTCTCGCGCTCGAGGTCGTTGCTGTCCATGGCGCGCTCGTCGACGTGGGCGTGCTCGCCGAAGGAGTTCGTCTGGCGCAGCATGGCGTCGACGAGCGTCGTCTTGCCGTGGTCGACGTGGGCGACGATCGCGACGTTGCGCAGATCAGAACGGGTGGCCATGGCCATGGAAATACCTCGAAAAAGGAAGGGAGGGGGCCGAAACTTCGGCGGACGAACAGATCGGGGCGCGGCAGCGAGCCCGACTGACCCTTCATTCTAGCCGAACGACGGCCGAAACACCGGTTCAGGGGCCGGTTGAGGGCGCTCCGGATGCCGTGGCCGGTCTCCACGACCAGGCGTCCCAGAACACCGATGCCGCCAGCGCGGAGCGGGTCACACCCCTGACCCGGGCGTCGACGGCGGTGAGTGTGGGATAGGCGTACAGCGGCATCCCGTAGGCCTGCGACCAGATGCGGGTGTCGAGCTTGGTCAGCAGCGCGGTCTGCTGGGCCGGCTCGTCGGTGGCGGCGAGTTGCCGGATGAGCGCGTCGGAATCCGGGTCGTTGTAGTGGCTGAAGTTCGCCAGCGCAGCGTCACTGCGGAAGATGTCCGCCTGCGCGGTCGGGCCGAGGCGGGTGGTATCCCAGGCGAACAGCGCGGCGTCGTAGCTGCCGTCCACGCCCAGCAGGCCCTGCCAATCCGGGCTCGAACAGTCGGTCACCGCGAAGCCGGCCTGCCCCGCGCTCTGCTGGATGAGCTGGAACTCGGCGACCCGGCGCGGGTTCGACGGGTCGTACAGGATGCACACCTCGGGGCTCGACGTGCCCGCCTCGGCGAGCAGCCGCTTGGCGGTCGCGATGTCGGGTGAGTCGTAGGCGCGCGACCCGTTCTTGGCGACCGCCTGCGCATAGCCCGCCGCGCCATATCGCAGCACGAACGAGTCGAGTCGGCGCGCCTTCAACTCGCCACCCCCGGCAGCGGTCGGCGACGACAACCGCTCGATGATCTGCTGCCTCGGCACGGTCTCGAGAAAGGCCCTGCGCACCTTCTCGTCGGTGAAGGTCGCGTGCTTGCCCCGGGCGAACTGAAGGTCGAGATGCTCGAAGCGAGCCTCGCTGCCGGTGGTCACCGTGACGCCAGGGACGGCCGCAAGCGCCTTCGCCGTCGCCGCGCTGGGCTCGGGTGTCGCGATGTCGACGGCGCCGCTTGAGAGCAGGCGCGTGGTCTCGAGCGGATCCGGCGAGACCCGCATGGTGAGCTGTGCGAAGCTCGGACGGCGGCTTCCGATGTAGTGCGGGTTCGCGGCCAGCACGACCCGGGTCCCAGAGATCTTCGCGATGGTGTACGGGCCGCTCGAGACCAGGAGGGACCGGTCGCGCGGGGTTGACGAGAGGTTGTACGCGTTGTTCCAGGCCTTCGCCAGCGCGTGCAGCCGGCGGGCATCGTGCTTCTGGATCGCCTCCAGCACCGCGGTCTTGCCCGCTTCCGCGTCGCCGGCCTTCGTGTGCAGCGCCTCCCGCGCGAGCAGATGCGCAGGTACTCCCGGCGCCAGCACGGTGCTCCAGTCAGCAACCGCCGAGTCGAAGGTGACGGTGAGCGATCGGCCGTCCGCCCCGACGACCGGGACCCCGCTGGCCTTCTCGAGCCCACCCCCCACGCGCCCGTCGAAGTAGACGACGCCGCTGGGGAAGTCGCCGGTGTACCGGCCGGTTGCGGCATCCACGAACGGGGAATCGTCGAACTTCGCGGTGTTGAGCGACCCGGAGTTGGCGGCCCAGGCCAGCAGCAGGTCTGCGGAGTCGATCGGCGTGCCGTCCGACCAGTCGACGCCCTGGTTGATGCTGTATCTCACGACCATCGGCGTGCGGCCGAGCAGTTGAGCGGTGCCGAAGGAGGTGTCGAGCACCGTCGCACCGCGCTGGTCGGCGTACCCGAACCCTGTCGAGGTGAGCAGCGCGACGTCGGCGTTGGTCTCCGAGCCCCGGCCGTACGAGGTGTCGGGGTTCGCCGAGGTGAACGGGTTGCTGACCGCCACGACCACCTCGCTTCCGGCCACCAGTGTGTTCTGCGGAGTGCAGCCGACCAGAGCAGTAAGCACCGCGACGCCCAGGGCGAGTGCGGTGGCGCTGCGGGTTCTCACTCGATCAACCCTAGGCGGGAAGGATCAGCCGGCGCGGCGCCGCTCCCGGCGGTCGCGCTGAACACCCGGGTCGGGAACCGGCACGGCGGCGATGAGGCGCCGGGTGTACGGATCCTTCGGGTTGCGCAGGATCTGGTCGGGCGTGCCGACCTCGACCAGGCGCCCCTTGTTCATGACGGCGATCCGGTCCGAGAGCATGTCGACGACCGCGAGGTCGTGACTGATGAACAGGCAGGCGAACTTCAATCGATCCTGCAGCTCCTGCAACAGATCGAGGAAGCGAGCCTGTACCGACACGTCGAGGGCCGAAGTGGGCTCGTCGGCCACCAGCAGCGAGGGGTTGAGCGCGAGCGCGCGGGCGATGCCGACGCGCTGACGCTGGCCGCCCGACAGCTCGTGCGGGTACCGGTTGCGGAAGCTGCGGGGCAGCTCGACCTGGTCGAGCAGCTCTTCGACCCGCTTGCTGAGGTCGGCGCCCGAGACGCGGCCCGAGAGCAGCAGGGGCTCGCCGATCGACTGCCCGATGGGGAAGCGGGGGTTCAGCGACGACCCGGGATCCTGGAAGACGATCCCGATGGTGCGCCGCACCTCGCGCATGCGAGCACGAGATGCCGTCGACAGGTCGACGCCCTGGACCACGAGCGAGCCTTCGGCGATCGGCAGCAGCCCGACGCAGGCGCGCCCCACCGTCGTCTTGCCGGAACCCGACTCGCCCACCAGCCCGACGACCTCACCGGGATGGATGGTCAGGTTGAAGTCCTCGACCGCGCGGAAGGCGGGCACACGCCCGTGCTTCGGGTACTCGATCGCGACGTCGATCAACTCGACGACCGCCTCGCCGGCGACCGGCTTGACCGGGATGTTCGACGCATCGATGCGCAGATGCGGCACAGCGGCGAGCAGTTCCTGGGTGTACGGCTGGGCCGGCTTCGTGAAGATGTCGGAGACCGATCCGGATTCGACGATCGCGCCGTCTTTCATCACGATCACCTTGTCGGCGAGGTCGGCGACGACTCCCATGTCGTGGGTGATCAGGATGATCGCGCTGTTGAGCCGGGTGCGCAGGTTCCGCAGCAGGTCGAGGATCTCGGCCTGCACCGTGACGTCGAGCGCCGTGGTGGGCTCGTCGGCGATCAGCAGCAGCGGGTCGCACGAGATCGCCATCGCGATCATGGCGCGCTGGCGCTGGCCGCCCGAGAGCTGGTGCGGATACTTGCGGATCGTCCCCTCGGGGTTCGGGATCTCGACCATCTTCAGCAACTCGATCGCCCGGGCCTCGGCATCGAGCGGCGTCATGTCCAGGTGGGTGCGCAGGCTCTCGGCGATCTGGAAACCGATCGTGTAGACCGGGTTCAGGGCCGTCATCGGCTCCTGGAAGATGACGGCGACATCCTTGCCTCGAATGGAGCGCAGCCGCCCCTCCGAGATGCCGATGAGTTCGCGGCCGCCCAGCTTGGCGCTTCCGCCCACCCGGCCGTTCTGCGGCGTCAGGCCGAGCAGCGCCATCGAACTGGAACTCTTGCCGGAGCCGGACTCGCCGACGATGGCCAGCACCTCGCCGGCCTTGACGTCGTAGCTCAGGTTCTTGGCGGCCGGGTACCAGGTGCCGTCGACCCAGAAGTCCAGGTCGAGACCGGTGACCTCGAGGATCGGAGCGGCGTCATCGCGGCTCGCGGCGGTGGCGGTCATCGGAGTGTCTCCCTGGTGTGGTCGGAGGGGGCGAGAATGGCGGGATGGCCGTTGGACCGCAAGAGAGCGTTCTCTACCCACTGGGCTCGCGCATCCTGGCCGCCGTCGCCGTCGTCATCTGCGCGGTCGTCGAGGTCTCGCTGCTGGTCTACGGGCATGCGGATCTGACGATCCGTGCCACGCCCGCTGTGCTGCTCGCGGCTGTTCTGATCTTCGCGCTGTTCTGGGCGCCGCAGATCGAACTCGATCCCGGCGAACTGCGGGTGCTGAATCCGTTCCGCAGCTACCGGATCAGCTGGCCGGCAATCCGCGAGATCGACTCCCGCTGGTCGCTGACGCTCATCACGGTGGGAGGACGCATCACCGCGTGGGCCGCCCCGTCGCCCGGCTTGTTCAGCCAATTGGGCAGGATGCGGCGCGACGCCTTCCGCGTCACCCTCAGCGCCCAGCGCGAGAGCCGTGGTGCCGAGCAGGCCCGCCAGTTGATCGTGCAGCAGTGGGAGGCCTACCGCGACCAGGGAGTGCTGGGCGCGGTGGAGGGCGAAGGCGTGACGCGTCGCTGGAACGTCCCGCTGGTGCTGGTGACCGCGCTGCTCACCGCGGCGACCATCGCGGGCGCGACCTGGCCCTGAGCTCATTTCCCGCTCTTCACGGGTTCGGGGTTGCCCTGTGCGACAGCCAGTGCACGTTCGGCGCGGGCTCGACGGGTCAAGCCGCGTCGCTGCCGCGGGTCGAAGGCATCGCGAAGTCCATCGCCGATGAAGTTGATGGTCAGCGCGATGATGACGATGAACAGACCGGGCCACCAGAACAGCCACGGACGAGTGCCGAATGCACTCTCGTAGTTGCTGATGATCAGACCGAGCGAGGTGTCGGGCGAGCGCACCCCGAAGCCGAGGAAGCTGATCGCCGCCTCGGTGAGGATCACCGCCGACATCGTCAACGTGGCCGAGACCACGATGACGCCGACGGTGTTGGGCAGGATGTGCCGGAACACGATCCGGAAGTCGGACGCACCAGCCACCTTGGCCGCCTCGACGAATTCACGCTCGCGCAGGGCGAGCACCTCCCCGCGCACCAGGCGGGCCAGGGTGGTCCACAGGAGGACTCCCAGGAAGATGGCCAACACGAATGAGCCCGCCGCGCCGACCCCGCGGCCGACGATGGCCGCGATCAGGTACAGCGGAACAATGATCACGATGTCTGTCGCGCGCATCAGCAGCGCGTCGACCCAGCCGCCGAAGTAGCCGGCGGTCGCGCCGAGAGCGACACCGATCACCGTCGAGACGATGCCGGCAACGAACACGATCATCAGCGACTGCTGCACGCCGCGCATGACCTGCGCGAACATGTCGTGCCCGACCGTGTCCTGCCCGAAGGGGTGGATGCCGATCTGGAACGGAACCAACGACATGGTGGGAGCCCCGCCGTGGATGACGGTCGGCACCTGGGCGTAGTTCCACATCCACCAGCCGGGGATCTTCAGCCCGAAGGCGTCGATCCCCTCGGAGCTGAACGCGACGATGATCACCACGATCAACAGGAAGAGACTGATCATCGCGGCGCGGTGCCGCAGGAAGCGCCTGAGCACGATCCTGCCCAGGCTGAGGCCTTCGATCTCGTGCATCTCGATCGACGACTCGAGGTTGATCCCCGCGCTGTCGATCGTGCCGGCCGCCTGACTGTTGGCCAGGTTGCGCGGATCTTCGCCGCCGGGCGTTCCGGCGTCACTTGCTCCTGGGTTGAGCTGTCCTAAGGTCATGCGGTCACCCGAATCCGGGGGTCGAGCGCCGAATAGACCACATCGGCGAGGAAGTTGAACACGATGATCGTGATGGCGGTCACCAGGAAGAATCCCATCAGCGGATTGATATCCACCCGATGGAGCGCCTGCACGAAGAGGGCACCCATGCCCGACCAGGCGAAGACCGTCTCGGTAATCACCGCTCCGCCGATCAGGCCGCCCAGGTCGAGGGCGATGATCGTCGTGATCGGGATGAGGGCGTTGCGGAAGGCGTGACGCATCACGACGGTCCGCTCGGTCAGCCCCTTGGCGCGCGCGGTGCGGATGTAGTCCTGGTACGCGCG
>Ga0207676_10003377_pt1 | contig 11286 bp, 7 predicted proteins | sample KBSSwiS72_FD_184307 | JGI IMG/M metagenome (GOLD analysis project Ga0207676, IMG submission 184307) | Switchgrass rhizosphere microbial communities from Kellogg Biological Station, Michigan, USA - KBS Switchgrass S7-2 (SPAdes) (version 2) | ecosystem: Host-associated > Plants > Roots >... | reverse complement strand
GATTTGAATCGGTTTCGCGATACTTGAAGCGGTGGTAACGGCGGCGAATTGAAAAGCTTCACGCCGCGGCGACAAGGGGGGAGTTCCAAGTGGGATAATCTGTGCACGCTGATGAGTTGCAAACCGTCCCCTTCGATCTTGGAGTCGTAATGCTTCGCTTACTTGTAACGCTTCTCTTGCTTGGCACGCTCGGTTTTGCGCAAAAGACTGCTACGCCATCATCAGCGGGCACTCCACAAGTTGAGCATGATCTCCCGGTTTGGTCGACGGAGCGGCCGCAGCCGAACAGGTACATCTCTGCGCATGGAATCCGTGGCTTTGCCGGCGGTTACTCGGAAGACGGTTTGGAATTCTGGAGTTTCCCTCTGCAACTTGTATCTGGATATCAGCTCAGGTTTGTGTTGCCAGGGGCACCTATCGTTTCTGCGAACAGCGCGCTCACTTCAGTTGAAGTTGATCCGCTGGGAGTAACACGCATCTACGCGGCGCCGGATTTCCGCGTGCAGGAACGCATTACAACGCATGCGGAAGTGCCCGGTGTTCTGGTGCGCTTTACCGTGGAAGGGCGGAGTGATCTCCTGATTGAAGTGGACTTTCGGCCGTCGCTCAATTTGATGTGGCCTGCTGGAATCGGTGGCCAGGAGACCTTATGGGACCAGGATGCGCGAGGCTTCCTTTTGAGCGAGCCTTCGCATCAGTTCGCAGCTCTCATTTCGTCGCCCCAGGCTACAGAGCACAGTGAGCTGAATAATGATCGCCGCGGTAGCGATTTCAATCGTCTCACCAGTCTCACATTGAAACCGGAAGCGTGTGCGGCCGGCCGATGCGCGACCCTGGTGTTCGCGGGGCAAAGCGAGAAGGGAGACGAGGTGCACGCGACGACAGTTGCTTTGCTGCGTGCATTCGAGAATTCCAGGATTGAGAATTTTAGTCTTAACGACGGGAAACGGTATAGCTCGCGTGAGATTTTGAAAATCACTACGCCCGATGCTGAGGCGAATCGTGCGATCGAATGGGCGCAGATCGCGCTGGAGCAGGCCTGGACGTGCAATGCGCGGCTCGGGTGCGCCATGGTCGCCGGCTATGGGCCATCGCACACTTCGCGCCGTCCACAGTATGCCTGGTATTTTGCCGGCGATGGCCTGATTGCAACTGAGGCGCTGTTAAATGAGGGCAACTACACGCGGGCCGCCGAAGAACTTGCCTTTCTATACCGGTATCAAAAGCAAGATGACGGGATGATGTGGCACGAGATTTCTCAAAGTGCAGGCTTTCTGAATTGGGCAAGGGACTATCCCTACATGTATGTCCACGTCGATATAACGTTTGATTTTCTGACCGAGCTTGCACGATACAACCGGATCAGCGGAGATCAGGCGTTTCTAAAAGAGCATTGGCCAGCGACCTTGATGGCGTACCAATACTGTCTCTCCACACTGGACAAGAGCGACGGCCTGCCGCGCGTACCGGGGGACAAGATGAGCGGCAACGAGCAAGATCGCCTCACAGATGAATTGACACTCTCCGCGGCGTGGGTGAGTGCAGCTCATGCAATGTCTGAACTGGGGGCGTCGATGCACGACGAGACACTGAGCCGGCAGGCGGAAGCTGCAAGCCAACGCGCCCGGGAGAGCATCCGATCGCGATACTGGGATTCCAAAGAGCGGCGTTGGATCAGCGGATTTACCCGATCGGGGTCGGCGACCGAGAAGACATCCGGGGCGGATATGGCGGCGATTGCCTCCGGCGCTTCGACACCGGAGCAGACATCCGCGACTCTGGACATGCTTTCGACCCCAGCTTATTTGACTGCGTGGGGATTGCGCAGCAAGCCAACGTCGGCTCCTGATTACGATCCGGCTGGGTATGCGAAAGGGAGTGTGTGGGCCGTCGGTACGGCGGGGGCAGCCGAGATGATGTGGCGGGCTCATCGTCCAGAGGTTGCCAATGCCTTGTGGCGAAGTCTTGTGCCCTGGGCAGCAGTCGATTCACTCGGTCACATGCATGAGGTGATGTCGGGCAGTTTCTTTACACCGCAACGGGAATCGGTGCCTGAACAGACTTGGTCCTCATCAGCATTTCTCTCCGCCGCTATCCACGGCATGTTGGGCCTGGAGTGTGATGGGCGCAAAAGAGTGCTGCATTTCGAGCCCCAGGTTCCTGCTTCGTGGCAGTCGTTCCGGGTCGACCATGTCCGGGTTGGCAACAGCGTCGTGGATCTTGCGTGGCATTCAGAAGACGGGCATTTCACGTTAGATGTGCAGAATTCAGGTCCGAAGTTTCACCTCAATTGGACCCAGGCCAGAACCGGCCGTGATACGACTCCTGCTGTCTCGCTCTCGCGCGACATTATGCTCGGCAACACGCACTTGAGCATACCTTGAGAATCGCGGAGGTCGAATGATCGCTGAGCGCCGAGTCGGTCTAGAAATTATTGTTTCCTCAGGTCTTTGCAACCCATGTCTCTCGATCCATTGAACTCGATCCTCCGACTGGTGGTATATCGCCAATGCGCTAACCGAGAAGCGGGATTAGTCCTCATAAGTCTTTGGGCTGTATCTTGAGCGCCCGGGCACTGATATGGCGGCTGCATCGTACAGAAAGGAGATGGCGTTGTTTGCCGGGCACCTATCCGCTCAGGCCGGATCATGACGCTCATGCAGCGTTTCGCTGGGCTGCTGCTGTCAATCCTTCCCAACGAATCGTCTGTGAACTGTCCCACAAAGAATCTGCGATTGCTTCGCACCGAATGGCTCGTAACCTTTTCTCGTCAGCCTAAATCCAATCAAAAAAGGGTGACACCCATTTCAGGAGCGAACACTACATGTCCACTAAGTACGTCCATTCGCGGCTCCCTCATTCATTCCGAGGCATCTTGGCTCGTGTCTTTACCTTCATCCCCGCATTCCTCCTTCTGTGCTGCGCGCTGGGAGCATTTGCCGAAACACCTGCGGTTGGATCCGTGGCGCCCGATTTTACCCTCACAACTCCACAAGGTACTTCTGTTCAACTATCCAAGTGGAGCCAAGGCCACGAGTCGGCTTTGATCATTTTGCGTGGCTACCCAGGCTACCAATGTCCATACTGCCAGAAACAGGTTCACGATTTTGTGAACCGCGCAGCAGACTTCGCAGTGGCGGGAGTCCCCGTTCTCCTCGTCTACCCGGGAGCCGTCAGTGACCTCGGAGACCGTGCCAAGGAGTTTCTGGCGAGTGAGAGTCAATTGCCCGCGAACATCATTCTGGTGACCGATCCGGCATTCAAAGTCACGGATATGTATGGACTCCGGTGGAATGAGGCAGGCGAAACCGCTTATCCGTCAACGTTCCTCCTCGATGAACATCGGCGGGTTCTCTATTCCAAGATCAGCAAAAGCCATGGCGATCGTCTCTCAGCGCAGGAGGCGCTGGAACAACTCCACAAAAAGTAAGCGCAACGATGCTGCCGTGAGACTAGGGAACCGCAGGAGCTCAGGATCCGAGCATGTTCATGAGCTCTTCGCGGTTGAGATCCTGATCGAGGTTGGCCGGAATCATCTCCTTCTTCAATTCATCGATGATCGGAAGCAGCATTTCCACTTGTGACTTGATGCGGTCGCGAAGGTAGTCTCGAAACCCCCCGGTCATTTCCCGAGCAGCGTCCCGGGCTTCGTCTGGCAATTCGCTCATCTCTGAGACAGATTCCACAAGTTCGCGAAGCTTGTCATCGATTTTGATGACCTGCTCGGGCAATTCCTCCTGAATGTTAGCCAGCTTCTCCGGCAAATCTCGGTCTTTGATTTTGTCGAGAACTTCCTTGAACAGGTGCTGCTGTGACAAGGTCTCGATCGTCTCATTGCTGAGAGGCGACAGAAGCGCGCCCTGGAACTTCGATTTGAACTGGTCATCCAGATCCTTGGTACGCCTGAAGACGAGATCAAGCGTTCGATTGATATCGTCACGGAAGGCAGAACCGTCATCGCGCTGCCGTGAGGTCGGCAGGCTCGAGATCCAGCTATCGAGGCCCGCTTTGGCTTGATCAAGAAAGCCTTGTGCCTGCGCAATGCCGTTGGAGCGGAGGAACTGATCTACATCCTGTCTAGTTTTGTTGAACATGGTAAGAACACTTCCCTTCTGCTTGCTCACCAGGTCCTGATAGGAGTGAACAGTTTCCCGATACTTTCGGGCCTTTTCGGCAGCAGCCTCTGCCATGAGCTTCAGCTGCTCCAGGACAGCCTCGGCAGGACCGTCAATATCATCGGGAGTTCCTTCCGGTTTGATGTTTTCGCCAATGAGCCACTTCTTCACAATCTCGACAATAGCTTCCACCGCGGCGCTCAACTGTTCTCCGAGAAGGTTCCTCAGTCCGGATTTCAACTGATCGATCTTTCGCGCAATTGCGTCGGCAACCCGCTGTGAGTTGTCCAGCGCTTTGCGCCAGTAGTCGTCCATCTCGGCGAGGAGTTCCTGCACCATCTTGTCGAGATCGTCCATCGCCCGCATTTCGTCCGTCTTCATGCCGTCATTCTGCGAGAGCAAGAACGTCCACGTATCCTGCAGGGCCCCGAAGAGCTTCGACAGATTGTCCTGGTGCTGTAACAGGTCGTCTATCCTCTGCGGCGTCGCAATCTTTGACAAGGTGTCGAAGAATGTCTCCTCGCTGTCAAATGCATTCGACCAGAAGAGCTGGTGTGCAGGCGGCAGCATTGCATCGCTCGTCGCCCTGGCGAATGCGTCCTTGTAGTCAGATCGAAGACGGGCGATCCGTGCTTGCCATTTCGAGGACGTACCGAGATTGGAAGCGCTCGCCTTTGCCATCAGGTCGAGGAGGTCGTTCATCGCACTCTGACGCAAGTCCGCGTACTGCTTCACCAGCGAGGAGAAGTTCTGATTGATAGTGTCATTAGCGGCTGCCGGAAGCTGCGCCAGCAGATCGTTCAACTCAGATATGCGATTTCCATAAGTGCTGGACATTGTTTCTCCCCGGCAACGACGCGAGCCGATGCGCGATCATCCGTGATTTGTGTCGTCTCGCTTTTTGCTTGCGTTCAGAAAAGCGGTAGATTCAATTCCCCACAGCTTCTGCATCGTCAACCACGATGGAGAGTACATTTGGATCTGAGGGCATTCGCGCAATCCCGCGGACTTGAAGCTTGTCGCCAGGAACGGTGCGGTCGAGAAGCTTGCTGGCAGCCGTATCGAGCCGAACCAGAATTGCGAGGCGCGTGCGACTTGCATCGCCTGCAGTGCTCACGTTGTAAGCCGCATAGTCGTCGGCGCTCACGCCGCTCGGAAATGTTGAAAGATTCCCGGCTGAAGAACGCGCCTCGGTTACGACGACTTCTACAGCCATGCTATCCAGCGAGGCGTGGTCCGCATCGATCGACTGCGCATTGATCGGCACGTAGTTCTGCGCGGGCGCCGCTACCGGATCGCTAAAGGTGACAGTCAGCTTCACCCGCCGCGCACCATGGCCTTGAGAATCCTCAGGGACCAGTGCGAGCGCCTTCTGCCAATCGAATGCGGGACAGTATACGGGCTCGGCAACCGCTACGGGCTTGGTGGATGCAACCTCCTTGATTTGTGCCTTCATGCTGCTGAGACTCGCAAGAAGATCGTTCAAAGACGAAGGACCCGAAGCTGTTGACGGTGCCGGAATGGATTTCGCAGTATCTTGCGTCGGCGCGGCGCTTGCACGGGCTGGTTGCACAGTCGCGCCGATCTGAGCAGCGAGTGCCTTCCACTCATCTGCGGTGATGCGCGAAGAAAGCGCGAACAAGCGAGTCAAGGCGGCGTCGGCAAATCCTGAATCGACCGCCAGCCTGGGCAATTGGAGCGTATTTCCGCCGCACGAAGCAAAGCTGGAGTCTGCTACGGCGCGGCGCTCCCAGGTAGCACTGTCGGCCCATAGATATTGGGCATCCGTGAGGTAGATATACAGAATCGCCGCGAAGACGTTCTGATCGAAAGACACGTTTGACTGCGTGATAGTCGAGCGTACCCCGAAATTATCTGCGAAAGCGAAAATGTTGGAATTCACCTCCGACACGGCACGCCCGGCGAGCTGAAACAGTGTCCCGTCCGAACTTGATTGGCCTGTGCCGGCGCGAGGAGTCGGATCGGAGGCAAACAGGAGTGTGTTGTTGCATACTGACCAGGGTCCGGAGCCGTCAGCGCGAATCTTTAGCGCCGCGCCGCTGGTGTTCAACAGCAGGTTGTTCTCGAAGATTCCGAAAGGGCACGCGATGTTGATGGCCGCTCCCGATGCATTCAGGAAGACGCAGTTGCGTACCGCAATGGGCGCGCGCCCTCCGCGCAGATCAACGAGGACAGCCGATGGAGAATTGGCAACATCGAGTGCCCCTGCTTTCGTATACGCATTGTAGGTTGCGCCATCGAAGATGAATCCATCGAGAACGAGCCCATCGCTATTCTCTTCCGAGCCAAGCACGGTCCCATCCGGAATTCCCTTCGCCCGCTCGTCAGCATCCAGTACAAAGCGTGTCGGGTGTTTCCATGGGTCGCGCGATGCAAACTCCGCGTCGTACCCGCCGAGCATCGTAAGATTGCGAATCAGGATCTTCCACTTTCCTGAACGAAGCTTTCCGACATAGGCGCCGGTCGCAATATGGATGCTGTCTCCGCCTTCTGCTTTTTCGAGTGCCTGAAAAGGGTCACGGAACGGCTTCTCGCGCGATCCATCTCCACCAGAGGCGCCTGCTCTAACGAACCAGTCTCTTCCCTTTGGCCGGTCCGGCAACGCTGGAGTGAACGCCGATCCGGGAGCTATAGATTCGACAACGATAGTCGCCTTTTGTCGCGAGGTGGGCGGATCAATATCCGTCCGGTAGATCCCTTGAACCAGATTGGTGATTTCAACCTCTCTGCCGTTATTCGATTTGTTTGCCTCTTCAAACTGGCGGGCGGGAAGCGTATGACGCTTCGCAAGAACGAAGATGGAGCCATCATCAGTTCCCGGCTTGTAGACACGAAGACCCATATGAGTCTCTGGCGTGGCATCGGGCAAAAGGCTGGCGTTCTGCTCATAACCAAGACCCACTTGCAGCTCTACCCGTTGGTTTGCCAATGAAGGATCTGGGCTGTCGATCACTTCCCAGCCAACCGAGCGATAGGTGCGCACCTCCTTGACCGGAGGCGGTCCGATATCCACCTTCAGTTCCGAGAGATGGAATCCATGCTTTGCGTTGATGCGGAAGGCCAGCACATCGGCCGGAATCATTCGTGGGGCGAAGGCTCCCTTATCTTCCTCCTTCTGAAAGTCGGTGGGCGCAAGTTCTGAAAGCCCGGCGGTCTTGCGAACCAGGTTCGCGGCTACGTAAGGTGGCTTGACGTAGTTGGCCAGCAGATGCCGCGTGTATGCATCGAGCCACTCTTTCCTCAACCCGGAAATGCCCGGATCCTGGATTGTGTTTCCCGACGCGGATTTGAAACCGAGATCCTCCATCTCATCGACGTTGGCCTCCGTTATTTCGGCTTTGTCGCCAGCAAGATGGCCAGCCACAACGTCTCGAGGCGTCAGAAAGAACAGGTTGCGATCGATTGAGACTCGATCGGGATCGCGATAGAGCGAGATAGCCGCATTTCCGCAGCCAATGAAGACATTCTCCTGGATCACAGCCGGCCGATTCACGCGAATTCCGATGGCCTGGTCGACTCCTGTACCAGAGGGAGGTCCTGGATCATGCGCGAAACAGAACGCATTGCTCGTCACCGTAATAGGCAGGGTCTGCTCCATTGCACTGCGCAGATCGAGCATGCCGAGCCCAACCGTATTAATCATAAGGTTGTTCTCGAAGCGGGAGCCGTCCCCGGACAGTTCCACACCACCGGCCGTGCTGTTGGCGAAAACGCAGTTCTTAATCGTTATCTGCTTGCCACTAAATGATGCGATCGGACCGTCCATCTGCGGGTAAGATCTCAGCTCTTCAATGGGCTTGTCTCCGTATGAATTCCTGCCTGAGGCATCGAAGAACAGCCCATCGAGCACAAGCCCGGAGTGATCGTCGTGGCCGCTCAAGAAATTGTTGTCGCGGATAGATTCATATCCGGCGTACGCTGCAAACACGGAGGGCGTCTGCCACGGATTGCGACTCGAAAAGTCGGGGCTGTATCCGCCCCTGATTTCGAGGTTTGGACAATCTACGACCCATGAAGAGCGATCGTAGCGCCCGTAATAAGTGCCCGCGGCAATGTGGATCACGTCGCCTGGTCCAGCGCTGCGCAGCGCAAGCCAGGGATCGTGAAAGGGTTTCTCGCGTGATCCGTCGCCAGACACGCTGCCCTCAGCGACAAACCAGTCAACATGCGATTCAGCCATTTGGTGTCACACCTTCAATTGGTCTTCAGCGTCTTTCGTTCTGTCGAGCAGATCTTTCATGCCTTCGGTGAACGTGGATCGGACTCCATCGAAGGTATCTCGCGCAGCTTCCTGGTACGGACCCTCCGCAAGGTTCTTGATCACTTCATCTTCAGTAGCGAGCGCTTCCTGAATCGCTTCTTGTTTCTCTTGCAACTCGCTCTTCCAATCGGAAATCTCTGATGGATCATCGGTCAGGGCCGCATACCTGGCGTCAATCTCCCCCTGCAAACCCGGCAGCACCTCATCGAAGAGTGTCTTCGATTGCTCCGTAGCGACATCACGACTTTCGCCGAGAGGTTCAAGGCACTCCTCTCCGAACCGCACCCAATCGAGCGCACGGTAATCGCCAGTCTCACCCAGGCTGGGCAATGACTTGGTACATTCCTCACCGGACCTGTACATCTCCTCGATCCACTTCTCGTCCAGCTGCTCGCGGGCATTCTTGAGCGCTTCGATCTTGTCAAGGATCTGCTTCTTCAGCTGACCTTTCTGTTGCGCGACCGTGAAATTGCTTTCGCTCTTCTGAGCGACATCGTCTCTCCATTTCTTGATGTACTCTTTCGCACTCCCATCCTTCATCCACGCGGTAAGCGTCTTGTCGCCCACTTTCGAAGCAAGCGTATTTGCGAGGTCGAGGAGCTCCGCTTTAATGGCATCAAGGTTCTCATTGAGAGTGGATTGCCCTTCCGCATTGCTGTCACGGATTGACTTCAGGTCGTCATTAAATTGCTGAATGAGCCCAGTATTCGCCACTTTCACCTTTACGAGGACGTCGGATACGAGAGCGATCTGCCCTTTGCCGTTCTCTGCCCAAACCTTCTTCTCGCCTTCGTAGAAGTCGCGTGCGCCGATACCCGTCAGCCTTTCGCCCGAAGGAGAAGGTGGAATGGAGCTGTTGAGACCTTCGAGAAGCTCGCTTGCCTTCTCGCAGGTGCTCTTCCATTCGTCGATAACGCCGTCAGCGCTCGGCTTGCCGAGAAGGGAAAGCATGGCATCAAACAGCCGATCCCGTTCATCCCCATGTTTCTGCAGAAGGTCTTTAGCTTTACTCAGATCGTCGCGGGTCATGCCGATCTCGCCTGCAGTTTTGGCGATTGCGCCAATTGCCTGCATAATGTCTTCCATTTGGAAAGTGATTACCTCGGAGTCAAATAAGATAGTGCGCGTGCAGTTCTTTTCGTCTCTCGCTCTAGCTGAAACAGCATAACGGATGATTCGATGACAGGTTGTCTTTCTTTTGTCACATTTATTGTGTCGCGAACTTGACGATCGTTTCAACTGATCGTGCGGGACACACCCAATAGCCACTTCCACTACGCCTGCGGGATCTTCCGGAGCACATCGAAAAGCACCAACGAGCCAAAGTAGCTTCACTGATGACTAGCGGCCATGTACTTTCGGAGCTCTGCCATCGAGTGCATCGAGCGAGGACCAGAGGCAAAGGATCAGCCAGCAGCGCTCTTTCGGCTCTGCCTGTACAGCAGATTTCAATTTCTCTCGTCTTCTCGAGAGAGCCCCGGTAAGTAGCGACGAAATACAAGAAAGGCAGGAAGGGTCCAGAGCATCCGCCTTCCTCCCCTTTAAAAATTCATATTTTACATCAACGGAACACATGCGAAACTTTGGTCCTCTACGGCGAACCGACGCTTCTAAAGATCACTTCATCTGAGCTTTAGGAGTTCTGGCGAGAATTGCGCGATCCCGTTCTTACCTTCGGCTCGGCGAGAATGAAGAAAGAGCTGAAGTAGATCGTGCTGCTCTGCGATGAACGACACCTAGTCTGGTGACATCAGAGCGTATTGGTAGTGGACCCTAGTCCTATTTCTTACGGATGTCTACCTATCATCGAATATATGAGAACTCAATTTCCCGAGTGTGCAATATTGATCAGCCTTCTCCGTGCCCAGGGTGTATTGATAGAAGTCAAATCCGTGACATGAATTCCAAATCGAGGTGCCATCCCCCATGGCCAATCGCTCGAATGAAAGAGAGAACCAGTCGGGAGTTGATCCCCGCAGTTATGTATTCTTCGTTTTTCAATGCCTCGCCGAACTAGAAGCAGTTATAGACTGCAAGCGCGGGACGGAGTCCTTTATTCCTAAAGAGCAGATGGAGACTTACGCGAGGCAAGGCGGGATTGAGATTTAACGAAAGCTTCAACCTCTCTTTGAGCTCGGCGGAGGGGAAGAGCAGCGGTCGCGTGGAAGGTGCTGACGACAGGCTATCTGACACCTTGCGCGATTTGGCAGTTGCAAACGCAAATAACGAAATAATCTGTGCTCGCAACTACTTAAGCTACGTAGAGTGACGCTGTAAGTCGCGAAATACCAAAATACGCGCTGTAAGTCAGACCAATCACGGAGTTTCTGCGCTCGCAAGCATTGGCGAGAGCAGGGTTCATTCCCGCTCCACACCAAGCATCGGGAAAATCAAGGTGAACGCTGTTCCTGTTGCTCCGGGTGTACTCTTACTGCGCAGATGCATACTGCCGCGGTGTCGCGCCAGAATACCCGCTGTTACCCAGAGCCCCAAACCGGTCCCCGACGTTCCCTTCGTTGTAAAAAACGGATCGTAAACTCGTCTTCGCGTTTCCTTGACCATGCCGAAACCGGTATCCGCAATCGTGATACGTACTCCCGCTCCGCCCGATCGCCAGTCTGTGGATAGGCGTACCTTCACTCGCAATCTTCCACCAGACGGCATCGCGTCCAATGCGTTCCCAATTAGATTCGCGAGCACTTGCCTGACCTCGCCGGCAAAGCAAACTAGTTCAGGGCTGCCTCTTGACTCAACTTCCACAGCCACCTTTGCGGCAGCAAGCTTGCCCTTGAATAGAACTAGAACTGATTCCACTAAGTGCACCATATTGGTAGAGGTAGGTCTCGTCTGCTGCTGATGAAACTTGAGTGTATTGCTGGCAATCTGCGC
>Ga0207676_10003368_pt1 | contig 11306 bp, 10 predicted proteins | sample KBSSwiS72_FD_184307 | JGI IMG/M metagenome (GOLD analysis project Ga0207676, IMG submission 184307) | Switchgrass rhizosphere microbial communities from Kellogg Biological Station, Michigan, USA - KBS Switchgrass S7-2 (SPAdes) (version 2) | ecosystem: Host-associated > Plants > Roots >... | reverse complement strand
CATCAGATGAAAGCTTACGTAATTCCAGCGGCACGGGAGTCGCGGAAGTTGTAGTACCCCATGTTGGGGAAACCGAATCGAGGGCTCGGTCGTGGACCACAATCGTTCCCGCAACGAAGTCGCCCAGTCGGCGGTTCTGCTTGTTGCACATCATGCAGATGAGACCAACGGCATAGATCGGCGCCGGCTGCATGTCGATTACCCGAATCAGGTTGCGACCGATGCACTCGATCGCCGTCATGGGCCGTCCTGTCTGGTGGATCACGCGCAGTCCCGCTACCCTTTTCCCTGGGGTGCGCCCCTGCCAAAGGATTTCAAAAAAGGCGAAGTATCCCCAATAAAGGCAGAACGGCACCACAATCACAACGATGGTGCCAACGGTTTCGGAGAAGAACTTGTCCGCCGCGCCCGAGATCTCAGTGTAGGACATGGATACGATCCATCCCATGATCATGAGTACAATAACCACGCCGACCTGGATTAAACTGTCGAGCGTCAGCGCCAGGAAGCGGCTGCCGATACCGGCCAGCGGCAGCTCCAGCGAGATTTGCTCGGGCGTATCAATGTCGAGCCGGTCGAGGGACTCCACGAGTGATCTCCACAAGTTGGATTGAAAAGCGCAAACCGTACTGGCAAAAACTCGAAGCGCTAGTCTCGGCTGGCGCTCCGGGGGTAAAAAAACTCAGCCACGACGAACTGCAGGAACTTAGCCTGCTCTACCGCCAAACCGCAGCTGATCTGGCGGCAATCCGCCAAGATCCCAGCTCCGTCCACTTTGCGCGCTACCTCAATCAGTTGATGGCGCGGGCTCACAATATCATTTACGCCGGTCATCGCGCGAGTCCCTGGGCCATTGTGCACTTCTTCGCCCGAGATTATCCCCGCATGTTTCGGCGGAACGTACGCTATGTGGCATTGGCCCTGGGGATCTTCATTATCGCGGGACTTACGGGAGCCGCTCTTACGCTGCAAGACCCGGAATACAAGCTACGCTGGCTCAGCCCGCAGATGCTGCAGAAGATCGAGCGCAAGGAAATGTGGACTGACCGCATCATTTCCGTCAAGCCCCGCGCCTCAGGCGCAATCATGACCAACAACATGTCGGTGTCGTTTATGTGTTACGCCAGCGGCATCACGGCAGGCCTGGGCACGCTGTACATGATTTTCTTCAATGGTTTGCTGATCGGCGTCATCGGCGTAACCTGCGCACTAGCCGGCATGAGTCTGGGCCTGTGGAGCTTTGTCGCACCTCACGGGGCGCTGGAATTGCCCGCGATCTTCATCGCGGGAGGTGCAGGTTTCAGGATCGCCCACGGCTTGCTCTTCCCCGGCACACTGCCTCGCCGCGACTCCCTCGCGGCTGCCGGCCGCGATGCGACTTCGCTCGTGCTCGGAATTGTTCCCCTGCTGATCGTCGCAGGCACCATTGAGGCCTTCGTTTCGCCGACGGGCATTCCCGTTTCGTTGAAGTTCGCCATGTCGGCTGCGCTGTTCACGCTGTTGAATGTGTATTTGTTCGGCGTGGCGCAAGGCGAGAAGGGACAAACAGGGTGATTGGCAAGGGGAATCACCCTGCTCGTCGAGGAACCTGCTGCTAGCGCCAATCGAGAAATCTATTGCTCCAATGTCCCCCTCGAGCGCAACGAAAACGACACATTGCGCTCCTGGTTGACTTTCACGGTTTGGGCGAGATCGACCGCAGTAAGCGGCACCTGCTGCTCGGCGCCGTTCTCCGCGACGCAATGGATATTCATACCTTCGACCCAGTAGTCGCGAGCGAGCACGGCCGCCCCTGCCTGCAAGGCGATGATCGTGACGGGCTGGGCTGGAGCCGAAGTGACGCGCTCCGATGAGGCGGATGCCTCAGGCTGCACCGAAAGAGTTGACACTGTCGATGCGTATTCCGACCGCGGAATCAGCCGGGGCATCCCGGCCGATGCGGGCTGAATCGCCGATGGCGACCGATAGCTGCTGTTCTGGTTCACCCAGGGGGGCGCCGGATAAGAGTTCCGTGCCGTAACCGGCAGCGGCAGCTCGACGTCCTCCATCAGACGCATCGCCAGACGGCTTTCCCCTTTGAGGGTTGGGAACGGCCCCCGCGCCGGCAGCGTCAGGACCTTGATCGGCCAAAAGACCGGAACCATCCACAGAAGGGCATCGCGCCGGGGATGCCCTTTGCCCTTGATCGATCCTTTCTTGTCGACCCTCTGGTGCGGCGCAGAGATAATTTTCGTCGTGAGCGGTAGAACTTCGGCATTCGGAAGAATCAGTCGATCGAATTCCAGCGACAGCGATCCTTTGCCGAAAAAGTGACCGGGATCTTTGTAGTCTTGCAGATGGCCGCTGAGCTGCGCACCGCGAGGAAACACCGTCCGCCCGAACGAGCGTAACGGCCCCAGGCTGCACAGCACAGGGTCGCCGACCTGGGCGGTTTTCGATGAGAAGTTAGGCTCGTCCAGGGTGCAGTAAATGATCGTTCCTGCGGGGATCAGATCTCTGGCTGCGGCTGGAGTAACGAACGGGAAAAGAACGACAGCTGGGAGAAACAGAACCAGGCACTTCCGAAACATGGCGCCTCCTACAGCTTCCATGAAGCTTCAGTGAGCAGGCCCCATTTCCCAAGTACCCGAGTGGGAAGGATATTAGCACGAAATTGATCGTCCCGGCCGCGAAAAATGCCGTTGGCACAGCTCTTCAGGACTCAGGAACGCGCGCTCGAAGCGGATAGGGGCCAGGATGGGTGGGCATCCCTAGCTAGGGTTTAGCGATCGTGATGTTCCCACCCCTGTTTCACTCTTTCACTGCAAAGGGCGGGGGCTATCGATCTTTCCGAGCGTCCGCCGTCTCAGATGCGCATCGGCATCACGATGTAGCGGTACTTATAGTCCTCACCCTCTGCGGGTCGAAGCTGGCCCGCGGACTGGGCATCCTTCAGTTCCAACCGAACGTCGCCCGCCCCAGTGGCCTTGAGGAAGTCTGAAATGTATTGGGCGTTGAAGCCAATGGTTAGAGGCTCACCGTTGTAATCGGTCTCAATCGAATCTTCCGATTCGCCGGTCTCAGTGGACGATGCTGAAAGCTTCAGCTCACCCTTTTCGAGCTTCAACCGGACCGCACGCGAGCGCTCGTCTGCAAACTGCGCAACCCGCGAGATGGCGCCGGCTAGATCCTCACCGTGCAGCGAGATGCTCTTGCTGTTGTCCTTGGGAAGGACGGCCTCGTAGTTGGGGAACTGCCCCGTCAATTGTCGCGACGTCAAAAGCCGCGGCCCAATGCGGAAAAACAGCGTTGACTCGTCCTTCGCGAACTCGATGCTCTCCACTTCATCGGCCGCGTCTACGAGCGACCGCAATTCATCCATAGCCTTCTTCGGGATGAGCGTCTTAAGTTCGCCGGAAACACCTTCAAACTTTTCACCAGCACGCTCCACGTGCGCCAAGCGGTGCCCATCGGTCGCAACCATCGTGATCGACTCAGGCTTGAGCACCATCAAGGCACCATTTAGGGTGTACCGGGATTCTTCGTTGGCAATTGCAAAGCTGGTGCGAGCAATCATGCCGCGCAGAACCTGCGCAGGAATTCTCACTACGCCGGCGGTCGGAAACACCGGCAAGCTGGGGAAGTTCGAGCGCGCCATGCCTACCATCTTGGTATTCGATCGGCCGCAACGAATGCTGACCCAATGATTTTCCAGCAGCCTGAGGGTGATGTCGGCATCGGGCAGTAGCTTCACGTAATCATGCAGCTTACGCGCTGGGATGGTGCACGAGCCTTCCTTCTTCACCTTGGCATTGCAGGAAGTGCGCAGGCTCAGGTCGAGGTCGGTCGCAGTCAGGGACAAGCGGTCGCTGGCCGCTTCGAACAGGTAATTGGAAAGGATGGGAATCGTGGTCTTGCGCTCGACTACTCCCTGAGTTGCCGAGAGTTCACGGAGTAATTCGAACTTGCTGACTGTGATTTCCATGGTGGTCGTTCCCGCAGCGGACGCGATCGCTTCAACCGGCATAGACCGAAACCTCTGTCGCTGGACTTTTGAATCTGAGCCTATAGCCCACCGACTATTAGGACTTCCCTATATTAAATTCAAAACCAATAAAAAACAGCAGAAGCAGTAGGGGCGTCGGAAAAGTGGAAATCAAGTCCAACTTCATTGCTTGCGCGACTTGCCGACTCAGGGTTCGTGTCCAAGATCAATCCCGATTTCCGTGAACGCCGCCGAACAATTGCGCACTGACCTGAAATTCCGACCCGCTCTCCCACACCTTCCACAATTCCTGCACAGTTATGCGTTCGCAAGACTGTGCTGAAAACTGGAAAACGCGTCCCAAACTGCTGTCTATCCGCCTAATTGCTCGGTAAGTTTATTCAGCAGCCTGTTTAAATCCTTGTCCTGTTTTCGCGTCTCCTCGATCTTCTCGACCGAGTGCAGGACGGTGGTATGGTGCTTGCCCCCAAACTGACGCCCAATCTCAGGTAGCGATGCCTCGGTCATGTGTTTTGCCAAGTACATCGCGATCTGCCGCGGATAAACAATCGCGCGCGAGTTGTTCTTTGCCTTGATCTCGATCAGCCTGAGCCCGAACTGTTCGGCGACAGCCTTCTGGATGGACTCGATTGTGACCTTGCGGGCCTGTGAATCAATGAAATTCTTGAGCACCTGCTGGGCGTACTGCAGCGAAATCTCAGCGCCAATCAGAGACGAGTGCGCGACCAAGCGGATGAGAGCGCCCTCCAGCTCGCGAACATTCGACCGGATATTCGAAGCAATGAACAGCGCCACGTCGGTCGGAAGCGTGACGTGCTCTTGTTCGGCCTTCTTCTGCAAAATGGCAACTTTGGTTTCGAGATCCGGAGGCTGGATATCCGCGATCAGTCCCCACTCAAAGCGACTGCGGAGCCGGTCTTCGATCTCCGCCAACTCCTTGGGGGGGCGGTCGCTCGCAATTACGATCTGCTTCATCGACTCGTGCAGTGCGTTAAATGTGTGGAAGAACTCTTCCTGGGTGCGTTCCTTCTGCGCGAGAAACTGAATATCATCGATCAGGAGCACGTCGACAGTGCGGAACTTGTCGCGAAACGACGTCATCTTGTCGTAACGCAGCGAGTTGATCATCTCATTGGTAAACTTCTCGCTCGAGATGTACAGGATGGCCGCATGGGGTTGTACGCGCTTTACCTCGTGCCCAATGGCTTGCATGAGGTGGGTCTTGCCCATGCCAACGCCGCCGTACAGGAACAACGGGTTATAGGCCTTCGAAGGTCGTTGTGAGACTGCCTGGCATGCCGCATGAGCAAACTGATTTCCACTGCCGATCACGAATGCGTCGAAGGTGTAACGCGGATTCAGTTGCGCGGCGCCATCCCAATCAAAACGAGCCTGTGACGAAGAAAAACTTGGAGCTGAAGCAACGCTCGAAGTCCCCGGAGTCGGAGCCGACAGTCCGCCATCGTGCCGGACAGGTGTCGCAGCCGGATCATCTTCGGGAGTGACGAACTGAACGTCTTGATAATCCATATTCAGGCTGTCAAGAGCTTCCTGAATCAGGTCAGCGTACTTATCCTGCACGTGGCGGAAATCCGAAGTTGGAACCCGGACATACATGATGCCGTTGCTTGAGTGGGAATAGCGAGTCGGTTTAAGCCAAGTATCGTACGAGTGCCGGTTGATTTTCTTTTCGAGCGCGTCCAGAACGCGCAACCAAGGATTCGGACTGAGTGTAGGAGTCGGAACGGACATAAGGTATTAAGTTTTCTTGCGGGCCGTGGCTGGGCTGGCCCTTGTATAAACCTGATCAGCAGTACAGAGTCGCTCTAGTTGCCAGCAGAGAAGTAAAGTTCATGAGCTGGCGCGGACACATCCAAAAATTGATTCGACAGAACGGCATACTAGCACAAAAATTTTGCCTTTGTGGAAATCTTTTCGACGAAAATTCTTGCTTGAACAAAATCAAAACGTTGGCGGAATTTTTGTCAAGTGATGACGTTCGAACTGCTGCAATCCTTGTGCAACGCGGGATTGCGGACGAGTAACCGATCGGGGGTTCGCATTAGTGCGAAGGGATTCTATCCTGTACCGCACACTGAATTGGCAAAAAGGACGACGCGGAGGTCGGTAGCGAACTTCGACCGTTTCGGCAGCTCAAACCTCGATGGTCAGGTTATGTGCGCAAGATTCAAATGACTGACCATCAGGCTGCGGTTTACCGTTTCTCCCGCTGTCATTTATACTTTTCCTTCACTCATTCGCAGTTGTCGAAGACAGGAGCGCAGGATTTTTCATGCCCAAACGTACATTCCAGCCGAACCGTCGCCGCCGCTCAAAGACGCACGGCTTTCGCACCCGTATGAAGACCAAGAGCGGACGCGCCGTCATTTCCCGGCGCCGTGCCAAGGGGCGCAAAAGAGTTTCCGTTAAACCTGGGTTCCGGGAGTAAGAATCGGCATCAGGCTTCTGACATCAGGCTTCAGCAAAACCCCAAGCGCCTGACCTCGATGACCTGACGCTTGGGAGCCGTTTCCGAAGCCGCTGTGACTGTAACTATCAAGAATAGTTTCCCTAAGAAGCAGCGTTTACTGCATCACGCGGATTTTGAGCGAGTGTATAAGAAGGGCCGCCGTCACTTTACAGCTCATATGACGGTGTTTTATCTGGCCCGTTCGACTGAGAACCCTGACGGCAGCGTGGGGAGTCGCGTTGGGTTCACGGTCAGCAAAGCGCTGGGTGGAGCTGTCCAGCGCAATCGTATGAGGCGCCGGTTGCGGGAAGCAGTGCGACTGGAGGGAGCTAACCCCGGGCTGGATGCGGACATTGTCATTAATCCCAAGCGGACGTTACTGACCGTCGGGTTTTCCGAGCTCCGGAACGAAGTCGCCAAAACATTCGTAGTAATTGGAAAGACGTTGCAGAAAGAGAAGCGTTGAAGCCTAGCCGCATCCCAGCCGCGTTCCTGATCGCGCTCCTGCAAGCATACAAGCGGGTGCTTTCACCGCTGTTTCTTCCAGCCTGCCGTTACACGCCGACCTGTTCTGAGTATGCAATGGAAGCGCTCGATAGGCACGGCGCAGTGCGCGGATCGGCTCTGGCGATTTGGCGCCTGCTGCGCTGCCATCCACTGGTGCGCGGCGGATACGACCCGGTGCCGGCGGAGGGAAGATCGACCCGCTCTGCAACTGCCATTCTCCGGACAAACAACCACCCCATGCGGCGAAAAGCGCGCCTGCTGGGAGCCTCGGAAGGGAACGCCCGTCCCCACACGGTCTGAACATGCCTGAATACAAGAACCCACAATCCGAACCGGGCATGGACAAAAACATCCTGCTGGTCTTTCTGCTGATGGCGGTCGCTATCTTTGGAGCGCAGTACTATATGCGCAAGTACGCGCCGCAACCGCCGCAACAGCAGAGGAGCACGGCACGACCTGTTGAGCAGCCGATCCAGCCGGGCGCGCCTTCCACCCCGTCGGCAGGTGCGCAGGTACGGACAACCGAGGGCAAATCAGCTGGTAGGGCGGCGCCCGCCGCGCCGCAACAAGCCACCTCGGAATCGGAAACCGTCATCGAGAACGACCTCTATCGCATTACCTTAACCAATCGTGGCGCGGAGGTGAGGTCGTGGATCCTGAAGAAGTTCAAAGACGACCAAGGCAAACCGCTCGATATGGTCAATGCGAAAGCCGCCGCCAAGTACGGCTATCCGCTTTCGCTCTGGACCTATGACGAAAACCTGCGCAACACGTTGAGCTCCGCCCTATACGTGCCGAGCACTACTGCGGCCGCCCTGGCAGCACCGGCGGAGATCGAGTTCGACTATTCAAACGGCGGCCTCACCGTCCGCAAAATCTTTCATTTCGACCATAGCTACGCGATAAGCCTTGACACTTCTGTCTTTTTGAACGGGAGCCCGGCTTATGCGTTCCCGGCTTGGCCTTCCGGCTTTGGGGATCAGAGCACCCTCGCTGGCTTCGCCTCGGGCCAGCTGGAATATCAATTCAACAACAACACGGAGCACATCAGCGTTAGCAAGATTTCCGGCGGGAACACCCTCCATGGCTCTTACAACTGGATCGGGGTGGGCAGCCAGTACTTCGCGGCAGTTTTCATTCCCGACACCCCGGAGAACCTTCTCGCGGTCACGCTGAATAATCCTATTGAACTCATTCCCGATCCCAACAAGCCGAACGAAACCAGGAACGCCGAGGTCGTAGGCGCGGCCGTCGGCCGGCCGGGAACGTTTACTGGAAGACTTTTCGTTGGTCCGAAGGCGCTCCCCGTCTTAGAGACGGTCTTGGTGCCGACCATCAGCGGCGCTGCCAAAGACCTCCGGACCATGGTCAACTTTGGTTGGTTCACCATCATCGCCCGCCCGCTTTTTATATGGCTGCGGTGGATGAACCAGTTCGTTCACAATTGGGGCTGGTCCATCGTCTTGCAGACGATCGTGATCACCATCGCCTTGCTCCCCCTGCGCTTCTACCAGTTGAAGTCCGCGCTGAAGATGCAGCGGGTGCAGCCACAGATGAAGGCGATCCAAGAGAAGTACAAGAAGTACAGCATGCGCGATCCGCGCAAGCAGGAGATGAACAAAGAGATCGCCGATCTCTATAAGCGGGAAAACGTCAATCCGGCAAGCGGCTGCCTACCCCTGCTGATCCAAATGCCGTTCTTCATCGCCTACTATAAAGTCCTCAGCACAGCCATCGACCTGCGGCAGGCGCACTGGCTGTGGATCCGTGACCTCTCCGCTGCAGATCCATACTTCATCTTGACGGCACTGGTCGTCGTGAGCTTCTGGATTACGCAGAAGATGACGCCGCAGGCTGGCATGGATCCGGCACAGCAGCGGATGATGAACATCATGATGCCGCTGATGATGGGTTTTTTCTTCTTCCGCATGCCAGCCGGCTTGAACCTGTACTACGCCTTGAGTAACGTGATCATGATTCTGCAGACTTGGGTCATGAATCGCACCGAACTCGGCCGGGAGATGCGGGAGATAGCTGCGAAACGGGCGAGGAAGAAAGATAAATAGCTTCGGGCGGCGGGCATTGAGGAGCGAGCGAACCAGCGAGAAGCAAAGAGGAATATCATGCGGAAGCCGACTTTGCTCAGGGCTCACCGCGCCAAGCGCATAGCTATCTATGGACAAAATCCAGGCAGCAAACCAGCTCAATACGTTCCTTGGTCCCGTCGTCAAACACGCGGGCTTCAGGCTTAAATACCGCATCACCGTCGATCCGCCCGTCAGTGACGATCGCGACTGGGAGCGCCCGGAAGTCCTCGTCGAATTCGCCGGCCCTGACGCGCAGCTGCTTCTAGAGCGCGGCGGCGAATTGTTGCGCGCCCTCGAACTCCTCGCCATGGAGATGCTCCGGCTGACCGGCAACGAGCACGAGAAAATCAGCTTCGACTGCATGGGCCACCGCAAGGCACGCCTCGAAGAACTGCGCCTTTCAGCCCGTGTCGCCGCCGACAAAGTCCGGCAGACCGGTTCTCCTTACACCTTCGCACCCATGTCCTCACGAGAGCGCCGGATCTTGCACCTCGCATTGCGCGAGGAACACGACCTACATACTGAGAGCACCGGCGAAGGCTTGCGCCGGTCCGTTGTGTTGTATCCGAAGGATTACACCGCCCCACAACCTCGCGGGAGAAGATAGCCGGTCCGTGAGAAGACCCGCATCTTGGCCACCCGAATTAGCTCTTTGGCGGAGCTTAGAAGAGTAATGGACTAACCGAGGATCCCCGTCCGCCGTCCCACCTTCTCCAGCACCTGTAGGGCTTGCTCCAAATCCTCTTTGGTATGCGTCGCTGTCATAATTGTGCGGATGCGCGCCTTACCCTCCGGCACTGTGGGGTAGGCGATTCCGGTCGCAAACACGCCTTCCTGGAACAGCTCGCGCGAGAAGTCCATGGTGAGCTTGCCGTCGCCGAGGATGATTGGGGTTATGGGTGTTTCGCTAGGCGGCGTGGTTCTCCCGCCAATATCGAATCCGAGGAGCCCCAACTCTTTTTTCCAGAAGCGGGTATTGCCCCAGAGCTTCTCAATCAACTCGGGCTCCTGCTCGAGCACATCGAAGGCCGCAATGCAGGCCGCTGCCACCGAAGGCGGATGCGAAGTCGAGAACAAGAACGGCCGCGCGCGGTGATAGAGAAAGTCAATCAGCTCGCGCGTGCCACAAACGTATCCGCCTAGCGCACCGATTGCCTTGGACAAGGTCCCGACTTGAATGTCCACCCGCCCATGCACTTTGAAATGGTCGATCGTGCCGCGCCCATTGCGGCCGAGAACACCCGAGGCGTGTGCATCATCCACCATCATGATCGCGCCATACTTCTCCGCCAAGTCACAGAGAGCAGGCAACGGGCCGATGTCCCCGTCCATGGAGAAGACGCCGTCGGTGATCAGCAGCTTACGCGCAGGCTGGTCCTTCACGCTAGCCAGCTTGGCCTCTGCATCGCTGACGTTTTTGTGTTCAAAAACCAGAATCTTTGCTCGCGACAAACGAGCGCCATCAATAATCGAAGCATGGTTCAACTGGTCGGAGATGATGAAGTCGTCTTTGCCTAAAATCGCCGAAACGGTTCCAGCGTTTGCCGTGAAGCCCGACTGAAACACAACGCACGCCTCCACATCCTTGAAGCGGGCGATCTTCTCCTCCAACTCCATATGGATCTTCATGGTTCCGGCAATGGTCCGCACCGCACCGGAGCCGACCCCGTATTGACGCGTGGCCTCAAGAGCCGCCTCGCGCAGCTTGGGATGCGTGGTCAGCCCGAGGTAGTTATTGGAAGCCAGATTGATCACCCGTTTGCCGTCAAAAGTGCACACCGGAGCTTGCTCGTCGTCGAGTACGCGCAGGCGGAAGTGCGTACCCTTGACCTTAAGTTCATTCAGTTGGTCGGAAAGAAATGCGAGAGGATCGGTACGAGTTGCAGCAGGCATAAGATCTCCATTCCGGAGCCGCTGCCGGGCCCCGGCGAACTGAACAGTGTAATACTGCACGCGCGTCCTTGCCGGGCCAGTGGTCGACAGCCATCGCAGTGAACCATCTGATTCCGAATCACCGATTGCGTTCGGATGAGTAACTCTGGTTTCCTATCGAAGAGGGGGAAGGCAGCTATCTCAGGGCATCAGAAGATGTGGGAAGCCCAACTAGGAAGAAAGCATGCCCGCCAGTAAGGCGGCACGCTTCGGAAGCTCAGAGACAACGACCGATTCGTGGACGGCGTGCGCGCCATCTCCAACTGCACCCAGTCCATCGAGGGTGGGCACACCGAGAGCCGCAGTGAAGTTCCCATCCGAACCG
>Ga0207676_10003354_pt1 | contig 11349 bp, 11 predicted proteins | sample KBSSwiS72_FD_184307 | JGI IMG/M metagenome (GOLD analysis project Ga0207676, IMG submission 184307) | Switchgrass rhizosphere microbial communities from Kellogg Biological Station, Michigan, USA - KBS Switchgrass S7-2 (SPAdes) (version 2) | ecosystem: Host-associated > Plants > Roots >... | reverse complement strand
AGACATGAATCACATGGAGCTCGCACTCGGAACCAACAGCCGTTCCGGTGGGCAGTGGGACATCTGGCAGGCAGTGTATTCACCAGCCGGCAGCGATGGTTATCCCAAGCCGATCTGGGACAAGTTGACCGGGAAGATCGATCGCTCGGTGGCTGAGTACTGGCGTGAGAATTACGATCTCGGTTACATCCTCAAACGCGACTGGGCGAAGATCGGTCCAAAGCTCGAAGGCAAACTGCACATCTACGTCGGCGAGGCTGACAACTTTTTTCTCAACAATGCGGTTTACCTGGTCGAGGATTTTCTGAAGACTACGAAAAATCCAAATTACGGCGGAGTGGTTGATTACGAGCCGCGCGCCGAGCATTGCTGGAACGGCGATCACACCAGGCCTAACGCGCTCTCACGTCTCAGGTATCATCAGTTCTACGCGCCGAAGATCGTGGAACGGATATTGAAGAGTGCGCCGCCGGGAGCGGATCTCACAAGCTGGAGGTATTAGGTTAATCGACGCACGGGCGGCCACGGAGTGCCGCCCCTACAGTAGATTCCGAATTCATGTGAGACCCGGACGTTATTGTAGGGGCGGCACTCCGTGGCCGCCCGTTGCTCTATTTGAGGCCTTTCATGATTTCCATGTGAGCTGCGAGGATTTCTGTTGCTTGGTCAGGATCAGGTGTGAGAGACCAATCGTCGTGGTCCCACGTGCCGCCGAGAATGATGCCGTCGTGACGTGGGAACATATAGCCGCTGCTCAGGTAGGCGTAATCGATCTCGGGTTGCGGCAGCAGCACTTCCAGTTGACCACGCACCGGAGTGAGCTCTTTGTCGTCGAAGAGCGCGCGTGCGCCCAGTCCCGTGCAGTTGAACACGACCGGCTCACGCAGTCGAGCGATCTGCTCGCGGCTCTTGAACTCCTGCACCACCACGCGGCCGCCCGCGATATAAAAGTCTCTCAACAACGCGCTGAGATAGATCGACGGCTCGATCAGCATCGACATGTATTGCTTCACAAATGGAAAGCCAAAATAGTTGTCCGGATCGCGATGCACCTCGATCTGTGGATAGAGATCGTTGCCGCCCGGCAGTTCGCGTCCGAGCGATGCTTCATTACGTGATAGTTCAAGCGTGTCGATCCAGTGAACGCCATACTCAGCACCGACGAGCAACTGAAAAGCGCGGTTTGAGATGCGAGAAGCCTGTCGAAACTGTTCAGTAAACTTCGGTGTAGCGGTTTCGTAGACGGAAGTTGGCGCCCACCATGCTCCGGCGATATTCGACGTCGTGTCCGGCGGCAGATCTTTCGCATAGATCGTTACGGTTCCTGGTCCATTCTGGAATCGGCGTTGCAACAGCCGCGCGGTTGAAAGTCCACTGACGCCACAACCCAGAACCGCGAAGTGCGTAGGTCGTGTGCGTTTGCGAGCGATTAGAAAATCTCGCAGCAGATCTACAGCCAGCGACGCGGTGCCCCACGAGAGAGTTACGCCGCCGCCACCGTGGCCGTAGTTGTGAACAAGTAGTTTACTTCCGAAGCGCTGCGCATCGACGACAAAGCCGCTCGGACGATACGGTCTTAGCCCGACGACTTCGCGAATAATCCGGTTGCGTGCGACATTAACGGGAGCAAAATGGCGCTTCGCATCGAAGGGAAGTGCGCGGCGCGCCATCATCAACGCCGCGCTGGTGGCTACCGCGCCGCGTAAAAAATTCCGTCGATTGATCCGTGTATCCACAGATTACGCAGATTACGCAGATTTACTGTTCTGTGCAATCTGCGTAATCTGTGGCTATGTCTTCCTTCCCGGAATGGCTCGTGCCGATGGCCGCGACTTTGACGCAGGAACGGTTCAGCGGGCCGGAGTGGATCTTCGAGCGGAAGTTCGATGGCATCCGCCTGCTGGCTTACAAGAAAGGCAACGACGTTCAGTTGTTTTCGCGCAACCACCTGCCGCAGAACATTCCCGCAGTCCAACAAGCGATCGAGCGACTTCCGCATCACGAATTGATTCTCGACGGCGAGATCACCTGGCCCGGCAGCAAAATCGCCTATCACGTGTTTGACATCATGTGGATCGACGGCCGCAACGTCACCACACTCCCGCTTGAAGAGCGTCGTGAGTTGTTGGCGCAGTTGCCGTTTGATGAGCCGTTGCATCACGTGACTCTGGTAGACGAGCCATCTCCCTGGGAGCGCGCGCAGCGGGAAGGTTGGGAAGGCGTCATCGCGAAGCGACGTGGCTCGATCTACGAGCATCGACGTTCAAAGCAGTGGCTCAAGATGAAATGCGAGTTGTCGGAGAATTTCATCATCGGCGGTTTTACGGATCCGCAAGGCAAGCGCGTCGGTCTCGGCGCGCTGCTAATTGGTTATTACAAAGACGACAATTTTGTTTTCGCGGGAAGAATCGGAACCGGATTCGATACGAAGCTGCTGTTGGACCTTCGCGAACAACTCGACAAACTCAAGATCCCGAAACCGCTATTCACCGTAGCCAAAGGACTGCCGCGACTGCGCGCGCACTGGGTACAACCAAAGATCACAGTGAAAGTTGGATTCATCGAGTGGACCGTGCATGGCAAGCTGCGCCATCCACGTCTGCTCGCCGTCGTTGATTCAGCAAACGGATGATCACGCATCCTGAAAAAATCCTGTTTCCGGGTGAGGGAATCACGAAGGGCGAGCTGGCGTCGTACTACGAGATGATTGCGCCGCTGATGCTGCCACACCTGCGGCGGCGGCCGGTCACGATGGAGCGTTATCACCGCGGCATCGGCGCGCCGGGCTTCTTTCAAAAAGATGTATCGAAAGGATTTCCTGAGTGGCTCGAGCGTGTCGAGGTGCCAAAGCACGGCGGCACGGTCCATCATCCGCTCGCCAACGACACTCGCTCGCTGCTCTGGCTTGCGAACCAGAACAGCATCACGATTCACGTCTGGCCGTCGCGCACGCCAAACTTATACAACCCTGACATCTGCGTCTTCGATCTCGATCCGTCGCAGGAGGATGCACTTGATACACTTCGTACGGCAGCCTTGAACCTGCGAGACTTGTTGGACGAGCTCGGCCTGCCGAGCTGGATCAAGACTTCCGGCTCGAAGGGCTTTCACATCGCCGTTCCGCTCGATGGCAAGTCTGACTTCGGTGCTGTTGCGCGTTTCGCGCACGTGGTGGGAAAGGTCATGGTGCAGCGTGATCCTGATAACCTGACGCAGGAGTTTCACAAGGTCGATCGCGGTAGCCGTATTCTCGTCGACACTGGTCGCAACGGTTACAGCGCGACTTATGCTGCGACTTACACGGTACGCGCAAAGCCAGGAGCGCCCGTATCCGCACCATGCACGTGGGAAGAACTGGAACGAGGCGAAGTTGGACCAAGAACATTCACTTTGCGCAATATGGCCCAACGAGTTGCTGAAGTCGGCGACTTATGGTCTGACATGGTCAAGAAGAAACGTTCCTTGAAACGACCGATTGAGCGTCTAAAAAAGTTATCCACAGATGACGCAGATTAAAAAAAAGAAACGTTTTAGTCCGGCTGCGGACGGGCCAGGTGGGTTCTGCCCCACAGTCGCACATCCTCGACCAGCGGCAGCACGGAGCGACCGTATTCCGACAACGAATACACCACCGGCGCCGGGACCGCGCCTTTCGGTTCGCGGTTGACGATGCCGTCGCTCATCAGCTCGCGTAGTTGTTGCGTGAGAACTTTCTGCGAAATGCCGGGCATGGCTTTGCGCAGCGCGGCGAAGTGCTTCGGCGATTCCGCCAGCCAGTAGATGATGATCAACTTCCATTTACCGCCGATTGCTGCGAAGGCGGCGGTTAGCGGACAGCCTTCCACTGGATTGGGCCGTACGCGTTGCTCATGGTTACCTGAAAGTGCCTTCTTGCTGGCGCTCATAAGTCGGTTTACAGTCCTTTTCAAGGAGGTAGGTGATGATAGTAGAAGTCCGCAGCTATCGGATCAAGCCGGGCAAGCGTGATGAGTTCATCCAATTGTTTGAAACGCGCGCCGTGCCGGCCCAGCGCACTTATGGAATGCAGATCATTGGTCCATTTCTGGATGTTGAGAATCCGAACAAGTTTGTTTTCCTGCGCAGTTTCCCCTCACTCGAGGAACGCGACCGCATAAAGGATGCGTTTTACGGCGGCGAGTTATGGAAGAATGAGTTGGAAAAACTGGCAATGCCGCTGCTCGACAGCTACGACGTCATACTTTGCGAAACGTCGCCGGGCTGCGTGTTTGATATTCATTAACAACAACGCTCAGACGCTGAGCTGTTGAGCCTCTTGCTTCTACTACGGGCACGCTGATTATTCCGAGTTCGTCGTCCAGCAACATCGTATTCAAACGACGGTCGACAGCCTTTTGCAGTTTTGGATACTCCGATTCGAGAGTTTGATCCTCGTCGAGCGGCAGGTACACGATCAGATCGAGATGCTGCATAGCCTTCGAGACTGGTTCGAGCAATGCTTCAACACTGCCGGCCGCGAGCGCATCAATGTAAGCAAGAAAATCGATTGGACAACGCTCGTAGATCACTTTCTCTCCCGGTGCGTGTTGCCGTAGCCGATTAATATTGAACTCGAGTTGGCGACGGAAGTCCTCCACATTTGGTTCGTCAGAAAACTCTTCTCCAAAATCCTCAGCCAGTACGGTGTACGGCTCTGGTTCGTAAGTAAACTCCTGGTGCTTGCTTAGAAACTCATCGATCAGCGTCGACTTGCCAACGCCATGTGTTCCTGAAACAGCGATTCTCATTTAAAAGAGGTCTTGTGGTAACTCAAGATTTGGGGAATCTCGGCGACTTGTGTGCCAAAGAGCCAGTACTTCTACCGCAGGCTCAGCTGTTACTCGGTAGTAGAGGTGATAATGGACGCGTGCCAAATGGAGTCGACGGATTGATTCCAATTTGACGTTTAGCGCTCGCGCCCCTATCTCTGGGTGTGAGGCAATGAGTCTCAGAGAGTTCTCAAGGTCAATTACAAACGCGTCAGGAGCTTTTGGTCTGTTTGTTACCCACCATTTTGCCGCGTCTTCAATGGCCTGAGCCGCACTACTAGTAATGCGGACCGACAATGGTGATTTCATTAGTGGCGAATTCTTTTGAGCAGATCAGATGCGCTTATGAGTTCTCCACGATCGGCCTCAGCAATGGCGTCCAATAGCCGAGCTTCTTGCTCAGGATCCAGTTCAAAAGTTTCATCACCCTCATGAGCTAAAATAGTGACGGTTGCGCCCTCTGGTAAATCTTTGTCCATTTGAATTACGCCATTGGTTACTTTTCCAGTCGTGATGAGCATGGTTGATTTTAGCATAAGACTGGAGAACATATTCCGCTTTGACTGTATAAATAAACCCAGGCATTGTTACCGGACTTTAACTGGACCAACACACGTTCGTAACCCTCAGGCTCGTAGGTGTCGGACTTTTCGAGTTCCTCCATTGTCACGCTGAGTACTGTGCCCTCCACGAAATCTGACGAATTGCCGGTGAACTGAAGATTGCGATGCTCGGCGGTGCCGCTCTTCGCTACGAAGTCTTCGTCTTCGATCGTTATCTTCACGAGGCGATATCCGATCAAAACATCCGGCCTACCCTCCAGTCTGCGACCGAACGTAGCGAGTTGCACGTCCTCCAACCGCAACGTTCCATACGAAAACAAGCTTTCAGTTTTCTGTTCCAAGGCTCACACCCGCGTTTTGGGAGCATCCGGTTTTGTGGTAAATTTCGCCGGCAACCACCTTAACCCAGACCTCTTTATTTCAAGAAAAAATAGTGAAACAACTTATCCTCCAACTTACGCCTACAAGACGATTGTTTCTGATTATCATGGTTTCAGCGAGCCCGTTTTTCGCCTTAATGTCTGGGGCGAAATCTACCCCTGCTCCCATGGCCAGTCTCAATCTCGTCAACACCCTTGCCGACGCGCCCGACGCCAACTTAGGCGACAGTGTCTGCGATAGCGACGGTGCGACATCCGGATCTCAATGTACTTTGCGCGCCGCAATCCAGGAAGCAAATGCCGCCGCCGGCGACGACACGATAACTTTTGATCCAAGCATCAGTGGCGACATTTCGTTAGCTAGCGCACTTCCTGACCTGAATAGCAACTTAAGCATCAATGGTCCGGGCGCGAGCATTCTCACTGTGCAACGCAGCACCGCAGGCGGAACACCAAACTTCCGCATCTTCAACATTCCTATCGGAATAACCGTCAGTATCTCTGGTCTAACTCTGCGCAACGGGCGGGTAGATAACGATGGTGGCGCCATTTGCAACTCGGGAACACTGACCCTCACCAACAGTGTTCTGAGAAACAACACCGCGGATTCTGGTGGCGCCATTATTAGCGTTGGTGGCAGTTCTCTAAATATATCCAGAACCAGCATTTCTCAAAATACGACTATCGGCGGTTCTGCAGCCGGCATTTTGAGCCAGGGAACATTCACCATGATGGACAGCACCATTTCTGGAAATACCGTATCAGGTGGATTGTTTATTGGCGGTGGCTCAACAATTATTGCGAACTGCACTATCTCCAACAACTCAGGGCAAAGCGGCGGCGCTGGTGTTCTCGTTACCGGTGGGATCACCACAGCCACGATCGTGAATAGTACGATCACCGGCAATCGAGTTGATCCCACTGGAATTACAGGCGCCACTGGCGGCGGGTTAGTAAGACTTGCCGGCAATGTCCACTTGCGTAACACGATTGTTGCAGGGAACTTTCGCGGGGTCGGCTCGCTCGCTGATGACGTTTCCGGTAATGTTAATCCGTCGAGTGCATTTAATTTGATCGGCGTCGGCGGCTCCGGCGGACTTACAGATGGAGGCAAGCAACAAGGTTGGGATTGCCGATCCCGGTCTGGAAGCACTCGCTAACAATGGAGGCCCAACGGAAACGCATCGTCTCCGTCCTGACAGTCTCGCGATCGATGCCGGAGACAACTGCGTTATAAACAACAGTTGCTCACCATCGCCTGGCTCGGCATTAATTACTGACCAGCGCGGAACTAATTTTGCGCGCTTCGTTGACGGTGACCTTAACGGCACAGCACAAGTTGATATCGGCGCTTACGAACTACAGGAGCCGTCATTCGTTGTTACTAATACTAACGACAGCGGCGCGGGAAGCCTGCGGAATGCAATTGTAGAGGCCATTAATAACGGTTCGGGTACCGTAACGTTTCAAGAAGGGTTGACTGGCACGATCTCGCTCTCGACTCCACTGCCGGATCTCACTTCGATGACGATCAAGGGACCCGGCGCAACCAGGCTTACGATCCAACGTAGCAATAGCGTAGGAAGTCAGTTTCGCATCTTCAGGATCGCGTTCGGAGCCACCGTGAATATTTCCGGTCTCACCATTTCGAACGGAAATGCCGGCGGCGCGACAATTGAAACGGGATCAGGTGGCGGCATCTTTAACAATGGAACACTGATCGTCGACGATTGCAATATCAGTGGCAATTTTTCGGGTGGCGGCGGCGGAGTGTCCAATCGTGGTTCCCTCACGATTCTAAACAGCACCATTGCGAATAATACGACCACTGGTAATGGAGGTGGTCTTGAAAACATCGCCGGAGCATTCACCCTGCGAATCGATCGCAGTACGATTTCAAATAACACTGCTAACCAAAACGGTGGCGGAATTCATCACGTTAGCGCTTCGTCTTCTACACTGATCACAAACACGACTATATCTACTAATTCCGCAGGCACCGGTGGAGGAATTGCGAATGCACGTCCGTTGGTCCTGAGCAACGTTACAATCACAGGTAACACTGCAACAGTGCGCGGTGGCGGCATCCAAAGCAGCAGTGGTACGCTGCGATTCAATAATACGATTATTGCCGGAAATACCTCCCCATTGGGACCCGACTGTGAGGGAATTGGCTTTGTTTCCGAAGACTACAACCTGATCGGAAACACAAACGGACTTGTCCTGAACGGAGTCGTCGCTCACAATCTCCACAACGTAAATCCACTTCTGGGGCCGCTGGCAAACAACGGTGGTCCAACCCAACTGCACCAGCTTCTCAATGGCAGTTCAGCCCTTGACGCGGGGAGCAGCGCGTTGTTAACAGATCAGCGAGGCCGGCCGCGAAAAGTCGATCAACTGAACGTGCCGAATGCCGTTGGCGGTGACGCGAGTGACATCGGAGCGTTTGAAGCAGCGGCTTTCGAAGTCAATTCAACAGCCGATACAGACGATGGCGCCTGCACTTTACCGGGGACCGGAAACGGCTGCACGCTACGTGAGGCAATGAATGCGGCGAATACAACTGTTGGAACTCAGGACATCACATTCGCTCCGTCACTGACTGCGGGTGGACCAACAACGATCACTCTGTTGACTGCACTTCCGTTTATTTCCAGCGATCTCAGTATCACCGGACCAGGCGCCGATTTACTGACCGTACAACGCAGCAGTGCCGTGGGAACGCCGGACTTTCGTATCTTCTCGATTGGTAATTCAAGAACTGTCAGCATTTCAGACTTGACGATCACGAACGGCAAGGGCAATGGCGCCGGCGGCGGTGTCAATAACCAGGGAACACTGACATTGACGAATTGTAATGTCTATGGCAACAGCACTACGTCAATCGATGGTGGCGGAATCCAAAATACAGGCGTTTCACTCACAATTAGAAACTGCAATATCGGAGGTAATGGGCCAGAACAGGGTAATATCGGCGGAGGCATTACCAACATTACGGGCACAGTCGTGATGACGGGTGGATCCGTTGTTGGAAATACCGGCGTCGGGCTCAACCTAAATAGCACAAACACTCTGGACGGCGTCGCAATTACCAACAATTTGGGTAATGGCGTATTTACTTCGGGGACCACAAAGATCATTAATTCATTAATCGCAAACAACGCCGCGAGCGTAGAGGGCGGTGGAATCAGAAATCTGATTGGTACAACTACGATCGTTAATACGACGATTTCCGGGAACACCACTACCGAGAATGGAGGAGGAATCTCCAACTTTAATGGTTTGCTTGCGCTCGTCAACGTAACCGTCACAAATAACCATTCCGATAGTGATAACAATCAGGGTTTCGGTGATACGGGCGGAGGAATTGATGCTAGTTCTGGCGCTACGCGTTTGGATAACACAATAGTCGCCGGTAACTCTTACGGCTCAAGCCAAAGTGCGGCGGCGAATGACCTATTGGGTAGTGCAGTAAATGCCGCGAGTTCATTCAATATTATCGGTGTTTGTGATAATTGCGGCTTACCTAATAACACGAACAACAATCAGGTCGGCGTTGCGGATGCCGGTCTGGCGCCGCTTGCGAATAATGGTGGCCCAACTTTAACGCACGCGTTGTTGCCCACCAGCGCCGCGCTGGGCAGCGGCGGCAACTCACTCATTGCTAATCCGCCGTTCAGTGGACCTCCGTTTACCGATCAACGTGGGACGGCTTTCAGTCGTATTGTCGATGGTCCTGATGGGGACATAACAGCAAGGGTTGACGTCGGCGCGTTCGAACAACAAATTCCGATCACTCAGATTCCGAATGTCATTACGAAAGAAGATACCGAGGTTGTCATTCCTTTTGATGTTGGTGATCGCAGCACGATTACTTCGATAACCATCTCGTCAGCGAATCAAACGCTCGTGCCAAACGATCCGAGTCATCTCCGCGTTACCGATGCCGGCACGACTGAACTCATCACTATCAATCCAGCTGCTCATCGAACCGGTACGGCAGAAGTCGTCCTCACCATCAACCGTAGCGGAAGCAGCCAGACTCGCACCATTCATGTCACTGTTGAGCAAGTGAATGACGCTCCAACTTTCATTCGCGGCGTAAATCAGAATATTGACGAAGACAGCGGTGCTCAGAGCATCTTCAACTGGGCCACAGACATTTCGGCAGGTGCGGCCGATGAAAGCGGTCAAACACTCTCGTTCCAGGTTACCGGCAACACAAATCCAGGCTTATTCACCGTGGCGCCAAGTGTCAGTTCCGCAGGCACGCTGACTTATTCGCCGGTTCCGGAGACCAGTGGCGTCGCTCTGATTACGATTGTGCTTAAAGATAATGGTGGCACTGCCAACGGCGGCCGGGACACGTCAGCAGCTCAAGTTTTCAGTATCACAGTTAACGCAGTTAACGATGCTCCGGTGAACACGATTCCGCTTAATCAGAGCGTAATCGAGAATGGCTCGTTAACTTTTTCAGCGGCCAACTCCAACCAAATCTTCGTAGCCGATATTGATGCAAGTACGCTCCAGGTCTCGCTAAGTACGAGCCATGGCCTAATCACGTTGGGTAGTACGGTTGGTTGTCTTTCACGATAGGGAACGGCACGGCTAACAATGCCATGACCTTCACCGGCACTATCGCGAACATCAATGCGGCGTTGAATGGCACGACGTTCCCGCCCATTAAGGGTTTTGATGGTGTGGCCAGCATTCAGATCGTTACTAACGATGGCGGAAATACCGGGCTGGGAGGTTTACTAACGGATACTGACAGTATCCCCATCAACGTACTCAATGGCGGCGGTCTACAATTCCTTAATTCGTCGGCGTCAGTTGCGGAAGGTAGTGGTACTACAACCATCACGGTCAACCGTGCGGTAGGATCTGCGGGAGAGGCATTAGTAACTTTCTCGACTTCCGGCGGTACTGCTGTGGGTGGTAACACCTGCGGAGCCGGCATCGATTTCATCAATACCAGCGGAACACTTTCGTGGACTGCGGACTAGACCACCTCAAAGACGTTCACCGTGACACTCTGCAACGATACTGAGAATGAAGAGGACGAAATACTGAATCTTACGTTGAGTGCTCCCCAGGGAAGCGGGGCACTGGGCGTTCCCAGCACAGCAACTCTGACGCTGGCTAACGACGATGCGCCTGTATTGTTGACAGAAGAGAATACCGACCAGGCAATCGCGCTCACTTCAGTGTCCACAACTCGAGATCCGTTTGCGCTGATCGATCCGTTTAACCTGAGTAACGATCATCGCAGGCGCGTGTCGCTGTTTGTCTGGCGTTTAGGTTTGCTGCCGGCCGACAACGCATCGAATCTGATGGTTGTTGCAGAGGACAGTGCGGGTATGACTTATGGGTTGACGGTTGAGTCCGTTGGCGCGGTGCCTGGACTTGCCGACGTGTCTCAGGTGAATGTCATTCTTCCTGACAATGTAATCGGCGCGCCACGAGAGTTGTGGTTGACGGTGAAGCTCCGCGGTCCGGCAACGAATAGAGCATCCATCCGGATCGCGGCGCCTTAAGTAGCGAGTCGCAGTCTGCTCAATCCGCGAAAACCGGGGTTGGCACGCCATGCGGGAGCGTCGTCTAACATATTCAATCTAG
>Ga0207676_10003352_pt1 | contig 11352 bp, 9 predicted proteins | sample KBSSwiS72_FD_184307 | JGI IMG/M metagenome (GOLD analysis project Ga0207676, IMG submission 184307) | Switchgrass rhizosphere microbial communities from Kellogg Biological Station, Michigan, USA - KBS Switchgrass S7-2 (SPAdes) (version 2) | ecosystem: Host-associated > Plants > Roots >... | reverse complement strand
GGTATTGATGCGGCGTCACGCCGACGATGCGCGCAAACAGTCGCAGGAAATGAAAGGGACTCAGCCCCGCCTGACGCGCGGCACGGTCGAGATCGACGGACTCGTGCGCGTTCGCATCGAGCCAGAGCGCTGTTTCGACCGCACGCCGGCGATCGCGTGGTGAGGCGCGCCGCAACTGTTGCGATCTCGCGCCCCCGATCGTTGCGAGGCGCATCGCGAGCAGCATGCCGGCCTCATCGAGACCGACGCCGCTGTCACCCGCGGCAGCGGCTTGCGCGAGCTCGCCCAGAACCATGATCTCGGCGAGCGGCGGCAACGCGCCGCGCTTCCAGACGTCGCCGCCGGCGCCCAGGTTCTCGACGACTTCCGGCTCGAGGTGAAACGACAGACATTCGTCGCCGCACGCATGCTCGTGCGTGCAGACGAACTCGTCACCGGGAAAGCCGAGCAGCACCGCGCCCGCGACCATCTCGAAATGCCGACCGCGAATGCGATAGCCGAAGGTGCCGTGGCGGACGTACGACAGCGAGTAGCACTGATGCTGCTCCGGGAACGACGGATCGCCCGGCCCGGCGGCGCATCGATAGTCGATGACCGAAATGGGTCCGCTGTGCAGGGTGGTTGCCGTGAGCATCGAGGGCATGGTCGCCCAAGCAGCCGCGGACAACAAGAATTGCGTAGGATAGGGACATAACGACAAGGGGGGCTTATGACTTTCCGCATGGCATCGTTGTCCTTCGGCGCACTGGCTGCTTCGCTGCTGCTCGCGGGCTGCGGACCGGAGCCCAAGCCTGCTGCGCCGGCGGCTGTCGCGGCCACACCGCCCCCTGCCCCGCCGCCGCCGACTCAATATGACGCCGAAGCGTTCTTCGCCACGACGTCGTACCAGATGCCCGCGGGCTACGCGTGGTCGGCCGATGACAAGCAGCTGCTCGTCAGCTCCGACGAAACCGGCATCTTCAACGTCTACGGTTTGACGGCCGCGGGCGAAGGCAAGCAGCCGCTGACTGCGTCGACGACCGATTCGACCTACGCTGTCTCGTGGTTTCCTGCGGATGGCAGAGCGCTGTTCACCGCCGACAGCGGCGGCAACGAGATCAATCATCTGTATGTACGCGAAGCGGACGGCGCGACGCGCGACCTGACGCCGGGCGACAAGGTGAAGGCCGAGTTCTTCGGCTGGTCGGCCGACAAGCAGAATTTCTTCGTGACGACCAACGAGCGCAAACCGGAGGCGTTCGATCTGTACCGCTATGCCGCGAAGGACTATGCGCGCACGCTCGTGTTCAAGAACGAAGAGGCCTGGCAGGTTGCGGAAGTCTCGCCGGACGATCGCTATCTCGCGCTGGTCAAGCCGCGCACGAGCGCGGACGCCGATGTCTATCTGCTCGATCTCTCGGTGAAGAAGCACGCGCCGCAACTGGTGACGAAGCACGAAGGCAACGTGACTCACTCCGTGTACGCGTTCACGCACGACAGCAAGCAGCTGGTCTATGCCACCGACGAGTTCGGCGAATTCAACCAGGCCTGGACCTACGAGATCTCGAGCGGCACGCGCACGCCGCTCATCCGCGCGGATTGGGACATCTCGTTCGTTTCGTATTCGGAGTCGGGACGCTTCCGCGTCTGGGGCGTCAACGAGGACGGGCGCACGGCCGTGCACATTCTTGACAACAACTACGGCAAGGAAATCGCACTACCGGACCTGCCGGCCGGCGATCTCGCGCAGATCCGCTTTTCGCGCGACGAGACCAAGCTTGCGCTGCTGCTGAGCTCGGACACTTCGCCGAACGACGTGTACACGATCGAACTCAAGGGCTCGATGAAAAGCGCGCGCCTGACGAAGGCGCTGAACCCGAAGATCAAGGAAGACGATCTGGTCGAAACCAAAGTGGTGCGCTATGCGAGCTTCGATGGCCTGAAGATCCCCGGGATTCTCTATCAGCCGCACGTCGCGACGGCGAAGCACAAGGTGCCAGTGCTCGTGTGGGTACACGGCGGGCCGGGCGGGCAGAGCCGGCGCGGCTACTCGGCCACGATTCAGCATCTCGTGAATCACGGCTACGGAGTGCTCGCTGCCAACAACCGCGGTTCGAGCGGCTACGGCAAGACGTTCTTCCACATGGACGACCGCAAGCACGGCGACGTGGATCTCAAGGACATCGTCGCGGCCAAGCAGTATCTCATCGGACTCGACTGGGTCGATCGGGAACGCGTCGGTATCATCGGCGGCTCGTACGGCGGCTACATGGTCGGCGCGGCGCTGGCGTTCTCGCCCGATACGTTCGACGTCGGCATCGATATCTTCGGCGTGATGAACTGGGTGCGCACGCTGACGAACATCCCGCCGTGGTGGGCCTCGTTCAAAGAGTCGCTGTACGACGAGATGGGCGACCCGGCGACGGACGGCGAACGACATCGCGCGATCTCGCCGCTGTTCCATGCGAAGAACATCCGCGCCCCGTTGCTGGTCGTGCAGGGCGCGAACGATCCGCGCGTGCTGAAGGTCGAGAGCGATGAGATCGTCGAGGCCGTGCGCGCGAACGGCGTCGCCGCGGAGTACAAGGTATTTCCGGACGAAGGTCACGGCTTCACCAAGCGCGCGAACAGGATCGATGCGTCCGACACGTTCGTCGTGTTCCTCGACAAGTATCTGAAGGCGGGTGCCGAATGAAAACCCTGTTTGCCGCAGGACTGCTGCTGCTGTTCGCGCAGGCGCACGCGGCGTGCGATCTGACGGCCTGGCAAGCGCCGCGTGAGAAAGAATGCGTGCGCGCGTGGATGGACGAGAACCTGCGCATCAACGATCTGCTGAGCATCGGCACGCACAACAGCTACAAGAGCGCGATTCCCGAGGCGGAGATGGCGCAACTGAAGACGCGTTCCGCCAAAGCTGCGATCGTTCTGGACTATTCGCATCGACCGCTCGACAAGGAGCTCGACGACGGGGCGCGCCAGCTGGAGCTGGACGTGTACTACGACCCGAAAGGCGGACGCTTCTCCGATCCTGCAGGTCCGCGCGCGCTCGGTCAGCACATGGACGCGGAGATGGCCGCGGAGTTCGCCAAGCCGGGGTTCAAGGTGATGCACATCCCCGACTTCGACTTTCGCTCCACGTGCGTCCGCTTCATCTGGTGTCTGAATACGATCAAGGCGTGGAGCACTGCGCACCCCGATCACATTCCGATCCTGATCCTGATCAACGCCAAGGATGACAATCCGCTCGGCTCGGGCGGTGCAGAGGTGCTCAAGTTCGATGGTGCCGCTTTCGATGCCCTGGATGCAGAGATAGCTGTAGTGTTTTCGGACAAGCAGCTCATTACACCGGATCAAGTACAAGGCAAGTACAAGACGTTGCGCGAGGCAGTACGCGCCGGCGGCTGGCCGAAACTGGGCGAAGCGCGCGGTCGCGTCTTCTTTGCGCTGGATGAGGCGCCGGCGAAGGTGGCGATCTATCGCGGGGAGCGGCGCTCGCTCGAAGGCCGACGTATGTTCGTCAACACCGACGAGGATTCGCCGGCGGCAGCCTATCTGACGCTGAACGAGCCGATGCAGGACGCATCGCGGATTCGAGAGGCCGTCGAAGAGGGCTTCATCGTGCGCACGCGCGCCGACGCGGACACGATCGAAGCGCGCGATGGGAAGACGGAGCGACGCGAAACCGCCCTGCGATCAGGCGCGCAGTACGTCTCGACGGACTACATGCAGCCCGATCCTCGCTTCGGCAAGTATGCGGTGAAGCTGCCCGATGGCGTGACGACGGTGTGCAACCCGGTGCGTGCGAAGCGGCGCTGCGGCGGTAACGCCGTCAACTAGCAGCCAATCGCGAGATCGTGCTGTCGACCTGGTCGTAGACCTCGGCGAGCAGCTTCTGCGCGTGGCGCAGGCACACGATCTCCGGGTCGTAGGAGCGTCGTGCCTCATCCTCCGTTTCGTCGAGACTCTGCCACTGTTCCAGCGAGCGAACTGCGCACTCGAGCACGCAACGCGCGTCATTGAAGCGGCCGAGGATCTCCCGCAACGCCGCTACTTCGCTGGCCCGTAGCGGCTCATCCGATTGCTTCGCCATGGGCGGATCATCCGTAATATCCTAATATAGGATACTACTGAAAGACCGGTGCAAACGCAGGGCCGATCCCCGGGCGATCAGAACGTGGCGCGTAACGTCAGACGGAGAGTCCGCGGCTCGACGGGATGGAAGTGAATGTCGCTCACCGGCCGTGCTTCTCCCGGCAGCTGCGACTCGTAGAAGTACGTGATGTCGTTGTCGCGGTTGTCGAAGACGTTGTAGAGCACGGCGCTGAGCTGGATGTTATCGGTGATGTGATAGCCGGCTTCCAGGTTGACGAGCGTCGTCGGATCGGACTCGACGCTGCCATCCTCGATGAGCGGCGCCTTGCCGAAGTGCCGCAGGCGAGCGCCGCCAAACCAGCCGCTCGGATGATCGACCGCGAGCCCGAGCGACGCGACGTTCTCCACCGCGCCGGGAATCTCGTCGCCGGCCGGATCGAATTGCGTGAAACGCGAGCGTGACCACGCGAGATCTGCATCCAGAATCAGCCACGAGAGCGGATTCCAGATCGCGCCGGCTTCGATGCCCCGCCGCTCGCTCTCGCGGCTCGGCTCGGTGACGCCGGCATCGCCGACGAACAGCAGCTCGGAATCGAGCTTCAGCGTCCACAGCGACGCAGTCAGTTGCACGTTCGGCAGAACTGCCGTTCGCACGCCGACCTCAGCACCCAGCGCGTTGACCAGCGGATCGACACGCTTGACCGGCGTCACGCCGTCGGTGGGATCGACGCGAATCGTCGTGCCGCGCGCATCGTTGCTATGGAATCCCTGGCCGACGTTGAAGAAGAACTCCGTCTCGCTCCATGGACCGAGGATCAGCGAGAACTTCGGACTGACGATCGCATCGCCGGCGCTGCCCGAATTTGTCGCCAGGCTGCTGCGCACCTCGAAATCGAACAGATCCGCGCGCAGGCCGAGCTCCGTGCGCACGTGCTCGCTCCAGTGGGTCTTCAGAGTCGAGTACGCGGAGTAGCTGTTCTGTCTGACAGCGTCCTCGCGCGTCGTGTCGATTCGTGCGCGCGCCACCGTTTTGTACAGACCGACGGTCCCGATGTCGTCGCGGCGCAGCTCGAGGCCCAGATCCAGCTCGTGCGACAGCCCCAGCAAGCTTAACGGCCGCGCCCACGTCAGCTGTCCGCCGTACACGCGACGGTCGTCGAGTTGCTCGAACTGATCGCCGTGCTCAGTATCGATCGCATACGTGAAGTTCGAGAACAGATCGAGGCGATAGTCGATCGCGTACGCATTCGCGTGCAGCCGGCCGGCGCCGATCTGCTCGTACCAATCCGCTGCGAGGCTGTAACGATGCGACTCGCCACCGTCCGTCGGATCGACGAAGCCGAAACGATCGAGTGCACCCGACTGCACCGCGCGCAGAGGGATCTGATCCGTAGAGCGCCACTCGCCGTCGTAGCCTTGGGCGGTTACGGAGAAGCGGCCGTTAGCGGTGTCGTGCGAGTAGCGCAGCAGCGTATTGGTCTTGTGAAATCTCTCTTCCAGCAACCACGGGCCGTTGTTCGTCGAGTGCTCGAGACCAGCCAGCAGCGTGCCGCCGCCGATCTCGGGCGCCGCGGCGAAGAGCCCGCGCAGGTAGTCGTGATCGCCGCTTTCGAGCGCGACGAACGGCGCGTCGAGCGTCGAGCGATAACGCAGATTCACCGCACCAGCCGCCGAGAAATTGCCGGTGTCCGCGTAGTACGTGCCCTTGCGATACTCGATCAAGTCGACCAGCTCGGGAATCACGAAGTTGATGTCGGTGTAACCCTGGCCGTGCGCGTGCGTGGGCATGTTCACCGGCACGCCGTCGACGCTGGTCGCGAGGTCGGTGCCGTGATCGAGATTGAAGCCGCGCAGGAAGTACTGATTCGCCTTGCCGCTGCCGCTGTGCTGCGTGACGATCAGTCCGGGCACGACTTCCAGCAGTTCGCCGGTGCGCAGCACCGGTCGCAAATCAAGCTGTTCCGAAGTCGCGACTCCGACTGTTGCCGATGACGGATCGCCGCCGAGGCGCTCCAGCTTGCCGGTGACGACAACTTCTTCGAGCCACTGCGTCGAGCTAGGCACGCCGCCGCCGAGCGCGAGCGCGGGCAACAGCGCAGCGAGGCCGGCCGCGGCCAGAGTTCGCGTCGACAAAAGCATGGCGGGATTGTCCTGGGCATGCGTGACAGTTGTGTGTAACTGCCCAGTACGTCAGCGCGCAGGAGACGGATGCGGATATTCCCCTCGTAACAGAACCAGCACGCCGGTCTGTGTCGTGACCGGCTCGTGCCACGTACCGGCCGGCGCGATGTGCACGTCGCCGGCCACGAGCTTGTGCGTGCCGATGTGACACTCGCCTTCGAGCACGATGAATTCTTCTTCGCACTCGTGACGATGCGCCGGCACCATGCCGCCCGGCCGCATGCGCACCAGGCTCATGTGCGTGCCCGCAACTTCGTCTCGCCGCAGCTCGCGCACTTCCACAAACGGTGCGACTTCGATCCAAATCGCGTCGGCAGCGTGCAGGGTACGAGTGCCCTCCGGCGCCTGCTCGCGAGCCAGCTCCAGCGTGCGCCGACGCATGCGATCACGGAGCTCGCTGCCAAGCTCCGCGGGCTGCACGGCCGCTGCGAGCGAATCGTGCAGATCCTGCATCAGGTCTTCGTCGTCGGATGAGCGACTCACGCGCCCTCCAGTGCTTCGCGCAACTGCGTCAGCGCACGACGCACGTGACTCTTGACGGTGCCGAGCGGCAAGCGCGTCACGTCTGCGATCTCCTGGTGCGACAGGCCTTGCAGGAAGGCGAGCGAAATCAGACGGCGCCGCTCGGGCGTCAATTGCGAAAGGGCTGCGTGCACGCTGCTCCGTGATTGCATCAACGACAGGATGTCGCAAGGTTGATCGGGACCGCCGGCGCTGGCCTCGCGCAACGCCGCTACTTCGACGGCATTCGCCGTGGCACGCCGTTGACGCAATCTGTCGAGCGCACGGCTGCGACACAGCATCAGCAGCCAGCCGAGCGCATTCGCACGGCTCGCGTCGAAGCGCGACGCGTTCGCCCACGCATACGCGTAGGTCTCGCAGACGATTTCCTCGGTGTCCTCGGCGCTGCGCAGAATCGCCGAGGCGAGCGCATACAGCTTGCCGACCGTCGCGTCGTACAGCTCCTCGAGTGCCCGCTCCTGCCCGATGCGCATGCGCTCGACGAGCGCAGCCAGGTTGCGCACGACCGCCGCGTCCGACTGCGGAACTTCGTTTACTGTCGCCTGCACGACCATGGCCGACGATCGTAGCGCAAGAGTGCTCCCGATTCCTGCTGTCACGTCCTCTCCCCGCATGTGTCGGCAAAGCTGACCGATCACGTCCCGCTACGGGCGCGAACCTGTGCTGGATGCAGCAGCGACGACGAATATTTATTCAGGCTGCGAGCCGCGACCCGATCCACACAGCAGCGACGCATGCGACCGACACAGACGCGAGCGGGACGCCGACGCGCTCGCTACGCAGACCGCGGAACAGCCACCAGATCAGCGGCACGGCCGCGGCGGCGATTGCCACCTGCGCCGTCTCGATACCGACGTTGAAGGCCGCGAGCGCCAACAGGTCGATCCGCCCGCTGGCCAGTTCCGCCAGCGCCCCGGCGAAGCCCAGGCCGTGCACCAGGCCGAACGCGAATGCGAGCTTCCAGCCATGCGCAGCCGCGCCACGCGACAGGTTCAACAGCGCCGCGATCATGACCGAAAGCGCGATGGCGACTTCGACCGGCTTCGACGGCAGCGTCACGTACCCCGTCGACGCTAACGCCAGCGTCAGCGAATGCGCCAGCGTGAACGCCGTGATCACAGCGAATGCGCGTCTCAACATCTGCAGCAGCGAAGAGGATTCGCCTGACCGACGCCGCCGCGCCAGCGCGAGCAGCAGAACACCGAGGAATGCCAGGTGGTCATAGCCCGTGAGCAGGTGTCGCATGCCTTCGAGCAGAAAGCGCGCGAGATGCGCGAGGCGAGACTCCGTTGCGTGCCACTCCTGAGCGCTGCCGCCGAGGATTGCTTGCGCACGCTCGCCGTTGGCCGCCTGGAATTCAAGCAGCGCTCGATGCCCGGGATCGAACGCGACCCACCCGGAATGATCGAGTGCGAGCGGTCCGGGCGGACACGTAAACGTCGCGATGAAGCGCAGATACGGCCCGTCGCCGTGCTCAGCGATCGCCGGAACGTCCGTGGATGCAAGCGTGCACGCGCCGGCTTTCGAGCTGAGATGCGTTCGTGCAAGCACGAGCGATTCGATCGCCGGTCGCGCAGCCAGGATTTCGGACCATGTCAGCGTGCCGTCACCATCGATATCCAACTGCAATGACTGATGCAGATCGCGAAGGTCGAAATCCCACTCCGCGTGCACAGTCGATTCGCCCTCTGCCCGCAAGGCGAGGAAGCTGCTGCCGGACGTGTGCGCAAACGCGCCTACGTAAGCGAAGAGCAGCACGATGCCGACCAGCAGCTTCCTCATCGTGAAACTCCGAGCAGAGTGTCGAGACGCACGTCCTGGTAGTGATAGCGCTGCTGCCACGCCTGGACGGCGTTCAGCGATTCGCGATCATGAGTGGCAGCCGCAGTCGCGGCGAGCAGCAGCGCGTCGTCGGCTTCGTTCCGCTCCTGGAAACTCGCACGGGCATCGGGCTTCGCCTTCGCCGGGTCGTGCAGCAGCGTCAGCTCGAAGCGGGCTCGATCCCGCAGATGCGCTCGCTCGTTGCGCGCATCGGCTTCCTGCCAGGCAAGTTGCAAGCGCTGGGCATCGAGCGTCCCGGCGTCGCGGCTAGCGAGCACGCTGCGTGCCCGGTCCGCAAGCGAGCCGCCGCGATTCGCCACTTGCAGTGCCTCAGCGAATCGTCCGGCCGACAACAGCCAGTCGGCGTAGGTGATGCGCGCGTAGTGACTCAGTGGATCGAGATCGAAAGACTCGCGATACCATCGTTCCGCAGTGCCTTGATCGCCGAGTCGGACGGCGAATTCCGCTGCGACCCCTGCGGCCCAGCTTCGGGTCGCATCCTCGCCGCGTTGATAGTCCAGCACACGCAGCAGCAACGCTTGTGCTCGCGGCAAGTCGCCCTGTGCCGCGCGAGCCTGCGCTATGCAGGTCGTCGAAGTGAGCAAATCGACGAACGGCATCAGCGCCGTGCAGTCCGCCAGCGCTTGCTGCGGCTCGTGGAGATGCAGCCTGACCTGCGCGCGCATCAGGCGCGCTTCACGATGATGGCTGTCGCTATCGAGAATCTCGCCGAGCACTTGCTCGGCGGCTGCGAATTCGTGTTTGTGCTGCAGAAGCCGCGCGCGGCGCAGCTTCAATGCAAGATTGCCCGCGTCGCCGGCGCCCTGCACGACTTGCTCGGCGTAGCCGTAGTAACGCTCGTTGCCGCTGCGCGCGCCGGCGACGATCAGCTCATCGACATAGCGAATGGTTGCATCGAGGTCGTTCGGAGCGGCGAGACTTGCAGCACGCAACTGTGCGAGCTGCGACTCGCCGGTCGAGCTGCCGAGCCGCAATACGACCTGCCCCGGATCGTCCGGCCGATAAACGCGGACCGCAGCTTCGGCATCCATGCCGAAGGCTGCGACCGCGAGCAACGCCATGGGGAAATAGCGCCGCATGGGGCTCACTGCAAGAGCGCGTTGAACGCGTTCGGGTCGTCGTCCGCGTCCTGGGTGAACGTGAACCCTCGCAGTGAACGCGGCTCACCGTTTTCCGCGTCGCCAAACGCATCGATCACGGTCGTCGTGAACGACACGAACACTCCATTGACGGTGACGCCGACCACCTGTTGGACGAACAGCCCATCGGGATCGGCGGCGCGGATCGTGATCGTCGCGTTGCCGAATACTTCCGGAGCCGGAGTGATCTGCAACGTGCGATTCGTGCCGCTGCCGCCGAGCACGATTCCCGCCGCGGGAATGATCGACGGATCGGACGAAGTCGCCGTGACGGTCACGGCATTCGCACCCGAATCCGCGTCGCCGACCTGGAAGGTCAGCACGGGCGTCGTCGTGTCCTGAGGTAACGTCTGATTCGCGAGACCGACGATCGTCGGCGCCTGCTTCGCGGCAGGCGGCGAGTTGCCGCCGCCGTAGCCGCCGCCACCGCCGCACGCCGCCAGACCAGCGGTCGCGAGCACGGCAGCAACTGCCAAGCCAGTCTTTCTGTGGATCTTCATGACGGTCGCTCCTTAGTTGGTCGCGCCGGGAAGCGGCGTGCGCAGGTACGGGAACGTCTCGTCGAAATCCGCAGCGCTGATCGGCGCGCCATCGGTGAACGCGACCTTGCCGAGCGGCGCGTCTTCGGGCTTGCACAGCTTGAGGTCCGTCAGCGTGCCGTTGACGGGCACGGGATGGCACAAGCGGCCCATCACCACGCGCAGCGCGATATCGACCACGTCGTCACCCGGACGGCGGCCGTTCGGGAAGCCGGCGAGATCGTTGCCAGCGACACCGAAGGTGCTCTGCATGTCAGCGGGCTGCGCCGCGATCTTGGTGTTGAGACGCATCATCTCGGACGGCGTCACAGTCTTCTGCTGGTTCACGTCTTTGAAGCCCGTCAGGAACGCCGTGACCAGATCCATGCGCGGCAGATTCGACGGCGCGATGTTCGCAATCGGCGTAGGCGGCTTGAGGATGTCGTTCACCGCCTTGTTGAACAGCGCATCGAGCAGCGCCGGCAGCGTCGGATTTGTCACATACTTCGCGAACTGACCGTCGTCCTTCGGCTCGCTGGCGCTGTAGCGATCCTTGTCCGGCAGGCCGATCACGAGCTCGTTGACCAGCGGCGCCGACAGACGCGAAACCTGCGTCCACGCACCGCCGTTGACGTCGGGCTTCGCGAAGTTCGCGTTCGGGTTGAGGATGCGCGCCTGGCGCATGCTTGCCGAAGTCCAACCGCCGATCACGCCGTTGCCGTTGCCGGTGAGGCACGCGGCCGGCAGCTCGAGCGCCAGCGTCGTGATGTTGGCGTCGGCGATGATGTCGTTCGCCTTGTCCTGCTTGATGCCGATGCCGCCGGGCAAACCGCCCTGGTCGGGCGGCACGTCCGCGTCGACCGGCACGAAGTTCACGAGATCGAACACCTTGCCGAGGTTCACGACGAAACTCTCTGCGCGCTGACCGACGAACACGCGGCCCGGCTTGGCGCAGCCTGGCACCGAGATGTCGTTGATGAAGGTCTTCGCGTACTGCTCGTAGCCCGCGACGCTGCCGAAAGTCTTGGTGCCGACGAAGTCGTAGGGCTTGCCGAGCTCGGTCGCGCCGTCGCCGGTGC
>Ga0207676_10003351_pt1 | contig 11352 bp, 17 predicted proteins | sample KBSSwiS72_FD_184307 | JGI IMG/M metagenome (GOLD analysis project Ga0207676, IMG submission 184307) | Switchgrass rhizosphere microbial communities from Kellogg Biological Station, Michigan, USA - KBS Switchgrass S7-2 (SPAdes) (version 2) | ecosystem: Host-associated > Plants > Roots >... | reverse complement strand
CGCGTTCCTCGGCGGCATGGGCCAGGGCAAGGCAGAGGCGGTGCCGACCAACGGCGCCGCACCAACCAACGGAAAGGGTCACTGAGTCATGGGAGCGATTGAGCTAGGCGTTCTGCTGCTGCTGCTGCTCACCGCCGGCAAGCCGCGGGCGAGCTCGCCCGCGCGACCGCCGACCAACGTGCCACAGCCGAGCGTCCCCGTTCCGGCCCCCCCGGTCGTAACCCGTGCGCCGCCGGCCGCTACGGCCCCTCCGCCGGGGGTTCCGTCGACGCCTGCCCAAGCGGCCAACCAAAACGCGGCGGCCAGGGTGCCCCCTCCCTGGCCCCAGACGGTGCCAAAGGGTCTCCCCCCCTTTCCCGGTCCCGGCTGGAAGGCTTGGGCGCCGGTACCGGCGGCCGTCGTCGCACGCGCGAACCAGCTGCTCCCCGAGCTGTGGAAGTCCGGCGCCGGCACCCGCAAGGTCGAGCAAACGGGCGGGGTCTGGACCACCTACCTCGCGACGCAAATGGGCACGAAGCGCGGCGTGACCGCTCACCGGCTCGTGGCGACCCCTGGCGTGCTGGCGAACGCATGAACCGCGCCGTCGTCATCGCCCTTCTGCTGCTCGCCGCGACCGCGGGCGGCGGTAGCTCCAAGAAGCGCCGCGACCAGTATTACCGGGCCTCTTGGTGGTTCTGAGGGCCGATGCAGGACGCGGCCGCGTACGGGCTCGCGAAGCCGCTTCTGTTGGGCTCGTGCTCCGAGGCGGAGATTCAGTACCTGCTAGCCGTCAGCCGGCTTGAGAGCGGCTACGGCGACGCCTGGCGGGGCGAGGGCGCCGGCTCCAACAACATGGGAGCGATTCAGGTGACGCCGGCCATGGTCGCGGCCGGCGTGCCGTTCTTCGAGACGCGCGACACGCACGAGGACGGCACCCCCTACGTCGGCCGCTTCCGCCGCTACCCCTCGAAGCAGCACGGCTTGATCCATCTTCGCGACGTGCTTCTAAAGCCCAACGTGCGCGCCGCCATCGCCCGCGGCGACGGTGACGCGGCCGTCGCCGAGCAGCGCCGCAACGGCTACTTTGAAGCGCCGCTTGCGCGCTACCAGGCCGCGATGCGTGACCACTACGCCAAGCTCATTGCCGGCGCCGGCCTGAAGCCGGAGCTGCGCTTTTCGTCCACCGGCAACGGCGCGGGCCTTCTGCTGCTCGCCGCTGCCATCGCCCTGGGGTTCTCATGAGTCTAGCCCTCGTCGTCGACCTTCCCGACAACACCGAACTCCTACTGCCCAACTCGAACCAGGGACCGATCGGCGTGCGCACCGCCGCGCTCGGCGCCTCGCCCTGGAACGTCATCGGCCTCTTGCCTGGCGACAACGCTTTCGTGGGCGCGTGGAATACCTCAGTCGTCCAAGCCTACGTCGACGCGGGCGGGCTCGTCGTGCTGCCCCCGGGGGTCTGGTACTTCGGCGAAGGCATCGCGCTCGGCGACGTGTGCGTGATGTTCGGTCCCGCCAACCAAAACGTGATTCTTCGCGGCCAGGGCGAGGGCATCACGACGATGAAGCTCGTCAGCGGCGGCAACGCCAACGTCCTTAACGTCGACGGCGCCACCAACATCAAGATCCAAAACCTCACCGTCGACGGCAACCGGGCCAACAACACCAGCACGAGCTGGCACGGCATCCGCACCGGCTCCGGCGGCTGCAACGGCCTCGAGATTTCGGGCGTGACCGTCCAGAACACGCGCGGCTACGGCTGCGGCTTGCAGGGCGGAGACAAGAAGCGCGTGCGCCTCGAAAACGTCACGTGCCTCAATACCGGGCTCGATGGCATCGACTTCAAGAATACGGGCGACAACAACGAAGACATGGTGATCGTCGCCTACAGCTGCCGGGACTGGGGGCTCGACACTGACGGCGAGACTCAAGCCGCGCTCGACATGCGCGGCCCCTGCCAGGTGCACGGCGTTTGGACCAGCGGCGGCCCCGTCGACGGGCACCACATCCGCGCTCGCGAGGGCGAGGCAATCGACCCCTCGCTCGGCGGCCACTTCACCCACGTGCACGGCGCCGTCTGCGAGGGCACCGGCGGGCAGGTCGGCATCTACATGCCCGCGCACGACGTTTCGGTGGTCGGCGCGCACGTGAGCGGCTGCCTGCTGAACTACGAAGTGACCGGCGAGCGCGTGACGCTGCTCGGCTGCACCGCCGAGGCCGCGACCGATGAAAACTACCAGGTCGACGCGACGGCGCTGGACGCTCGCCTCATCGGCTGCCACTCCCGCATTGCGGTGCACAACGCCTTTCGGCTCCGCGCGCCGCGGACCGTGCTCCTGGGGTGCAGCACGGTGGCGGACGGCTTCGGCGGCGTGACGCTCGAGGCGACGGCGACGGACTGCACCATCGAGGGGCTCACCGGCACCGGGCTCGGCGGCACGACGGTCGGAATCGACAACGTAGCCGCCGGCCTCACCGTCATCGGCGGCGAGCTGCAAGGGTTCTTCCGCGGCTTCTCGACCGTGGGCGCTCGCTCCAAGGTGCTGGGCCTCACGTGCCGCAACCAAACCGCGCAAGGCTTCCTCGTCGCGGCCGGCGGCGACGACTGCTCTCTCATCGGCTGCAACGCGCACGCGAACGGAACGATCAACATCCAAATGCGCGCCGCTCGCGGCCGCGTCCTCGGCTGCAACGTCACCCTTTCGAGCAACACCGGCCTCGACATAACCGCCACGGCTTCGGGGACGCTCGTCGACGGCAACAGCTTCAACGCCAACGTGGGCGTAGCGCTCGGCGACGCCGGCACGGGCACGACGGTCGGCCTCAACGCCGGCTTGCCGTCGCCCTACCTCACCGAGTCAGTGAAGCGGCTCGCCGGCACGGGCACGCCCGAAGGCGTCCACGCTGCGCCGGTCGGCTCGTTCTTTCAGCGGACGGACGGCGGCGCCGGCACCGCGTTCTACGTCAAGGAAACGGGCACCGGTAACACCGGGTGGGTCGCGAAGTAGGAGGCACCATGGCAGTCGTTCGCTCACCGATTTTGACCGAGGGCTTTTACTGGTTCGACGACGTCAAGAAGCCCGGCAACAAGACGACCTTCACCGAGTGGGTCGGCAAGCAAAAGGGGCTCGTCGTCGTCCGCAAAACGGTCGACCACCCCGACCAGAAACCGCCGCGGAGCTGGTTCCTTTTCGAAGTGAAGTTTCCCGCGGTGTGGGACCAGCGGCTCGGCTTCCCGTCGACGGCGCCCAAGGGGGCGGCGACGGAAGAGAGCGACACGGTGAGCGAAGCGGCCCAGCCCGGGGGCGGCTCGAGCCCCGGGCTGTTCGACGGGCTCGAGCTGCTCGCGAGCCTGTCCAACGCAATGCCGCTGCTCGTGCTGGGCGCAATCGCCTGGTACGCGAGCAGCGACAAGCGCTAGCGCTTCGTGACGTAGCCTGCCGCAAAGCCGACCATGAACGCGCCGGCAAGCCACGCGTAGAAGCTGACTTCAGTCCACAACGGTTTCGGGCTCCCGCTCGCCGCCGTTGAGCTTCTTCGCTTCGAGCCACTCACCGTGCACCTCGAGCGTCGGCACCTCCGCCCGCGCTACGCGCTCGAGCGGGAGGGTTTGGCCGTCGTGTCGGGTGTGGCCGGTGAGCAGCGCTTCCACGCGCACGCCGGGCGGCACGCGGGCGAAAAACGACAGGTCCTCACCGAGCCAGCGCGTGCGGCCGTCGTGCCTCACGATGATTTCGGAAAACGCGGCGTGCTGCTGGCGGCCGTCGTCGTCGTCGAATTGCTCGCTCTGGTGGGCGATGGCTTGGGCCGCTGCCTTGTTCATGGCGACGAGCCCGAAGCCGCCGAAGTAGCAGCTGCGCATGCGGCCGCCGCTGCCGACGAGCGTCCGGTCTACGACGACCTTGGGAAAGCCGACGTTGACGGTAGCAACGCCTCGGAGCCACGTCGGGGCGACGGCGATCGCCGGCTCGTCGCCGGCCACGGCTTCGACCAGCGCGGCCAACGCGGCGACGGTGCAGTCAGTGTCATCATCGCAGCTCAGCCAAATGTGAAAGTCCGGCTTGCGCAAAAACTCGCTGAACGTTCGGCTCCGGCACTTCGCGATTTGGGTGCCGCCGGCGTCGACGACTAGGCCCACGTCGAACAGCTTGCGGGCTCGCGTGATGGTGAGCGCAACGGGCAAGTAGTCGTCGGCCGGACGATGCAGGCGGTTGGTCGCCAGCTCCTCGAGCTGGGCGTAAAGCTCCTTTGTCGCGCCGTCGGCGCCCAGCTCCTTACCGAGGCTGTAGAGCATCGTCGACACGAGCACGCGCAACCCTTGCTCGGACGGCTCGCCGTCGTCGGCCGCTGGCGGCGGCGGCCGCTCGGTGTCGTGCACCGCGATAAAGCTTTGGCTGCGGCACCGGGGGCAGTACTCGGGGTGACGCGGCGCGGGCGGCAAGCCCTCCGGCGCTTCGAACTGACACGAACTGCATTTGTAGATCATCGTCTCCTCGCTCTCGCTCTCTCCCGCGCCTTGCGGCGCAAAGTCTCAGCAGCGCGGTCAAGCTTCGCTTCCCCCGGCCGCATCACGTGGCACGCCGCAAGCTCGCGGTGCGTCCAGCTCCACGCGCTCACGTTGTTTCGCTTGCAACGCGTGCACGTCCAATAAACGAGCGTCAGCGCCTCAGCGCCGCGGCGCTGGCCGAAGCCGAGCAGCGCGGGCGCTTCGCAGAACTGACAGGCGTCAGTCTGGTACACCGAACCCCAGGATTCGGAGCGCCTCGAGCGCGCCGTCTTGCTCGATTGGATGCAAGTCGGCGAGCGTCACTGCGCGGAGTGACATGTCCGCGTTGAACCGCGCGAGCGCTCCGCAGTAGCGGCAAACGCTCACGTCGTCGGCCTCCGGAGGCGCTTCGCTCGCGTGCCTCGCTCGAGTGAGCGCGTGCCCGCACCCAAGGCAGTGAGCGAGCGGCGTAGCGCTCGCTTTCATGCCACGCAGCAACTTGCGACGGCTGCTCATTTTCGCCCCGAGTCTACAACGCTCGGAGCAGCGCACGACGAGCCCGCTGCAACGTGATGCGCGCCGCGTGCAGCTCGTCGCGGAGCGGCTGTAGCGCCGCGTCCGGCTTGCGCGTTCGCGTCGCGTAGGCGAGCCGCTGCGCCGCCAGCTGGTGCGCGTGGCGGGCCACGTCGACGGCCGCCCGAGCCTCCACCACTGCCGCCTGCCTCGCCTCGAACTCTTCCACCATCGGTCGAATGCTGACCATAGCCGCCTCCCTGGAAAGGGTCCGCGGCGCCAGCGGCCGAGGGGGGACGAACGACCGGCGCCGCGAACGGTCCGAAAGTACCCTTTCGGACCGGCCCCCGTCCACCCCTAACTTTCTCGCCCCAGCAACCCCGCCACAGGATTACCTTTTTGGCCCACCGCTCACGACGGCTTACCCCCCCCACCCTCGACGGGGTACACGCTCTGGTCCCGCCGGGCGTGCTTCAGGAGCAAGCGGGCGGTGTGCACGGCCAGGGCGGCCGCGTCCTCGTCGCCGAGCGCGTCCGGCGTGATGAAGCTCGCCGCCAGCTCGGCAACGAGCTGGTCCTCCTCGAGCACGGCCGCGGCGGCTTGCCGCTGCCCCCACAGTTCGAGCGCTTCCGCGAGCAGCGCCATCACGCGGGCTTTCACGCCGGCCGGCTCCGGAGCTTCACGTTCAGCTGGGCCAGCGTGAGCTGGTCCGCGCAGCCCTTGCAGGCATGCGTGTCGGCGTAAATCGGCCTGAGCTGGTCGTCGAATTTGCCGGTAGGAATGCCGACGAGCAGCACCTCCACCTCGTCAGTTTCGATCGCGCGCTGGCACCCGTCGCACTCCAGGCTGGTCTTTTTGCTCATCACTTTTTCCTTGCGTAGTGGCCCTTTTCGCGCATGGCGCGCAAAAGCGTGGTTTTTGGGACCTTGAGGCGCTGCGAAATCACGCGCACGCTCAGTTTGTCGACCTTTTCAAGCTTAATCGCCGCGGCAAGCGTCGTCGGGTCGACTTTTCTCGGCCGCCCCCAGCGCCCTCCCTCGGCCTCGATTCGGTCGCGAGCCGCTGAAATTCGCTCGCCGAGCGCGGCCCGTTCCATTTGCGCGGCCCAGCTCATGACGGCCGCGATCACTTCCCCGGCCGGCCCGTTCAAGTCGAAGCCGTCGCTGACGCTCACGACGCGCGCCCCCGCCCCCCGGAATTCTTCCAGGAGGCCGAGAGTGTCCCGGATGCCCAAACGCGTCAGGCGGTCGAGCCGGAAGACGTACACCCCGACGACCTCACCGGCGCGCACCGCCTGGCGGAGCTGGTCGAGCTCAGGCCGCTGGCGCGACGAGCCGGAGCGTTTTTCCTCGAACCACGCGACAATTTCGTCACCCCGCGCTGACGCTGCCCGTTGGATAGCCTCTCGCTGAAGCTCCCAACCCTGTTGGCGGGTGCTGACCCGCAAGTACGCCGCCGCTCGCACGAGGCGATATTAGCCGCTTTGGGCCCCCGCAGGGGGCGCGAGTCGAGACGGCGACGAAGTCGCGCGCTAGGGGCCGCCGCGTGGCGGCAATTGCGTGCCTGGCGGTGGTCGGCGGCCTGTCCGCCCAAGGGAAGCCGTCGGCGGGCCGTGCTCCGGCAGGGAGAGTAGTAGCTAGTGCAGAGGAACTCGGAAATTTGGCTTGGATCTCTGCTGTGCCAACTAGTCCCTAGGGGGTAGGGACAACTTGAACAGGGGGCCGGCGTTCAGCTGTGGACGGCCGCCGGGCCAGAGCTTCGCTGTTCAGTGGTTCGTTCAGTGGTTCCCACGTGTTCACCCGACACGCACCCACATGTCACGACACTGACGCACCTACCCCCGGGCGCAGCTCCGCCCCGCAAGCTCCGGAAGCTGCGAGGCGGGAGGGGCTGCTAGGCGCTCTCAGCGCGCCCAACGTCGGGCGGGGGGTCGCCCGTTGCCGGCGGCGGGGGAGTGTCGGCTAGCGCCGCGTCGATTTCCTCAGCCGTCCAGCGGCGCGCGGGGGGTCGGCGTTGACCCTTGGGAGCGGGGGCGCAACCGGCGGCGGGGGCGCACCGCTGCTGCGGCGCTGGCGGCTTCGCTGCGGTCCGAGCGAGCCCGGCGAGCTTGGCCGCTGCGATAGCCGCCAGCGCCGCTGCTGCGGCGCGACCTCGCCCGATGACCCACCGGTGCGACCAGCCGCACGCGAACGTACCCGCCGCGCCGGGGGGTTTCTCGCCTTGCTTCGCGCGGGCGACGCCAATCAAGCCCTCTTCGCGAGCTTGAGTGATCGCGCGCTGCACCGTGCGCACGCTGCAACCCTCGGTTTTCGCGAGCCGGCGGCGGAAAATCCAGCCGTCTTTGAAGCTCGCTATGTGCGCGACGATGCGGGCGCGGAGCACCGTGAGGCCGGCTCCCCGGGCACGCTGCTCCGCGGCCCGCGCTTCGTGTAGGTCCGGACCGAGATAGGTCGGTTTCAGGACCAGCCCGACACCTCCCCCGCTCATCCGAACCACCAATAATGTTCGGGCACGTGGGTCGGGCTGGCTCTCCGCCGGCCGTCCGCTTCGAGCCGCGTCACCCGTGCGAGTGTTTTACGTGCCTTGCGCGGACGTTTTACGACCGCTTTGGGGGCCGCTGAGCTTGGCTCAGGGCGTGCAACGTGAGAGTGTGGACGAGCCATTGCAGGTAGCCTCTGCGGTGGCGCCCCCCAGAAGCGTCGGTGTTATCAGCACCGGCGCTTCAGCTTTTTGGGACGCCACGATTTGGGGTGTGGGGTTGAGTGCCACTTTCACGAGCCCGTAGGCTCGTGGGTCATGGCCAAACGACGGAAGAAAGCCGCCTCTGGCGGCGGGGTTCGGATCATCAAGGTGCCCGCCGCGAGAGCTGCTGCACCCGTCATCAAAGTGAGCGCGCCGCGTGCTCCCGCAAAGCGTCGCGCTCCGCGCCGACGCTCCGGGGGTCACCACGGCGGAGGAGGCCTCAACGGGCGAACCATGGCCGGAGCGGCTCTTGGTGGCGCGGCGTTGGGCTTCCTCGAGAAACAATTTCCGACTCTCCCGACCATTCCGCTGATCGGGCGGAAAGGCACGATTGCAGTCATAGCCTACTTCGTTGCCAAAAAGGGAGGGTCTTTGGCGCACATCGCCCGCGACGTGGGAATCGCGGCCGCCGCTATCAGCGGTTACGAGCTGGGCGGCACCGGCAAAATCAGCGGCGACGTGGCCGACCAGGTCCACGGAATCGCCTCGCAAGTCTGACGGGCGGGCGCTCGTTTTTTCCTGACGGGGCTCGGGACCGTCTTTTGTGATTGACAACCGGAAAAGGCAAAAAAGATGGACTATCTCGACGGTGACGAACTCGACGGCGACGTGATGGGCGACGTGATGGGCGATTTGGACGGGGACGACCTCGACGGCATGGACGTAGTCGGCGCTGCGCGTCGGCGACGGGCCCGCGCTCGTCGCGGCGGCATCGTCAACCGTAAGCCGGGTTGGCGCCGCCAGCTCGCGCCGGGCGTCATCCAGCCCGACGAGGGCATGGTGCCCCTGCCGCTGCAACCGCTCGCCAACGGCGGCATTTTCAACAGCTCCCTGAGCGTCATCACGTTCCAGGGCCAGCTGCAGAAGCCGTTCCGCGGTGAGCGTCTGTTGGTCTCGACGGTGCGCACGGGCACGACGGCAATCGGCCGCTTGCTCACGCAGTTTTTCATCGGAACCGACCTCATGCAGGCGGACATCCAAGGGTGGGACGCCGAGCTAATCGGTAACCCCAACTCCTTCGGTACGCGCTTGACGATGAAGGCGGCCGAACCCGGCGTGCTCATTCGCGCGATCGTGACGCTGTCCAACAACGCGGCGGGCACCGACACGATTTTCGCAAACTTCACGCTCCTCGGCCGCATCGTCCACTGAGGGCGGCGACGTGTCGAGCCGGCGCGTCAGCGACGAGGCCCTACTCGGAAGCATCGCTTTCGTGGGCGTCGCCGCGTTCTTCCTGTCCAAGGCCGCGGTGCGAGGCGACTCCACCGCGGCCGGCGCCGGCATTCCGCCGGTGTCTCCCCTTCTAGGCCTTCTGCTCGCTGGCGTTGCTGCTCACCAGCTCGCTAGCTCGAGGTGACTCGTGCGCGTAAACGTCGCAATTCCCGAAGCCCACGTGGACGCCCCGGTGCTGAATGCAGCGCTCGAGGCCACGACGCGGCTAAACGAAAGCATGCTCAAGTCGGGCGAAATCCCGACGTTCGAGACGGGCCGAAAGTACGGCATTCGCTGGCGGCCCGAGCCGCCCGGCGGCGAGTACTTCGATCACGCCAAGCTCGTCATGGGTCGCAAGTGGGGCGACTGCGACGACCTTGCCCCATGGCACGCCGCGAGCCTCCGCCACAGCGGCGAAGACAAGCGCGCAAAAGCCATCGTCACCAAGAGCGGGCCGAAGCGCTGGCACGCCGTCGTGAGGCGCGGAGACGGCACCATCGACGACCCGAGCAAGCGAGCGGGCATGGGCCCCGGCGTGAAGCCCGGTCACCGCGGCGCAACGCTTCCGCTCATGGCTCCGCCGAGCGCCGTCGTCGGCGGCGCTTACATCATGCGGCCGCAACTCGCGCTCCGTCCGAAAAACGGCGCGTGGCAGTCGCGCACCGACATCCCTTGGAACTGGCAGAAGGGGCCGAACGATCCGATCACGCCGGGCAACATCGCCATGGCCACGCTGCACACCGCGCCGGTCGCGTCCACCGCGCTCACCGGCGCCATCGAGGGCGCCATTGAGCTGGCGTGCTGCGGCGGCTACGCGCTGGAAGGTCACCTTGACCGACTGAGCGCCATCGTCGATTGCCTCGACGGCGCCGACTGGCGCGAGCTGCAAAGCATCTACGGCAACGCGGACGCTGACGCGGCCGTGCAAGTCGTCGGCTCGTTCTTCGGCAAGCTGGCGAAGGCGGCGAGCAAAGCCATGCCTATCGTGAGCAAGGCGGTGCAGTTCGTGCCGGGCGTCGGCCCGATTGCCTCGAGCGCGCTGGACGTGGCAACGAAGCTCATTCCCGCCGGCCCCAAGGCGGCGGCCCAAGCTGCGCAGCTCCCCGCCGGTGCTGCGGCTGTCCGTTCAATCGCCACGCCGGGCGACGACGGGCAGATTTGCTTTCCCCTCGGCAAGCCGAAGTTTCGCTGATGGGTTACCCGCCTTGGCTCATGTGGGGCACGAACCACCAGGTTCGGGCCACCACGACGCTCGGCCTCGGTCAGGGCGTTTTTACGCAGCAGCTCGCGCGCATTGACTACGCGCGCCCCGACTCCTGGCAGTTCCTCTTTTGGGCGCAGCTCAACGACTTCGTGGGGCTCGCCGGCAGCTTCTGCGACGTGTTTTTCGACCTGACGATCGGCCTCGGTCGTAGCGCGGTGCAAGTCGCTAGCTTCGAGCACTTCCGTTGGGAGCACGACGGCACGCTGCCGACCAAAGGTAGCGTGATTTTCTCGACGCAGGCACAGGGGCCGCTCCGCTTCGCAGATGACGAAGTGCCGAACCTCATCGACGACTTTCCGGCGCAGAGCATCAACTGCGTTTGTCGCGCCGTCGTCGGCGTAGGCTCTGGCGCCAACGTGCTCGCTGACCTTACCGTCGCGGCCATGTTTGCACCCAAGACGCACGTTCGTCCCGAGTGGTTCAAGAGCAACCTTCCGCAAGGCGACGCGACGCGCTTCCGCGGCGGAGAGCAGGCGGGCACGTGAGCCCCCTCGCTCAGTCGATCCGTTTCTGGCTCATGCGGAGGCCGCGGCCGGCAAAGCTGCGCTTGCACGTCGGGAAGGAAGTCAGCGAAATCGAGTGCGGGCTCGGCGTGAGCTGGGCTCGCGTCGCGGAGACCGTCGACTCGATGGAAGCCGGCAAGCTCGAAGCGCTGGACGAAAAGGGCATGCTGATTCGCGCGTGCAAGCCCGACGAGCTGGCGGAGCCCGACGACGACGACGACGACGCGGCGGCCGCGGCGCCGGCTGCGGCGGTGGTCGCTCCGTTCGACGCCGAAACGGAGCGCTGGAAGCTGTTCGCCACGCTGCTCGATGGCGCTTACAAGCATGCCAACGAGCAAGCTTTCGCGACGCTGGCGGGCATCGTTGAACGCATGGCACGCCGCGACGAGGCGACCTCACGCGCGCTCGAGCGCGTCCGCGACGGCCTCTTGCGCGAGGCTGAGGAGCGCTACGCGAGCGCCCCCGAAGCCGGCGCGGAAGGCGGCATGCTCGCGCAAGCTGCGGCCGCGTTCCTCGGCGGCATGGGCCAGGGCAAGGCAGAGGCGGTGCCGACCAACGGCGCCGCACCAACCAACGGAAAGGGTCACTGAGTCATGGGAGCGATTGAGCTAGGCGTTCTGCTGCTGCTGCTCACCGCCGGCAAGCCGCGGGCG
>Ga0207676_10003349_pt1 | contig 11363 bp, 9 predicted proteins | sample KBSSwiS72_FD_184307 | JGI IMG/M metagenome (GOLD analysis project Ga0207676, IMG submission 184307) | Switchgrass rhizosphere microbial communities from Kellogg Biological Station, Michigan, USA - KBS Switchgrass S7-2 (SPAdes) (version 2) | ecosystem: Host-associated > Plants > Roots >... | reverse complement strand
ACAGCGCCGGCGTGTCGCCGTGCGAGCGCAGGCAGATGTGGCACATCGTGTGGCCGGGCGTGTCCATGCACTCGAGCTCGACGGTCTTGCCGACCTTGATCACGTCGCCCGCCTTGACGCCGCGGTCGACGCCGGCGATGCGCGCGCCGGCGCGATGGTGCGCGATCACCTTGGCGCCGGTCGCGGCGACGACCGCCGCATTGCCGCCGGTGTGGTCGTGATGCTCGTGGGTGTTGAGGACTTGCGTGATCTGCCAGCCCTTGACGCGGGCCGCGTTCAGGCACTTCTCGTGGTCGAGCGGATCGATCGCGAGCGCCTCGCCGCTCTCCGGGCAGGCGATCAGGTAGTTGTAGTTGCGGTAGGCGTTGCCGGTCCAGATGCGCTCGACGATCATGCGGTGCTCCCCGCCGCGGCCGCGGCCCCGGACGATGATGCCACCGACACGCGAGCGACGCTCAGGCCGGCGTCGTGGCCTTGCCCGCCGTCCAGCGCGCGAGCGCTTCGCGCGCGCCGTTGCTGGCCGGGTCCATCAGGGCGTCGTGGCCAGCGCGCTTGGCGCACAGCTCGATGACGTAGCCGTTCGGGTCGCGGAAGTAGATCGATTCGATCATCCCGTGGTCCGACGGGCCGCGGCATTCGATGCCGCGTGCGCGCCCCTTCGCCAGCATCGGCTGCAGCGATTCGGGCCCGACCTCGAGGGCGATGTGCAGGTCGAAGTCGTGCTGCGGCTTGAATTCGAACGGCAGGTCGTCGGTCTCGAAGAAGGCGAGGTGCGAGCCGTCGTCGAGCCGATAGAAGGTGTGCAGCGCGTGCGTGTCGCGGCCCGTCTTGGTGCGGCCGATCTCGATCGTGTGGACCAGAGGCAGGCCGAGGAAGTCCTCGTAGAAGGCACGCGTCTCCTCGGAGTCGCGGCAGCGGTAGGCGTTGTGGTGCAGCTTGCGGATCATGGCGACGCTCCGGGCTTTCGGTGGCGCGGGTCAGACGGATACCATCGGCTTGGTCTTCAGCGACTCGGCATAGCCGTCGATGACCGACCACACCTTCGGCCAGCTCTTGAGCGACTTCATTCGGCCGAGCCAGGCCTTGACGTTCGGATACGCGGCCAAGTCGCTGCCGATCACCTCGGCGAGCGCGACGTAGGAGACGGCATGGTAGTCGGCGATCGTGATCGAGTTGCCGCACAAGTAGTTGTTGCCCGGGCCAAGGATGCTGTCGTTCAATACCTTCAGCCAGGTCTGCGCGCGCTCCTTGGCGCGCTCGAGCGTCGCCGCCTGCGCCTCTTCGCTGCGCCGCTTGTGGGTGTCGAAGATCTGCGGATAGACCAGGCCGTAGACCAGGTCGCTGCAGAGCTGCGTGCTCGTCCAGTCCATGCGTTCGTTGACGCGCGCCCTCTGCTTCAGGTCCTTCGGGTAGGTCGGCGAGCCGGTCTTTTCGGCGAGGTATTTCAGGATCGCCGAGTTCTCGGTCAGCACGAAGTCGCCGTCTTCCAGCGTCGGCACGAGCTTGTTCGGGTTGAGCGCGGAATAGGCGGGCTGCATGTGTTCGCCGGTGAAGAGATCGACCACCTGCATCTCGAGCGGGATTCCGCTTTCGGCGGCGAACAGCATGATGGTGCGGCTGGTCGTGGAGATCGGGTGGTGGTACAGCTTCATGGCAGTGTGTTCTCCCGTTCAGGGTCGATCCGGCGTCGAGAGGAACGAACGATAGGCGCGCTCGATAAGATATTCAAGCGAGCGAAGCCGCTGTGATAGTTTCGGCGCGATGAGCAAGACCTCCCCGGCCGCCCCCGAACCCCGCACGCTGCGCCAGAGCGAGGAGCGCTTTCGCCTGCTGGTCGAGAGCGTCAAGGACTATGCGATCTTCATGCTCGATCCGCAAGGCCACGTGCTGACGTGGAATGCCGGAGCCGAGCGCCTGAAGGGTTACTCCGCGGACGACATCATCGGCCAGCACTTCTCGCGCTTCTATCCTCCCGAGACCTTGCAGGCCGGCCTGCCGGCCCGCGAGCTCGAGGTCGCGGAGGCGACCGGAACCTTCGAGGACGAGGGCTGGCGCGTGCGCAAGGACGGCAGCCTGTTCTGGGCCAACGTCGTCGTGACGGCGCTGCGCGACGCCGCGGGGACGCTGGTCGGGTTCGCCAAGGTGACGCGCGACCTGACCCATCGGCGCGACCACGAAGAGTCGCTGCGCCAGAGCGAGGAGCGCTTTCGTCTCCTCGTCGAGGGCGTCTCCGACTACGCGATCTTCATGCTCGACGTCAACGGCATCGTCGCCTCGTGGAATGCCGGAGCAGAGCGGATCAAGGGCTATGCCGCGAACGAGATCATCGGCCGCCATTTCTCGACCTTCTATCCCGCCGACGCGCGCCAGAGCGGATGGCCGGAGCACGAGCTGCAGGTCGCCGCCGAGACCGGCCGTTTCCTCGACGAAGGCTGGCGCATCCGCAAGGACGGCAGCAGCTTCTGGGCCGCGGTCACGATCACGGCGATGCGCGACTCGCAGCAGCGGCTGATCGGGTTCGCCAAGCTCACCCGCGACCTGACCGGGCAAAAGCGCACCGAGGCGCTCGAGATCGCCGGCCGGGAGCACGAGCAGGTTCTCGAGGCCGAGCGCAGCGCACGCATCGAGGCGCAGCGGGTGACGCGAATCAAGGACGAGTTCCTCGCCACGCTGTCGCACGAACTGAGGACCCCGCTCAGCTCGATCCTGGGCTGGACGCAGGTCCTGAAGCTCAGGGCCGATGTCCTGAAGCCGGCCGAGATCAAGCGCGCGGTCGAAGTGATCGATCGCAACGCGCGCGCGCAGGTGCGTCTGATCGAAGACCTGCTCGACCTCAACCGGATCATGGCCGGAAAGGTCCGGCTCGTCGTGAAGCAGGTGTCCCTGCTCGAGATCGTGCAAAGCGTCATCGAATCGGTCGAGCCCGGCGCGAAGGCCAAGGACATCCGCCTCGAGAGCCGCCTCGAGGCGGACGCGCCGCCCGTGGCCGGCGACAGCGACCGCCTCCAGCAAGTCGTCTGGAACCTGCTCAGCAATGCGATCAAGTTCACCGGCAAGGGCGGGCGCGTCGACGTCGTGCTGCGGCGCGCCGGCGCGAGCACCGTGCTGAGCGTCGCCGATACGGGCATCGGCATCCCGGAGAGCTTTCTTCCCCGCGTCTTCGATCGTTTCTCGCAGAACGACGCCTCGACGACGCGCAGCTTCGGCGGCCTCGGCCTGGGCCTGGCGATCTCGAAGCAGCTGGTCGAGCTGCACGGCGGAACTATTCGCGCCAGCAGCCCGGGCGAAGGGCGAGGCGCGACCTTCTTCGTCGAGCTCCGCTGGCCGCCGTGCCGGCGCGAAGCGACGACCTGCCGGCAGAGCCGGCGATCGCCGATGCGGCGAGGCCGCGAAGCGCCTTGCTGCCCACGCTCGACGGCGTGCACGTCTTCGTCGTCGACGACGAGGCGGACGGGCGTGAGCTGCTGCGCCGCGTGCTCGAGGATCAGGCGGCGACCGTCACCGCGCTGTCGTCGGGCGAGGAGGCGCTGAAGGCGTTGCGACACGCCAAGCCCCACCTCATCGTCAGTGACATCGGCATGCCGGTGATGGACGGCTACCAGCTCATGCGGACCTTGCGCGCCAGAGAGGCGAAGGGCGAGAGGATCCCGGCCGTCGCCCTGACCGCCTTCGCTCGCGCCGACGACCGCAAGCGGGCGCTGCTGGCCGGATACCAGGCGCACCTCGCGAAGCCCTTCGACGTCGCCGAGCTGGTGCTCGTCGCCGCTGATCTGACCAAGCGCTGAGCGCCCGCGACGGGCGCGGCCGCGGCGCTGCGCGCGCGACCGAGCGGCTTTGCTCAGTAGTGGATCGCGCGCGGCGCGCCGCCGCCGGCAGCGATCGCATCGCCGTTGATCGCCACCGACTTCGGCGAGCAGAGGAAGATGACGATGTCGGCCACCTCGCGAGCGTCGACGAGGTGGCGGATCGAGTTGCCTTCGGCCATCTGCTTTTCGATCGCCTCCTCGCTCGTGCCTTGCGCCGCGGCGCGCGCCTGGACCAGCGCCGCGGTGCGCTCGGTGCGCGTCAGGCCGGGATGGACGACGGTGACGTTGATGCCGTGCGGCCCGAGCTCGTCGGCGAGGTTCTTGGTCAACGCCGAGACCGCGACGTTGCGGATGCTGCCGACGGTGTTGCCGCTCTGGCGCGCGGCCAGGCCGCTGAGGCTGACGATGCGGCCCCAGCGCTGCGCCTTCATGTACGGCGCGACCGCACGCGCGCAGCGCAGGTAGCCCATCACCTTGACGTCGATCTCGCGTTGCAGGTGGGCGGCGTCGATGTCGGCGAGCGCCGGCGGCGCAGCGTAGCCGCCCGGCTCGGCCGCGGCGTTGACGAGGATGTCGATGCCGCCGCCGAGCGCGGCGACCGCCTCGTCGAACGCGCGCTCGACCTGCGCCTCGTCGCTCGTGTCGGCGACGACGGCGACGACGGTCGCGCCGGTCTCGTTGACGAGCTCCGCGGCAGTGGCGGCGAGGCGCTCGGCGTCGCGCGCGAGCAGCGCCACCGCGGCGCCTTCGAGCGCCAGCCCGCGCGCGATCGCCTTGCCGATGCCGCGGCTGCCGCCGGTGACGAGGGCGCGCTTGCTTCGAAGTTCGAGGTCCATGTGGCTATCCTATGCCCGCGATCCGCCAGCGCCACGGGCGCGGCAGGCGAAACCGGAGACCCGACCCATGCAAGCTTTCCTTCTGCCGTGGCGAGCGGCGCTTCTGGCCGTGGCGCTGCTCGGCCCGCTGCCCGCGCTGGCCCAGCATCCCGCAGCGAAGGAAGCCGACTGGATCGCCAAGGACTTTCGCTTCCACACCGGCGAAGTCCTTGCCGAGGTGCGAATCCACTACACGACGATCGGATCGCCGGCGGGCGAGCCGGTGCTTGTCCTGCACGGCACCGCCGGCTCGGGCACCGGGATGCTGACGCCGGCGTTCGCAGGCGAGCTGTTCGCACCGGGACAGCCGCTCGACGCGAGCAAGTACTTCGTCATCCTTCCCGACGCGATCGGCGCCGGGAAATCGTCGAAGCCGTCCGACGGAATGCGCGCCAGGTTCCCGCGCTACAACTACGACGACATGGTGCTCGCCCAGCACCGGCTCGTCACCGAAGGGCTCGGCATCCGTCGGTTGCGCCTCGTCCTCGGCAACTCGATGGGCGGGATGCACGCGTGGCTCTGGGCGGTGAAGTACCCCGACTTCATGGACGCCGTCGTGCCGCTCGCGTGCCAGCCGAGCGAGATGTCGGGCCGCAACTGGATGATGCGGCGCATGCTGATCGACGCCGTCCGCAAGGACCCCGACTGGAAGGGTGGCGACTACGAGACCCAGCCGCGCGCGGTTCGGGTCGCCAACGCGTTCTGGAGCATCGTCTCCATCGGCGGCTCGCAGGCGTACTACAAGGCCGCGCCGACGCGAGAGAAGGCCGACAAGCTGCTCGACGAGCGCCTGGCGGCACCGTTCACCGCCGATGCCAACGACTTCCTCTACCAGTGGGAGTCGTCCGGCGACTACAACCCTGCCCCTGGCCTCGGGCAGATCCGCGCCAGCGTGCTCGCGATCAACTCCGCCGACGACGAGCGCAATCCGCCCGAGCTCGGCATCATGGAGCGAGAGCTGCCGCGCGTGAAAGGCGCCCGGCTCTACCTCATCCCGGCGAGCGAAGAGACTCGCGGCCATGGCACGACCGGGATGGCGCGCTTCTGGAAGGCGCAGCTGGCGGATTTCCTGGCGGCCGTGCCGAAGCGCTGAGGGCGATCCTTCAGGCAGCACGACGGCCGAGGCCAGGCCAGCGCAGCAGGCGACCTGCGCTGATCGTCAACTGCCGATCACCCGATGCAGCACCCACTCGCCGGGAACGCCCTTCAGCACCTGAGCTCCGCGCGGCTCGAAGTCGAACCCGGCGCCGGCGCTCAGGTCCTTGACCGTGCCGGACACGAGCACTTCGCCCGCGCCCGCCAGGCTCATCACGCGCGCGCCGATGTGCACCGCGATGCCGGCGACCTTGTCGCCGCTCGATTCGATCTCGCCGGTGTGCAGCCCGGCGCGGATCGCGAAGCCGAGCGTGCCCGCCTCGCGCGCCAGCGCGAGCGCGCACTGCACGGCGCGCGCGGGCCCGTCGAAGGTCGCGAAGACGCCGTCGCCGGCGGTGTCGACGAGACGGCCGCGGTGCGCCGCGATCGCAGCGCTCGCCGTGGCGACGAAGCGCTGCAGCAATTCCTGCCAGGCGCGATCGCCCATGCGAGCAGCGCGCTCGGTCGAGCCGACGATGTCGGCGAACAGCACCGTCGCGAGCTGCCGCTCCTGCGCCGCGGGCTGACGCTGCCAGCCCGGCCGCTTCGACGCTCGCGCCATCCAGCGCGCGTGCAGCTCGGCGACGAACTCCTCGGCTCCGGCGAACACGCGCGTGCGCACGCTGACCTGCTGCAGGAAGGACATCAGCCGGCGGTCGCCGGCGCTGTGGCCATCGGCAAGCACTTCGCCGACGTCGCGCGGATCGGAGAGGCGCCGCCGCTTGGCCATGCGCAGGAAGAGGCGTGCCAGCCAGTTGGTGAAGTTGCCGCCGATCAGCAGCAGGTGACTGTGCTCGAGCTCGTGAAACAGCTTTTCCGGCGCGAGGTGCTCGCTCTGCAAGCCGCAGATGAACTCGAGCAGGTCCTCGTCCGAGAGCACGTACGTCGGTGACGCCGAGACGCGGCCGAGCAGGTGATAGACCACGGGCCGCGACAGGCGCTCGCGCTCGGTCGGCAGATCGTTGACGCGATTGGGCGCGTAGGCGATCACCTCGGTCGAGGCAGCGCCATTGAAGCGCTCGGCGTTGATCGCCTGCTCGAGCAGCGGGTCGAACGTCGTGCTCACGAACAAGTCGAAGTCGGTGATCTGGGCCAGCTGCGCGAGCGCGCGCGGCGGCGCGAACGCCGAGTCGCGCAGCACGCCGCGCAGCCGGGCATATGCCTCCTCGCGGCGGCCGCGCGACGAGAGAAACCAGCACACCACGTCGTTGAGCGTGTACGCGTCCGGCAGCAGCGACGTGTCGACACCGAGGCGCACCGCCAGCTTCTCGGCGAGCCACTCGTAGAGAAGCCTCGGGCCGGTGTCGGTCTCGACCCGCAGCAGCTCGGGCCCGACGATCGGAATGACGCGCCGATCCTCGATGTAGTCGAGCAGGTCGTCCCAGGCGTCGTCGTCGAGCGTGGTTGGATGCGCGGAATGCAGCACGGCGCTCATGTCGGGACGGGGCGGCGAGGCATCGCGGCCGAGTGTCGGCGAAGACTCCGGAGCGGTCAAACCGAATGCGACCGGCGGCTTCGCGCCGCCTCGCCCGTGTGTGATGATCCGCGCCCATGACCGAGCCCGCCATCGATCCTGCACAGCCCTGGCTCGGGCTCAACTCGTTCAGTGAATCGACGCGCGCCTTCTTTTACGGCCGCGAGGACGAGATCGCCGAGCTGGCGCGGCGCGTGCAACGGAAGCTTCTCACCGTGCTTTTCGGCCAGAGCGGCCTGGGCAAAACCTCGATCCTGCGCGCCGGGCTGGTCCCGAAGCTGCGGCCTGCCGGCTACTGCCCGGTCTATGTGCGGCTCGACTACGGCCGCGATTCGCCGTCGCCGGCGGTGCAGATCAAGCAGGCAGTGTTCCGCGAGACGCTCGCGTCCGGCACCTGGACGCAGACCGGCGCAGCCGTCGACGACGAGTCGCTCTGGGAGTTCCTCCATCACCGCGACGACCTGCTCAAGGATGCCGACGGCCGCACCCTCACGCCGCTCCTGATCTTCGACCAGTTCGAGGAGATCTTCACCCTCGCGCAGGGCAACGACTTCGGCCGCGCCCGCGCCGCCGAGTTCGTCCAGGAGCTAGCAGACCTCGGCGAGAACCGCCCGCCGCGCGCCCTCGAGGCGCGCCTCGACAGCGACGACTCGATCGTCGAGCGCTTCGACTTCGCGCGCAGCGACTACCGCATCCTGATCGCCTTGCGCGAGGATTACCTGGCGCACCTCGAGTCGCTGAAGAGCGCGATGCCGAGCATCACGCAGAATCGCATGCGACTTGCGCGCATGACCGGCGAGCAGGCGCTCGATGCTGTCATCAAGCCGGGCGGCGCGCTCGTCTCGCAGGAGGTCGCCGAGGCGATCGTGCGCTTCGTCGCCGGCGGCGCCGAGCTGCGCAACGCCGAGGTCGAGCCGTCACTTCTGAGCCTGATCTGCCGCGAGCTGAACGCGGCGCGGATCGCCCAGCGCAGGGCCGAGATTTCGGCCGACCTGCTGGCCGGCTCGCACGCGACCATCCTCGCCGAGTTCTACCAGCGCGCCCTCGCCGACCAGCCGCCCGGCGTGCATCGCTTCATCGAGGACCAGCTGCTCACCGACTCGGGGTTTCGCGAGAACATCGCCCAGGAGCGCGTCGTCAAGGCGTTCGCCGATGCCGGCGCCGCTCCCGACGCGCTCGCCACCCTCGTCGACCGGCGCCTGCTGCGCGTCGAGGAGCGGCTCGACGTGCGCCGCGTCGAGCTGACGCACGACGTCCTCTGCGGCGTCGTCGCGGCGGCGCGCCAGGCGCGCCACGAGCGCGAGGCGCGCGAGGCGGCCGAGGCGGCGCTGGCGGCGCAGCGCGAGCGCGAGGCGGCAACTCGGCGCGCGCTGGTGCGTGCGCGCCAGATCGCCGGCGCCTGCATCCTGCTCGCGATCGGCGCGGCGGTCGCGGCGGCGTTCGGGATCTACGGCATGCACGAGGCGCAGAAGACCCGCGCCATCGCCGAGGCGGCACGCGGCGAATCCGAGCGCCTGATCGTCTACCTGCTCGACGACTTCTACCGCGAGCTCGAGCCCGTCGGCCGGCTCGAGATCGTCGGCGAGCTGGCCAAGCGCGCGCTCACCTACTACGACGGCCTGCCCGCCGAACTGCGCGGCGACGAGACGAGGCGCAACCAGGCGCTCGCGCAGGCGCGCTACGGCGTCGTGCTGCGCAACCAGGGCCGCGTCGAGGAAGCGCGCAAAGTGCTCGAGCCCGCGATCGCGACGCTCGACGCGCTGCGCGCGCGCGGTGACATGAGCGAGCCGACGACGATCGGCCTCGCCCTCGCGCTCTCGGGCCAGGCACGCGTCCTGTACAACTCCCAGCCAACCGAAGCGATGGTGCCGGCGCAGCGCGCAGTGGATGTGCTCAAGGAAGCGGTGGCCGCGCCCGACGCAAGCACCGCGGTGCGCCGCGCGCAGGCCGCCGCGCTGACCCAGCTCGGATTCGGGCAGCAGCGAACCAATCGCAACGCCGAGGCGCTGGTGACCCTTGACGCTGCCGTCGAGGCCTACCGCGGGGTCGACGGCCTGCGCGCAGACAACGACGCCGCCGCCAACTTCGTGATCACGTCGGCGTGGTTGATGGACGCCCTCACCGCGGCCGGCCGGGCCGGCGACGCCCTGCGCGTCGGCGAAGAGGCGCGCACGGTCGCGACCACGGTGCTCGACCGCCAGCCGACGCACATGATCGCGCTCCGCGGCCGCGCCCTGGTGGCCTCGAACAACACCACGGCGTACGCCGGGCTGTTGCAGCAGACGCGCCGGCTCGAGTCGTCGGATGCGGGGGCCGCGGACTGGCTGACCTTGTCGCGCGTCGACCCCTCGAACGTGATCACGGTCAGCAACCTCGGCATCTCGCGCATCAACGGCGGTGGCGCGCTCTGGGACCTGGGGCGTCCGCGCGAAGCGGCGGAGAAGTTCCTGCAGAACGCAGAGCTCGAGGCCGCGGTCGCGGCAAAGTCGTCGATCGCGCAAGGCAACCTCGGCTACCAGACGTTTCTCGCAACGACCACCAACGCCGAGCGGGGCGAGCTCGCGCAGGCCGAGCGGCAGTGGGCGGACGCGACGCGGATCCTCGAGAGCTGGGTCCAGTCGTTCCCCGCGAGCTCGTACGACCGCCGCTTCTGGTCGCGCACGTTCCCCATTCTCCAGGTGGAGTACGCAGTCGCCCGCGGCGACCCGGGGGCCGCACGCCGCGCTGCCAAGGGCGCCCGCGACGCGCTCCTGCAGGTCGACCCCGGAGCCGAGCCGGGCCGACGCCAGACCTGGGCTTCGATGCTGCGTCGCCTGCATTCGGGCATGGTCCGCGTCGAGATCGAGGCCAACGATCTCGCCGCCGCCGAACGCCATGTGCAATGGCTTGCGTCGGCGCGGCGCGATCTGCGGGCTGACAACACCGAAACGCAGCGCGAGCAGGCGAACGACCAGGCGCTGTCGGCGCTGGTCCTGGCCCGCCTCGGCCGCGTCGACGAGGCGCGCCCGCTCGCCGCGAAGGCCCTCGCCTTCGAGCGCGAATTGCACGCGCTCGGCACCGACGACCAGATGCACAAGATCGACCTGGCGCAGGCGCTGGTCGCATCGGCGGCGGCCGATCCGGCGCAGGCGAAGACGCTGATCGGCGAGGCGAAGTCGTTGCTCGACTCGCTGCCGGCAGAAGCGCGCGCGCTGCGAACGAGCCGGTGGGTGGAAGGGCTGATCGGAGAGGCGGCACGCGGAGGGCGCTGATCCCCGCGGGTCTCTCCCGCTTGCTCCGCTGATCACTGCCGGTAGAAGATCTGCCCTCGCCCGTCCGGAAACATGAGTTGAATCGCCGGGCCGTTCGGCGTATTGCCAGCTCGGAACGGGAAGGTCGTGACCTCCGCCCCCAGGACCTGGCGATAGTTGTTGGTGTTCGTGATGACCCCGCGCTTTCTGGCAACAGTCAGAACGTTCCCCGACACGCTATAGGTCCCTTGCTCCGAAATCTGCGTCTGCATCGTGCTCGTGCCCATCGCGCCGACGTAGACATACGTCCCGTCGCCGTTGAACGTGTAGGCGAAGCTGCCGCTGCGCCAGGTGCCCACGAGGGACGTCGTCTGCGCCTGTGCGGGAAGTGCGCCGCCGAAGAGAAGAAATCCCAGGACCGCCGATAGGAGATAGCGCCTCATCTCGAGTCTCCTTGGAAGTTGTGCCGGTGGCTCGCTTTCCGTCAGGGTGATCGACCTTGTCGGCCTCGACGCGCTCGACGCCGAACTGCAGCGCACGCGTGGCACAGCTATCCTGGGCGAGCGAGCACGGGAATCCGAGGTCGGCTGCGGCGCGAACCGTCGTGTCGAACGTCCCGCCCGGGAAGTAGTCGTTCTGCAGATCGATCGATACCAGTGCTTCGGTCATGTTGGGTACAACCTTGGCGTGGGAACCGTCGTCATGAAAGGATCGGTCTGGTCAGGTAGACGCCTTCGCGCCCGACGATCGCCTGGCGCGCCGGCATGAAGATCGTGCAGTCGTCGCACGGCGCGCGGATCTCGAGCGCGCCGTCGGTGGCGATGAGCTCGCCGGCCGCGAAGGT
>Ga0207676_10003345_pt1 | contig 11367 bp, 10 predicted proteins | sample KBSSwiS72_FD_184307 | JGI IMG/M metagenome (GOLD analysis project Ga0207676, IMG submission 184307) | Switchgrass rhizosphere microbial communities from Kellogg Biological Station, Michigan, USA - KBS Switchgrass S7-2 (SPAdes) (version 2) | ecosystem: Host-associated > Plants > Roots >... | reverse complement strand
TTCCCTGCACGCGACTCTCGCGAATGGCGCGTTTCTTTTCGGTGGTCCAACGTGCTGAGGCGATGTTTTCGCCCGCGAGATGGACCACGGCTTCAATGCCTTCGAGTTGTGCTGCGTGGAGACGACCATGCTCCGGGTGCCACTCAACTTCCGGCGCACCGACAGTACGTTCGCGACGCACCAGCCGGACGACATCATGTCCGTCACCGGTGAGGGACCGTGTCAGCGCCTTGCCGACCAGGCCATGTGAACCACTCACGAGGATTTTCATTTTCGCAGGTGAGCATACCACTCAGACGAGATTCTGCTTGAAATTTTTCCAACGAGGTGTAGAATGCGCAGCTAAATCGCAAGTTAAATTCTAGCAAGGAGCTAACCTCACTATGCTTCGTCTCACTGTCTGTTTCGTCACCGCGTTTCTCTTAATCTTGATTTCAATTTTTGATCCGCGTGCCGCTGAGTCGTTGACGCGTGTCACTAACACGCCGGAGCAGGCCGTTAATCTGAATCCGACGCTCAGCGACGATGGCAGTACTCTGGTGTTTGAGTCGTCGGCGGATCTGGCCGGCACGGGCCGGAATTCTTCGTTTCATGCGCTGCGTGTAAGTCTCGCATCCGCAGCGTTCGCGGAGATTGGCACCACAAGGGCTGTGTGTTCTGCGTTGTCGTCTGACGGAAAGACGATCGTATTTGCGTCGACGGAAGATCTTGCCGCAAACAATGGTGACCGCAATTCCGAGATCTTCCTGTTTGACGGTACGAACCCTCAACAGCTTACGAAAACCGAAGCGGGGTCAGTTGACTCCCGACTCATTGATGGCAATTGGCAACCGTCAGTCACCACTGACGGTCACGTGATTGCGTTCGTATCGAATCGCGATCTCAGCGGCCAAAATCCTGACTCGAGTAATGAGATTTTCTTGTTCGACACAGTCGCGCAACGCTACACGCAACTCACTAACGAAACCCCTGAGCATGCGGTGAGTAATCCGAAGATCAGCGATGACGGCTCACGCGTTTATTACCGGAGAACAAACCTCGCGACGTCCGAGACAGCGGATCTAGTTCTCATCGAAACACAAACCAGAACAACCCGAGTGCTGGCTACGGGTATTCCGGACCTGTCGATGACGGAGGGCCGGGCGCTCAGCAATGATGGCATGCGGGTGGTCTATTCAGCGTTGACTGCGGCGAATCAGAGTCAGGTGTTTCTCTTCGATGGCCGTGACAATTCGGTTCGGCAATTGACGCAACTAGGTTCGCGAGTGACGGATGTGAAGCTACAGCCAACGATTAGCGGCGATGGCAGGCGTGTCGCCTTTGCGACGCGCCGTCGCGCGACAGTTGCGAGTGATGGGGGCGTTGAGCTTTACGTTCTCGATCTCCCGACATCGCAGATCCAACAGATTACAAACGCGCCTGCGGCGGCGACGGCTGAGGTTGTCTCATCGTTGAACTTCGACGGCAGCCTCGTCGCGTTCAGCTTTCCACGAATTCTTTCGTCCGCCGTCGCCGATGACGACTTTCGAAACAACAGCGAGATCTATCTCGCCTCGGTTACGCCGCGAGCAACCGGCACAGCAACAGTTCTCAACGCCGCCGCGCGTGGTACCGAGCCGGATCCATCACGCATTGCAGCGGGCAGCATCGCCAGCATTCGCGGTACGGCGCTGGTATCAAAAACAGAAACGCCCACGGTGACAGTAAACGGAAGCCCGGCGCAGGTCATTTATGCATCGGCGGAAGAAGTCGTCATTGTTGTGCCTACAGAATTAGCAAACGGTCCGGCCGACTTTCTCGTCACTAACGGCGAAGGTCTGTCGTCGAAAGCCGAAGCGATCATCTCGACGGCCGCGCCTGGCTTGTTCACCGTAACCGCCGATGGCCACGGCGATGCCATCATCCTCGACGCGGATACGTTGACGACCGGCCCGTTCGATCCATCAAACGGAAAACTGCGCTTATCGATCTTTGCAACTGGTCTCGCACGAGCGACGAACGTATCAGCAACAATCAATAACAAACCCGCGATCGTCGAGACCGTCTCCTCCACCTCCTTCGCGGGCCTCGATCAATTGAACATCCTCGTACCCGCCGACCTGCGCGGAGCGGGCAGATCCGTGTTAATCGTCACCGCGGACGGCGCAGAAAGTAACTCAGCATCCGTGTTAATCGGTGGCCCAACACCGTCGCCTTCGCCAACTCCCACACCGTCACCCTCGCCCTCACCATCAGCTTCTCCCAGCATCGTCATCACCCAAATCTTCGGTGGCGGCGGCAACTCCGGCGCGCCCTTCCGAAACGATTTCATCGAAATTTTTAACCGCGGCACTGCGACCGTGAATTTAACCGGCTGGTCCATACAGTACGCGAGCGCCACCGCCTCCACCTGGTCAGTAACGCCACTAACCGCAATCACTCTGTCACCAGGCCAATACTATCTAATCCAGGAAAGCTCCGGCGGCAGCAACGGCGTTGCTATTTCTGCACCCGACGCGACCGGCACGATTGCAATGGCTGCCGGTTCCGGCAAAATCGCGCTCGTTAGAAGTTCGACTGCACTCACCGGCACCTGTCCAAACGATCCGAACATCATCGACCTCGTCGGCTACGGCAGCACGGCCAACTGTTTCAGAGGCTCCGCGCCTGCTGCGGCCGCGAGCAACACCAACGCGCTGCTGCGCGCGGCTAACGGTTGCACTGACACGCGCAACAACGTTGCCGATTTCGCACTCGGCACACCCACACCGAGAAACACAAGTTTTTTGCCGAGGATTTGCGCGAATTGATAGACTTCGCGCATGCACTCGCTCACGGATGCACTCGCTTCGCTGCAAAAGCATTTCGGCTTCGACGACTTTCGCGAAGGCCAGCGCGAAGTGATTGGATCGATCCTGGAAGGTAAAGACGCGGTGGTCGTGATGCCCACCGGCAGCGGCAAGTCGCTCTGTTATCAACTGCCCGCGATGATCCTCGACGGCGCCACGCTCGTCGTGTCGCCGTTGATCGCACTGATGAAAGACCAGGTCGACGCGTTGCGCGCCCGGGGTCTGCCCGCAACATTCATCAACAGTTCAATCTCCGACTCGGAACAACGCGCCCGCATCGATGCGCTCCGACGTCACGAACACAAACTCGTCTATGTCGCACCGGAACGGTTTCGCAGCAGCCGCTTCAACTCGGCGTTACAACAGGTGCCCATTTCACTCTTCGCCGTTGACGAAGCCCACTGCATTTCCACCTGGGGTCACGACTTTCGTCCTGACTACCTGCGACTGCGAAACGTCATTCGATCTTTAGGAAAGGTGCAAACATTGGCACTGACGGCCACGGCGACGCCGTACGTGCGCTCAGACATCATTCAACAGTTGGGCTTGAATCAACCGCAAACGTTTGTCAGCGGTTTTGATCGTCCAAACCTTTCGATCGAAGTGGTGCACACTGAGAAAGAGAAGGAAAAGATCTCTCGCATCCGCGCCCTGGCCCAAAGAATTCCCGGCTCAGGAATCATCTACGCTTCGACTCGCAAAGCTGTCGAGCAGGTCGGCGACAAACTCAAGGCCGCTAACCTGAGTGTTTCCGTCTATCACGCGGGCATGAGCGACGCGGTTCGCATCAAGGCGCAGGACGACTTCATGAACGGCCGCACGCAAATGATCGTCGCCACCAACGCCTTCGGTATGGGTATCGACAAGCCGGACATTCGCTTCGTTGTCCACTACCAGATGCCGGGCTCGATCGAGGCTTACTACCAGGAGATCGGGCGCGCCGGTCGCGACGGCCTGCCTTCGACGTGCGTCCTGATGTTCAATTACGCCGACAAGAACACGCACGATTTCTTTATCGAAGGCTCGTATCCCGACATCAGCATCATCAAGCAGGTCTACGACATGCTGGCCGCAACTGAGTTGAGAAGAATCGAACTTTCGACGACGGAGATTGCGCGGCGCTCAGGTGAACGAAACGAGATGGCCGTGCAATCGGCGCTCTATGTACTCGAACGCGCCGGACACATTCAGCGTACGGCGCCCGCACTCAATCGCGGTGGGCGCGGCGCGCAACAAGGTCGCAGCATCCTGATGCTCGACACTGAACCCGCTACGCAACTCCGTGTCGATCCGCGCGACGTCGCGCGTCGCGGTGAGCTTGAGCGGCGCAAGTTACGCGCGATGATCGACTTCTGCTACACGGATTATTGTTACCGTGCCCACATACTCAACTACTTCGGAGATCGTAATCACGAGCGACAGTGCGGAACCTGCGGCAACTGTAAACCGACGACTATCGCGCCTTCTTACCAGGCGGATCTCGAAGAAGAACGGATCAGCGCGCCTGCTCTGCCCGGTGATCTCACGCCACGCGCGGTCAAGGACCATGAACTGCTGCGCGTGCGAAAAATACTCGCGTGTGCGAAGCGCATGAATGGTCGTTTCGGAAAGAAGATGCTTGTCTCAACTCTACGCGGATCGGCGTCAAAGCAAGTGTTGACTGCGGGTCTCAACGAGTTGTCGACTTACGGATTACTCAAAGACATGAGCGCTGACGATCTTCAACTCTACATTGAAGCGCTGGTTGAGAGTGGGTGCTTGAAAGTAAAAGGCGGAGCGTATCCGACGATCTCGACAACGGAGCTCGGAGATCGCGTCATGCGCGAACAGGAACGCGTCGCGCTCGCGCTGCCAGCCTAACTATTTGACAACGCCGTCGAGCGGACTCGACGCGCTTGCATACAAACGCTTCGGCATGCGGCCCGCAAGATACGCTAATCTCCCGGCTTCGATCGCCAACTTCATCGCTGTCGCCATCTTCGCTGGATCCTGAGCCTCAGCGATCGCGGTGTTCATCAACACGCCATCAGCGCCAAGCTCCATCGCGATCGCAGCGTCACTCGCCGTTCCCACCCCTGCGTCGACGATGATCGTTGCGTCCGGCAACTGCTCTCGCATAATGCGCAGGTTGGCGGGATTCTGAACTCCAAGCCCCGAACCGATCGGCGCCGCCAGCGGCATGATCCCGGCACAACCGGCATCCAGCAGTTTCTTCGCCATGATGAGATCGTCGTTGAAGTATGGCAGCACGACGAATCCTTCTTTAACCAGGATGCGCGCGGCTTCGAGTGTCTGCTCGTTGTCGGGAAATAAAGTTGTTTGATCGCCGATGACTTCGAGTTTGACGAGATCTGTCTGTAACGCTTCGCGGGCGAGACGCGCAGTTCTAACTGCGTCTTCCGCGGTGTAACAGCCGGCAGTGTTCGGAAGAATCTGAAGCTGCGGATTCAGGTAATCGAGAAACGACTCGCTGCTGCGATCGAGCGGCACGCGCCGCACGGCCACGGTCACCATTTCCGCTCCCGAAGCCTCATGCGCGTTTCGCATTTGCTCGTGAGTGCGATACTTGCCAGTGCCTATGATCAGCCGCGATGAAAACGCGCGGCTCCCAACGATCAGTTTGTCTCCCGGTGATGCTGCCGTAACTGCTGTTGACATCTAATCCCTTCCTCCGCCAACGAAGTGAACAATCTCGATCCGATCTTCTTCATGGAGCATAGTACCGCTCCAGTCACTTCGACGCACGACCTCGCGATTCAGTTCGACGGCAATTCGCGCCACAGGCAGCTCAAGCTGCGCGATTAATTCCGCCAGCGAAAGGGCGCCACCGACTTCTCTCTCCTCACCATTCACGTAAAGCTTCATAGGCCACAAAAAGGCACAAAAGGCACAAAAAATAAAGCAGACCGTGGTATCATACTCACACGTTAGCTTCTTCCAAAATTCGTTTTGTGCCTTTTGTGCCGTTTTGTGGCTAAGTGTTTTTGCGGCTTATGTGGCGGGATGAATGATGCGGCGAAGTTCGGCGGCTTGGTCTTTGGCGACAGCGCGTACGAGCACGGCGGCGCGGCCCGAGGTGAACTGAGGGATTTCGGTCGAGACTGTGGCTACTCCGTCACTCTCTGTCTTTAAACTATATATGAGCGGCCTAAACGTCGTGCCGAGTACCTTGACTGAGATCGCCGTGTTGCCGAGTGGTTTCTCATTCCCTCCAATGCGGCTGCTGATCAGAACTCGCAACGTATAACGCTGGCCTGAGTAAAACTCCTCGTCGTCCAACAAAACGATAACCAAACCATCTTCCGGAACGACTTCCTCCGCCTCTGCCTGGACTTCCTCATCCGCAACGACCTCAAAATTCGGCGCTGCTTCAACCGGCTGCTCCTCTTCTTCCACCGGAGCAGTTTCGTCGACCGGTGGCGGCGGCGGTGGCGGGGTCCACTCCTGACTAACCGGCCAATACTCAATCTCGAATGGCTCTTCTACAGTCGCGGCCGGCGAGGTTTCAACCGGTGTCTTTTCTTCTTCCTCCAGGATGAATTCGTCGTGCTCTTTAGCGGCCGGCGCTTGCTTCGCGCGACCACTCATCTTCTTCAGATCGTTGATACGTCCCGAATGGATCGCGGCGCAAATCAGGCGATGTTGCCGCTTCAGCCGCTCGGCGAGCGCCTCATCGCTGAAGCCCGCCGCAATCAGATCTTCATAAGGAGAGCGCTTACTGGCGAGGATGGTTCCGCCCGTGTAGACGAGCGAAAGTATAACCGGTGAGTCGAGTCCCTTGTCCTCAGTCTGGACATGATAAATGACTCCATCGTGTTCGATGTCAGTATTGAATCCGGTAATCACTGTTTCATGGGCCGCTTCAAACCCGCTCGCGAGCAGGCTTAACTGAACGGTAACACAAGCATTTTTTCACGGTCAATCAGCATTTTTCTGCGGTGATTCTCCACAGGACACGTTGCTTGACACCCTCGATCACTTCGACTAGCATCAGCTTGTACAATGATTCTCAATCTCGTGGACCGAGTGGGAATGACCGCAGACGATTGCTCGAGGTAAGCAATAGCGGCGGTTAAGAGTGTGCCTGCGATGGCTTTTCGACTCTACGATTACTTGCCCATCCTGCTGATGTTCATCGTCGCGGCTGGCTTCGCAGTGGGCAATGTTCTTCTCTCACAACTTGTCGGACAACGAAAACGAACAAAAACGAAGTTGATGCCATACGAGTGTGGCAAAGACCCGGTAGGCTCAGCTCGAGAACGTTTCTCGGTGAAGTTCTACCTGATCGCGATGATCTTCATCTTGTTCGACATTGAAGTGATTTTCCTGGTGCCCTGGGCCGCGGTGTTCAGGACACTCGCAGCACAAAGCGCGGCGATGCGCCAGTTTGTCTATCTCGAGATGATGATCTTCATTGGTCTGCTGCTGGTCGGTTACATCTACGTGGTGAAGAAGGGCGCGTTTGATTGGGGCGAAAAAGCGCGACGCGAAGCGGAGGCGGAAGCAAGAGCTTTGGCTGATCTCGAGGCGCGTAGAAGAGAACAGCAGCGACGGACCGCGGCATGAGGAAGTTTTAGATGGGTCTGGAAAATGTCATAGCAGAAGCGTTGCCGGAAGTATTGACCACGCGGCTCGACTCGCTCATCAACTGGGCGCGCAAGTCGTCGCTGTGGCCGGCGACTTTCGGCCTCGCGTGCTGCGCGATTGAAATGATGAATGCGACGACGTCGCGAAACGACCTTGCACGTTTTGGCGCGGAAGTGTTTCGCGCGAGCCCGCGACAGGCTGACGTGATGATCGTCTCCGGACGAGTCTCGCGAAAAATGGCGCCGGTGCTGCGCCGCATTTACGATCAGATGCCGGAACCGAAGTGGGTCATTTCGATGGGCGCTTGCGCCACCTCCGGCGGAGTTTTTGATAACTACGCAATCGTTCAAGGTGTCGACAAGATCGTTCCGGTTGATGTTTACATTCCGGGCTGTCCGCCGCGCCCCGAGATGCTCATCCACGCGGTGATGATGCTCCAGGATAAAGTAATGAAGGAGAGCGTCCGCGATCGCAAAGACATACCCGAAGAGGAAGCACGAGAAGCCGTTGTGCCAGGGACTCTGCCCGTGACTGACGGATCTACGGCGCGGCAGAATACGCTGCCGGAGTCACGGCCTTATACGATCGCTTCGAGACACGAACGGCGCCGTTCTTCTTAGAGAGTCGAGCAAAGTCGCGGATGACATCAGGGCCCGAAAATACCGAACTGCCGCCAGAGCAAACACCGAGTTTAGAAGGCACGCCGTCACCGTTAGTGACGGCGTTACAGCGTGAACATCCCGAATGGACCGCGCAAGTCATCGAGGCTTTTGGTGAGACGACGTTTGTTATTCCCCGCGATCAGATCGTCGCTGCCTGTTCGTTTCTGAAATCATGGCCCGAAGGACAGTTCAACTTTCTAGCCGATATTTGTGGCGCGGATCGAGGAGTGGAAGAAGAGCCACGTTTCGAAGTCAACTACCATCTTTTTTCAACAACTAAATTCCATCGCATTCGTTTGAAGGTGGTGCTGAACGAGGAAGACACGCACGTGCCAACAGTCACTGGGGTCTGGCGCACAGCAAACTGGCACGAACGCGAGACCTTCGATCTGTTTGGCGTGATCTTCGATGGCCATCCCGATCTGCGTCGCATCCTTTTGCCGGACGATTGGCAGGGACATGCCTTACGGAAGGATTTTCCGCTGCGCGGCTACGAGCCGTACAGCTTGAAATAAGTATCCGGTTCATCCGTGACTAATATTTATGAGTTCGTCAGTAACCATTCCACCGCAATTTGAAGTCGTCGATCGACCACTCGACACGCAGATGACAATCTCGATGGGTCCGCAACACCCTTCGACGCACGGCGTGCTGCGTCTCGAATTGGTGCTTGACGGTGAAATGGTGGTGAAAACGACCCCTGATATCGGTTATCTCCACACGGGAATGGAGAAGCTGTTTGAGTACAAGAAGTATCAGCAAGGCATCGTGATCACCGACCGCATGGATTACCTCAATCCGCTCGGAAACAATCTCGCGTACGTGATGGCTGGCGAAAAGCTGCTCGGGCTCGAGATTCCGGTGCGCGCGCAAACCATTCGCGTGCTGATGTGTGAACTGCAACGCATCGCCTCGCATCTCGTTTGGCTGGGAACTCACGCGCTCGACATCGGAGCAATGACCGTCTTCTTTTACTGCTTCCGGGAGCGCGAAAAGATTCTCAACCTGATCGAAGCTGCTTCGGGGGGCCGATTGACACCCTCGTACTTTCGTATCGGCGGTTTGATGATGGATCTGCCGGCAGGTTTCGAGAATCGCTGCAAACAGTTTCTCAACGACTTCCCACCGGCGCTCGGAGAGTTTCACAAACTCCTTACCGGCAACAAAATTTTTCAACGACGCACCCAGGGCATCGGATTGATCTCGGCGGAAGACGCGATCGACTGGGGACTCTCTGGTCCATGCCTGCGCGGCAGCGGCGTGAATCTCGACATTCGTCGTGCGAACCCTTACAGCAGTTACGAAAACTACGATTTCGAAGTGCCAACTGAGCCTGACGGCGACGTTTGGTCGCGTTACATGGTCCGCATGCGCGAGATGAAAGAGTCGCACAAGATTGCAGCGCAGGCACTCTCGCGTTTGCAGCCTGGACCAGTGAAGGCGGACGCGCCGAAGGTTGTGCTGCCGGATCGCGCCGCGATGAAGACGCACATGGACGCGTTGATTCACCACTTCCTGATCGTTGCGGAAGGTTTTGATGTTCCGGCGGGCGAGGTCTATCACCCGATTGAAGCGTCGAAAGGCGAACTCGGTGTTTACATCAAGTCAGACGGTGGACCAAAACCGAGTCGCGTACATTTTCGTGGGCCGAGTTTTGTGAATCTTTCCGCGCTGCCGGTGATGTCTGAAGGTGAGATGGTGGCGGATGTCGTGGCGATTATCGGGTCGCTCGATGTCGTGTTAGGAGAAATCGATCGATAAGTTTTTAGCCACGGATTTACACGGGTTTTCACTGTAGATGAGTACGCAGATCGTAAACATTCAACCGCTGTCGCAGCCTGTCGATCTCGGCGTCGAACCCGCAACGTTTTCACCGGAAGTCGAAGCTGAGATCGATCGACACCTGGCAAAGTATCCGGTGATGCGCTCGGCGATTCTGCCATTGATGTTCATCGTGCAGCGCGAACGCGGCTATCTCGATCCTCCCGGTGTGCTTTATCTCGCGAATCGCCTGAAGTTGCGTGTGACTGACATCTGGGAAGTCGCAACCTTCTACTCGATGATCCACATCCAGCCGATCGGCAAGTATCACATACAGGTTTGTCGCACACTGTCGTGCAAGATACGCGGCGCGGGAAAGATCACTGAGTATTGTTCGCAAAAACTCGGCATCAAGCCAGGCGAAACAACGGCCGACGGCCGTTTCACTCTGAGTGAAGTGGAATGTCTCGGTTCGTGCGGCACCGCGCCGATGTTTCAACTCAACTTTGATTATCACGAGAACCTGACGCCGCAAAAGGTCGATCAGATATTGGACCAACTGCCCTGATGCGTATCGAAGCAATCGGATGTGAGCCACTGCAGCTACGACGAGTTCATCTCGAGAACTCGCGCTCGCTCGACGTGTATCGTCGCAACGGCGGTTACGAGGCGATTCAAAAAGTCCTCAACGGCATGTCGCCCGACGACGTGATTAACGAAGTGAAGAAGTCAGCATTGCGTGGGCGCGGCGGCGCGGGCTTTCCGACCGGAATGAAGTGGAGCTTCGTTCCGAAAGACTCTCCGAAACCAAAATACGTCGTCTGCAACGCCGACGAGTCCGAACCTGGCACGTTCAAAGATCGATATTTGATGGAGCGCGATCCACACATGCTGATCGAAGGCATGCTGATCGCCGCTTACGCGCTCGCGTCGAAGACGACTTACATCTACACGCGCGGCGAATATCGATACCTGATCGATATCATGGACGTCGCGATTGAAGAGGCGCGCGCGGCGGGCCTGGTGGGCAACAACATTCTCGGCACCAACTTCTCCTGCGAGATCTACACACACACGGGCGCGGGCGCTTACATCTGCGGTGAAGAAACCGCGCTGCTGAGTTCGCTTGAAGGTTTGCGCGGCCACCCACGCATGAAGCCTCCCTTCCCTGCCGTCTCGGGTTTGTACGCAGCGCCGACCGTCGTGAACAACGTCGAGACGCTCACCGCCGTACCCGACATCATCAAGATGGGCGGCGAAGCTTATCAAAAACTCGGCACTGAGAAGAGCGGCGGCACGAAAGTCTGGTCCGTCTCCGGTCACGTCAACAGCCCCGGCGTTTACGAACTGCCGATGGGCTACGACGACATGGAAAAGTTCATCATGGAAGACTGCGGCGGCATACTCGACGGGAAGAAACTCAAAGCCGTGATTCCGGGCGGGTCGTCGGTGTACATCATGCGCGCCGATCAGATCATCGGCAAAGACGTGCGTATGGATTACGAAGGACTCGTTGCGGCGGGATCGAG
>Ga0207676_10003344_pt1 | contig 11371 bp, 9 predicted proteins | sample KBSSwiS72_FD_184307 | JGI IMG/M metagenome (GOLD analysis project Ga0207676, IMG submission 184307) | Switchgrass rhizosphere microbial communities from Kellogg Biological Station, Michigan, USA - KBS Switchgrass S7-2 (SPAdes) (version 2) | ecosystem: Host-associated > Plants > Roots >... | reverse complement strand
CAGCATGCGCGGATGGAAGGTCTGTCCGAGCACGGCCGCCCGTCGGACGAGTGCTCGATCTTCCGGGGTGAGGCCATCGATCCGCGCCATGGCGGCGGCCTCAGCTGAGTCGGGCAGGCCGTCGACGCCTCCGGAATTGATCGCAGAGTTCAACAGGTCGCGAAGGAATTGCGGATTTCCGCCCGACCGCTGCGCCACGACCTCGATAACATGCATGTGCAGCGGGTGCTGCTCGGACGCGAGTTGCACCATGCGCAGCGCATCTTTCGATGCGAGCGGCTCGAGAGCGATCCGCAGCACTCCGGGGACGTCGGGTGCCGTGAATCCAGTGCCGCCCGGGCGGCGGGCGAGGCCGATCAGCCACGGCTCGGTGCTGACTTTCTCCGCGACATACGACAGGAGCGAGGCCGAGGCCTTGTCCATATAGTGCGCGTTTTCGATCTCGATCAGCGACGGTTCTGGCAACATCTTCTCGAGGAAACGGCACACGGAGCTGTGCAATACTGCGCGCCGGTTCACCTCGGCGAGCAGTTCGACCTCGGGAGTGGGGGCGACGTCGAGGCCGAGCGCGATCGCGATCAGCGGCAGCCACGGCGCCAACTCGGGTGCTCGCGTCGTCACCTCGGTTTTCAGGCGGTCGATGATGTCGGCGTCCTGTTCGTCGCGCCCGAATTGCATGACATCGCGCAGGAGCCCGTGCCACAGCGCATACGGTGCGGAGGCGGTATACGCCTCGCACGAAGCGTGGAACTTGCGGATGTTACGGGCGTCATCCCGCAGCGTTTCGAGCAAACGCGTCTTGCCGATGCCCCCTTCTCCAACGATCTCGACAAGCCGGCCAGAACCCGTCAGAGCCTTGGCGAGTGCCTCCTGAATGAGCGCGAGCTCCGCATCGCGGCCGACCAACGGGAGCCGCTTCAGCGCGATGTGCTGCTTTCGTGAACCCTGGGCCCGACCGACCGACCAGGCCTGAACGGGTTGCGCCTTGCCCTTCACCGCGAATGGGGGCAGCTCGGTCGTCGCAAAGAGTGTATTCGATCGGTCGAGCACGTCGGCTGTCGCATATATGTGACCGGGCTCGGCCTTCGCCATCAGGCGTGCCGACAAATTGACGGCGTCGCCCATCACCGTATAGGTTCGGCGGTAGAAGGGCCCGATGTCCCCAGCAAAAACCGATCCACGATGAACGCCGATGCGGATCGGAATCGACAGGCGCGCATCGACGACGCTGCGCAGCGCGAGCAACATGCGTTCCTCATCGTCACCGATTGTGCTGGGAGCACCCGCCGTCAGGATCAGCTTGCCGCCATTGGCGTCCACGTCGGAACCCAGCAGCGACAATCCATTCGTCTCGGTTGCGACCTCGACGACACTCACCAGCTGATGGAGCTCCTCGGCGGTCGCGACAGGTCCGTCGCGCTCGATCATTGCATCCGTTCCCTCGAACCGGACGAATGCAATCGTGACCGGGCGATGCTCGGACGCTCCACCGCCGGCGAGGACGTGGGTACGCACGGCGACGGGGAGGCAACGCGCGAGCGTTGCGGCGGGCATCTTCGGTCGCGGCACCAGCGGCAGCTTCTCCCTATGGCCTTGGGGCGCGCGTCGCAGAAGCATGCCTCGCCCCTCTGGTTGGCCTACGCACGAACTCGGCAGAAACTCGGCCGTCTCGGCGCTGACCATGATCTCGCCGGCAACGGCCCAATGCTCCAACCCGACGAGCCGGGTCCACGCGGGTCCGACCGGGAGAAACTCGAAATGAGACGTACCGACCGCAAAGAAATGAAACCGCCCGGAGTGCACACCCTGTGTCATCCGCAACGTCACTTTCGCCCCGGGGACTTCGATTCGGCCCACTTCGCGCAACACTCGCCGCATGAGCACTGTGGCTCGACACGCACGGGCAGCGTGACCATCGCTCTCGAACCACATCAGCAGGGCATCGCCGCCAAATTTGAGCAGGCTGCCGCCATTCTCATAGGCAACAGCTAAAATCGCCTCGAAACTGACTCCTATTGCCTCTGTGATCTGTTCGGCGCCTTCCCGACCTTTGCGGGCAAGGCGTTCGGACAGCTTCGTGAATCCGGAAATGTCCACGAAAACCGCGGTTCCATCCGCGGTCCAGCACCGGCTGTCCGGATCATCGACTAGGTGCTGCTGCAGAATGCGCGCCACGTACGGGGCTGCCCGGTTGGCGTCGACTTGGGCGCCTATGGAGGCGGATAACGCCGCATCCGACGGGTTGGCAGTCCCTGTCGCAGATTCAGCGCTCGCTTGCATCGGTGTCAAAATTATCCATGTGATTTGGACCGCGCTTGGCGCGTCTACCGATGATAAACCAAGCCGAAGGGATACGTTTGCAGACAGTCGAGGGCACGCCGAATCATTGACGTGTGCAATGGAGCTAAATGCCGTTGACGATGTCAGCGATCAGTGGACGCGGAATTTGGCGTGAACAATCGGGCCCCGAACACGTTGACCCTGACCACGGTCACGGTCTCCAGCTTGTATCGGTCCATGCTGGCGGGGTGGACGGGTCCGGCCGCACTGTTCACGAAATATGGCAAGATGGGTCGATTGGGGCCGCGAATGTTCGCGCGACATCGCGGCAAAGCGTGGATAATACCGGCGTCCGTTGGCCAATCCGGGGGGGCCGCGGCACATGGCAGAGGACGACGTGGAACGACTTAACGACGCCCGGATCCTGATCTACAGCCACGACAGCTTCGGTCTCGGCCACCTGCGCCGTTGCCGCGCGATCGCCCACGCCGTCGTGGAACGGTTCAAGGGCGTGTCCGTGCTGATCCTGTCAGGCTCGCCCATCATCGGCAGCTTCGACTTCCGCTCGCGCGTCGACTTCGTACGCATCCCGGGCGTGATCAAGCTCTCCGACGGCGAATACCAGTCGCTCGGACTCCACATTCGCCTCGAGCAGACGATGGACATGCGCGCCGCGATCATCCGGCAGACCGCGCTCTCGTTCCGGCCGGATCTCTTCATCGTCGACAAGGAGCCGCTCGGCCTCAAGGGCGAGGTCGTCCCGACGCTGCAGATGCTGAAAGCGCAGGGCACGAGGCTCGTGCTGGGACTGCGCGACATCATGGACGAGCCCAAGCTCCTGATCAAGGAATGGAAGCGCAAGCAGGTGATCCCGGCGCTGGAGGAGCTGTACGACGAGATATGGGTCTATGGCCTCGAGTCGTTCGCCGATCCGCTGGCCGGCGTCGCGTGTCCTGCGACGGTGCGCGAAAAGATCCTGTACACCGGCTATCTGCGGCGCGCGGTGCCGCAGTTCACGGAAGCGATGTCGCTTCCGGTGGGCGATCAACCCTACGTGCTGGTCACGGTGGGTGGCGGCGACGACGGCATGTCGGTCGTCGACTGGGTATTGCGCGCCTACGAGCGCGATCCGGCCATTCCGCTGGGAGCGGTCCTGGTGCTCGGGCCTTTCATGCCGCCTGCCATGCAACGAAAGTTCCGCGACCGCGCGAAGCTGCTGCCGCGGCTCGCAGTCGTGACCTTCGACGCGCACGTCGAGCGCCTCATGGAGCGCGCCGTCGGCGTGGTGGCGATGGCCGGGTACAACACGTTCTGCGAAATCCTGTCGCTCGACAAGCGCGCGATTCTCGTTCCGCGCACCAAGCCGCGCGAGGAGCAGCTCTTGCGCGCGCTCCGCGCCGCCGAGCTGGGCCTCGTGCGCACGCTCGACCCGCGCGGCCTCCACGATGCGCGTGTGATGGCCGCGGCACTGCGGGCCCTGCCACAGCAGCCGCTGCCGTCTTCCCGCGGTGCGCAGCACATGCTGGGCGGAATCGACGTCATCACGGATCTCGTGGCGATGCGCGTCGGAAGAGCCGCCCCGGTCAAGAGGAAGGTCGCGGGCACCTGACCCCAGAAGTAGGGTCAGAGACGACTTTTGCCGCGCCTGCGGGCGGAGGAACCAGGAGTCGTCTCTGACCCTATTTTTGGGCAAAAGTCGTCTCTGACCCTATTTTCATGGCATCCGTGATGATCTATGTCCAGCACCTGCTGGGCATCGGGCACCTGATGCGTGCGCGCCTCATCGCGGAAGCGCTCGCCGACGTCGGGTTCGAAGTCACGCTCGTGAGCGGCGGCATGGCCATCGGCGGCCGGATGCCGCGCGGCGTCAACGTCGTGCAATTGCCGTCGATCCGCGTGTCCGACGCGAGCTTCATGCCGCTGCGCGACGCCAATTTCGTGCCGATCGACGACGCGTATCGCGACTCGAGGCGCGATCTCCTGCTCTCCACGTACGATGCGGTGAAGCCCTCCGCGGTGATCTTCGAGACGTTCCCGTTCGGACGCCGGTCGCTGCGCTTCGAGTTGATGCCGCTGCTCGAGCGCATCGAAATTTCGGCGCCGCGGCCGCTCGTCATCGGCTCGGTGCGCGACATCCTGCAGGTCGCGCCAAAGGCGGAGCGTGAGCGCGAGATGCTGATCTGGGCGAAGACGTGGTTCGACGCGATCCTCGTGCACGCCGATCCCCGCTTCGTGCGGTTCGAGGAGACGTTTCCGCTGCTGCCCGAGCTCGGCCCTCCCATCCACTACACGGGGTTCGTGCTGACGCCCGGCGATCGCCTGCCGATCGGCACCCGGGGCGAGCGCCCCGAAGTCGTGGTCTCCGCCGGAGGCGGAGGTGTGGGCATCGACCTTCTTGCGCTTGCGCTCGCTGCGCAGACGAAGTCGCGCTTCGGACATCTGACGTGGCGCGTGCTGGCGGGCCCGAACATTCCCGACGCGGGCGTCGAGCGTCTCCTCCGCGTTGCGGGACCGAACGCCGTCGTCGAACGCTCCCGCGCCGATTTCGGAGCGCTGCTGCGGCGGGCGTTCATCTCGATCTCGCAGGGTGGCTACAACACCGTGCTGGACGTCGTGACGAGCGGCGCGCGCCCCGTGATCGTTCCGTTCACCGGCAACGGCGAAACCGAGCAGCGCGCGCGTGCCGTCCGGCTGGCCGAGTTCGGCCTCGCCATCGTGGTCGACGATCGCACGTACACACCCGGGATCCTCGCCGAAGCGGCCGACGCCGCAGGAACGCGCGAGCAGTGGGGGACGTGGGACTTCGACAGCGACGGCGCTTCGCGAAGCGCGTCGATTGTCGCCGAGCTCATCGCCGAGCGTGCGAGGACGATCCCCTGAACCGCTGGCGAGCGCTCGACAGCGAGCTCGACCTCTGGCAGTCGAGCGGACGTTGCGCGGACCTGTGGTGGCGGGACGACGACGCGTGCCGCGCATCGCCGAAACTTTCGCGGCTGCTCGAGATCGCTGCGACCGCGAACGTTCCCGTCGCCCTGGCCGTCATCCCGGCGCTGCTCGACGGAAGCCTCGACGACGCCTTGCGACAAGCGCCCACGGTCGCCGTCGTTCAGCATGGGTACGCGCATCGCAATCACGCGCCGGCGGGTGAGCGCAACTGGGAGCTCGGCAGTCATCGGCCGGTGGAAGCGGTCGTCGGCGAATTGCGGACGGGCCGGACGCAACTCGAGCGACGGTTCGGCCCACGCTTTGTGCCAGCGCTCGTGCCGCCCTGGAACAGGATCGACGCCGGCGTCGTCATGGGGCTTCCCGCCGCCGGTTTCGAGGGATTGTCGACGTTCGGCCCACGCGCCATGGCCGAACCGACGCCGAAGCTTGTGCAGTGCAATACGCACGTCGATCTCATCGCGTGGCGCCGCGGCCGGCTGTTCATTGGCCCCGATGCAGGGATCGAGCGCGTCGTCGCACACCTTCGCGCGCGCCGGGAAGGGGCGGTCGACCCAGTCGAGCCCACGGGCATTCTCACGCATCACCTCGACTTCGAAAACGACGCCTGGGACTTCCTCGCGGAACTCGTCGCCCGCACGGAGGCGCACGGGGCTGCGACGTGGATCGCCCCGCGCACTGCGTTCGGTGCCGTCACTTCCGCCCGATCAGCATGAAGCGGGTGTAGCGCTTCATGCGGCGCTCGCCCGCGAAGATCAACCGGCTCATCGGCGCCTGTGCGCGAAAGGCCGCAAGGTCCGGGACGCAATTGACGTGCTGATTGCACGCAAAGTAATCGTTCGACTGCAGCACGATCTGTTGCCCGGCAGGAATACGCTTCCACCAGCGGTCGAAATCGGGGAGGTGCTCGCAGCTGGTGTTGATGACAAGATCGCCGGTGCGCGGGTCGGCCGGGCTCGCGATGGGAGGGCCGTAGTCGAGATCCAGCATGTCGGCCGTGCGAGCGGCGAACGTGCCGATGCGGACGTGCGTCGAATTGACCGAGCGCGCGATCGCCTCGCAGCGCGGGTCGATGTCCACGCACAGGACGCGGCCGATGGAAAAGCGCGGATCGTGCAGCAGCACTGCGGCGAGCACTCCAAACCAGCCGCCCAGAATCGTGACGTTGGCATACGCCGGTCCCAGGGCTTCGAGCAGCGAATCGCGCAGCCACAGCTTGCTCGCCATCTGGTTCTTGTTGAAGGCGGCACCGAGGTCGCCCTCGTGGTGGCGGGATATCGTATCGAGAACGTCGGTCTGGAAAGCGCTTCCGGAATGGATCGCCAGCCCTTCCATGATGTCGCGATAGAACTCGTCGGTTGCCGTCGTCACGCGCCGCTCCGCTTACAAACTGTGCGCCACAGCATAGCAGCCGGATCCGGGGTTTAGCCGCGCTGCACCTTTCCTCGCGTCTTGCGATGCCGTATTCTTTGCCGAAACGAACGCGCCGCCCGGCCTTAGGAGGCCCCGAAGTGGATGTATTCCAGGAAGCGGAAATGCTGCGGAAGGTGCCCTTTTTCGGGGGCCTCGATCCCGCGAAGCTCAAGCTCCTGGCGTTCACAAGTCGTGCCGTCCGGTTCGATCCGGGCGAGAACCTCATGAGCCGCGGCGAGCCTCCGGACAGTGTCTATGTGATCATCGAAGGCGAAGTGCAGATCATCGGCGAGACGCCCGCCGGCGAGTTCGTCGTGGCCACCGTCGGCCGCAACGAGCTGCAGGGCGAGATGGGCGTCATCACCAACACGCCGCGTGGCGCCACCGTGCGCGCGAAGACGCCGGTTCGCGCGCTGCGGATCGCCGCGGATGTTTTCCTGCGCCTTGTCACCGACAACCCCGGCTGCGCGTTGCACGTGATGCGCGAACTCTCCGCGCGGGTGGTGGCCGGCAACGCCCGGGTTGCCGCGGCGCTGCGCGACGTCGAAGCGCTGAAGGCGCAATTGAAAGCCGAACCCAATGTCCGCAGCAGCCCCACGGCCTGAAACACGGCACGATGATCTCGGCGCGGCCGCGGATGTCGGCATCGCGCGTTCCATCATGGAGCAGGATGGCGGCGCCGCCCGCTTCACCGACGTCTGGCAGCGCCGGGTCGCATCGCCGCCGTCGCCCGATGGGCAAACGGTCTACGCGGAGCTGCGCCGGCGCTACGATGAGCCGTTCCGCCAATATCACAACCTGCGTCACATCCTCGACTGCCTGCGCCTTTGCGACGAGATCGGGCCGCTGCTGGTCGACCGCGACGCCGTCGAGATCGCGCTGTGGTTCCACGATGCGGTCTACGACCGCGGCGCGTCGACCAACGAGCTTCGCAGCGCCGAGCTGTTCCTGTCGTTCTCGGCGGGTGCGTCGTTCATGTTCCGGCATCGGGTGTGCGACCACATCCTCGCGACGCGGCACTCGACGACCGTGCGCGACGCCGACCGCCGGTTCCTCGTCGATATCGACCTTTCGGGCTTTGGAGCGCCGTGGGACGAGTTCATGCGCAACGGCGCGCTGCTCCGCGAGGAGTCCCGCGATCAGGACGACGTCAGGTACCACTTCGGCCAGGTCGCATTCCTGACCCGTCTGCAGGAGCGCCGTCACTTTTTTTCGACCGACTATTTCCGAGCGCGTTACGAAACCACCGCGCGGGACAACCTGCGGCGCGTGCTGGCCGAGCTCCGCGCGAAGGGCTACGGAACGACGGCGCCGCCCAGCCTGTAGCACGAACAGATCCAGGCGAGCACACGGCGCGCGCGATCACCGCGCCACGACGAGCGGAACGTTCGTCTCCAGCATGTTGACTCGTCCGTCGGCATCCACTTCGAATCGGTGCAGCGCGCCGCTGTTCAGTTTCACCGGCGGCTTCACCGTCATGTCCCAGCCCGTCGCCGCCGACAGCACCGCCCGAAGCACGCCCTTGTGCGTGACGGCGACGATCGAATCGTGCACGAGCGCGGTCGCGGCGAGCCAGCGGATCACGCGCTCGCGGACCTGACGCGGGCTCTCGCCGCCGTGCGGCTTGAAGTCGAGGCCGGCTGCTTCGTTGCGCGAGAACTCGGCGCCGAACACTGCGCGCAACTGAGGCAGGCGCAAGCCTTCCCATTCGCCCCAGTCCATCTCGATCAGCGCTGCATCGCATCGCGGTGGTGCGCCCGAAAGAATCTCCGCCGTCTCGGTCGCTCGCCGCAGAGGACTTGCGTACCATGGCGTCGCGACGAGGCGGGCGAGCGGCCCGGCCCTGCGCCAGACCTCGACTTCGGCACGCCCGCGATCGGAGAGCGGAATGTCGCGGCGGCCCTGCATCCGGCCTTCCTCGTTCCAGGCCGTGCTGCCGTGGCGCAGGAAGGCGACGATCATCGCGGCGCGCCTCGCGCCGTCCTGGACTGCAACGCCGCGTGCTCGGCGATCGCTCGGCGCACCACCGCCTCGATGCGCGCTGCGGCCGCCGGAAGGTCGTGCTGCGACGACGCATAGGTGATGGCCTCCGCCGCCATCCGCCTGCGGCGCGCGGTGTCCGTCATCAAGGTCTCGATGGCGTGCGCGAACGAACCGGCGTCGCCCAGCGGGACGAGGAGACCCGTGCGATTCGCCGCGACGACGCTGGCGACGCCGCCGCTGTTGCCGGCGATCACCGGCAACCCGCACGCCTGCGCCTCGATGAAGGCCATGCCGAACGCCTCGTCGATCGCGGGCCATACGTAGAGGTCGGAGGAGCGAAGCCACCGCGCGACCTCGGCCGGGCGCTGATAGCCCACGAAGCGGACGTGAGACGCAAGCGCCGCGAACGCTGCTTCGACGTCCCCTCGAGCGGTGCCGTCCCCGACGACCACGAGCTCCCATTCCGGGAGGGCGGGCTTGCGACGGCGGGGTGAGACCCGCCCGAGCGCATCGGCGAGCAGCCGGTAAGACGCGACTTTCGCGCCGGGCCGCATCATCGCGACGGTGATCAATCGCAATCTCTCCTTCGCTGCAGCGTGCTCCGCCGCGCGTGTCGGCGAGAGCGCACCGAGCGCCGACAGATCGAGAAACGGCGGCACGTGCTCGTCGTCGCGGGGCGCGCCCCGCAGCGCTCGGACACCACGCAAGTCGACGGGGTTGAAGAAGATCGTCGCCGCAGCGCTTTCGATCGCGTTGACCGATTCCCGGTAGCCGATCGCCCACTTGCCGTCCCGCTGCTTCGGCGCGACCGAAGCTTCGGCAACCACGTACGGGATGTCGAGCGCACGGCTCACCTTGGGGCCAAGCCAATCGGGCGCCTTGTGGTACACGTGATAGGTGAACCACACGTCCGGCCGACGATCCGCACCGGACAGCCGGCGAACCAGACGGTCGGCAAGGCGCGTTCCGATTTCCGCGAGCCGCGCCTGGCGGCGCACATCGCCGCGACCTTCGAAGCTGCGGAATCGCGAGGCGACGAACGTGTCGTGTCCGCGAATGCGCAACGCCTTGAGCAGCGCCTCACCCAATTGCCGGTCGCCGGAGGGGACGGGGTGATCGACCGGCTTGAGCGGCGCGTAGAACGCAATCTTCACGACGGCACCGCGCGCGCGGCCGGGTGGGCGGACGCATGGGTGATGAAGCGCGCGGCGAGGCGATCGGCGCCCGCGTCCGCGGTGAAGAGATGCGTTACGCGTGCGAACCCCGCTTCGCCCAGCCGATGGCGCAGCGAGGGATCGGCGATCAAGCGCGAAAGGGCGGCGGACAGCGCGTCGATGGCCCGGGGCTCGACGAGCAGGCCCGTCGACTCGTCCTCGATCAGCTCCGGAATGCCGGAGATCCGCGTCGACACGCACGCGAGCTTCTGGCTCTGCGCTTCGAGCAGCACGTTGGGCAACCCGTCGCGGTCGCCGTCGTCGCTCACCCGGCAAGGAAGCGCAAACAAATCGGCGGAGCGGTACGCGTCGAGCACGACTTCCTGCGCCTGTGCACCACGCCATTCGATCCTGTCGTCGATGCGAAGCCGCGACGCGAGCAGCTTGAGCTCCTGCAGCATCGGTCCGCCGCCGATATGCGTGAATCGCCATTGCAGCGTCGGCGCGATTCGAGCGAGTGCCGCGAGCAGATCGTCGAATCCTTTCTTGTCGACGGCGCGACCCACCGCGAGGATGCGTACCGGGCGACCGGCATCCGAGCCATCCGCATCGTCGTTGCGCGAGGGCGGGGCCGGAAATCGGCGCGTGTCGATGCCGTGATAGTTGAGATCCACGACGCGGCCCGGAAGCGAGAGACCGCGCAGATGCCGCGCGTTGGTCTCGGTGCACGTCGTTATCCACGCGCAATCCTCGAGCTTCTCGCGCTTTTCCCAATCGGGCGTCGTCCAGATGTCCTTGGCGTGAGCCGAGCAGCTCCACGGCAGGCCGCGAAGCAGCGCGGCGTAGCGCGTGACGGACGCGGGCGTGTGCATGAAGTGCGCGTGGAGCGCGACCACATTGCGAGGCAGCTCCGCGGCGAGCACCAGCGCCTGTCCGAAGCGGCGGATGCGGTTCGAGGTCAGGTCGCGGCGGAAGTCGCGCCGGAAGGCGGCGAGGGCCCTGCGATATCCCGGCAAGCGGCGAGCGTTTCGCCATCCGCGAAGGACGCGCAACGGCTCCTGATACAGGTATTCGGGGAGATACACGACGGGAGCGCGGATCTCGCCGTGAATCGGATGCGCTTCGCGGTCGGTCGGATGCCGCAACGAATAGAGCGCGAGCGGAAGGCCGCGCGCCTCGAGCGCGTGCAGCTCCTGCGCAATGAAGGTCTCCGACAGCCGCGGATACCCTTTGAGGACGACGGCGATCACGCCGGCGCGCGGATCATTCATCCGGTCCGATGTTACCATCGCCTTCGCCTCCACGTGCGCTGTTGCCGTCGTTCGGCAACCGGCTCGCATTGTCGACCACTTTGTGCCGCAAGACGGACGAGAGGCCACACGACGCATGGAACGGTCCCTCTTCCGGTACATCTTCAAGCACACCTGGCGCAACCAGGTGCTGCTGCTCATCGTCACCGCGATCAGCTTCCCGCTGATCTACGTCAACCTCGCGATCCCGAAGGAGATCGTCAACAAGGCGCTCAATATCAACGCCCGCATTCCGAAGACGGTGCTGGGGTTCGAAGTGACGCACGTGTCGTACCTCATGATCCTATC
>Ga0207676_10003341_pt1 | contig 11375 bp, 9 predicted proteins | sample KBSSwiS72_FD_184307 | JGI IMG/M metagenome (GOLD analysis project Ga0207676, IMG submission 184307) | Switchgrass rhizosphere microbial communities from Kellogg Biological Station, Michigan, USA - KBS Switchgrass S7-2 (SPAdes) (version 2) | ecosystem: Host-associated > Plants > Roots >... | reverse complement strand
CGTCTCGCCACTCGTGATGTCGCGAAAGGTGGACTTGCCTCCGGTGCTCACGATCATGTCCGTGCTGATCATCGGACAGTTGCTCGGCGGATTGGGCCTCATCGTCGCGTTGCCGACCCTCGTCACACTCATGGTGATCGTGCGGCGCATTCTGATCAGCCGGATTTACGAGGGCCAGGGCTTCCGTCGAACCACCCGCGAACGGGCCCTCGTCCTCCGTGTCCCCGCGCCCGGTGGCGGCGTGATTGCGCCGCCCGGAGCTCAGTTCGACATCGTCACCGACGCCGAGGCAAGCGGACGATCCCGCAGCGCAGCATAATCCCGCCAGATGGGGTCAGACCCCATTTAAAAGATGGGGTCAGACTCCAATTGCGGTTTTGATGGTGCGCGGGATGAGCTGATGACGGGAGTGTGGGCGTTGGGCGCTATCGGTGAGCATGTCGCCGGCGCTCGAGGTCATCGGTCTCCATAAGCGGTTCACCGCCGGTGCAGGTTCGTGTTCCGGCGCGATCTCGGTTTTGCGAGGCGTCGACCTACAAGTCGAGCGCGGCGAGGCGGCGGCGATCGTCGGCGCGCCCGGCTCGGGGCGATCCACGCTGCTTCTGTGCATCGCCGGCCTCCTCTCCGTCGACGCGGGGATCGTGCAGCGGTTCGGCGACGACTCGCGCGCCGCGGCTGCTCGGTGCGCCGGCTATTACATGACCGCGGAACAGCTCTGGCGGCGCGAACCGTCACACGGGCCGATGCTCCACCTCATCGACCTGCGCGACTTTCCCGCGCTCGAGTTGGCGCGGGTCCGTCGATGGCTGGCGAACGAGAGCGAGCGGGGAGGGGCGGCGCTCGTCGTCGCGGATTCCGTCGATCTCGCGCGGCACCTCGCTCGGCGCGTCGTGATCCTGCGCGATGGCCAATTGCAGGACGCTCAGACCAGTCGGGCACGCGTCGCCGAGTCGCGTTTTGTTGACCGACCATTCGAGCGCGTCTAGCATTCACGAGCCGGGTCGCCCCCATCCGCGGCCCCGATTCGCCTCAGCACGGTTTGATGCCCTCGCCTGAATTCCGTCTCTACAACACCATGTCGCGGTCGGTGGAGCCTTTTGCTCCGGCGGACGGCGAAAGCGTGCGCATCTACAGTTGCGGCCCGACGGTCTACAATCCGGCGCACCTGGGGAATTTCCGGACGTTTCTGTTCGTCGATCTCCTCCGCCGGGCGCTGCGGATGCACGGCTGGAAGGTCCGCCAGGTCATGAACCTGACCGACGTCGACGACAAGATCATCCGCCGCGCGCACGAGCAGAGAAAAACCATTCGCGAGGTGACCGAGCCGGTCACCGAGATCTTCCACGCGGACCGGAAGTATCTCCGGATCGAATCGGCGGAGGTCTACCCGAAGGCGACGGACTACATCCCGCAGATGATCCGTCTGGTCGAGCAGTTGATCGAGCGAGGCGTGGCGTATCAGGCCGAGGATCACTCGGTGTACTTCGCGATCAGTCGATTCCCCGAATACGGCCGCCTGTCGCGACTCGACAAGCGCGAAATTCGGGTCGGAGCACGCGTCGCTCAAGACGACTATTCGAAGGAGAACGCCCAGGACTTCGCGCTCTGGAAAGCGGCCACGCCGAACGACGAAGCGACCGGTGCAGCGTGGGACTCCCCCTGGGGACGCGGCCGCCCGGGGTGGCACCTCGAGTGCTCGGCGATGGCGATCGATCTGTTGGGCGAGACGCTCGACATCCACGCAGGCGGCATCGACCTCATCTTCCCGCACCACGAGGACGAGATCGCGCAATCAGAGGCGGCAACCGGGCACACGTTCTCCCGCTTTTGGTGCCATGGGGCATTTTTGCTGACCGAGGGGGCGAAGATGGCCAAGCGCCTCGGCAACGTGACGACCGTGCAGGGGATGCGCGAAGCGCGGATCCCGGCTGCGGCGGTACGCCACTTCGTGTTCAACACGCACTACCGCAAGGAGCTCAACCTCTCCGAGGAGGCCCTCGAGGCGTCGATCAACGCGGTTCAGCGGGTGGGCGACTTCGCGGATCGGTTGGGATCGGCGTCGGGCGGAACGCCCGAGCTCGCCACGATCGCGGAGGAAGCAATGTCCGAGGTCGAGGCAGCGCTCGCGGATGACCTGAACGCACCGAATGCGCTGGCCGGCCTATTCACCTTCATTCATAAGGGCAACGCTCAACTCGACCGTCGAGGCACCGATCGCCAGGCGCTCGAGCGGGCCCAGGCGGTGTTTTCCCGAATCAACGCGGTGCTGGACATCGTGCCCGACCGGACGGTGGAGGACCCCGAGCTTGCCGCATGGGTGGACGAACGCATCGCCGCCCGTCGTGCCGCCCGCGAACGCCGCGAGTTCGCCGAGGCCGACCGTATTCGCCAGGAGCTCGTCGGGCGGGGCATCGCGATCGAAGACGGGCCTGGGGGGACAAAATGGAAGAAGGTCAGGTAAGGTCCGGTGATTCGGCGGGGCTGGCTCTGTCGCGTCCGTAATAGCGCGGAGTTGGGCGAGGCGGGCTCTGTAGGTCTCAGGTCCCGGGTCTGAGGTCTCAGGTTGAAACGGCGCGATTCGCAGTTACACCTGAGACCTGGGACCAGGGACGTGAGACCTCCCACAGGTTGAGCCCGCACGCCGCGCCATTAATGCGCGCGGAACTGGCCGAGTCGCTAACTCCCAGCAGTGCCACGGCTTGACACTCGTTCCCGGGTCACTTATCCTAAGAGTCTCGCGCAAAATTGGCCGTCTGCTGACGTAGCTCAATTGGCAGAGCACCTGATTTGTAATCAGGCGGTTGCGAGTTCAAGTCTCGCCGTCAGCTCTGACAGTTCTGCTAGGCGCCGTGTCGCCGCGATTAGGAAGGTGGCTTGAGTAGCGCTGGGATCCGGTGGGGTGGCCGAGTGGCTAATGGCAGCAGACTGTAAATCTGCCGGGTTAACGCCCTACGAAGGTTCGAATCCTTCCCCCACCACTGAGGGGCTCACAACGGTTCGAGCATCGTAGCGCGATTGAGTGTTTGTAGATGAGGATACGAAGGAGAGAGGAGACTGCGGGAGTAGCTCAGCTGGTAGAGCGCAAGCCTTCCAAGCTTGATGTCGCGGGTTCGAGCCCCGTCTCCCGCTCTGACTTGGTTGGAAGGAGTACCGCACTGAGGAACCGCAGTACCGACGTCGATGTAAGAGTTTGCTGACGTAGCTCAGTTGGTAGAGCACACCCTTGGTAAGGGTGAGGTCACCGGTTCAATCCCGGTCGTCAGCTCTGACATTCTAGGGAAGAGTGTATCGAGACTTGGGGCCGCTGTGGCGCCCGCGTCTCGACTTGCGCGTCCCGCTTCCGGAAGTTCGACATGCCTCGAGACAAGATCATTCTCGCCTGCAACGAGTGTAAGAATCGCAATTACTTCACCACGAAGAACAAGCGGCTCCATCCGGAGCGCGTCGAGTGGAAGAAGTACTGCCCGCGCTGCAACAAGCATCAGACGCATAAGGAAACCAAGTAATGGCCGACGTTGTCGCGCGGACCACCCCAAGTGGTGGCGGGAGCGCCGGCGGCTCGAAGGACGGCGGCGGCCCCGGCATGGGCAGCAGGCTGATGAACTTCTACCGTGGCGTGATCGCGGAGATGAAGAAGGTCACGTGGCCCGACGTCACGCAGGTCCGTCAGGCCACGATCTCGATCATCATCTTCGTGCTGATTCTGGGATTGCTGATCACGATTCTCGATTTCGCACTGCAGGGCATTCTGATTCGGGGAATTCCTTCGCTCTTCGCGGGGCGCTGATGATCACTGCCGAACACCGCTGGTACGCGATTCAGACGACGGCGGGTCACGAGAACAAGGTTCGGTCGCTCATCCAACGGAAAATCGACGCCGACGCGCGCACTCCGGAGGAACGATCGATCCGTCAGGCGCTCGTCCCGACGCAGGAAGTCGTCGAGATCAAGAACGGCAAAAAGGTCAACGTCGAACGCAAGCTCTATCCCGGCTACGTGCTGGTCGAGATGGAGATGAATCAGGAGACGGCGCACACCATCAACGGCATTCAGGGCGTGATCAAGTTCGTGGGACACGATTCCCGTTTCCCGCAGCCGCTCCGCCCGGATGAAGTGAACCGCCTCCTCGGCATCGCCGACGAACGAGAAGAGGAAGCACCGAAGGAAGAAATTCCGTTCCTGGTAGGTCAGGCCGTGGCGATCACCGAAGGACCGTTCACCGATTTCAATGGAACGGTGGAAGAGGTGATGGCGGATAAGGGAAAAGTTCGAGTGTCGGTATCTCTGTTTGGCAGGCCGACCTCGGTTGAATTGGATTACTTGCAGCTCAAGGCGTATTAGGTCTCAGGTCCCTGGTCCCAGGTCTCAGGGGAACAGCACCGCCGTTACCACCTGAGACGAGGGACCAGAGACCTGGGACCTGAAGGAAGTCGGCCACCACTCCGACTCTAATTAGTCCAGTGGGAGATCGACCGGCGCACCAAGGCCGGATAGTTCACAAGGAGCAACATGGCAAAGAAAGTCACGGGGTTCGTCAAGCTGCAGATCCCCGCGGGCAAGGCCAATCCTGCCCCTCCGGTAGGTACGGCCCTTGGACCGCAAGGGATCAACATCATGGCCTTCTGCAAAGAGTTCAATTCTCGAACGCAGGGCCAGGATACGATTCTCCCGGTCGAGATCACGATCTACTCCGACAAGTCGTTCACCTTCATCACGAAGACGCCGCCCGCGGCGGTCCTCCTGAAGAAGGAGGCCGGCATCGACAAGGGATCGGGTCAACCGAACCGCAACAAAGTCGGCCGCGTCACCAAGGCGCAGGTCCGCAAGATCGCGGAGATCAAGATGCCCGACCTCAACTGCGACACGATCGAGTCGGCGATGGCGATGGTGGCCGGCGCGGCGCGATCGATGGGGCTGGAGGTCGTCGACTGATGCGCGAACACGGAAAGAAATACACGAATGCCGCGAAGAACCGCGAGCTCACCTCGGCCTACCAGCCCCGTCAGGCGCTGGAGATCGTCAAGAAGTCGGCATTCGCGAAGTTTGATGAGACGGTCGAAATCGCCGTTCGTTTGGGCGTCGATCCGCGCCACGCCGATCAGGTCGTGCGCGGCACGGTCGTGCTCCCGGCCGGCACCGGAAAGTCGGTACGCGTGCTCGTCATTGCCGTCGGAGACAAAGCGCGCGAAGCGCAGGAAGCGGGCGCGGATTATGTCGGCGCCGAGTTCATCCAGAAGATCAAGGATGGCTGGCTCGATTTCGATGTGCTCATCGCCACGCCGGACCAGATGGGCCAGCTCGGCCAGCTGGGACGCGTGCTCGGCCCGCGCGGTTTGATGCCGAACCCGAAGGCCGGCACGGTGACGTTCAACGTCTCGAACGCCGTGCGCGAGACGAAGGCCGGCAAGATCGAGTTCCGCGTCGACAAGCAGGGGAACGTCCACGCGCCGATCGGCAAGGTGTCGTTCAACCTCGAGGCGCTCGAGACCAACTACACGGCGTTCATGGACCAGATCGTTCGGTCCAAGCCGGCGGCGTCGAAGGGCGTGTACGTCAGGAACGTTTCGGTGTCCAGCACGATGGGCCCCGGCGTCACGATCGATTCAACGCTCTACCGGGCCTAGGCACTATGAATCGCACCGAGAAAGAGCAGCTCGTCTCCGAGCTCAAAGAGAAACTCGAGGGCGCCACGGCGCTCTATTACACCGACTTCACGGGACTCAACGTGAAGCGGATGACTGACCTCCGCCGCCGCCTCCGCAAGGCGAACGTGGAGTATGTCGTGATCAAGAACACCCTCGCGCTGCGCGCCGTGAACGAGAGTGGTCTCGTTGGCGAGCGGCTCAAGGGACCCACGGGTCTGGTCGTCGCCAAGGACGCCGTGGCCGCCGCCAAAGTCATCACCGACTTCGCCAAGGAGAACGACAAGAAGCCGGCGGTGAAGGGTGGCCTGTTCGAGGGCAAGCAGATCGGCGTTGCCCAGGTGACGAAGCTGGCCTCGATGCCTTCTCGCGAGCAGATGCTCGCCGATCTGGGCGCCGGGCTCCAGTCGCCGATGGCCGCCTTCGTGGGCGCGCTCAACGGCGTGTTGTACATGTTCGCGGGAGCGCTCGACGCCCTTCGCAGCCAGAAAGAGGGCGCGAGCGCCTGAAAGTCGGTCAGTCGACCGACGGATGTAGAAGCACTGACTGACCGATAGACCGATTGACCGACTTTTCAAAACACTAGGGAGAATCAGGAAATGCCTACGACAATGAGCAAGGACGAGATCCTCGACGCGATTGGCAACATGTCGGTGTTCGAGCTCGCCGAGTTGATTGATGCTTTCAAGACGAAGTTCAACGTGACCATCGCCGCGGCTCCGGTCGGTGGCGCTGCGCCCGCCGGTGGCGGCGCCGCGGCGGCTCCGGTGGTCGAAGAGAAGACCGAGTTCGACGTCCTCCTCAAGGACGCCGGCGCCAAGAAGATCCAGGTCATCAAGGTGGTCCGCGAGATCACCGGCCTGGGCCTCAAGGAAGCCAAGGACTTGGTCGACGGCGCGCCGCAGACGGTGAAAGCCGGCGTCTCGAAGGACGAGGCCGCGCAGGTCAAGGCCAAGCTGGAAGAGCAGGGCGCCACGGTCGAAGTGAAGTGAAGCCGACAGGTCTCAGGTCCCTGGTCCCTGGTCTCAGGTGGAAACGGCGAACGCTGTTTACCTGAGACCAGAGACCGGAGACCCGAGACCTCGGCTCCTTCCTTCAACCGAGCGCCATTAGTGCACGCACTTTTCTACCGCACCACCAACTCGATTTTCTTTTCGACCAGCCCGTCGATCGCGATTTTAGAAATCGCCGATCGCCGGGGGATGGTCGTTTTCGCCTGTGCCGGGTGAACCCGGGTGAACAATGTCTGAATCGATCAAGCAGATCTCCTTCGCCAAGTTGGATCAGGGAATGGAGATGCCTCATCTCCTCGACATCCAGACGCGTGCCTTCGAGGCATTGCTTCAGCTGGATGCCGCGTCGCACGACCGCGAGGACATCGGACTGGAGCGCGTCTTCAAAGACCTGTTCCCGATCACCGACGTCCACGAAAACTTCTCGCTCGAGTTCGTTCGCTACTCCCTCGGTGAGCCCAAATACACCGTCGAAGAGTGCATCGAGCGCGACATGACCTACTCGGCGCCGCTCAAAGCGACGCTGCAGCTGGTCATCAACGAGGTCGTCAACGAGCAGAAACGGCCGCGCAACATCATCGAGAAAGAGGTCTATCTCGGTGAGCTGCCGCTGCTCACGCCGCTCGGCACCTTCGTCATCAACGGGGCGGAGCGCGTCATCGTCAGCCAGCTCCACCGGTCCCCGGGCGTCGTCTTCGAAGAGTCGACGCACCCGAACGGACAGCGCCTCATCTCGGCGCGCATCATCCCGTTCCGCGGCTCGTGGGTCGAGTTCACGGTCGACATCCACGACGTCGTCTACGTTCACATCGACAAGAAGAAGAAGTTCCCGGCCACCGCGCTCCTTCGCGCCTTCGGCTACGGAACGAACTCGGATATTCTCCGGCTCTTCTTCGCCATCCGCGATCTCGACCTCACCAAGAAGCGTGAAGGCCGCGCCGAGACGCGCGAAGTCATCGGCGCGATCATCGCCGAAGACATCGCCCTTCCCGGTGAAGCGACGGCGGAGGACGCGCCCAAGGCCCGCACCAAGAAGGCCAAGGCCGAGCGCGAGCGCGCCGAAAACGTGCTGCTCGTCAAGGAAGGCGACGAGCTCACCGAGGAGGTATTCAACCGCCTCCGCCGGCAGGGCATCGACCGGATCAAGGTCTTCGCGTCGCACATGCGCATCGACCTCCGCGACGAGCAGGATGCGATCGAGCGCGGAGAGCGCCCCACGCGCCGCCAGATCGCCGTGGACGTCGTCGACTCGGACGGCGAAGTGATCGCCGAAGTCGGCCAGATGCTCACCGACGCGGTGATCAAGCGGATCCGCAAGGCCGACATCAATAAGGTGAATGTTTTTGTCGCGTCGGGACGGGCCGAGTCGACGCTGATCAAGAACACGCTCGCCAAGGACCCGACACACAGCGAGAAGGAATCGCTGTCGCAGATCTACGCGCTGCTCCGTCCGGGCGACGCGCCCGACGCGCAGACGGCGAAGCAGGCGCTCGAGCGTCTCTTCTTCTCGCCGAAGCGCTACGATCTCGGCCGCGTCGGCCGGTACAAGATCAACCAGCGGTTGGGCATGAACATGCCGGCCGACTACACAGTCCTCTCCAAGGAAGACTTTGTTGAGATTGTACGGTACCTCGTGGAACTCCATGAGGGTCGCGGTCACGTCGACGACATCGATCACCTTGGCAACCGTCGCATTCGCTCGGTTGGTGAGCTGATCGCGAACCAGTTCTCGGTCGGCTTGAGCCGCATGGCGCGCCTGGTCAAGGAGCGCATGTCGATCAACACCGATCCCGAGAAGATTTCGCTCGACGATCTCGTGAATGCTCGCACCGTTTCCGCGGTGATCCAGGCGTTCTTCGGATCGTCGCAGCTGTCGCAGTTCATGGATCAGACGAATCCGCTCGCCGAGTTGACGCACAAGCGTCGTCTCTCGGCGCTCGGACCGGGCGGCCTCACGCGCGAGCGCGCGGGCTTCGAAGTCCGCGACGTGCACTATTCGCAGTACGGCCGGATGTGCCCGATCGAGACGCCTGAAGGTCCGAACATCGGACTGATCACGTCGCTCGCCTGCTACGCGCGGGTGAACGATCTCGGGTTCGTCGAGACGCCATACCTGATCGTGAAGAACGGCAAGGTGACGAACGAGATCGCGTGGCTCGACGCGAACCGTGAAGAGGACAGCGTCATCGCCCAGGCGAACGCCCGTCTGCAGCCGGACGGCAAGTTCGTCGAGGAGCTCGTGCTCGCGCGGCAGAACGGCGACGTGCCGCTCGTGCCCGCCGACCGCATCGAGTTCATGGACGTCGCGCCGGAGCAGCTCGTCTCGATCGCCGCGGCGCTCATTCCGTTCCTCGAGCACGACGACGCCAACCGCGCGTTGATGGGCTCGAACATGCAGCGTCAGGCGGTGCCGCTCCTCAATCCGCGCACGCCGCTCGTCGGCACGGGGCTCGAGGACAAGGTCGCCAAGGACTCGGGTGCCGTCGTCATCGCGAAGCGCGCCGGTGTCGTGTCACGCGTCACGGCCGACGAGATCATCGTCGACGCCGCGCCCGCCGAGCGTCGTAAGGGACAAGACGAGTCGGGCGATCGTCCGTTGGCGCGACTCACGCAGCACGATCGCTACCGCTTGAAGAAGTACTGGAGAACGAACCAGGACACCGCGATCAATCAGCGGCCGCTTGTTCGTCAGGGCCAGAAGGTGAAGGTCGGCGACGTGCTGGCCGACGGCGCGGCGACCGAGATGGGCCAGCTCGCGCTCGGCTCGAACGTGACGGTCGCGTTCATGCCCTGGTATGGTCACAACTTCGAAGACGCCATCGTGCTCTCCGAGCGCCTGGTGAAGGACGACGTCTACTCGTCGATCCACATCCAGGAGCTCGAGCTGCACGTCCGCGACACGAAGCGCGGGCAGGAAGAGATCACGCGTGAGATTCCGAACGTCTCGGAAGAGGCGCTCCTGGATCTCGACGAGCGCGGCATCGTCCGCATCGGCGCCCATGTCAAACCGGGCGACATTCTCGTCGGAAAGATCACGCCGAAGGGCGAGACGGAGCTGTCGCCGGAAGAGAAGCTCCTTACGGCCATCTTCGGTGAGAAGGCGAAGGACGTGAAGGACTCGTCGCTCAAGGTGCCGCCGGGTATGGAAGGCGTCGTGATCGACGTGAAGATCTTCTCGCGCATCGAAGATCAGGTCGTCGAAAAGGATCGCGGTGAGCGCATCGGTGAGGTGCGTCGCCTCGAGGGCGAAGAGAAGATTCGCGTGAACGAAGTGCGCGACTCCGAGCTCATCGAAGTGCTCGACGGTCAAGTGATCGCGCTCGCGCTCAAGGCGGGCACGGTCGAAGAGTCCATTGCCGCGGGCACGAAGGTGACGTCGGCGAGCCTCCGCGAGATGCGGCTGTCGTCGATCGACCTCAAGACGCTGCGCGTCGAGAACAAGCGCGTGAACGAGCGGCTGCGTCAGATCATCGACGCGTCGAACGACGAGAAGGCCAAGATCGAGGAGCGTGCGGAAGAGCGCATCGACCGCATTCTCCAGCCGGATGAGTTGCCCCCGGGCGTCATCCAGCTCGTGAAGGTATACCTCGCTGAGAAGAGGAAAGTCTCGGTCGGCGATAAAATGGCGGGCCGCCACGGCAACAAGGGTATCGTTGCCCGCGTCGTGCCTGAGGAAGACATGCCGTTCCTACCGGACGGACGTCCGGTGGACATCGTGCTCAACCCGCTCGGCGTACCGAGCCGAATGAACGTCGGCCAGATTTTGGAGACGCACCTCGGCTGGGTGGCAAAGATCCTTGGTTTCTACGCCAAGACGCCGGTGTTCCAGGGAACGAACGAGCGAGAGATCGGCCTGTTGCTCAAGACGTCGGGTCTGATCTGGGGCTCGCGCGCGCTCGGTCTCAAGACCGCGGCGCCGTCGATCACCGAGAAGGACGTCCGGGTCATCCTCGCCGATGTGAAACCGGATCTGGCGTCCGAAGGCGCGAAGTTCATCCGCGTGCAGGAAACGTCGCTCAACGATCTCGGCGGTCGTGTGATGTCGCAGGAAACGCGCGACATCTTCCATTCGATTCGCGACTTCCTCGCCGGCGCGGCGAAGGAGCTGGCCGAGCGCGAACAGACGGCGATCGAGCAACAGATCGCGATCCACAACGCGTGGGTCGAGGACGAGTCGCACCCGGCGAATAAGCGCGCCGAGTACAAGGCGGCCGTGAAGCAGCTCGAGAAACGCCGCGCGATGGAAGCGGCGGACCTCCTGAGCGATCAGGAGCTACCGGCGCTCGCCGGTATGCTCGGCAAGAAGTCCGAGGCGGACGTTGACGCGGCGGCGGTCGAGCTGATGCGTCTCGCCGGTCTCAACTCGTTCGGAAAAGTCCGGCTGCGCGACGGACGCAGCGGCGAGCTATTCGTGTCGCCGGTGACCGTCGGCGAGATCTATATGCTTAAACTCTCACATCTCGTCGACGACAAGATCCACGCGCGGAGCATCGGACCGTACTCGCTGGTCACGCAGCAGCCGCTGGCCGGCAAGGCGCAGTTCGGCGGGCAGCGTTTCGGAGAGATGGAAGTGTGGGCGCTCGAGGCGTACGGCGCCGCGCACGTGTTGCAGGAAATCTTGACCGTGAAGTCCGACGACGTGAACGGCCGCAGCCGGGTGTACGAGGCGATCGTGAAAGGTCAGAACCTTCCGGAGCCGGGTATCCCCGAGTCGTTCAAC
>Ga0207676_10003340_pt1 | contig 11376 bp, 9 predicted proteins | sample KBSSwiS72_FD_184307 | JGI IMG/M metagenome (GOLD analysis project Ga0207676, IMG submission 184307) | Switchgrass rhizosphere microbial communities from Kellogg Biological Station, Michigan, USA - KBS Switchgrass S7-2 (SPAdes) (version 2) | ecosystem: Host-associated > Plants > Roots >... | reverse complement strand
GTCCTCGGCAGGATCGACGAGGCCGCGCAGCAGCAGGCTGCGGCGCTGGCGGTTCTGCTTCACGTACGCGCGCAACGGCGCACCCTGCGCTTCAGGATTCGGCAAATCGCGGAACGTACCTTCGGCGTCGAAGTAGCATAGGTAGCCGGCGAGCAGCAGTCGGAAGAAGAAGTCGTCGTCTTCCTTGCCCCAGCCCCAGTACTCGTTGGAAAACCCGTTCGCCGCGAATGCCTGGTCCTTGCGGATCGACACCGCACCCGAGAAGTAGTGGCAGTTGCGCTGCCGCCCAGCGTTGTCGGTGCCGCGCAGTTGCGTGACCAGACGCAGCGGCTGCGAGGGACAAGCGTAGTTGGCGAGCACCGGCACCGCATCGACGTCGTGCAGGCAGTAGTAGTCGGTGGCATCGGCAGTCAGCTGCATGCCGATGTTGAGCAGTCGCCCGCGATTGAACGGCTGACCGTCCTCCTGCTCGACGACCACGATCCGCCGCCGCACCCCTTGCTCGCGCAGCACTGCCGTCAGCGCGGGCACGAGTTGCGCGAGATGGTGGGCACGGTCGCGATAAGGAACGACGATCGTCAGACGGCGGTCAGCGGTGAAGGACAGCGGGCGGAACACGCGGCCGGCCAGCAGCGTGCGGGCCATGCCGGGGATCAGTTTCCAGTTCGCGATGCTGACGGGGGCATAACGGCCCTCGACGCTCAGTCCCTGTAGCGGATCCGTGCGTAGTCGCTTGCTCGGTAACCAGCGGTTCAGCCAGCGCGGACCCCGCGACGGCTCGACCGGGTCGAGAAAATACGGGACGGACAAGATTGCACTCCTGGCGGGTCGGCCCACAGTTTAACGATTCGCCCCGCCCCCGCGTAGTCCGCGGCGTACCGTGTGCAAAGCGTCGTCGCGCTGCGACGGGCGCCGTTCAGCTTCGCCCGTACGCCGCCGTACGGTGCAGGCTTTCGCCAGTGCGCATAACGCGGCATGCTCGCGGCCGGTTGCACTGGAACGGAGAGCCCCGGGCGTAGGCGGCAAAAGTCACTAGATGCGCAGCTGCCTGATCGTAACGACGTACAACTGGCCCGAGGCCCTGCACCTCACGCTCGCGAGCGTGGCACGGCAAACGCAGCGGCCGGACGAAGTGATCGTCGCCGACGATGGCTCGGGCCCTGCCACGCGCGCTGTGATCGATCGCTGGCACGCCGCGGGTCTGCCGGTCGAGCACGTCTGGCAGGAAGACCAGGGCTTCCGCCTGGCTCGTTCGCGCAACCGCGCGATCGCGGCCTCGCAGGCCGAGTACATCCTGCTCGTCGACGGCGACATGGTCCTGCATCCTCGCTTCGTTGCGGACCACCTGCAGTGCGCACGCCCGGACTGCTTCATTCAGGGCGCACGGCCGCAGCTTTCCGCCGCAACTACGGCGCAGTTGTTACAGGCTGGCGGCGCGGCCGACGTAGGGCCCCTGACGCCTGGCTTGCAACGACGCGCTTACGCTCTGCGCAGCCCGCTGCTCAGCCGCGTCTTTTCCCGAACCAAGCCGACGCTCGGCGGCGTGCAGGGCTGCAATCAATCTTTCTGGCGCAGTCACGCGATCCAGGTGAACGGCTACGACGAGCGCTTCACCGCGTGGGGACCGGAAGACCGCGAATTCGTCGCCCGCCTGCTGCACCTCGGCTTGCAACGCTATTACGTGCGGCACCGCGCGATTGCCTTTCATCTGCATCACACGTCGCGCGCGCCGACGGCACCAAATCCGTTCGATAGTCTGCTGGACGAGACGCTCGCTCGCCGTGCGACGTGGACCGAGCACGGCATCGCCTCGCATCTGGACACAGCCAGGGCCCGTCAGGCGTGAGGTAGCTCCAGCAATGCCGCTTCCAGGCGGCCGCCGAAGCCGCGCTTGTTGTCCGTAAACCAAGCGCGCGCGCGGGCTCCGAGCTGATTGCACTCCGCATCGCTCATCGCGATGGTGCGCTCGATCGCCGCTTCCAGCCCGGCTTCGTCGAACTGGTACGTGGTCGCGAGGCGCTGCGTTCCCGTCGCCTGATACGGCACGAGCACGCCCCGCTCCGCAGTGACCAGCTCGTTCATCGGCGCGGCATCGACGGTGATCGTCACGGCGCCGACGCCCATCGCTTCCACGATGTAGTGCCCCCAGCCTTCGGTGAGCGACAGGCAGAGATGGAACAGACTCTCGTTCTGCAGTCGCCGTAACTCCTCGTCCGACAGGTACGCGACACGCGCCTCGATGTTCGGCGCGGCCGGGGGTTCGGGTACGCCGTCCGCGTGCTGGACCAGGATCAGGCGTGGCCACTCCGGGTGGCGCTGCCAGACGCGCACCAGGCGATCCGTGCCCTTCATCGTGCTCTTGCCGGCCAGATGAAAATACGTCCGCTGCTTCGCTATGCCGCTGTCGTAGCGATCGTCGCTGTCGAAGCCGATGTACGTCGTGTCGCAGCCGAGCGCGCGGAACAGCTCGCGCGTGTACGTGGTCTTGGCCCAGATGTTGTCGACTTCCGCGAGGAAGCGTCGATCGTGCCGGTCGAACCACTCCGGATTCGGTACCGCAACGTTGATCGGCGCCGTCGACAAGTACTGCAGCCAGACGTGCTCGAGCATGAGATTCACATCGGCACGCGACGTCTGCGCCTTGGCTCCGGCACCGCCCCACGCCAGGCGCGCGCGCGTCGCGAACTGCGCGAGCGGCGAGCGCCGGCGCCGCGCCTGCACGGCATCGATGATGGTGACATCGACCTGATGACCGGAGGCCTTGAGCGCGCCCGCGAGCAGCTCGATGTCGCGTGCGAGGCCGACGCCGTTCGACTTGCCGATGATATTGACGCGAACCGTGCGCCGCGCAGGCGCAACGGTGGGCATTGGCGACGGTTGAAGGGAGGCGCTGCACATACGAGCGCGGCGCATTGTACAGCGCCGGGCCGCACAGCTCACGAGGCGCGGCTTGCACCGGCACTCCCGGCTGAATTTCCCGGCCGCCACTTGCCGGGGCCGCCGATCGGCCGGCCGCCTTCGGGCGCGAGCCGGCCGTGGCGCACGAGACGCGCCTGAATGCCGCCGCGCGTGCGTCCATGCGCCTGCGCCAGCTCCGCGAGCGGCCGGCCGCCATCGAACGCAGATAACAGCTGGCGATCTTCCTCTTCGGTCCACGGCTTACCGGCGTTGTTGGACTCCGCGCCCTGCCCGCGCGTACGCCGCCGCCCGGTGCCCTCGAGCGCCCTGACCGCGCAGTACAGCGCGCGAATCACATCCGGCGATTGGTACGGACTGTCGACCGCGAACAACTCGCCGGTGAGCGGATTCACTCCGTTCGCGAGCGCCGACACGATCGCGTGTGCCCTTGCTTCTTCCATGATCGATCTCCCTATCGCGTAACTATTGCGCTCCGCCACGCAGTCTACGTGGGTGTGGTACTGTCGCCGCCGCGAAAAATCAGGCCCTTCATCGAAAAATTCGCAGCCAATTCGCCGCTCGTGCGCACCTTCGCCCTGTTCGTTGCCCTGCTGGCCCTCGCGCTGATCGTCGCGGCGGCGCTCACCTATCCAACCTGGCTGCTCGTCGGCACCGTCTCGGTCGAGCCCGTGCATCGCGTGATGAACCGGCTGGCGATGCTGCTCGCGCTCGTCGGTCTGATCGTCCTCACGCGCCGGCTCGGGCTGTCGAATCGCGCGGCGCTCGGCTACCGGCTGCCGGCCGCCGAGTTCTTCCGTCAGCTCGGCATCGGCTGGGCTGCGGGCGTCGGTTTGATGTTGCCGCTGGTTGCGTTGTTGCTCGCGCTCGATGTGCGGCAGATCAAGCCGGGTCTCGACGGCGACGTGCTGTCGATGGTCGCGCAGGGCCTGTTGTCCGGCCTGGTCGTCGCGTTCATCGAAGAAACCTTCTTTCGCGGCATCCTGTTCACAGCGGTCGCGCGCACTTCCAGCATCCGCGCTGCCATCGTCGCACCGAGCTTGTTGTACGCCGCATTACATTTCCTCGGCGGCAAGTTGCGTGTACCGCCGGAGCAGGTGTCATGGGAGCACGGCTTTCAAGTGCTGAGCCGGCTGTTCGAACGCTACGCGCAGCCGCTGGCGCTGGTCGATTCGTTCCTGGCGCTGTTCGCGCTCGGCGTCCTGCTCGCGCTCGTGCGCCTGCGCACCGGCGCGATCGCCGCGTGCATCGGCCTGCACGCGGCCGGCGTGTGCACGATTTTCGTTCTCCGCGACACGACGTCGATCAACGGCACGGCGCAGCTCGCGGGTATCGTCGGCACGTATGACGGCGTGATCGGCTGGGCAGCGTTCGTGTGGATCGCCGCGATCGGGGTCGCGTTCGCGATCTTGCAGAATCAGTCGTCGGAGTCGTCGTCGCGCGATTCCTGAATGTCCAGGCGCGACTGCAGCCAGTGCAGCCGCTCCGGTCCGTCGCGTAACTCGAGCAGCTCCTGCCGCTCGATCGGCGCCAGCGGCAGAATCTCCGCCAGCCGCATCCCGACCCACGTCGCGTCCTCGTAGGCAGGCGTAACTTCGCCGTAGGCCGGTCCGATCTGTTCCAGCGCGCGCCGCAACAACTCGGCGAGCACGGCATGCTGAGGCGGCACTTCCGCGCGCAGCTCGTCGTCGAGCCATTCGACTTGCGCCACGTTCAAGCCGTCGCTCTCCTGATGAGCGTGCACGATGCGAAAGCGCCGCTCCCCGCGCGCAGTGATCCCGAGCAAGCCGTCGTCGAGCTGCTCGAAATCGACGATGCGTGCGTGCGTGCCGATCGTCACGGTCTGCGCCGCGCCGCCCGCTTCGCGTCCCGCGACGATGAGTGCGACGCCGAAGCCGGAGTCCTCGCGCATGCAGCGGCTGACCATATCGAGATAGCGCGGCTCGAAAATTCGCAGCCGCAGCGGACCGCCGGGGAACAGCACAGTGTTCAGCGGAAACAGCGGCAGGGTTGCGTGAGTCGCGCTACGCATGGTCTCCGCGAGATTACTTCTTGGCGAGCCGCTCCAGGAGCTTCTTGTGAATGCCGCCGAAACCGCCGTTCGACATGATGAGCACGTGATCGCCGGCGCTCAGGGTTTCACCCAGCGTCGCGACCAGCAGATCGAGATCCTTGGCGACCGCGGCACGCTCGGCGAGCGCAGCAACCGAGCCGGCGACGTCCCACGTTACGTTCGGTCCCTGGTATAGCCAGACGCGGTCGGCGCGTTCCAGCGACTTCGCCATCGCATCGCGATGCGTGCCGAGCTTCATCGTGTTCGAGCGCGGCTCGAGCACTGCGATCAGTCGCGCGCTGCCGATACGTCGACGCAGCGCGTCGATCGTGACTTCGATCGCGGTCGGGTGATGCGCAAAATCGTCGTAGACGGTGATGCCGCCGACCACGCCGCGCACTTCGAGCCTGCGGCGCACGCCGCGGAATTCCTTGAGCGCGGCAATTGCAGTCTCCATCGAGACGCCCGCGTGACGTGCGGCAAGCACGGCGGCGAGCGCATTCTCGGCGTTGTGCCGCCCGAGCATCTGCCATTGCACGTCCAGGACGCGCCGATTGCCTTCCATGATCGCGAACGTGGAGTAATCGCCGTCCGGCGGAGCAGCGGCGTACCAGTTGGTATCGCTGCTGACAGTTCCGGCAAAGCGCTCGACCGGCGTCCAGCAACCCATGTCGATCACTCGCATCACGTTGGCATCGCCGGCATTGGCGACGACCAGGCCGTTCCGCGGCACCATGCGCAGGAGCTGATGGAACTGCCATTGGATCGAGGCGACGTCGGGATAGATATCGGCGTGGTCGTGCTCGAGGTTGTTGAGCACCGCGGTGCGCGGCCGGTAGTGCACGAACTTGGCGCGCTTGTCGAAGAAGGCGGTGTCGTACTCATCCGCTTCGACCACGAAGTGTCGGCCGCCGCCGAGGCGCGCCGTGACGTTGAAGTTGCCGGGGACGCCGCCGATCAGGAATCCGGGATCGAGGCCGGCGTGCTCGAGGATCCACGCCAGGATGCTCGAAGTCGTGGTCTTGCCGTGCGTGCCGGCGACCGCGAGCGTCCAACGGCCGGCGAGAACGTGCCGCGCCAGCCATTCGGGCCCGGAGGTGTAAGGGATACCGCTCTCCAGCAACGCCTCCACCAGCGCGTTGCCGCGGCTCATCACGTTGCCGACGACGACGACGTCCGGCCGCAGCTGCAGTTGTTGCGGATCGTAGCCTTCGATCAGCTCGATGCCGAGCGCGACGAGCTGATCGGACATCGGCGGATAGACGTTCTGATCCGAGCCGGTGACACGATGGCCGCTGGCGCGCGCCAGCGCGGCGATGCCGCCCATGAACGTGCCGCAGATCCCGAGAATGTGAACGTGCATAATTGCGGCGGATTGTACACGCACGCACATGTCAGCCACGCCGCCGGTCACCACTGCCGCTGATCTCTCCGCCGCGCTCGCTCGGCTCGCGCCCGACGATTTCGTCGCGCTCGACACCGAGTTCATGCGCGAGAGCACGTACTTCCCCAAGCTGTGCCTGATCCAGGCAGCGACGTCCGCTGCGTGCGCTGTGCTCGATCCGCTGGCACTGCCCGATCTCGAATCGCTGTGGCAATTCCTCGGGTCGCGTGCGCGCACCAAGGTACTGCACGCGGCACGCCAGGACCTGGAAGTGCTGACGACGGCGACGCGAGGTCAGCCGGTGCCCGGGCCGATCTTCGACACGCAGATCGCGGCAGCGCTGCTCGGCTATCCGGCGCAGATCGGCTATGGCTCGCTCGTCGCGGAGCGGCTCGGCCACACGCTCGCGAAAGGACACACGCGCACCGACTGGACGCGCCGGCCGCTCACGCCGGAACAACTGCAGTACGCCGAAGACGACGTACGCTATCTCGTCCCCTTGTATCTGGATCTGCGCCAGGCGCTGGAAGCTGCGGGACGACTCGACTGGTTGTACGAGGAGACCCTCGAGTTCGAGCGGCTCGACTTGCATCGGACCGAGCCAGAGGCAGCGTGGCGCCGGCTCAAGGGACTCGATCGCCTGCAGCCGCAGCAACGCGCGACTGCGAAGCTGCTCGCGCAATGGCGCGAAGCCGCGGCGATCAAGCACGACAAGCCGCGCGGCTGGATTCTCGCCGACGATGCGCTGCGCGAGATTGCCGAGCGTCTGCCCGGCACGATTCGCGACCTGGAATCGATCCGCAACCTGCCGCCCGGCGTGGTGCGCCGACGCGGCGAGGAATTGATGGCGGTCATCGAACGTGGACGCGGCGAGGCGGCAAACGAAGCGGCCGCCAGCAATCCGCCGCGACCTCAGCCGCACCAGTTGGCGCTGGTCACGAAGCTGATGAACATTGCACGCGAGACGGCGCAGCACGCGAAGATCAACGCCGAAGCGCTGGTCACGCGCCGCGATATCGAGCAGCTGGTATTTGCACGCCGCACCGAGCACCTGTTGAGCGGCTGGCGACGCGAGATCATCGGCGAGCCGCTGCTCGCCGCTGCACGAGAATCGGGACTGGAGATTCCGACGGAATAGAAACCTGTAGGTCGGGCTTCAGCCCGACTCTTCTTCCTCGCACGGATTGTCGGGCTATAGCCCGACCTACAGTCACCTACGCCGAGCTTTGCTCGTACGCGGCGCCTTGCGCTTCGCGGTCTTGCGACGAACCGTTCGCTTCGCCGCGGTCTTGCGTGCTGCCTTACGCGTCGGCTTGCGACGCGCCTTGGTTGCCTTCTTCGCAGGACTGGCCTTCTTCTTTTTCGTCGCAGCGCTACGCACTTTGCGCGTCGTGACCTTCACCTTCTCGGCAGGCACTGGCTTCGTCAGCGCGGCAGCTTCCATGCGCTCGAACACTGCGTCGAGCTCGCCCTCGCCCGCCACGACGCGCAGCTGACCGAGCCTGGCGTAGTGCTCGATCAACGGCTGTGTCTGCGTTGCGTAGACTTCGAGTCGTTTCGCGACGACCTCTTCCTTGTCGTCCGGACGCTGGTAGAGCTGCGCGTTGTCTTTCGCGCACGTGCTCACACCCGGCGGCAAGGAATGAACGTTGTACACGGTGCCGCACGTCGGACAGGTGCGACGTCCGGCAAGCCGCTTCACCAGCGTCTCTTTGCGGACGTCGAGCTGCAGCACTGCATCGACGGGCTGGCCGAGCTCCTTCAGCAATGCGTTGAGCGAATTCGCCTGGTCGATGTTGCGGGGAAACCCGTCGAGGATGAAGCCGCGCGCGGCATCGGGCCGGCGCAGCCGATCGCGGATCAGGCCGAGCACGATGTCGTCCGAGACCAGTTGACCGGAGTCCATCACCGACTTCGCCTTGAGGCCGAGCTCGGTCCCGCGCGCGACTGCGTCGCGCAGCAGATCGCCGGAGGAGACTTGCGGCACGCCGTATTTGGCCTGCAGGCGCTGCGCCTGCGTGCCCTTGCCCGAACCGGGCGCCCCCAGCAACACGATCCGCATAGTCCGTCCGACCCTCCCCAAAGGGGCGCTACCCTACAGAAAGACCGGCCGGGGGCCAACTGGCATCAGGGTTTGCGCTATCCTTCCGCGCCCCGCACGGGGCACCCAGAACTGGCCCAAAAACAAGGTCTCCCAATGCCCGCAGCCAAGCCCCGCAATGCCTTCTATGCCCAGTCCGGCGGCGTCACCGCTGTGATCAACGCCTCCGCCTGCGGCGTCATCGAGACGTGCCGCAAGCACAAGAATCGCATCGCCAAGGTATACGCAGGCCGGCACGGCATCGTCGGCGCCCTGACCGAGGACCTGATCGACACGAGCAAGGAGTCCGCGGCCGCGATCCGCGCGCTGCGCCACACACCTTCCGGCGCCTTCGGCTCGGCACGCTACAAGCTCACGAAGTTCGAAGATAACCCGGCGCAGTACGAGCGCCTGATCGAAGTCTTCAAGGCGCACGACATCGGCTACTTCTTCTACAACGGCGGCGGCGACTCCGCCGACACGTGCCTCAAGGTCGCGCAGCTCGCCGACCAGCGCGGCGTGCCGATCCAGGCGATCCACGTGCCCAAGACCGTCGACAACGATCTGCCGATCACCGACTGCTGCCCGGGTTTCGGCTCGGTGGCGAAGTACGTCGCGGTGTCGATTCGCGAAGCGGGCTTCGACGTCGCCTCGATGGCAAAGACCTCGACCAAAGTCTTCATCATGGAAGTGATGGGCCGGCACGCCGGTTGGATCGCTGCGGCGGGCGGTCTCGCCGCTGAAAAAACCGGCGATGCGCCGCACATCATCCTGTTTCCGGAAATCGCCTTCGACGAAGAAAAATTCTGCGCACGCGTGCAAGAGTGCGTGGAGAAGTTCGGCTACTGCGCGGTGGTCGTCTCGGAAGGCGTCAAGAATTCCGCAGGAAAATTCCTTTCGGATGCTGGCCTGCGCGATGCATTCGGACATGCACAGCTCGGCGGCGTCGCGCCCGTGATCGCGCAGCTGGTGAAGTCCAGGCTCAACTACAAGTATCACTGGGCGGTTGCCGATTACCTGCAGCGAGCCGCACGCCACATCGCTTCCAAGGTCGACGTCGATCAGGCCTACGCCGTCGGCAAAGCCGCGGTGGAGCTCGCGCTGAAAGGCCAGAACTCGGTGATGCCGACGATCGTTCGCACTGCAGACAAACCGTACAAGTGGAAGATCGGCACGGCGCCGCTGGCCGAGGTCGCGAACAAGGAAAAGATGCTGCCGCGTGACTACATCACCGAGGACGGTTTCCACATCACGGCCAAGGGGCGCCGCTATCTGCTGCCACTGATCAAGGGCGAGGATTACCCGCCCTACAAGGACGGCCTGCCGCAGTACGTGACGCTCAAGAACGCGCCGGTCCGCAAGAAGCTGGCCGAACCCTTTGTGGTATAGTTCCGCGCCTTTTTTCAGGCATCCCGCACAACGCAGCCCCTTAAGAGGGAGGAAATTTTGATGTCCACCAGTGTCGCGCTTTGGCTCGCGATCAGCGCCGGCGTGCTCGCCGTGCTCTACGGCGTGTTCTCGGTCGGCTGGATCAACAAGCAACCCGCCGGCACCGCGCGCATGCAGGAAATTGCCGCCGCCATTCAGGCCGGCGCGCGCGCCTACCTCAATCGCCAGTACACGACGATCGGCATCGTCGGCGTCGTGCTGCTCGTCGTGCTCGGGTTCGCGCTCGATTGGCAGACCGCGGGCGGCTTCGCCGTCGGCGCGGTGCTTTCCGGCATGGCCGGCTTCATCGGCATGAACGTCTCGGTGCGCGCCAACGTGCGCACGGCCCAGGCAGCGAGCGTCGGTCTGAACCCGGCACTCGCGGTCGCATTCCGCGGCGGTGCCATCACCGGCATGCTGGTCGTCGGACTCGGCCTGATCGGCGTCGCCGGTTACTTCGGGCTGCTCGGCGCGGACAAAGATGCGCTGCACGCGCTGGTCGGCCTCGCCTTCGGCGGCTCGCTGATCTCGATCTTCGCGCGACTCGGCGGCGGCATCTTCACCAAGGGCGCCGATGTCGGCGCCGACCTCGTCGGCAAAGTCGAAGCCGGCATTCCGGAAGACGATCCGCGTAACCCGGCGGTCATCGCCGACAACGTCGGCGACAACGTCGGTGACTGCGCCGGCATGGCTGCAGACTTGTTCGAAACCTATGCGGTCACGATCGTTGCGACGATGGTGCTCGGCGGCTTGGTGTTCAAGGCGGCCGACGGCGGCCTCGACATCCGTTACGTGATCTTCCCGCTGGTGCTTGGTGCGGTGTCGATCGTCGCGTCGATCGTCGGCACGTTCTTCGTGAAAGCAAGCGAAGGCGGCAAGATCATGAACGCGCTGTATCGCGGCACCGCCGTGTCCGGCGTGATCGCGCTCATCGCGTTCTTCTTCGTCACGCCGCGTGTGCTCGGCGAAGGCTCGATGAATCTGTTCTGGTGCGCCGTGATCGGCCTCGGCCTCACGGCCGCGCTGATCTGGATCACCGAGTACTACACTGCGACCGAGTTCAAGCCAGTGCGCGGCGTGGCCGCTGCTTCGCAGACGGGTCACGGCACGAACGTGATCGCGGGTCTCGCCGTGTCGATGCGCTCGACCGCGTGGCCGGTGCTTGCGGTGTGTGCTGCGATCTGGGGTTCGTATCACCTCGGCAATCTGTACGGCATTGCCATCGCTGCAACGGCGATGTTGTCGATGGCCGGCATGATCGTCGCGCTCGACGCATACGGTCCGATCACCGACAACGGTGGCGGCATCGCCGAGATGTCGGGCCTGCCGAAGGACGTGCGCAAGATCACCGACGCGCTCGACGCGGTTGGTAACACGACGAAAGCTGTGACCAAGGGTTATGCGATCGGCTCGGCCGGCCTCGCCGCGCTGGTGCTGTTCGCGGACTACACCCACAACCTCGACGCGCTGGGCAAGCTGCAGGCGTTCAGCCTGTCGGATCCGGCCGTGATCATC
>Ga0207676_10003339_pt1 | contig 11376 bp, 11 predicted proteins | sample KBSSwiS72_FD_184307 | JGI IMG/M metagenome (GOLD analysis project Ga0207676, IMG submission 184307) | Switchgrass rhizosphere microbial communities from Kellogg Biological Station, Michigan, USA - KBS Switchgrass S7-2 (SPAdes) (version 2) | ecosystem: Host-associated > Plants > Roots >... | reverse complement strand
GATGAGATCGACGTCACCGGCCACCGAGTAGACCTCGCTGACCCCGTCCAAGGCGGCGATGGCCTCGGCGACCTCGGGAATGGCGTCAGTGGCGGCGGTGACCATGACGATCGCGGTGATCACGCCAGCAGCCTACCCGCCCCGCCCGGCGCCGGGCGGGGCGCCGATCCGCCCCTGGCACGGTCCGGCCCCGCCGGCGCGGTCCGACCCCGCCGGCACGGTCCGGTCCGGCGCGGTTCGGTCCCGCCGGCGCGGTTCGGTCCGGCGCGGTTCGGTCCCGCCGGCGCGGTTCGGTCCCGCCGGCGCGGTTCGGTCCGGCGCGGTTCGGTCCGGTGCGGTTCGCCGTGAGCGCGGGCGAGCACGGCGGCGGCTCACTCCTCGGCCTTGGTGCAGGCCGAGCGGTTCGGTCCGGCGCCGGCGCGGCCGGGTCGGTGGGGGCTTGGGGCGGCTTTGGGACGGTCTCGTCGGTGGCGTGACCGAGTCGTTATGTGAGCGCTCCCAAGAAGCCCTTGACACTGTGGTGCGCCTAACGGGAAGGTGCTGGGAGCGCTCCCATGGTGTGGCGGCGGTCACACCAATTCGCTCTCTGTGGCCCTGGAGGGGGTACTCGTGATCCGTGCGAGTTCATTGCGTCGCCGCGGCCCGGCGGCGCTCGGCGCCGGTCTGGCGGCAGTCCTGGTCGCCGCCACCGCCTGTGGCGGCGGCGACGACGGCTCCGCGTCGGCCAGCGGCGGCGGCAAGGTCGCCCTGACCGTCAACGTGTTCGGCAACTTCGGCTACGAGCAGCTCTACAAGCAGTTCGAGGCCGCACACCCGAACATCACGATCACCGAGCGGGGCACCGGCTCGGACCTGTCCAACTACACGCCGGCGCTGACCAAGAACCTCGCCGCCGGCAGCGGCGCCGGAGACGTGGTCGCCCTCGAAGAGGGCATCATGATCCAGTTCAAGGAGCAGGCGCAGAACTTCGTCGACCTCGGCCAGTACGGCGGTAACGACGACCGGTCCAACTTCCTGCCCTGGAAGTTCGCCGGCGGCCAGTCCGCCGACGGCACCAAGCTGATCGGCCTCGGCACCGACGTCGGCTCGATGGGCATGTGCTACCGGCGTGACCTGTTCGCGAAGGCCGGCCTGCCGACCGACCGCGACGCGGTGGGCAAGCTCTGGCCGACCTGGGACGACTACGTGACCGTCGGCGAGCAGTTCAAGGCCAAGAACACCGGCGCGAAGTGGTTCGACGCCGCGTCCAACACGTACAACACGATCCTCGTGCAGACCGCGGGCAAGGACCCCGGCTACACGTACTTCGACAAGAGCAACGCGCTCGTCATCGACTCCAACCCGGTGATCAAGCAGGCGTACGACCGGATGCTGGGGATGATCGGCGACGGCCTGTCGGCCGGCTACAAGTCGTTCTCCGACCAGTGGAACGCCGGCTTCAAGCAGGGCACGTTCGCGACGATCGCCTGCCCGGCCTGGATGCTCGGCTACATCCAGGGCCAGGCCGGCACCGCCAACAAGGGCAAGTGGGACGTCACCACGGCGCCCGGCGGTGGCGGGAACTGGGGTGGCTCGTGGCTCGCGGTGCCCACCCAGAGCAAGCACCCCAAGGAGGCGGCCGAGCTGGTGCGGTTCCTGACCAGCCCGACGGGTCAGGTGGCGGCGTTCAAGGCGGTCAACAACCTGCCGTCCTCGCCGGCGGCGCTGGACGACCCGGCGCTGCAGTCGTTCACCAACCCCTACTTCAACAACGCTCCGGTCGGCCAGATCTTCGGCACCGGCGCCAAGCAGCTGCAGCCGGTCTACTTCGGACCGAAGAACCAGGTGGTCCGGGACGCGGTCGAGAACACGCTGCTGGCTGTGCAGCAGGGTCAGCTGAAGCCGGCCGACGCCTGGGCGAAGGCGGTCAAGGACGCGCAGCAGGCCGCGAAGTAAGGGCAGACCCGGTGGTGCCGGCGGCGATTCCTGGCCGCCGCCGGCACCACCGTCCACACGCGACAGCCAGCGACGGACCGGAGGGACGCCAGTGAGCACCGACGTCACGACTCCGGTCCCGGCGGCGACACCGGCGCCGGGCCCGGACCGCCCGGGCCGGCGGGAGCGGTTCGCGCTGCTGCGCAGCCGGGCGGACGCGAAGGTCTCCCCGTACGCCTACATCGCACCGTTCTTCGTGCTGTTCGGCATCTTCGGGCTCTACCCGCTGGTCTACACGGCCTGGGTGAGCCTGCACGACTGGGAGCTGGCCAGCGCCGAGCACCCGTGGTCCGGCCTGGACAACTACCGGCAGCTGGTCACCGACCCGGTGTTCTGGAACGCGCTCGGCAACACCGCCGGCATGTTCGTGCTCGCGACCGTGCCGCAGCTGGCGCTGGCGATGTTCCTGGCCAGCCTGCTCAACCGGCGACTGCGCGGGCGGACGTTCTTCCGGCTGTCGGTGATCCTGCCGATGGCGACCAGCGTCGCCGCGGTCTCGATCGTGTTCAGCCAGCTGTTCAGCCGCGACTTCGGGATCATCAACTGGGTACTCGGCGGGGTCGGCGTGCACCCGATCGAATGGCAGGCGACCAAGTGGTCGTCCTGGTCGGCCATCGCACTGATGGTGAACTGGCGCTGGACCGGCTACAACGCGCTGATCTACCTCGCCGCGATGCAGGCGATCCCGCGCGACCTGTACGAGGCACCGTGAACAGGATCGTCCGGCGCATGGAAGCAGTTCACCAAGGTGACCGTGCCGCTGCTGCGTCCGACGATCCTGTTCACGGTCATCATCTCCACCATCGGCGGGTTCCAGCTGTTCACCGAGCCGCTGCTGTTCAACTCCGGCTCGTCCAACTACCAGGGCGGCTCGCTGCGCCAGTCCCAGACCCTGGCCATGTACGTCTGGGAGAACGCGTTCGTGAAGTTCGACTTCGGCTACGCCTCGGCCGTCGCCTGGGTGCTGTTCCTCATCATCCTGGTCGCCTCGGCGCTCAACTTCCTCGCCGTCCGGCGACTGGGCGGGAAGGACTGACGACGATGGTGCTTGCAGCTCCGGTCGACGCGAGAGAGGACCTGGCGACGACCCGCCGGCGGCGGCGCAGCCGGGAGAGCGGTGCCGAGGTCGGCAAGGCCGGCCCGCTGGTCTACACGGTGCTGGCGCTGGGCGCGGCCCTGTCGGTGTTCCCGCTGTACTTCATGTTCGTCGTGGCGACCCGCTCGAACGACGCGATCGGCGGACTGCCGCCGGTGCTCAGCCCGGGCGGCCAGCTGGCCGAGAACGTGCAGCGGCTGCTGGACAACGCCGACGCGCACTTCCTGCGCGGGCTCGCCAACTCGGTGCTGGTCTCCGCCAGCGTGACGCTGGCGGTGGTGCTGTTCTCCACGCTGGCCGGGTTCGCCTTCGCGAAGCTGCCGTTCCGGGGCAGCAACGTGCTGCTGCTGACCATCATCGCGACGATGGCGATCCCGCTGCAGCTCGGGCTGATCCCGCTCTACATCCTCATGGTCAAGCTCGGCTGGGTCGGCGACCTCAAGGCGGTCATCGTGCCGTTCCTGGTGTCCGGGTTCGGCGTGTTCATGATGCGGCAGTACTCGGCGTCGGCGGTCTCGGACGAGCTCATCGAGGCGGCCCGGGTGGACGGCTGCTCGACGCTGCGGATCTACTGGAACGTCGTGCTGCCCGCGGTCCGGCCGGCCGCCGCCGTGCTCGGGTTGTTCACGTTCATGCAGACCTGGAACGACTTCCTCTGGCCGTACTCGGTGCTCAACCAGGACCAGCCGACCGTGCAGCTGTCGCTGGCGACGCTGTCGAGCGGCTACTACTCCGACTTCGCCCAGATCTTCGCCGGCACCGCGCTGGCGACGCTGCCGCTGCTGCTGGTCTTCGTCCTGTTCGGGCGGCAGATCATCGGCGGAATCATGGAAGGTGCGCTGAAGGCATGACTGAGGAGCTGCTCGCCGTCCCGGCGACCACGGGCGGCGGTGGGCTGCCGGCCGGGTTCGTCTGGGGCGCCGCCACCGCGGCCTACCAGATCGAGGGAGCGTCCACAGCGGACGGACGCGGCCCGTCGGTGTGGGACACCTTCAGCCACACGCCCGGACGGGTGCGCGCCGGCGGCACCGGCGACGTCGCGGTCGACCACTATCACCGCTGGCGCGACGACGTCGAGCTGATGGCCGAGCTCGGCCTGTCGGCGTACCGGTTCTCGGTGTCCTGGTCCCGGGTGCAGCCGACCGGGCGCGGGCCGGCCGACCGGCGCGGGCTGGAGTTCTACTCCCGGCTGGTGGACCGGCTGCTCGACCGGGGCATCGAGCCCTGGGTGACGCTCTACCACTGGGACCTGCCGCAGGCGCTGGAGGACGCCGGTGGCTGGCCGGAGCGGGACACGGCCGGCCGGTTCGCGGACTACGCGGAGCTGGTGCACGGCGCGCTCGGCGACCGGGTGCACACCTGGACGACGCTCAACGAGCCGTGGTGCTCGGCGTTCCTCGGCTACTGCTCGGGCGAGCACGCGCCGGGCCGGCAGGAGCCGGCGGCCGCGGTGCGGGCCGGGCACCACCTGCTGCTCGGGCACGGGCTGGCCGCGCAGGTGCTGCGCACCGCCGGCGGCCGGGTCGCGCTCAGCCTGAACCTCTACCCGGTGCAGCCGGCCGGCCCGGCCGACACAGACGCGACCCGGCGGATCGACGGGCTGCAGAACCGGTTCTTCCTCGACCCGGTGCTGCGCGCGGCGTACCCGGCCGACGTGGTCGCGGACCTCGCCCCGGTGACCGATCTCGACTTCGTCGAGGCCGGCGACCTGGCGCTGATCGGTCAGCCGCTGGACGCCCTGGGGGTGAACTACTACAGCCGGCACGTGGTCCGGGCCGGCACCGGCGCGCCCCGGCCGGGGCCGGCCGGGCGGCTGCTGCCGTCGCCGTACCCGGGCGCGGCGGACGTCGGGTTCGCCGACGCCGGCACCGACCGGACGGCGATGGGCTGGGAGATCTACGCGGCCGGGCTGACGGACGTGCTCACCCGGGTCGCCTCCGAGTACGCCGCCCCACCCCTGTACGTGACCGAGAACGGCGCCGCCTTCCCCGACACGGTGGCCGCCGACGGGCGGGTGCACGACCGCGAGCGCACCGCGTTCCTGGCCGCGCACCTGGGCGCCTGCCGGGACGCGGTGGCGGCGGGGGTCGACCTGCGCGGCTACTTCGTCTGGTCGCTGCTGGACAACTTCGAGTGGGCCTGGGGCTACGACAAGCGCTTCGGCGTCGTCCACGTCGAGTTCGCCAGCCAGCGGCGGCGGCTGAAGGACAGCGCGCTCTGGTATGCCGAGAGCGCCCGCCGCAACGCGCCGGCGCCGCTTCCGCCGGACCCGTCCGCGACGATCGTCCCGGAGGAGCACCATGATGGACCTGAGACCGCAGCCGACGGGGCCGCGCCAGTGAGCTGAGGAGGTGGACGGGTTGGCCCAGCCGCAGCCGGGTCCGGCGCGTCCCACTCTCGAGGCGGTGGCCGCGCTGGCCGGCGTCTCCCGCGGCACGGTCTCCCGGGTGATCAACGACTCGCCGCAGGTCAGCCCGCGGGCGCGGGAGGCGGTCCAGAAGGCGATCGACGAGCTCGGGTTCGTGCCCAACCGGGCCGCGCGCACGCTGGTGACCCAGCGGACCGACTCGGTGGCGCTGGTCGTGTCCGAGTCGGAGGAGCGGTTCTTCGCCGAGCCATACTTCGCGGCGGTCGTGCGGGGGATCTCCGCCGGGCTCACCGGCAGCGGCCTGCAACTGCTGCTCGCGGTGGCGCAGTCACCGGCCGAGCGGGAGCAGCTCGAGCATTACCTGACCGGGCAGCACGTCGACGGCGTGCTGCTGGTCTCGCTGCACGGCATGGACACGCTGCCGGGCCGGCTGGAGGCGCGCGGGGTGCCGACCGTGCTCTGTGGCCGGCCCCTGGCCGGGCGGCCCGCCGCCTGCGTGGACGCCGACAACCGGGGTGGGGCGCGGCAGGCGGTCGCGCACCTGGTGGCCGGCGGGCGGCGGCGGATCGCGGCGATCCGCGGACCGGCCGACATGACCGTGGGCCAGGAGCGGCACGCCGGCTACCTGGACGGGCTGGCCGAGGCCGGGCTGACCGCCGACGACTCGCTGGTGGAGCCCGGCGACTTCAGCCTGGACGCCGGAACCGCCGCGGCGACCGCGCTGCTGGCCCGCCGCCCGGACCTGGACGCGATCGTCGCCGCCTCGGACGCGATGGCGATCGGCGCCATGCGGTCGCTGCGGGCGGCCGGGCGGCGGGTGCCCGAGGACGTCGCGGTGGTCGGCTTCGAGGACTCGCCGTCGGCCGCCCACACCGACCCGCCGCTGACCACCGTGCACCAGCCGGTCGAGTCGATGGGCCGGGAGATGGTGCGCATGCTGCTCACCCGCATCGCCGGCGGGACACCGGACGAGTCCCTGGTGATCCTCCCGACCCACCTCGTCGTCCGCGACTCCGCCTGACCCGCGCCCGCCACGGGCGCGGCTCGCGTCGCTCACTGCCGGATCAGTTGCAGTCCTGGGATGTCCGCGTAGTCCTCGTCCTGCGTTGCCAGCGGCAGCTGGTACGCGATGGCGGTGATTCCGGGCGTCAGCGGGCGGGGCGGGGGATCGGGCGGATGCGGCGGCGGTCGAAGGTGGGATCCGCGGCGTCGGCGCGCCACTCCAGCAGCTCGCCGAGTCCGCCGGCGCCGCGGGCCGGGCAGGACCAGGTCCCGGTCAGCTCGACCAGCCTGGTGCCGGGCTCCTCCAGCCAGCGCAGGATCCGCTCGGTCTCCTCCGCGGTCGCGCACGGCAGCGGACCCACCCCGGGCAGCACCGACTCGGCGGTCGCCACCAGCGCCTCCACGTACGGGCGGACGGCGGCGCCGCGGACGGCCACGCCCGCGGCGACGAGCCGGCCGTGGCGTACCACCGCCAGCTCCCAGCCGCCGTTGCCGTCCGGCCGGGCCGCGACCAGGTGCTCGACCGAGGTCAGCCCGACCAGCCGCTGCACCCGCGCGCAGGCCCGGCCGAACGTGCCGGCCCGGTCGCGGACCGTCGCCGCCTGCTCGTACCGGCCCGCCTCGGACAGCCGGGCCACCTTGCGCAGCAGCGGATCGGTCAGCGGCCGCGGGTCGCCGGCGACCGCGTCCCGGACCAGCGCGGCGATCGCGCCGTACTCCTCCCGCGAGATCCGGCCCTCGCAGGGCGCGCCGCAGCGGTCCATCTCGGCCAGCGCGCAGGCCGAGCCGCCGCCGGCCTCGCTGATCTTGTCGGTGCACTGGCGGATCGGCAGCGCGTCGTGCACGGCCGCCATCGCCCGCTCGACGGACTTCCGCGAGCCGAACGGCCCCAGGTAGGACCCGCCGTCGTCGCGGACGGCCCGCACGACCGACAGTCGCGGGTAGGCCTCCGGGGTCAGCTTGAGCCAGATCCCGCGCTCCGGGAACCTCGACCGCCGGTTGTACGGCGGCTTGTACTCGGCGATCATCCGCAGCTCGCGGACCTCGGCCTCGAGGTCGTGCGCGCACACGATCGCGTCCACCCGCTCGGCCAGCCCGACCATCTCGGCCATCCGCGAGCGCAGCTCACTGGCCACGAAGTAGTGCCGCACCCGGGTGCGGATGTCCTTGCTCTTGCCGACGTAGAGCGGGCGGCCGGCGGCGTCCCGGAACACGTACACGCCGGGGGCGCTGGGCAGGTGCTCGGCGAGGTGGCGCTTGCGCCGCTGGGCCTCGCTGACCTGTGCGGTGAACGTGCGCAGCTCGTCGAGGGACTGCACGCCGAGCGGGCCGACCCGCTCCAGCAGCCCGTGCAGCACGTCGACGGTCGCCCTGGCATCGGCGAGGGCCCGGTGCACCGGCATGGTGCCGGCCTTGAAGTGCCCGGCCAGCGTGGCCAGCCGGCAGTCCGGCACCTCGTCGCTGGTCAGCACGCGGCGGGCCAGCAGAGCGGTGTCGACCACCCGCAGCGCCGGCCAGGGGCGGTCGAGCCGGGCGCACGCGGCCTTGAGGAAGCCGACGTCGAACGGGGCGTTGTGCGCGACCAGCACCGCGTCGCGGGCGAAGTCGAGGAACGCCGGCAGCACCGCACCGATCGGCGGTGCCGAGGCGACCATCAGGTCGGTGATGCCGGTGAGCACGGTGATCAGCGGCGGGATGCCACGGCCGGGGTCGACCAGCGTGGCGAACTCGCCGAGCACCTCGCCGCCGCGCACCTTCACGGCGCCGATCTCGGTGATCGCCTCGGTGTCGGTGCCGCCGCCGGTGGTCTCCAGGTCGACGACGACGAACGTGACCTCGCGCAGCGGCTCGTCCAGTTCGTCGAACGCCGCCTGGACGTAGACCGGGGCGGAGGCGTCGCGCACGAACCAACGCTATGTCCGGCCACCGACGAAACATCGTGTGTACGCCTTGACTTACGTAAGGAGTCGGTTACGCTTCTGGCGTGCCGGTCTTCGCGGCGCTCGCCGACCCGACCCGACGCCGGCTCCTGGAGCTGCTGGCGTCGGGGGAGCGGTCGGCGGGCGAGCTCGCCGCGGAGTTCGACATCAGCCGGCCGGGCGTGTCGCGGCACCTGCGGGTGCTGCGCGAGGCCGGCCTGGTGCGGGCCCGGGGCGAGGGCCAGCGCCGGCTCTACTCGGTCGACCCCGCGCCGCTGGACGAGGTCGACGCCTGGCTCGCCCGCTGGCGCGGATTCTGGGCCCAGCGCCTGGACGCCCTCGACACGGAGCTGCGGAGGACCCGGTGACGGATTTCGGCACGGTACGGCGGGACGGCTCGTTCGGCGCGGTGCGGTTCGAGCGGGTGTACGCGGCGGCGCCGGAGGAGCTCTGGGCGGCCTGGACGTCGCCGGAGCGCATCCCGCGCTGGCTCGGTGCGAGCCTGGTCGGCACGCTGGCGGCCGGGTCCACCGCCCGGCTGGTGTGGGGCGACGACCCCGACTCGCAGGTCGACCTGCTGGTGCAGGAGCACAAGCCGCCGCGGCTGCTGGAGTGGCAGTGGACGATCAACGGGGAGCCGCCGACCCTGCTACGGGTGGAGCTGACGCCGACCGGCGGCGGGACGCTGCTCGTGCTCGACCACAGCCGGCTGCCGGTCACGCAGTTCGCCGGGCTCTCGGCCGGCTGGCACGACTTCCTCGACGTGCTCGGCTCCGGGCAGCCGTCGGGCGAGGACCGCTGGCGGGAGCTGCTGCCGGCGTACCGCGCGCGAGTGGAAGAACTCTGAGCCGGGCTCGGCACCGGCGGGCTACCCTGCGCGCATGCCCGTACCCGTCCCGACCGAGACGAGCCGGTGGCGCTGCACGCTGTGCGGCAACCTGACCCGGTTCGACGTGCAGCGCTCGACGCGGGCCCGGGAGTACGTGCACGTGTCGCTGGCCGGGGAGCCGGTGGTCGAGGAGCGGGAGCTGCTGTCCGAGACCGTGGAGCGGGTGGTCTGCCGGTGGTGCGGACGGGCCGACTCGGTCGAGGTGGTGCCGCGGCCGGATGAGCGGGGCGCCGCCGGTGCCGGCGCGCACGCCACGGGGACGGGCGAGCCGGTGGAGCACCCGGCCGGGCCGTGACCGCCGAGCCCGCTCCACTGCCGCCGGGCGCGGGCGGAGCGGGCTCGCCTGCGGAGCCGACCCCAGCCACCCGCCCCTGGCCCACCGATGCCGCGGCACCCGACCCGCGCCGAGCGTCGCGCCGCGGCCGGGACGATCCCGACACCCCACCGCACGCGGCCGCCGAGCCGCCGGCCGGGGCGGAGCCGGGCGGGGCGGAGCCGGACGGGGGTGCGGCGGAGCCGGACGGGAGTACGGCGGGGCCGCCGGCGGACGGAGAGGGGGGTGCGGCCGAGCCGGTCCTGCCGGAGGTGGTGCGGGCTCGGGTGCTGGCGGTGGCGGCGGCGACGCTGGGGCGGCTGCCGGCCGACCAGGTGCCGGCGCCGCTGCGGGCCGCGGCCCGGTTCACGCCGAGCAAGCGGGTCCGGCTGGCCGGCCCGGCGCTGGCGGCGGCGGTGTCCGCCGACGCGGTCTTCCGGCTGCGGGCCGCCGAGCAGGTCGAGCGCGAGTCGCCGGACATGGCCGAGGCGGTGCGTACCGGCGTGCTGCCCGGCGCGGCCGACCCGGTCGAGCTGGCCGCCACCGCATACCTGATCCGGCCGGCAGGCTGGACCAGCCTGGTCGAACGCAGCCGGGCCGCGCTGGAGGAACGGGTCACCCGCACCCGGGACCGCGCCCGCGACGCGGAGCTGGACAAGCTGCGGGCCGAGCTGGCCGACGCGCACGCGACCCAGCGCGACCAGGCCCAGCGCGCCCGCGCCGCCGCCGAGGCCGCCCGGGCCGAGGCGGACACCCTGCGCCGGCAGCTGCGCGAGCAGACCGGCGCCCGCCGCGCGGCCGAGCGGGCCCGCGAGGCCGCGGAAGAAGCGCTGGCCGAGGAGCGCCGGCGGGCCTCGGCCGAGGCCTCCCGCACCCAGGGCGAGCTGCGCCGGCTGCGGCAGCGGCTGGCCGAGGCCGGGGACGCGGTCGAGGCCGGCCGCCGGGCGGCCCGGGAGACCCGCCAGGCCGACGAGGTCAGGCTGTGGCTTCTGCTCGACACGCTCACCGGCGTGGCCCAGGGGCTGCGCCGGGAGCTGGCGCTGACGCCGACCGACGAGCGACCGGCCGACTCGGTGGCCGCCAGCCAGCCCCGTCCGGACGCGAAGGCGGCCCGCGGCGACGACCCCGAGCTGGTCGACCGGCTGCTCGGGCTGCCGCGGGTGCACCTGGTCGTGGACGGCTACAACGTCACCAAGTCGGGATACGGCGAGCTGCCGCTGGCGGCGCAGCGGTCGAGGTTGATCCAGGGGCTCGGCGCGCTGGTCGCCCGAACCGGCGTCGAGGTGACCGTGGTCTTCGACGGCGCCACCCGCCCGCCGGCGATGCCGTCGGCGCCGCGCGGGGTGCGGGTGCTGTTCAGCGCGCCCGGCGAGATCGCCGACGACGTGATCCGCCGGCTGGTCGCGGCCGAGCCGGAGGGCCGGCCGCTGATCGTGGTCTCCTCCGACAAGGAGGTCGCCACCGACGTCGCCCGGGCCGGCGCCTACGCGGTGCCGTCCGCGCTCCTGCTCCGTCGCCTCGACCGCGGCTGACCGACCGGCACAGGCCGACCGGCCGGCACCGGTGGACCGGCCGGCACGGGCGGACCGGCCGGCACGGGCTGAGCGGGCGGCACCGGTGGACCGGCCGGCACGGGCTGAGCGGGCGGCACCGGTGGACCGGCCTGCACCGGCTGACCGGCCGGCACGGGCTGAGCGGGCGGCACCTGCGGACCGCCCGGCACGGGCGGACCGGCCGGCACGGGCGGAATTGTCGTACCCCCTGCTTAGCGTGGCTGGTGTCACCGACCCGGAGGGGGAGTTGTGAACATCGACT
>Ga0207676_10003327_pt1 | contig 11405 bp, 10 predicted proteins | sample KBSSwiS72_FD_184307 | JGI IMG/M metagenome (GOLD analysis project Ga0207676, IMG submission 184307) | Switchgrass rhizosphere microbial communities from Kellogg Biological Station, Michigan, USA - KBS Switchgrass S7-2 (SPAdes) (version 2) | ecosystem: Host-associated > Plants > Roots >... | reverse complement strand
TTGCAGGCGGTGCGTCTTGCTGTCGTCGGCCATGGCGTCCGCGAATAGGGCGATGCTGACGCTTTATGGCATTCCGCCCCCTCCCGTCATCCCGCACCTGCGAAGGATGCGTCCAGGCTGGCGCACTGGCCATCGGAAAAGACGCCCGGCGCAGGCGCGCCGGGGCGTCCAATCGCTGTAAACTGTTCAGCTTGGCGCGCGTTCCGAGCCCGCGAACGACCTTGTTCCCAGGGCTCGGGGGTCAAAGTCCGAGTCTTCGGGTTGTCGGGCGGCGAGCGTCTGCAGCGCCATGCCAATCCCGGCCGCGTCGAATGCTGACTTGAGTCGCCGGTTGTACTCCCGGCCCACCTGCCACTGCGCCTGCGGCTCGGTGGTGACCCTCGCCTTGAGTGTAGCGCCAGCCGGCCCCAGCTTGTCCACGCCCAGCACCTCGAACGGCTTGGTGATCGTGCTCTTGAAGGCGGGGTCGGCGCGCAACTCGTCACCCACCCGCTGCATGACCCCAAGCGCACGGTCGAGGTCGCTTTCGTAATTCACGACGATCTCGAAGAGGTATGAGGAGAAAACCTTGGTGCGGTTGTGGATCACCTGGGCTTCCGAATAGGGGAAGATGTGCAAGGTCCCGTTTGCGCTGCGCAGGCGGATCGTGCGGACCGTCATGGTTTCGACGACACCCGCAGCGTCGCCGATCCGCACGTTGTCGCCGACGGAGACCACGTCCTCGGCGATCAGGAAGAGCCCCGTCAGGAAATCCTTGACGATGGTCTGGGCGCCGAAGCCCACGGCGATCCCCACAACGCCGGCGCTGGCCAGCAGCGGCCCGACCTTCAGCCCAAGTTCCGAGAGGAACGTCAGGAGCCCGATCACCACCAACACGCCTTGGGCCGATCCAGTCAGTAATGGGCCAAGCGTCCTCAACTGGGCGGCGCGGCGGCGATTGGCGCTGCGACTAGCGATACCCTCTATCAGGCGCTGGATAACGAAGCCGGCCGCCTCCACCAGGGCCGTCGACAGGACGACGATGAGCGCCAGCCTCAACAGGCGTGCGCCCGCGCCCGCGAATAGCCAGACCCAGGGGTCGATGCCCCAGATGCTCATGACGGTGAGAACGGCTCCGGCCAGGACCAGGAGCCGCAACAGTCCCCAGGTGACGCCGGCCGCCTTGTGCGGCCCGCCACGGTCAACGGCGCGCGCTTCGCCAGCAGAGGGCTCGAAACGCGCGAACCAGCGGTCGAACAACCGGCGCAGTAGCCAGATCATCCCAAATGCGATCAGGGCGACGCTGGCGGACAGGACCAGATTCAGCGCGGCGGTGCGGGCGTCGAGGCGCAGGAGATCGTTCCAGGCAGTCCGCCCGAACGCAGTCAGTTGTTCAGCAAGGGTGGGCTGCAACGCAGCCGCAGCCGTATGCGCCTGGGCCGCCGCGAGGGCGGTCTGAGGTTCCGGCATGCACTATTACTCACGCTACGCCCCGCTCGGCGAACGTATGGAGGGTGCTGAAGTTCCGAAGAGATCAGCCCCTGGCGCGGGCTTCGCGGAAAGAGAGCAGCCGGCCGTTGGCCTCGTCCCACAACGCCAGGCGGGCGCACCGAAAGCTCTCCCAAAGGCCGACCCGGCTCATGGGCTTCAGCTCCGGGTGGTCGGCCAGAACCTTGGGCAGCCTGTAGAATGGGATCCGGCTGGACAGGTGATGTACGTGATGGATGCCGATGTTGGCGGTGAACCAGCGCAGCACGGGCGGCAGGTCGTAGTGCGAGCTGCCCGCCAGCGCGGCGTGATCGCGATTCCACTCGCCGGTGCGCGCCCAGCTCGCGCCTTCGAACTGATGCTGGATATAGAAGAGCCAGACGCCCATCGTCGCCGCGAGCAGCATTGTCACGACGTTGACGATCAGCACCGGGGCCGCGCCAAACAACCAGATCAGAGCGCCCAGGCCCACCGCGGCGGCCACCGCATTGCCCATCACGCTGACCCAAGGCCGCCACCCCTGACGCATCATGCCGATCGGCAGCCGCTGCATGATGAAGAACACGAAGGCGGGCCCCAGGCCGAACATGACCAGCGGATGGCGATAGAGCCGGTAGCCCAGCCGCTTGATCGGCGTGAGCGCCCGGTACTCGTCCAGCGTCAGCATCTCGATCGCGCCGAGACCGCGCCGGTCAAGATTGCCAGAGGTGGCATGGTGGATGGCGTGGGTCTGCCGCCAATAGTCGTAAGGCGTCAGCGTAAAGACGCCGATGATGCGCCCTACCCACTCATTGGCCTGCTTCTGGCCGAAGAAGGACCCGTGACCGCAGTCGTGCTGGATCATGAACAGCCGCACCAGGAACAGCGCGGCCGGCACCGTGAGCAGCAAGGCCGCCCACCACAATCCCATAGCGTGCAGGCCCCATGCGACAGCCCAGATGAGCAAGAGCGGGACCGCGGTGATCACGATCTCCAGGATCGAGCGGCCGGTCTTCGGCTCGCGGTAGGGCGCAAGCTTCTTCGACCAGGCTCCGGCGGATGGCGCATTGGCGGCCACGCTCGGACGTTCGACAGTGTCATTGGGAGCGGTCACGGATACCCCGGAAAGAAGGTCTGATGGCAACGTCACGGCTCAGCCTTGACCCATGCGGATGGCTGCCGAGCGCGCGTGGGCCGGCAAGCCCTCTGCCTCGGCGAGCGCAATCGTGGCCGGCGCCAATCTGGCGAACGCGGCTTCATCGCACTTCACGATCGAGGTCCGTTTGAGGAAGTCATAGAGCGACAAGCCTGAGGAAAAGCGGGCCGCCCGGCTGGTCGGCAGGACGTGGTTGGAGCCTGCAACATAGTCCCCAATCGCCTCAGGCGCATGGCGCCCGATGAAGATTGCGCCAGCGTGCCGCACGCGATCGGAAAGATGTTCCGGCGATTCTACTGCGAATTCCACGTGTTCCGGAGCAATCATGTCGACAAGGCCCGGCGCTTCATCGAGGGGTGCGATCACCACAGCCCCGTGGTCACGCCATGAGGCAGCCGCGTCGACCCCGGTCGATAACACGGCAAGTTGTTGCTGCACCGCGGCTTCCACCTTCGCGGCGAAGTCTTCGTCGTCGGTGATCAGGATGGCCTGAGCCGCCGGGTCGTGTTCCGCCTGGGAGAGCAGGTCCGCGGCGATCCAATCGGGCGTGTTCGCACCGTCGGCGACCACAACGATCTCCGACGGTCCCGCCAGATTGTCGATGCCGACCACCCCATAGACCCGTCGCTTGGCAGCTGTGACGAAGGCGTTTCCCGGTCCCACAACCTTGTCGACGGGCCGGATCGGTCCTGCGCCGTAGGCCAGCGCCGCCACGGCCTGTGCACCGCCGACCCGCCAGATCTCGCTCACGCCAGCTGCCTTCGCGGCGGCCAGCACCGCCGGCTGCAGGCGACCGGGAGGCGTCACCATCGCGATGCGGCCGACCCCCGCCACCGCGGCCGGCACGGCATTCATCAGCACGGTCGACGGATAGGCCGCGCGGCCGCCGGGGACGTAGATGCCCACCGAGTCCAGCGGGCCCCAACGCCAGCCGAGCTCCACGCCGGCCTCATCGGTGAACCGCAGGTCGGCGGGCCGTTGGCGGGCGTGGTAACTGCGAATTCGCTCGGCGGCGAACGCGATGGCGTCCCGTACGGCCGATGGGCAGGCCTCAGCGCCGGCATCGATCTCAGCCTCGCTGACCCGGATCGTGGTTTCGTCCAGCTCCACCCCGTCGAACTCCCGGGCGAACCGGAGCAAAGCTGTCAGTCCGTCGGCGCGAACCGCGGCCAGGACGTCGCGAACGATGGCGTCCACATCCTCGGGCGTCTCTCGGCGCTCTTCCACGAAGGCGGCGAAGACGGCCAGGAAGTCGGGATCGGAGAAATTGAAGCGGCGCATTGCGCGGCCTCTTTAACGACGTGGGCTCGCCATGGCGACCGCCCTATTCCGCATGCCGTGGCGTCCGCGGTGTGCGCCAAGGCTCGGAGACGTCCGCCAGCACGACGTCCACGCACTCCACGACCGCGCGAATGTCGCCCCCGCCGGCGCAGCTGATTGTAATTGTTCCGCCCGGAGCCTCGCCCGGCTCGAAGGTCACAGCCAGGACTTCGATCACTGCGTCGCGGGGGCTGCGGCGGATCCTGCGCGTCTGAACGTTCAGCACACCACCCAATTGCAGTCCCGAACGCACCCGCTCGCTTCCGGCGGCCTCCCACCGATAGCGGTTGAACGCGATGGTCAGTCGGCGCGCCTTGGGCTCGTACGAAACCTCGCCGACTTTCGCCACGGCATCCTGCATGGCCGCCGAGATGACCTCCAGGTCCTCAGCGTCCTGAGCCAGCAGACGAAGCGGCGTGGCCTTGCCCATCAGTCTTCTTCGCCCTCGCCTTCACCCTTCAGGCGGCGGATCTGCGCGCCGCATGCGCTGAGCTTCTCCTCGAGGCGCTCGAAACCGCGGTCCAGGTGGTAGACGCGATTGACCACGGTCTCACCGCGTGCGGCGAGACCGGCGATCACGAGGCTAACCGAGGCCCGCAGGTCGGTAGCCATCACCTGGGCTCCCTCGAGCGCGCCCACGCCCCGCACCCGAGCTTCGCCGCCCTGGACGGAAATGTCGGCGCCCAGGCGCATCAACTCCGGCGCGTGCATGAATCGGTTCTCGAAGATGGTCTCCTTGATCACGCTCTCGCCGTCCGCCAGCGTCATCAGCGCCATGAACTGAGCCTGCAGGTCGGTCGCGAAGCCCGGATAGACGCCGGTCTCCACCTCAACCGCCTTCAGGAGCGCGCCATTACGCTTCACCGTCAGGCCATCGTTGTGCGGAATGACCTCGACGCCAGCCTCTATCATCTTGTCGATCAGGGCCTGGATGAGATCCGACCGGGTGCGGGTGAGCCTGACTTCGCCGCCCGCCATCGCTGCGGCCACCGCATAGGTGCCGGTCTCGATGCGATCGGCCATAACCGCGTGAGTCGCACCGTGCAGGCTGGTCACGCCCTCGATCGTGATCGTCGAGGTTCCAGCGCCGCTCACCTTTGCACCCATCTTGTTCAGGCAGTCGGCCAGGTCGACCATTTCAGGTTCGCACGCGCAGTTGGTCATCACCGTCTCGCCCCGAGCGAGCACGGCCGCCAGCATGGCGTGCTCAGTGGCGCCCACCGAGTTGAACGGGAAGTCGATCTGGCCGCCCTTCAGCCCTCCAGGCGCCTGGGCGTAGACATAGCCCTCGTGCAGGTCGATGCGGGCCCCCAGCGCCTCCAGTGCTTTGAGGTGAAGGTCGACCGGACGCGCGCCGATGGTGCAGCCGCCAGGCAGCGAGACCTTCGCCTGGCCGGTTCGGGCCAGCAGCGGGCCCAACACGTTGAACGAGGCGCGCATCTGCCGCACGAGGTCATAGGGCGCAAAGCCGCTGACGATCTCCCGGGTGCGCAGCAGGGTCTCGGGCCCATCCTCGCCATCGGCCTCCACCACTTCCGTGCCGAGGCGCTGCAACAGCTTGCCCAGGAATCGGGTATCGGCCAGGCGGGGCATGTTGGTGAGCCGCAGGGCGTCTTCGGTGAGCAGGCTCGCGGCCATCAGTTTGATAGCCGAGTTCTTGGCGCCGCTGATCGGGATTTCGCCCTTCAGCCGCGCGCCGCCGGTAATGGCGATGCGGTCCAATCCAGATCCTTCGAAACGGCCGCGCTTTTGCGATTAGTCGCGGAGGCCAGCCCAAGCCCGCTATCTAGCGTGCGCTGAAACCGCGCGCAAAGGGCGCTCAATCCTCGCGTTCGATTTTGTCGGCTGGCTTGGCGGAAGGCCCGGAGGCGGCGGCTTTGCGGCGCCTGAGGTTGGCTCGCAGCGCCTGGGCAAGCTTCGTCTCGCGCTCGCTGCGTGGCTTGTTCGAAGGTTTGTCCGCCGGCGTCATGGCCCAAGGGGTGCGGCGAGGCGTCCTGCCCGTCAAGGGCCACATGCAGCGGATTGGGGCTTCACGCGGGGCCCGGTGTTGGCTATAGCCCCGCCTCGCCTTTCGCCGCGATAGCTCAGTGGTAGAGCGCATCCTTGGTAAGGCTGAGGTCCAGGGTTCGAATCCCTGTCGTGGCACCATGGTTCCCCGAGTGTTTTCAAGCACTTGGGGAACCACCAACTCCTCCGGAAAAGCGACGACGGCGGGCTCGTAAGCGCATGGTAAGCGCTTCGCCCGGAAGAATTATCCCGATCGGCGTTCTAAACGGCGGCGAGGATTGGCTGCAGCGATAGAGAGTCGGGCAATTATTCCTGTCCCACCGGCAGCCCAGATCGAGTCGGTCGAGCTGGCGGTTCACGTGCCAGCGACGTCGAGAGGGGGAGGCTGATGGCTATGCACTCCCGCCGGCGCTCCGACGCACTCGGCGACACCAAGTAGCTGTGCCACATCTCGTCGTCGGTCATCCGACGGCTCCCGCCTTGCCGGCCACGTGCGCCGCCACGTTCTGCGCCTTCCAGGCGAGCATGGGCATACGAGCGATCCGCGAGATGACGTCTGCCGGCGCATCCAGGCCGCTGGGGTCGATCTCGCCTTTGTCGATCAGGGCGTCGAGGAAGCGCTGTTCGCCGTCCGACCATTGGAAAAGGCTGCCGAGCCGCTCGCGGCATAGCGCGACCGTCTCCTCGATCCAGGCGCGCATCGCGCCGACGTCCTTGAAAGTCTCTCTGGGGAGACAGATCGCCAGCTTCTCGCGAAGCTCCCTCGGATCACCCCCAATGTCCTCCACCGTGGCGCGCCGCCAATCCACTGACCGGCTCGCTCCGAAGGCCAGGACCGCGGCGCGGACCAGCCGCCAGTCGAGGTCGGACATGTCCAGGATCCGGCGCGCATCGAAGAGGTCGCGCGCCGCGTTGCGGTCGATCAACGCCACCAGCTTACCGGCGACGATCTCGTGAAGGTCGACCACCATCGCCGGGCTCGGCGCACGCTCGCCAAGCGCCACCGAGTCCCGCTTCGCCGTCCCGAACAACGGCTCCCGCATCATGAAGTTGAGATCGACCTCCAGCGTGGCGCCGCCGCCCAAGGCCGAGCCGTAACGCGCCGCCCATTTGCCGCCGCCGTGGCTCACAGGCTGGCGGCGGAGCGCATAGCCCTGAGCCGTGAGGATCTGTGTCAGGGCGGCCTCGACCTCAGGCCGGTCTGCCAGCATGGCCTCGCGGTCCAGGGCGCCGATGTAGTTGAGGTCGATATCGACTGAGAGCCGGTCGAGCTTCAGGTAGAACACGTTCAGCGCCGTGCCGCCCTTCAAGGCCACGCGGTCCTTCAACACTGCGTCCGTAGAGATCTCGGCCAGCAGGTCCAGGAGCCGGATGACCTTCTCCAAGGTCCCGGCCTGCAAACGTGTCTCACCCGCCAGCTTTTGCAGGGTCTGAAGTGACGGCGGCGCCATTAGCTCCCCTCAAACCGCCGGTCGGTCAACGACGGCGGCAGCAGCACTTTCCAGCCCGACACGAGCTTGGCGTCGCCGGGCTTAGCGCCGAGCGCATACCTCGCCTGCTTCGGCGCCAGCGGCCGGAAGGTATCGATCTCGGCCTGGGAGATCCGCAGGTCCGGGGAAGCGGTCTCCAGCCACCACCCACAAAGGGCCGCGGCCGTGGCATTGCCGAGCGACGCCACCTGCTCGCGCAGCTTCGGCACATCAATACGGGGCACCAGATCTAGCGAGTTCAGCAATTCCTCACCGCCCCCAGCGAGATCGGGCCGATCGAACAGATCGGCCAGGCTCCGCTCCAAGCTGGTCACGGGCACCTGCACGCCGAGCCGGTCGAGCGCCTCGATGGCCCCGGGCGTACCCAGCCCCTTGGGCGGCCGTACGAACCGGCATGTCACGCCATCGGCCTCCAGCACTAGAGGTTGTCCTGCGGCGATCACCTGGACGTCGCGCGCTTCCGTGTAGGCGTAGCCGTGCAACTCGAGGGCCGAGTGGTAGCCGATCACCCCGCCCTTCCGCAGTTTCGAGGCCGCCAGGAACCGATCTACCGACCAGGTGGCGGGGTCCGCGTGCTTGGGAACCGAGGCGAAGACACCGCGCGCGATCCGGCGGATGTTCCCTGCTTTCAGGTGCTGGTCGAGCATGGTGGACACCACCCGGTCGTTTGCGACCCGCCCGACCGCGCGCGCGTACTGCGCGCGGTCGAAGACCGGCGCATCGCTGAAGAACGGCGCGGACAATTGGCGAGGCATACTTTCTCATTTACCGTGAAAGTCATATATAAACTATGACTTTCTCACTCTCCGCGCAACTTCTCGCGGCGAACCGAGGGGGCAGAACCAAACTCCGACGACGCATCGATTGGCGCGACACAGCTCAGGCACCAGGAAATATTCAGCGGGCGCCGATTCCGCCCTGGATTTCTCGTCCTGTGACGAACGTCTGCAACTGATGCTGTGGACGGCTCTCACCACCCGCGGGAGCATTGGCTCCTACAACGAGGAGGAGAGCTATGGGTCAGGTGGTTACGATTGGTCTGGATCTCGCGAAGTCGGTGTTCCAGGTGCACGGAGTAGACGCGGCTGGCGAGGTCATCGTCCGGCGTCAGATCAGGCGCGGGCAGCTCCTGCAGTTCTTCGCCAAGCAGCCGCAGTGTCTCGTCGGCATGGAAGCCTGCGCTTCGTCTCATCATTGGGCCCGGCAGCTGTTGGCGCTCGGGCACGAGGTGAAGCTGATGCCGGCGCAGTACGTGAAGCCCTACGTCAAGCGGGGCAAGAACGACGCGGCTGATGCGGAAGCGATCTGCGAGGCCGTGGCCCGCCCGACAATGCGGTTCGTCGCGATCAAGACCCCTGCGCAGCAGAGCGCGATGATGCTGCATCGCGTCCGGCTGGTTCTCAACCGCCAACGCACCCAGCTCTCCAACGCCATCCGAGCCCATCTCGGGGAGTTCGGGATCGTCGCACCGGCTGGGCGCTTGGGCCTGCAGCATCTGCTCGATGTGTTGGCCGACGAGGCCGAAGAGCGGCTGCCGTCTGAAGCGCGCACCTGCCTGCAGATGTTGGCCTCCCAGCTCGAGGTGGTGAAGGCGCAGATCCTCGACAACGATCGGAGGATACTGGCTGACGCACGGAGCACCGAGCTCGGGCGAAGGCTGATGACCATCCCGGGCGTTGGCCCGCTGCTCGCCAGCGCGCTGGTTGCGACCGTGGCCGATCCCAGCATCTTCCGCTGCGGGCGTGACCTCGCGGCATGGATCGGCCTGGTCCCGCGGCAGAACTCGAGCGGCGGGAAGGAGCGGCTGGGTTCCATCTGCAAGGCGGGTCATCGCTACCTGCGCCAGATGCTGGTCGTGGGCGCCATGGCGGTGATCCGGTACGCGGATCCGAAGCGGCGGCCGTGGCTGGCGCAGCTCCTCGCGCGTCGCAAGGCGAAGGTCGCCGCGGTGGCGCTGGCAAACAAGATTGCCCGAACGGCTTGGGCGATGATGATGACCGGCGAGCGCTACCGCGAGCCGCTCGCCGCTTAAGCTAAGCGCGGCCAGGCCGCGCTCCACGAGGTTGGAAAGGGCGAACTGGAGCTAATGCAGAAAGCCGGTTGATACCGCCGGATTGGGAGACCCCGCTTCGACCCTGCACTTCGAGTGCGTGCAACTGGTTGGGACCCGATACGCGCGATCAAGGCATTATGGCCCGCGGCCTTAAGCGCCGCAGCGAGAGGCCGGACACATGGCCGCACCGACCAGCTCTGCAGATTGCTCAAGATCATCCTTGCCGACGGAGAGCCGTCCACACAGGGGTCGGAAGCGGAAGTTGGCCTGGAGCCGGAAAGCGGACATCGACGACGACATCCGAAAGCGGACGCCCTGACCGTCAGCTAGGGTGGGAGCGGACGCCGCTGACATTCGCAGAAAGGCGCTGTTAGTCGATCTTCCCCACCGGCACGCCCGCCGAGCCACACTCGGTTTGGAGCATCGTCTGCTCCACGCTCGAAATCGGTACCGGTCGTCCGCCGAGCGCCTTCGCCTCCGCCAACATCTGTTGCTCAATCTGAAACTTCGCGGTGAGCGCGGTTTGGGCCCGGCCCGTGTACTGCAGGATGAGCCGCGTTTCGGCCGGCGTCGGCGTGCCGGTTTCCCGGTAGCCTCGCAGGTGGCTTAAATAGTCGAGGGCGCGATCTGCGGCACGCTGGTGACGGGTCGCCCGGCTGTAGAAGCGGGCGTAGGCCAGCTTCTCGTCCAGTCCCATGCGGGTAACGGCGCCGCTGCGAACCGCGTCCCAGACGGTGCTGACTGGGTAGTTGAAGATGACACTGTTCGGCAGCTTCCGAGGTGGGAGCGTCTCGCCCTTGAGGGCCCTTTCGTCATAGTCCATCGCGCTCAGGAGGCATTGGTCTTCCAGCAAGTTGGTGCGCAGGCTCGACGCGTTGACGACAAGTTCGCCATGCAGGGCTTCGCGCGCCTCGCGGATTTCATTGCGGTGGTGCAGCCACTCGGCGGCCTGCCCGGCGCCAAGCGCGATGATCACGGCTAAGACGATGGTCCCAAGTTCTTTTGCGAACTCGCGCCAGCCGTGCCACGGCTTCGCTTTGTGATGGTGATGGACTTCCACGCCGTCCTCCACAGATCGCGAAAGCTTGACCGTAGAAGAACCCCTGGAAGGTCCGCAATGGGGTCGGAAGCGGAAGTTGGCCTGGAGCCGGAAAGCGGACACCGACGGCGACATCCGAAAGCGGACGGCCTGACTGTCAGCTAGGGGTGGGCAGCGGAGGTTGCGCAGCTTTGCCGCAAGAGACCCGCCCCCGCCCGCCGGTCCTGCTAGGCGGGAGCCCAGGGTCTGCTGGTCGATGGCGCTTGGAAGCAGGCGCACGGAATGTCCTAGCACCCGCATCCTGCTTTTCACGATGCACGATGACGACGAGACCGTCCGCGGCGGTCTGGCCGCCGGCGCGCGAGGTTACGTCCTCAAGACCGACAGCGAGCAGCATTTGGAAGCGGCCATCTCGGCGCTGGGCGCCAACCGCCCCTACTTCTCCTCGTTGGTCTCGGAGCTTCTCCTCGACGGGGCGGTCAACGATCAGAAACGCAGCGTGCTGGAAAGCTTCACTGAGCGCGAACGGGAGGTCGCCCAACTGATTGCGGAGGGCAATTCCAACAGGCAGATCGCCCGCGCCCTCGGCATCAGCACCAAGACCGTGGAGACCCATCGCGGCGCTGCGCTGCGGAAGGCCGGCGTGCGCACCGGCCCTCAGTTGGTGCGCTTCGCCATCAAGCACAATCTAGTCCAGGCCTAGCGCCAAACCGTCACCTACATACAAAGCGCGAGACCTTGGGAACGGCCGCTTTGTCCGTTCGGGCTCGAACTCGGTCATCGGCTCGCCTCCATCAACCGGACATTCGGCGAGCTGCCCGAGAGCGGACCCCGCGAAGGTCTGCGCGGGGTGGTGCTTCCCCGTTCGAACCCACGCTATGAGCGCACGTTGGC
>Ga0207676_10003326_pt1 | contig 11410 bp, 13 predicted proteins | sample KBSSwiS72_FD_184307 | JGI IMG/M metagenome (GOLD analysis project Ga0207676, IMG submission 184307) | Switchgrass rhizosphere microbial communities from Kellogg Biological Station, Michigan, USA - KBS Switchgrass S7-2 (SPAdes) (version 2) | ecosystem: Host-associated > Plants > Roots >... | reverse complement strand
GAAACATTCGGGTAGAGAACATAGAGTCTGCTGATGATGTGCGACAGGTGATTATTGATGCCTCGGGTGAGCGGAGTGGGTTCATGGAGGCCCGCCGGAACGTCGTTACTGACGCGGAGACTATCCGGCTCGCCGAAGAACAAGGGGTTGACCCAAAGACGATTGACAAGTGGGTGGTCGGACAGGCGTGGACCGCTAAGCAGATCGTGTGGGCACGTATTGTGTTAAGGAACTCCGCCACCTACGTCCGCGATCTAGCCCTGCGCCTCGCTACCAAGGCGGACGAAACCACCCTGCTTGACTATATTCAGGCCCGCCAAACCCATATGATGATACAGGAAGCTGTGTCGGGGGCAACGGCTGAGGCGGGCCGCGCGCTGCGGGCCTTCCGTTTTCTTCGTGCCGAGGGTGATCTTGTAGAACTTAATCGGGTGTTAAAAACAGAGGGCGGAAAGGACTTGGCGGCGCTGCGGGAAGAGGCCCGCGAGTTATCTCAGCTTGCTATGCCAGAGCAGATCAACAAGTATCTGTCGCGGATGCGAGATGCTCGGTGGAGCAAGATGGCTACGGAGGCGTGGATCAACGCGCTGGTATCGGGACCGCACACTCACATCGTGAATATGGGAACAAACTTTGGTGTGATGTTGGGAGCGCCGATTGAAGCAGGAGTGGCTGCGGCGGTTGGGCGGGTGTTCCGCCTGTTTGGTAGGGAACAGGGTGTAGTAGCTCGTGAGATGATTGATCGGGCGCACGGCATCTCTATGGGATTTGTGGATGGACTTCGAGGGGCTGGTGCCATCCTACGAGATGAGAGTAAGATAGATATTTATAGCCCACTGGATGTAGAGTCGCGTGCCATTCCTGGAATAGTAGGGAAAATTGTGCGGACACCGGGCCGGTTCTTGGCTGCGGAAGACAAGTTCTTTAAGGCGGTTGCTTGGCAGCAAGAGATCAATGTGCAGGCAGCGCGGATAGCACGGAGCGAAGGACTGACTGGTGATGCCTTAGCTTCTCTTGTTGAGCAGCTGCGTGGCACACCAACACCGGAGATGATTGCTGAAGCGGTCAAGTTCGAGCGTTACCAAACGTTCCAAACCGCTCTTGGCAGCAAGGCGCAATGGCTACTTAGCTTGGCCGCTGTGCATCCATTGATGCGTCTCGTGCTGCCATTCGTCCGCACCCCTGTAAACCTCCTCAAGTACTCGATAGAGCGCGGCCCGCTTGGGTTTTTCTCGAAACAGGTATGGGAGAACATGACTGGTGCGAATGGGGCCGTAGCGCGGGATACCCAGATCTCGAGGATGCTTGTTGGGAATATGGTGGGGATAGGTGTCGGGTATATGGCACTGAACGGGTTGATAACCGGAGGTGGGCCACTCAAGAACGAAGAAGTAATGACGTTGCGTATGACTGGATGGGAGCCATACTCTGTAAGGATAGGTGATATCTCGGTCAGCTATAGGCGCTTCGATCCTTTCTCCAACACAATCGGAGTAGCGGCGGACTTGGCCTCGCTCGCGAAATACTGGGTTTCGGAGAAGGATGAATTTGGCCGGGAGTTTGATGCAGATCGTTTTGCAACTCTTGGGGGCATGACGATCTACAGAAATATGATTGATAAGATGTCGCTGAGAGGTGTGACCGGGCTGGTAGAGGCTGCGATGGATTATGAGCGGCATGGAAAGAGTTTCATCAACGGGCTGGTCGGGTCGGCGGTGCCAGGTATTGTAGGTCAAGGGGCACGAATGCTCGATCCACTTGAGCGGGAAACACGGAGCGCCTGGGAATCTTTCCAGTCGCGGATACCGTGGATGCGCGAGGACCTGATGCCCAAGCGGGATCGGTGGGGTGAGCCATTCATCGCCGGAGCTATTGGCCCCCTCCAGATGAAGATGGTTGCCGAGGACCCGGTTAACCGGACCCTCCTTGAATTGGGAGTAAATGTAGATCAGCCCCGTCGCCAAATAGGCGGGGTCGATCTGACGCCCCGCCAGTACGACGACTACTCTCGCGTCAGTGGGCGGCTCGCTAAGACCATGCTCGACGGTATCATAAGCCCACAATTTCGCTCGATGTCGCCTGGCGCTCAGATAGATACAATAAAGAGTATTGTCAATCAGGCGCGAGCTATGGGGCGGGCTGAGGTAGGCATCGGGAGTATTGATACTGAGGACGACATTATCCAGAAGGGCGTTGACTTACGGATGAGGGTGCTGGAGACAGGGCATTAATGTTCGATGATCTGGCGCGGAGGGTTGAGCGGGCTGTTGGTACTCAGTGGGCGTTCTTCGCCGCCCTCGCAACCGTCCTCGGGTGGGCCGCGACCGGACCACTCTTTGCGTTCAGCGACACTTGGCAACTCGTCATCAACACCGGGACCACCATCGTCACATTCCTGATGGTCTTTCTGATCCAGGCAACTCAGTCGCGGGATACGGCCGCGATCCAAATCAAGCTCGCAGAGCTGTTGCGGGCGGTAGAAGGGGCGCGCACAGAGCTAGGTGCTATCGAGGAACTGCCCACGGAAGAACTCGATGAGGTCCGAAGGACCGTTATGCCGCCGCCTGGGGCTTCGTCTTAACGACGTATCCCCCAGGGATTTCGAGGACACGGATCATCTTGGCCTTGACCATCAGCTCGAAGATGCGCTGGACGTGAGTGGCGGGGGCGCGACTCGACAACCACTCGTGGACAAGGTGCATCGGCACGCCCTCATCTTTGGCCCGGATGTTCTCAGTCATCACCCAGTAGATGCAATCAGTGATTACCTGGGCATCGCCGCCGGAGGACATAGCGGTGAATACGTCTGGCATTGCCTTCTCTACCTCTATCATTAGGTCGATCGCAGACAGGACGTCGGGAAGGTCGATGTGCTCGGTGCCGCGGTCGATAGCACAGATCATACAAAGTTTGAGGAAGTGAACCGGGCGACGAGTGTTGTAGTGCATCAGGCGCGGATGCGTTGGCTTGGGCAAGAGGGCGATGCCGCTGTCGGTAACGATGTCGAACTCACGCCGATTGTAGTCCTCCGCAAGGGCGATGGCACGCTCGGTCCAGCTAATCTTGCCGGATCGTTCGCTGATCTTACGGAGATCGTGGATCAGCGCATCGCGGAGGCGGGCATTGCCGTGGTGAGGGTTGCTTTCAGCGAGGTCGAACTCCTTGATCTCGACTTCGCCGGAGTAGGCAATGCAAACGCGGGACAGAAAGCCCTCGTTCCATGCGGAAGCGGGCATGGCGGAGGTCAAGAAACCGGGCGTGGTACACGCCACGAGGTTGACGTTGGGGTTGAGGATGGGTTGGAAGTCCTGTTTGGCGGAGCGGCGGCGCTCGGTGTAAAGGTGGCCGTCGTAGAGGTGGGTCAAGGTGTTCATGAAGTCGCTGTCATAGCTTGGGAGCAAGGCGCCGAGTTCGGGCGCGGCTATGAGGAGGCTGTTGTAGTCCTCGATACCGCCCGTGTAGATTGTGCGGGTCGCCTCCGCGAGGCGGTCGATCAGAGCCGCTTTGGTGAGGGAGATCTCGGCGACATGGTAGCCCTCAAGGGTATTCCAAAGGCGCCAGCAGGCCATGAGGGCACGGGTTTTGCCGGTCCCTGGTGGGCCAACGAGGAAGACGTAGACGTTCGGGTAGATATTCTCGCCCTGCGACCGCAACCATACTTTGCGCTCCATAGCCCCGGCTACCGTCGCGATAGCTGCCCATCGCCGATGGATCAGGGGAGACTGGATGCCTTCTGTGTACTCAAGGAACCCTGCCATCCACGACGCAAGCTGGCGATCTGGCATTATGAAGGGAGCTATATTGGTTGCAGCAGCCACGACGCGGCTCCGTCAGGGAAATGAGGGGTTGCGTGTGCGTCGCTGCGGGCGCGCAGGATCGCTCCACTTGCGGAGCGCATCAGGGTCATCCTTAGAGTCGGACCAGTTGTATCCAACCTTGGCCTCTCCGGGGATCACGAATGTGCGGCCACCTTTTAAGGCCACCTGTTGTTCTATCTGCGCTATGGCCCAAGGAACGATCGAGGCCTCTTGGGCCTCAGGGAATTGGAAGAGCACGGAGTCATGGACCTGAAGAAGGAGCTGAACACGGTTGGCACGCCAAAGCGCAAGCAGGCCGCGGTCGATGGTATCAGCTGTGATTGATTGAGGTTCGTAAGCGACGGCCTGGCGGATCGTTTCCGCGTCCTTCCAGTCACCGAGGAAGTGCCGTTGCCGCCCAAGGAGGGTCGTAATCTGGCGGGTATCGCGAAGGGCCTCTTGAACCCACCGCCACCACAGCGGGAAGGCGGGGAACTTTTCAAGGTAGTTTTGCTGGAAGGACTTGATGTGAGTGATGGGAATGTGTGTCGCACGGGACATCTTATCGGCTTGGCCCTGATAATTCGTCCCATGTCCCAGGCGCTTTGCGGCGTCACGGTAAGTGAAGGATCGGTAGAAAAGCTGGTTGGCTACTGCGCGGTCCTCGCTGGGTTCGTCGGTCCACGGGAGGTGTCGGAAAGCACCCCGTGCTACTTCTGTGTGCAAATCCCCGGACTCACAAGCATTTAGGTAGCGGGCGTCGCGGAACAGGTTCCAGTGGATCGCGCCGACGCCCCGCGAGTCGCCCTGCTCCAGGTCGATGTTGCAGAACTTCATGTCTGGGTCGGCGACGAACACGGAGCGAAGGAGGTTTTCTACGTTCTGGAGGTTGGTCCCAGTTCCGAAGTCCGAGTACGACGACGCAAGACGACCTGTGGTGGTCCCGGCAATGTTGAACGAAGTCCTCAGCCGCCCGTCGGGATCGACTGCTGTCTGGAGGAACGAAATCTTCTTGCCCAAGTCGCGAAGGGCGAAGGTGTGGCGGATAATTGGCTCGGCCAGCATGTAGCATTCGAGGGCCTCGAGGGCATCACGGTCGGCGGTCGGGCCGGAGGAACCATCTGGCCGACGCTTCCTCTGCACGGGAAGACCCAACTTGTCGTAGAGGAGGACGCACATATCCTTGTTGGAGCGCCACGAAGAGGTAGCACGCCACTCCGCGAACGCTATCCCATCGCGGACGAGGGCATCAAGTTGTTGCTCCAACAGAACCATCTTAGTGCGGTAGTCCGCAAGAACTTCGTCGCGCCGCCACAAATCTACGCGGAGGCCACGCGTATTCATCTCGAGGATTGGGCCTTGTAGGTCGCGGCTGAAGCGATAGGTGGCTGCGGTGGTTGTGGATAACTGTGGGATAAGTGCGTCGAGAACTTCGTGGGTTATACAGCAATCGAGGCCGTTATAGACCCACAGGGCGTCGTTGTGTGAAAGTCGCTCGGGGTTAATAGTCCTGGTTGATATCTTTCGCAACGTATCGCTCCTCTATTCGGATGTGCATTCTCTGTGCAACGAGCTTCGCGTTGACCATTCCCTCGGTCCAACCGAGGTCGCAATAGAAGCAGATGGGAACACCCTTAGACCACCACGTATATCCGAGGACAATGCCAAGTTCACGTTCACTCTGTATGCGATCATCGAGGGCGTTAGTGTAGAGAAGGTGAGATAAGAAGGGAGCTTCGCCACGGTTGATGGAGTCTTTCATCGCAGCAATGGCGTACTGGACGTTGCGCTGCACTGCACGGGGCGTAAGGCCGCGATAAGGAGACTCTATAATGACGCGGCGAAAGGGAGTCATACGTCCTCCCTCTTCAGGGTGGTGCGGTGGCGCATCTGTTTCCATGCTGGCTCATCGCTGTAAAGCGAGCCAAGAAATCCAAGGCTCTTTTGCACTTCAGGTTGGAGGGCGTGATGGAGTAACATTGTGTCATGAAGGCAATTTGCGACTGTAATGCCGTATCCGCGCCAGATGTAGTGGAGGTCATATAGACCGTTTTGAAATACTTTAGGCACGGGCAGTCCGCAAATTCGTCGAACCCATTCCCAAACGAGGAGTTCATCGACTTCACTCCAGTAGCTATTGTCGCTTCGCGTAGCGTCCCAAATCGGGATTACGAGGGCCTGGTCGGGTGTCCAAGAGAAGCCGATGCAGGTAATCTGACCCTTGGCCGTCTCGATGTCCACGGCCAAAAGCTGCGATCGCTCGATCTGTCGGAAAGCGTCGGCGAGGTCATCGAGGTTCTCAGGGATGTAGATCGTCCGGTCAGGGCGCTCGACTACCGCTGACGCGGAATGACGGTTAGCTTTTATAAGATCGCTGATGACGATGGGACGCATGTTAGCTGCGCCGCGCAACAGGTAGGCTGGGTGGAAGGTGGCAAGGAACTTGCCGTAAGGCGTGTCGCTGATGGTGCCACGCTTACGGGTGATCTGACCCGCGCCGGTGGCGAACCACAGTGCGGTGGCCCCGAGGCCAACCAAGAGGTTAGGTCGCCAAGCGGCGAGCTCTTCGCGAAGCCGCTCGAGTTCGGGGTAGAACTCGGCGCGCAGGTACTTGCCTGCGCGAATGGGTGGCATCCCATCGTGGCGAGGGCCGCAGAGCGCGTCGATGCGATTGGATGGGGGCTGGAAGTTGAAGACGTTGGTGAGACGGATGCCCTCCCTTAGGAGCAGGTCATCTCGGCGATGGTAGTCGTGAGACCAAATAGCGTTAGCTATGGCGCGTCCCAAATCTGGAGTAAGGATGCCGGCTTCGGTACATAGTTTGAAGAGGTGAAAGCCTGTTGCCCCGACAAAAGGCGCCTTCGCTTCGGCCTCATTCGCGCCCCAGGCTTCGCCCAACAGGACCATACGAGTGGTCATAGAGGATCTCTTGCGAAGATGTGGAGCGCGTTGCCTATTAGGTCGTGGGCAAGCTGTATGGCGCGTCTGGGAGTCAAGCTGACTGTTAGGGACATCTCCCCGTAGTAGGAAATAAGCTCTATGGTGGTTCCGTCGAACCTAACTATTGCCCTCGAAGGCACGGCGAGCAGCATCTGCGTATTCGGGGTTGGCTTCGAGCCCAAGGACGTCGCGGGCGCCGAGGGCACGAGCGGCTCGGAGGGCGGAACCGCTTCCACAGGTGGGATCAAAGAGTCGTGTGTTTCCATCAACGCACATCTCGAAGAAGTGTTGGAGAGCAACGATTGATTTCTCGTGGGAATGGATGTCTCGGTTTGTTGGGGCAACGATGCTGTTGGCTTTGGTACGGATGATTTTGCGGTCGTTACGCCAGCCGAAGAAAGCCGTTTCATAAACTCGGCGTGGTCGTCGCCCAGGATCTGGAGCGATCCCTTCATTCTCGCCTCGTTGCCAAATCAGCGGATAGGGATCGAACTTGAAGCCATCAAGCTGCGCAAGCGCCTCCCAGGTGCGGGCGTAGTGCTGTGGGGAGAACCAGAAGAATAAGTGGGCGGACTCGGCGCAGAAGCGATCCAGGTGGATGGTCAGGGTGTCTAGAAGGAACCAATAGGTATCGGCGGTGTCGGTATAGTCAGCGCGGAGCTGGGAGTTTTGGCCCTGGTGTTGGTCGGCGTCGATGCCGTAGGGGAAGTCACAGTGAATGAGGTTGAAGAGGGGGCCGGTATAAGTGGGTGCCCAGAGGTGGAAGTCGATGGTTAGGATTGGGGACTGGGGTGTATTAACAATGGCATTGTGCGCATTCAACTGATCCGACAATGCCCGTTCTTCCTTGCGCCTCGCAGTGTTAAGCGCGGTCTCGAAGGTAGCGGCACCAGCCACTATTGGATCATTCAGGTTAGATGCTACCTTGAGGTGTCCTTGGACAGTCTGTTGCGTTACGCTGATGGCTTCCGCTGTCTTTGCCTGGCTCCAAGAGGGGTCCGCTGCCTTGCGTAGTTCGTGGTAGCGAGCAATCGCGGTTGTCTTGTCGCGCCAATCCAAATCGGAGCGGCTTATGTTCTCTTCAAGCTCGATGCCCCATAATACCCACTCTTCGAGTTCGTCCTGGTATTGCGCGGGGATGTTGGTCCAGCTAAGATGATCGCGAATGGCGGTCAAGCGGCACTCACCAGCAACGAGAATGAGGTCACGGGTGATGACGATGGGATGAATGAGTCCGTGTTCTCGTATAGACTTGGCGAGATTGGGGATGTGTGCGCTGGATCGGACTTTGCGCTGACGATTGGGAGGTATGGTGATATCATGGACGGGTATGGAATGGAAGATGCCTGATGTCATAGCGGTAGGAGGGCTTTCGCCCTCCCCCTCCTTTTAGGTGGCGCGAGCGGTTGATCCGATCTGTGCCATCAGGCGCATCGTTCCGTCATCCGACTGCATTGGGCGGTGGGTGATCGAGGCGATCAACTGTTGCCCCGGCACACGCGCCAGCGACTCCTTCAACGGGCCAGAGAGGCCCAAGGTGTTAAGGAGGAATGTCTTGAGCGCAACCATCGCGTATGGCGACTCCCAGATGGTATGACGGATAGTTACATCGTGAAGGGTCTGGTTGCTTGCATCGAGGTAGTCGCGAAGGGCGTCTTGATCGACGTCCTGCATCGCGCTTATAAGACGGACCGTGAACTGGATGCCAGCCGTCTGCTTACGCGTCGAGGTGACATTCTCATAGTTCCCAACGATCTGGGACAGGTAGCTGCCGACCGGGATCGGTGGTACATCCTTTATGTTTTCGAGGTCGGTCTTGGCTTCTTGCTCGATCAGTTCATGTAGGTTTGGCATGGATGGGGTCTTTCCTGGTTTGGGACTCGTATCGTACACTAATTTGCGTCATTTTGCAAGCAGTTTTTGGTGTAGACTGCACATTCTCCTTTCATCTACAATGCTCCCCGCGTTTTCAGGAAAGCGCGGCTTTGAAAAAGCGGGCGAGGCCATCCTCCATGTTGAACTCATCAGCCATATCAAACGATCGGGGGTTTTTGAGGTCGATCATGGAGGTGGACCGCGTGCGAATGGTCCTCTTGGTGCCCGCTTTGGTGGCGAGGGCTACGGAGGGAAAGTACGATGGTATCTCCGGGGAGATGGCGTTGCCCACCGCGACGGGGAACCCCTTGGTTTGGCCATCCCGCTCCATGTACTTGACGTGAGCTATCACGATCACATTGGCCCCAAAGGACTCGGCGGTGACGTAGGCGATCGTGTTCATCAGGGCCTGTTGGGCAGTGTGGTAGAACTGCTCGGGACGGACGCCCCGGATCGGTACACCCTCCGCGAATGTGGCCGCGCCCAGCAATCCTTTGGCCCACCAATATGCGGAGCGGGACATCGTAGTCAGCGAATCCACCACGAGGATGTGCTTCGGTCCCCAACTCGAAGGTGTCGTGCCGTCTTCCCACAGGTCAATCGCCTTCATGGAGCCTATGTATGCGGTAGGAACTCCGTCGATGATTGGGCCATTAGGGGTGGTGCGGAACTTATCCCTGAAAGTCATGTAGTGGATCGCGTCGAGCCGCGCTGGCGCGGAGCGGCGCACCATTTGGACCAAAGGGTCGAGAAGGTTGTCAAAATCGAGGACGCGCAGATGGTAGCCGGCTTCGACCAACGAAGTGAGGCTGGTCGTTTTGCCGGTACCTGAGTCGCCGATGTAGAGAAGTTTGACGAAGGCGGAGGATTTATGGTCGGCGGCGCTAGGCATCATCGTCCTCCTCTTCGTAGAGTTCTTGTGGAAGGGTGACCTGGTGCCATTGGCTGCCGTCGATGAGTGGGTTGTACCGCAGCCAGATGTCGCCTTCGCTGTCGAGGATCACCAGGGTGGCGCCCTCTTGCTTGTTTTCAGGAAAATATTGGAACTGCTTCACTATGCGCATACCCTGGGTTCCTTCTAGCGGGAGAGAGGGTTGTCGGGCCGGCGCTCGAAGAGCGTTTCAAGGTATTGTGGTTGGACGGAGGGGTCCTTCGAGCACACTTCTCGGAATGGGCAGCCCCCGTACATCATGCACGCGGCGTCGTTGAGGGGCCAGCCAGCGGCTTCTGCCTCCCAGGTCCGCTCGATCCAGTACTTAACGTCCTTGAGCCACTTGTCGTTCTGGGCTTGAGTGCGGAAGGTGAAGCCGCGCTCAAAGCGAGTGAACCCGACCGCGATCTGCGCCGCGTCGATCATGACGCCCTTTACCGGCTGATGCCACACCACCTCCGCCGCAATGGTGTAGAGAGACATTTGGTCGGAGGGGTTGTAGCGGCGGAAGTAGTAGCCGCCCAGCGTTGCGCCGGTGGTTTTTTGGTCCTGGACGTAGTAGTCGCCGCCGTAAGAGACGATGCGGTCGAGGTGGCCGCACAGCATGATGTCTGGGTCGAGCTGAAAGCGGAACGACAGTTCCACCGCAGGCCGACCTCCGGGAAGTACGAGCGTCTCGCACGGATCGTTCTCATAAGTGTCCAAGTACCATATGATTGACCGGAGGAGGGTCTCGCGGGTCTTCGCGTTGTGGGCGGACTCCCACTCCCGTGTGTCCGCCAGCGTGGCGAAGCACACATTCTCGAGGGCTTCGGCGTGCGATGTGCCTTCAGTGCGCCACCTGTGGTACATCTCGAGGGCCTTCGCGTAGTGCCACCCGAAGGTCATGTCGTCTGAAGAGGATTTGGGGCGCCATCCCTCGATCACCATATAGTAGTATTTTCGAGGACAACTCTTCGCCGGTTCCAAGCTGCTGTGGTTCCACGCCCACTGACGCCCATCGGGCAGGAATTGGCTCTCGACTTCCATCACAATATCCCCAAGTCTTTGAGATCAACGACCTGCTTCTCCTTGACGCCCTTCCCAGTAAGGGTGAATGTGCGACGGGCTTCTCGGTAGTAGGTGATGAGGCGGTCGATGTCCTGCTTCGAGTAGGAGAAGGGATCGCGGGCGAAGAGTTCGGTGAGGGTTTCTTCCTTCTTCTCTTCTCTCATACCTCTATCTCCTCCAGGGTGATTGGATCGAGCCGCGGTTGCGTCGCCAGTCTTTCTCTATAGCGAGAATCGACGCGGCGCAAGTGCTCGCGCACCAGCGTCCGGACGACCTCTGTGGCTCGGCGTCGGCGGTAGATGTCGGAGAGCTTGTCGAAATCCCCCTCGAAGAGGAGAATCTGGTGTCGTGTGAGTTTTTCGGGGCTTTTCATCATGCTTCGTACTCCTTTATGAATGCCAGGATATTGCCGGTGAATACCTTCCCATCGTATTGCCATTTGCGAGTGCTTGGCCAGTAGTCAAGCTGTTTTCCGGCGAGTTGTCGGGACCAATGGTATTCTGTGTGCTGTGTCCAACCCGACGGATCGGCTTCGGCCAGGTTACGTTGACGGCGCTCTTTCTTGCGAGAGCGCAATTCGCGGTACATTTCACCCATATCGCCCATGTTCACCTCGGTACAATCCAAACCCTGCCGTCGTCTTCGACCACTCGGAGGTCGTGGAAGCCGCCGACCTCCCGCCGCGCCGCATAGAGGTGTTGGGCAAGTGCGTTGGGCCGCTGGGACTCGATGACGATGCCCAGGGGCGCTTGCGCGGCGCGGTTCCAGAGGGCAAGCAGGTCCGCTAAAAGGGACGGAGCTGTAGCGCCCTTGAGCG
>Ga0207676_10003316_pt1 | contig 11428 bp, 6 predicted proteins | sample KBSSwiS72_FD_184307 | JGI IMG/M metagenome (GOLD analysis project Ga0207676, IMG submission 184307) | Switchgrass rhizosphere microbial communities from Kellogg Biological Station, Michigan, USA - KBS Switchgrass S7-2 (SPAdes) (version 2) | ecosystem: Host-associated > Plants > Roots >... | reverse complement strand
GTCGATCAGGGCGGAATCGATCGATAGATTGATCGGCCGCCGAAACGGCGTACCGGTCTCGCGAACGCTGGAGCGGGACATGAGCAACCTCCTATGCGCACAAAGTATGCGCATAATGATGTCGGCACAAGTCAGCGCCGGGGAAGCTCGATCGTGACGAAAGTGCCCTCGCCCGGCTCCGACACGAGCGTGATTGTGCCACCATGCGCCTCAACGAACTGCTTCGCCAGCGGCAGACCGAGGCCCAGCGCACGCTCGCCGTCGCGCGTGATACCCGGTTCCGCGAAGCGATCGAAGGCGCGCGCCACGGCATCGGCGCTCATTCCCGCGCCGTCGTCCGACACGACGATCCGCGCCGAGGCCGCCGTGCCATCGCCATGCAGCAATACGCGCCCGCCCTCGTGCGCGCCGCGGATCGCATGGCGCAGCAGATGTTCGATGACCTGGCGCAACCGTCTGGCATCGCCACGCACCGTGCCGACCGATGGCGAGAGCTCGATCGCGAAATCGAGCTTCTTGCGTTTCGCGCTTGCGGCCAGCGTGTCGGCGGCGGCCCGCGCCACGCTTTCCAGATCGACATCGAGCTTCTCGAGCTCCGGCGTGCGCCCGTCATGCTGGGTCAGGTCGAGCACCTCGTCGACCAGGATGCCGAGCCGTTCGACCGAATCGAGGATTGCGGTGACATAGGTCTCGCCATCCTTGCTGAGCTTGCCGGCATAACCCTCGCTCAGCATCTCCGCGAAGCCGCTGATCGAGGTCAGCGGCGTGCGCAGTTCATAGCTCATATTGGCGACGAACGCGGTCTTGACCTGGTCCGCCGCCACCAGCGCCTCGTTGCGGTCGCGCAACGCGTGCTCGATCTTGCGGCTGTCGGACACGTCGAGCATCGTGAACAGCCCGTTGCCATCGGGCAGCGGCACGGCTGCCAGGTCGAAATGCCGCCCGTCGGCGAAGGCCGCGCTACCGCCGCGCGCCTGACGCTCGACCGTCGCCGCACGCACCAGATCGGCGATCAGGCTTGCCCGCCCCGGCTTGACCAGCCGTGAGCCGACCGCCGCAACCAGCGAATCGACGCGGGGATGGCCGACGAGGAATTCCTCATCCAGCCCCCACACGGTGCGGAACTTGTTGTTCCACAATTGCAGCCGGCCATCGGCGGCGAACACGCCGATCGCTTCCGCCAGATTTTCCAGCGTGGCCGTGCGCACCCGCAACAGCGTGTCGCGCGCGCTGGCCAATTGAACCTGCTCGGTACGGTCCTCGAAGATCAGCAACAGCCCGCCATCGGGCAAAGGCTGCGCCACGACGCGCAGATGCACGCCGCCCGGCAGATGCCAGTTCTCCTCGATCGCCCCGCCCGCTGCGAGGAACCAGTCGCGCCGCTCGGCTTTCCAGCCGGGGAAATCGCGCACCTCGGGCAGGCGGTTGGTCTCGCGCATGCGCTCGAGCACGCGGTCGAATTCCGGCCGGTCGGCGATCCATTCGCTCTTCATCGCGAACAGCCGGCGGAACGGCTGGTTGCAGAAGATCAATGCGCGATCGGGCGCGAACTGCACCACGCCGGCCGAGAGCCGATCGAGCATCGCGCGCTGCGCATCGCCGAAGCGCTTGATCCACGCCCGCGCCTGTTCGAGATCCTCGATATCGACCGCGAAGCCCGCCACGCCGCCGGTCGGCATCGGCACGTCGAACACGCGCAGCATGCGCCGCTCGCCCTTGATCGTCGCCGGCATCGCCTGCATCTGCAGCGTGCCGGTGTCGCGCGCCACCACGGCGCTCGCCAGCGGCCCGCCGATCCCCGACCCCTCGACCAGTTCGAGCCCGCGCCGGATGACGTCTTCGGCATCCGCCCCATCGACCGCATCGACATAGCGGCTGTTGACCATGGCGAGGCGCATGTCGTCGCCGCGATACCACATCGGCAGCGGCGTCGCCTCGATCAGCCCGCTCAGCACGTCGAAGGCATGGTGCGCTTCGCTCACCTCGCCCTTCAACCGTGCGATCTCCGCCTCGCTCTCGCTGGCGTCGAACCACCACAAAACGACACCGCCCGGTGCCTGCACGTCGCGCGGCGCGCGCTGCCCCTTGATCATCAGCGCGCGCGCCGAGCCCTGGACGCGCACCGCACGGGAGAAGGCGCGGCCGGACTTTTGAGCGGCGGTAACATCCTCCGAAAGCCCGGCCAGATCAGCTTTGGTCAGGCCGGTGGTCTCACCGGCGAGATCATCGAAATAACGCGGCGCCGGGCTCTGCCCGAGCCAGTCACCGAGTCGATCCGGCACCTCGATCCGCCCATCGGCGCGCACCACCATCGCCAGCGCCGGCGCGCCGGAGAGAAGGGCTTCGAGCCGCGCATTGGCGACGGTGGTCGCGACCGCCAAACGCCGCGCGCGCAGCCCGACGAACAATATCCAGCAAGCGCCCGCCAGAAGCAGGGCGAGAGCGGCCCCGACGACAACGATGCCAGGCACGGAAAGCTGGATCAACAACGCACCCTGCAACGGTTCTCAACCCGCGGCCCTGATCGTCCGCCATTCGGTCCTAGGGCAACGCTGCGGGAATATCAAAACGGGGAAATTGCGCTGCGCTCCAATTGGCCGAACTTAGACAGGCCACCCCGCATCGCGATCATGAGAGGCCGTGGCGCACGCACACGACCGCGCCGCCACAAATAAGAGATGGCAGTTATGGCTAGCCGGCAACATTTACCGGCACGGCGGGATACTCGTCGAGGACCGGGCCGAGCGCCGCCTTCAATGGCGCCAACCAAGGCTCGTATTTATTCCATTTGTCCATGCCATCGCGGTTGATTGGACGACGGACCTGTTCCGAACTCGGGGTATGAACGGCGCGGCGATTCTCGAAAAATCGTAAACAGGCTGGGTCAAACGGCAGATCCAGATAGAACATGAGCCGACGCACTTCGCGCTCGGTATCGGCAACGAGATCTTCATAGAAAATACGGTGAATGCGTCCCGGCATGACAGCGTCAAAATGCTGCATGAGGCGGACATATTGACGATAATATCGTCCTATATTCGTCAGATCATAAGCAAAATTGATGCCCCAGTTAAAATGTTGTGCGAAGTTGGCGAAGCCGCAACCAAGCGGGTGCCGCCGCACGTCGACGATCTTCGCGCTTGGCAAAATGGAATGGATCAATGCGATATAAATCCAGTTCCCCGGCATCTTGTCGGTAAAATAGGGACGGTCGGTGTGTCTAACCCGCCGCGTCGCCGCGAGATAATGCTCACCGAGCGACCGAAGTTTCGCAGGGTCGAGATCGACCAGCCGATCGAGATACGCGCCGGACGGCTGACCGGGCACGAGTTGCAGCGCAATACGCTCGATATCGAACAACTCCTCCGTGCCTTCGATCTGCGGATGGCTGGCGAGTATCTGCTCGACCAGCGTTGATCCGGAGCGCGGCAAGCCCACGATGAAAATTGGATCCCCGGCCTTGCAGCCCATCTTCTCGTGATCGGCCACGAAGTCTTGCGTGAAGACCCGCTCAATCTGCCGGACAGTCGCACTCACCCGATCCGGATCGTGCGGCGCTTTCTCCAGTCGCAGGCGATTACCCTGCTCATAATGCGCAAACGATGCCTGATAGTCGCCATGATCGCCCAGCGCCTTGCCAAGCGCGAAATGGAGGTGGATGCGGTCATCGTCATCCACATCATGCCCTTCCAAGCCCTTACGCATCGACGCGATATCGTCCGGCAGGAATATGAAGGTTTTGAGATTGGCCATCCCCCACCAAGCGATGCCGCGCCCGGGCTCAAGCTTGACCGCGCGACGATAGCCCGCGACCGCCTCGTCGAAATGCCCCATCGTCTTGAGGAGATGTGCGTAATTAATCCAACTGCGCCCGTCCGATTTATGCAGTTGCACCAAATGATGATAGATCAGTTTTGCTTCTTCCAATTTGCGTGCTTGAACAAAGATTCCCGCTTTCAGCGATAGCGCTCCAAAATGCCCTGAGTCATGCGCGAGAATTCCTTCGAGTATCAACAGCGCGTCATCACGGCGACCACTTCCTTGGAGCAGTTTTGCCAACATTATCCGCGCCTCAAGATAGGCGGGTGCAAGCAGAATGGCACGACAATAAAGATTTTCAGCCTCCTTGGCCGCGTCGCATCGTTCAGCGATGGTACCGAGGATCAGTGCGGCGCCAACGTCTTCCGGGTTCTCCCGCAGATAGGGACGGATCAAGCGCTCGGCATCTTCGAGCTTGCCATTGGCAAGCGCCATTTTAGCCGCTGCGACAGCCGGTTGACGAAGTCCGAGTTCGATCGCCTTCAACTCGGCGTGCTCGGCCTCTGTTGTATCTCCCAGCCTCCGCAAGGTCAACGCAAGCAGCCGGTGCGCGGCGGGCAGATCAGGATAATCACGAACCATGACGCGCGCGCCGCGGCAAGCTCTGCCAGCATCCACGTCAAGCAACGACACGATATCACCCAATCGCACAGCAGGATCTGGAAAGGTGCGCGTTCGCGAGGATGCCACGTCTTATCTCCACTCTCACATCGCTGCGCGGAACGCATAGCTCACGCCGCAAGACATAGCGCGCTATACGGTCAAAAAGAACCGGGCGGAACTCACGCTCCGCCCGGGATCTTGCAATACAGGCGAGGTCCGAGCGGCCTCGCGCCCCTTAAAATGAGCGCGTCACGTTCAGGAACATCGAACGCCCCAGCAAGTCATAGTTGCTCGAGTTGAAGTAGTTTCCGACACGCGTAAACTGCCCGTCCGATGTCGGGAATGAACTGAGCGTTGGCGGCAGCGTATTGAACAGGTTGTTTACACCGAAAGTGATCTGCCCGACATCCTTCCAGCGGACCTGAACCGAGATGCCATGCTCATAATAGGGCTCGGCCCTGAGATCGGCCTTGATCGCGCCGACGAACGGAGCAACGTATTCGCTGGGATCAAGCAAGGTCGATCCATCCTGCGGCCCGACATATTTCAGCCCATAGCGCACCGTGACCCGATCGCCGGGGAAGGCATATCTGACGTCCAGGCTTCCCACCCATTTCGGCCCCGCGCCAGCGCCCTGAACACCAAGCGTTCCATTGTAATCAACCGGTGTGTCGGTCGTGAATAACTGGAAGATCTGGTGTATCGTGCGAGTGGCCTGTGCCTCGACCACGAGCTTTCCGTTGAACAATCCCGTCCCATAGCGAAGGTCGAAATCGATCCCCGAGACTCGCTGTTCCGCAACGTTGAGATAGGGGTTAAGAAACGAAGACAAATTGCCCCTTTGCGAAGAGCTGGCCGGTAACCGCGGTGCTATCAGGGCGCAATAGGGATTGCCCGGCCCGAAATCGGTCGCTTCATAGCAGCGGTTGAGGATCAAGTTGCCGAGCGTCGTGACCTCGTCATTCACCTTGATGTTGTAGTAATCGACCGAGAAGGAAAGGTCAGCGACGGTGCGTGGCAGCGTGAGCACCGCGCCAAAACCATAGGATGTCGAATGTTCGGCCTTCAATATACCGGCGCCACCACGGGTAGTGACCTTTGGCCCGGCGGTACCAATGAAGCTCGCTGCCCCGGCCGCACCGAGGATCGGCGTGAGCGCCGCAAGGCAGTTGGTCTTCACCGTACCGGCTGCAAGGGTGGCGACGTTGGCGCAGGGATCAACCGCGGCGCCGTAGAACCCGGTCTGATCCGCGACGAACTGTTCGTACAGGTTCGGCGCGCGGAATGACGTTCCGTAATTGCCCCGGAAACGTATGAACGACGTGGGCGCCCATTGTCCATTCAGGTGATAGGTCGTGTCCGACCCGTAAGAACGGTAATGAGTATACCGCAACGACCCCGACACTTCGAGGTCCTGAAAGAACGGTTTGTCCTTCATCAACGGCACGTCGATTTCGCCGTAACCTTCGTTGACTATGTCGCTGCCTACCGTGATTCCGCCTGAACTGAAATTATACAATGTGCCAGCTTGGGCCGCCGCCGAAGGCACGTCATTAATGTGATCGTACCGCCGCTCATAGCCGAGCGCCAAGCGGACGTTGCCGGCCGGCAAGGTAAACAGCGACCCATCAACGTTCAACGAAATCGTCTGTTGCGTGAAGGTCGTGTGGCCGACATTGTTGGTAAACAGATAGTTGAAGACGCCGTCAGGGACATGGCCGCCGATCATGATGTTGGGATCGTACAAGTTAAGCGGCACGCAACTGGCGCCGGCAATAATGACACCACCACTGACGTTCGAAGCGCATGTGTACGATCCGCCCGCCCCCGCCTGCCCCGGCAAGGCGATCGTGACGAGGTTCGATGGTGTTCCGGCCGGCGCGAGCACCGTTTGCAAAGCGTTGTTCAGCCGCGAAACGTTGATCTGCTGCAAATTGCTGGTGGAGTTGGTGTGCGAATATTGGAAATTGGCGTCATATCGCCAGTCGCCGAACCCCAAACTTCCGCGCAGGCCGCCATTGGCGCGAACGAAATCGATCCGCTGGCTGCTCCGCGTCGTGCGATCCGGCACAATGAACGGGGTGAAGACCTGATATCCCGCATTCGCCAATGAATTTGGGTAAAATGGGCTAGTTGGGATTCCATATGCTGAAAGCGGTGTACCAAAATAATCACCGCCGTAAATTTCGTTATTTTGCGAAAGGCCGCCCCCGCTCAGGTTGAGCTGATAGGTAGAATCTTGATGCGATTCACGTCGCGTAAACAAGCTTTCGCCGTAAATCTCTGCATCGCCGAGAATACCTAGTTCGTACGCGCCGTTCAGGTAACCGGTATAGGTCTTGACCGGCGAAATAAGGTCGTCTTTGAGTTGGGTCGGACTTGGCCCAACGCGATTCAGCCCGTTCACCGCAGTGAGCGAATTGATATTGCCGTTAGTGTAGGTCACGCGACTCGGCGCGAACGCAAACGTGCTCGGGTCGCGCGGATCATAGTAGAAGCTCTGCGCGATGCCATAGCCGCTGGCAGTGCCGGTGCCGCCGCCCGTGGTGTAAGGGAAACATTGTAACTGGCCAGTGCCTGGATCAATCTGCCCGATTTCCTGCCCGGTCGTTGGACTGAAGAACAGGTCCCTCGGGCAGCTGAATTCCTTGCGATCACCGACCTTCAGGCCGGTCTGCTCGCGATATTCCAGCGAGGCGGTGATATGCCCGCGTTCGAACACGTGCCCCGCCGTCAATGAAGCACGATAACTGCGACCGCCACCGCCATGTTCGATTGGCTGATCGGTGAACAGATCCATCGTCAAACCCTTGAATTTGGTGTCGGTAATGACGTTAACGACACCCGCGATCGCGTCCGAACCGTAAACGGAAGAGGCACCTTCGCGAAGCACTTCGATCCGCTGCACAACCGCCGTCGGCAGCGTGTTCAAGTCGGCGGAAACCAGCTGTGGGCCGACGCCAGCAGGTGCAAGGCGGCGACCGTTGAGCAACACCAGAGTGCGCGAGGAACTGAGCCCGCGCAGACCGATCGTGCTAGCAGCTGGCCCTCCCTCCGATACGAAGCCGAGGAACGCGCCATTTATCTGTGATGTGCCCGACGTGACTGTGGCGCTCTGCAGGATTTCTGCCAGCGAGCGCGAGCCGGCGAGAACGCGATCGTCCCGCGTGATGAAGTCCACCGGCGAGGGCGTAGTGAAATTGTCGCGTCTAATACGCGACCCCGTCACGATGACATCGCTGGTATCGCCTTCCGGCGCTGGCTGCGCAGGTAGCGCGGCCGGCGGCGTCTGCTGGTTGGTCGTGTCGGCAGGCGCGGTCTGGGCGGCCGCGGCGGAAGTGACAAGCGACGCGCCGATGAGCACCGTGGACGTAAGCAGCTTCTGACGGAGGGAAAAATACATGGAGGGCCCCTTTATATTTACACAGCGCGCTCGCGTGGAACGGCCGATATACCGTTCATCCTCCATAAAGGTTCGAGGGGTTGCAAGGGGATTGTAAATCGCCGTACGCGAAAGCAGTATCGAGTGTGACGAGATTATCACACGACCAAAAAACGAGCCGAAACGGCCCTTTGCCCGGCGCAGATGTCAGTGATTTCTGCACCTGCGGTTGCCGGCTACGCTTTCACATCGCGCAAAAAGGGCCGATCCAGCCCGAAACAACCGGACTGGTCGACCCTCGTAAGCAACTCGTTCTTCTCGCAAGCCCAGGTTTCAAAATTTAAAGCAAGTCGGGTAAAATCCGAATCATGTGAATGCCGGGCATTCCTGTTTCGTACACAGACTCAATACCGATAATGATCCGGCTTGAACGGCCCCTCGACCGGCACGCCGATATAGCCGGCCTGCTTCGGGGTCAGCTTCGACAGGTGCACGCCGAGCTTTTCGAGGTGCAGCGCCGCGACCTTCTCGTCGAGGTGCTTGGGCAGGACATAGACCTGGTTCTGGTACTGCTCGCTTTTGGTCCACAGCTCGATCTGCGCCAGCGTCTGGTTGGTGAAGCTGGCCGACATCACGAACGACGGGTGGCCGGTCGCGCAGCCCAGGTTCACCAGGCGCCCCTTGGCCAGCACGATGATCTGCTTGCCGTCGGGGAATTCGACCAGGTCGGTGCCCGGCTTCACTTCGGTCCATTTGTAGTTGCTGAGCGCCGCGATCTGGATCTCGCTGTCGAAATGGCCGATGTTGCAGACGATCGACATCGGCTTCATCGCGCGCATATGGTCGGCGGTGATCACGTCGGCATTGCCCGTCGCGGTCACGAAGATGTCGGCGCGGGTCACCGCTTCCTCCATCGTCACCACCTCGAAGCCCTCCATCGCCGCCTGCAGCGCGCAGATCGGGTCGACTTCGGTGACCATCACGCGAGCGCCGCCGTTGCGCAGGCTCTGCGCCGAGCCCTTGCCGACGTCACCGAAGCCGGCGACGCAGGCGACCTTGCCGGCCAGCATCACGTCGGTGGCGCGGCGGATCGCGTCGACCAGCGATTCCTTGCAGCCATAGAGATTGTCGAACTTCGACTTGGTCACGCTGTCGTTGACGTTGATCGCCGGGAACGGCAGCTCGCCCTTCTTGGCGATCTCGTACAGGCGGTGCACGCCGGTGGTGGTCTCTTCCGACACGCCCTTCAAATTCTTGACCGTCTCGGTCAGGTAGCCCGGCTTCTTGGCGACGAACGCCTTCAGCGCGCGCTGGAACTCGACTTCCTCGTCATTCTCCGGCTCGCCCAGCGTGTGGCCGGCCTCGATCTTGGCGCCCCACAGCGCGAACATCGTCGCGTCGCCGCCATCGTCGAGGATGATGTTGGCGGTCTGGCCGCTGCCATCGACATCCCAGTCGAAGATCGAGCCGACATAGTCCCAGTAATCGGCCAGGCTCTCGCCCTTGATCGCGAACACCGGCACGCCCGAGGCGGCAATCGCCGCGGCGGCATGGTCCTGGGTCGAGAAGATGTTGCACGTCGCCCAGCGCACATCCGCGCCGAGCGCGGTCAGCGTCTCGATCAGCACCGCCGTCTGGATCGTCATGTGCAGCGACCCGGTGATGCGCGCGCCCTTGAGCGGCTGCGACGGGCCGAACTCGCTGCGCAGCGCCATCAGACCCGGCATCTCGGTTTCGGCGATGTTGATTTCGGCGCGGCCGAACTCGGCGAGGCCGATATCGGCAATGACATAGTCGGTCGGACGGTCGAGAACGCTGGCCACGGGAATCTCCGAAAAATGCTGGTGAGTTGCCGCCGCCATAGGGCCAGAGCGCGCTCAAATCAAATATAAAGATATCTTTATATCACCCACCTGCCCGATTGCACCGATGACTCCGCGCCGTCAGGCATGCCCCGCGTCGCTGGCCAACAATGATGGGTCGATACCGGCCGAGATGAAACCACGCTGCCAGCGTAGATCGGCGGGCGTGTCGTACAACAGGCTGGCATCGCCCGGCACGTTGAACCAGCCGTGCCGCGTCATCTCCTCGTCGAGCTGCCCCTCGCCCCAGCCGGCATAGCCCAGCGCGACCAGCCAGCGGCTCGGCCCGCTCCCCGCCGCCAGTGCCTTGAGCACATCGATTGTCCCCGACAGCGCCCAGCGCCCCGCGACGTCGATCGTGTCCTGCCCGCTCCAGTCGGTCGAGTGCAGCACGAAGCCGCGCCGCGTTTCGACCGGCCCGCCAAAATGCACCGGGTCGTTCGGCGCATTGCCCGGCGCGATGTCGAACTGCGCCAGCAGATCGTGCAGGCCGAGCCCCTCGATCGGCGCGCCAACGCCGATGCCGATCGCGCCCTTGGCATCATGCGCGCACACCGCAATCACCGCATGATCGAAACGCGGATCACCGATTCCCGGCATTGCCAGCAGGAATTGCCCGGTCAGGAAGGGTGCGGAGTCCATCGGGCCACAACATAATGGCTCCCGCCGAGACCGCCATGCTTGAAATCCGCCGCCAGTGTTGCGACGTACGGCACGCCCGCCGCGCCCGCGGCACCACAGGAGCGCCGCCCCCGCGGCCCAGCAGGAGAGTTCCCCATGACCATCAGCGTCGGCGATCGCGTACCCAGCCTCACCTTGACCAAGGTCGGCGAAAACGGCCCGGAACAGGTCAGCTCGGATGAGTATTTCAAGGGCCGCAAGGTCGCGCTGTTCTCGGTGCCCGGCGCCTTCACGCCGACCTGCTCGGCGCGCCACCTGCCCGGCTATGTCGACAAGGCCGCCGAGCTCAAGGCGAAGGGCGTCGACGAGATCGCCTGCACCGCGGTCAACGACCCGTTCGTGATGGGCGCGTGGAGCAAGAGCGCCGGGGCCGGCGACGCGGTGACCATGCTGGCCGACGGCAATGGCGATTTCGCCGAAGCGGTCGGCCTGACCATGGACGGCTCGAAGTTCGGCCTCGGCAAGCGCGGCCAGCGTTATTCGATGCTGGTCAATGACGGTGTGATCGAGCAGCTCAATGTCGAGGCACCAGGCGAGTTCAATGTCAGCTCAGCCGAGTATCTGATTGGCGAACTGTAATCCCCGGCCGTCGCGCGCCGGGCCTGGTCATGCTATGATCGGCCCGGCGCGGGGCGGCATGATGGCAGGAGAATGACGATGAGCGACGAAAAGAACACCGCCAACACCGGGGCGGCCGAGGAAAAGTCGTTCTTCGAGCGCGCCCAGGAAGCGCTCGGGAGCGCCGTGGAATCGACCGTCGAGGCGGTCAAGGAACATCCCCTCGCCGCCAGCGCGATCGCCGCCGGCGCGGCCGCCGCGGTGGCCGGCGCGGCTTATGGCGCGAGCAAGCTGCTCGACAAGGACGTGACCCGGGTCGACTTCAGCCAGCGTCCGCATCGGCTCTGGGTGGGTGACGATGAATACCAGGCCGACGCGGTGATCGTCGCCACCGGCGCCTCCGCCCTGTGGCTGGGGCTCGAGTCCGAGGAGCAGTTCCGCGGCCGCGGGGTGAGCGCCTGCGCGACCTGCGACGGCTTCTTCTTCCGCGACCGGGAGATCGCGGTGGTGGGCGGCGGTGACA
>Ga0207676_10003308_pt1 | contig 11439 bp, 14 predicted proteins | sample KBSSwiS72_FD_184307 | JGI IMG/M metagenome (GOLD analysis project Ga0207676, IMG submission 184307) | Switchgrass rhizosphere microbial communities from Kellogg Biological Station, Michigan, USA - KBS Switchgrass S7-2 (SPAdes) (version 2) | ecosystem: Host-associated > Plants > Roots >... | reverse complement strand
TGGAGTTTGGAAGATGCCCGTAATTCAGCCATTGTATATAAACCTTCAGATATTGCTAATGCAAGTGGCCCCCGCATCTCTGATCCACGAAGTGGCGAAATAATGGAGAGTCATATCAATTGGTATCATAATGTGATGGAGCTTATTCATGATTGGTATATGATACAGGCTGGACCTAATGATCCAAAAGCAAGAAAGATGTTGTATGATGATGAATTAATGGGTCAGCTCATTCGTTTTGTTTCTTCACATGAAGTTGGACATACCCTTGGTCTTCGCCATAATTTCGGATCGAGCTCTGCTGTCCCCGTAGAAAATCTTCGTAATAAGGCATGGGTTGAAGCAAATGGGCATACTCCGTCTATTATGGATTATGCCCGATTCAATTATGTAGCCCAACCTGAAGATAATATCAGTGAAATTGGATTATTTCCACGTATAGGTGATTATGATAAATGGGCTATTCAATGGGGCTATAAACTTTTACCGCAATTTAAAAGCGGTGAAGAAGAGCAAGCTTATTTAAACAAATGGGTTATTGATAGTTTAAAAAATAAAAGATTGTGGTGGGGTGATGGTGAAAGCAACCAGGATGATCCACGTTCGCAAACCGAAGATCTAAGTGATGATGCAGTAAAAGCGGGTATGTATGGAATAAAAAATCTTCAGCGTATTATGCCAAACCTGCTTGAATGGACCAAGCAGGAAAACAAAGATTATAAAAGCCTTTCGGATATATATGGGCAACTTACCGGGCAATATAGCCGCTATATGGGGCATGTAGCAAGAAATATAGGTGGTATTTATCTTACACCTAAGACGGTTGAAGAAGGAGGAGGAATTTATGAGAATGAGCCCAGGTCAAAACAAAAAGATGCGGTAGCATTTTTGAATAGTCAATTATTTGCAACCCCAACATGGTTGGTGGGAAATGGAATTTATGACCGTATCGGAGGAAGTCCATTAACGACAATTGGCAATATACAAGACAATATGCTTAATCGTCTTTTCGGCACCAATACTTTAAATAAATTAATACAAGCTGAAGCCAAAGACGGTGCACAAGCCTATACAATTATTGATCTGTTTGGCGATCTGAAAAAAGGGATATGGAGTGAGTTACCCGCAAGAAAACCTATTGATGTTTATCGTCGCAATTTGCAAAAATCATACGTCAATATTTTAAGCAACCTATTAAATCCATCTTCAGGTGGTCAAACTATTTCAGGCCCGGGAATATCTATTACAATTTCTTCTGGCCCTGATAAATCTGATATTAAAAGTGTAGTAAGAGCTCATTTGACAGCATTAAGGGCTGAAGTAAACGCAGCCGCAGCTTCTTCTTCCGATACAATGACGAGGTATCATCTCCAGGATGTTTCAAAACGGATTGATAAGGCTCTGAATCCTAAAGATTAACATCAGTGGTTCGAAAATCATTTCAAGCGGGATCAAATAAAATGATCCTGCTTTTATTTGATCATATACTTTGCGGGAAAGCTTCTCCACCTTATCTTTGCGACCCATTAAAAAGTTCTTTAAAAATCCTTAATTGGATTAAATATTTCCTGAAGAGGTTCAAAAAGGGTCTCCCTGTGGAGAACACCTCAAGGGTATTATTAATAATACATAGGTAACATGCCTAAAGTAAAAACAAATTCCAGCGCCAAAAAACGCTTTAAAGTAACAGCGACTGGGAAGATCACTCATCAAAAGAGTTTCAAGCGTCATATTCTGACTAAAAAATCAAAAAAACGTAAACGTAACATGCGCAAGGATGGAGAAGTTGCAAAATCACACATGGATTTTGTAAAACGTCTTTTAAGACTGAAGTAAAGATGTCAGAAGTATGAGGTCGGAATCAGACCTCCGGCATCAGGCCTCATTATTTATTATAAACTTTAAACTTTTTAAAATATGCCTCGCTCGAAAAATTCTGTTGCATCAAAGGCACGCAGAAAAAAAATATTAAAACAAGCCAAGGGATTTTATGGCAAACGTAAAAATGTATTGACGGTAGCCAAGAACGTAGTTGAAAAAGGTATGACCTATATGTATGTAGGTCGTAAACTAAAGAAAAGAGAATACCGGTCTTTGTGGATAGCTCGTATCAATGCTGCTGTTCGTGAAGAAGGCCTGACCTATTCTGAATTCATTAATAAGCTTAATCAAAAAGGTACATCCCTGGATCGTAAGGTACTTGCCGATCTTGCAATGAATAACCCCGAAACATTTAAAGCACTCGTTAATTCGGTTAAATAATTTTTTTACTACCCTTAAGCCGGTCGTGTTATGCATGACCGGCTTTTTTGTTTATTATATTTTCCAATCCTATACTTTTGTGACCATATTATTGCTAAAAATTTAAGACGTGGCACAACCAAACAACCCAACTCCATTAATGACCAATTCATATCAGGAATTGGTAAAGCAAACTTTTAATTTTCCGCAGGAAGGTTTTGAAGTGGATGATGGTAATTTATATTTCAACGGCCTTGATCTTAAAGCACTTATTACTAAATATGGAACGCCGATGAAGCTTAGTTATCTGCCTAAGATTGGTATGCAGATTAAGAAGTCAAAGCAAATGTTTTCCACAGCCTTTAAAAAGCATAGATATGAGGGGAAATATTTTTATTGTTATTGTACAAAAAGTTCTCATTTTTCTTTTATAGTGGAAGAGGCGTTGAAAAGCGATATTCATTTAGAAACCTCTTACGCTTATGATATTGAGATCATCAAAAAATTATATAATAAAAAGAAGATTACAAAAGATATTTATATAATCTGCAATGGCTTTAAACAAAAAAATTATACACGTCGGATCGCCAACTTGCTTAACTCCGGCTTTACTAATGTGATACCTGTGTTGGATAATAAAGAAGAGCTGCGTGAATATGCAAAATCAGTAAGAGTTCCTTTTAAGCTTGGTATTCGGGTTGCAGCGGAAGAAGAACCAACATTCCCGTTTTATACATCACGTCTTGGTATAAGGGCAAAAGATATATTGGAATTTTATGTGGACAGGATAGAAGGATATGAAAGCAAATTTCAACTTAAGATGCTTCATATCTTTTTGAACAAAGGCATTAAAGATGACATTTATTATTGGAGCGAATTGAATAAGATCATTAATCTTTATTGCCAGTTAAAGAAGATTTGCCCTGAGCTCGATTCCATAAACATAGGAGGTGGATTTCCTATCAAACATTCATTGGGTTTTGAATATGACTACCAGTTTATGATCAATGAAATTGTAGGGAATATTAAATCTGCATGTAAAAAAGCCAAGGTACCAATGCCTAATATTTTTACCGAGTTTGGAAGCTTTACAGTTGGCGAAAGCATGGCACATATTTATAGTGTAGTAGGAGAAAAAATACAGAACGACAGGGAAACCTGGTACATGATAGATTCATCTTTTATTACTACGTTACCCGACACATGGGGCATTGGCGAAAAGTTTTTAATGTTACCGGTAAATAAATGGGATGCAGAATACCAAAGGGTGGTATTAGGCGGGATGACTTGTGATAGTCATGATTATTATGATTCAGAAGAACACATCAATGAAGTTTTTTTGCCAAAAACCGGAAATGGTGAACCATTATATGTAGGGTTTTTTCATACCGGGGCTTACCAGGATCAAATCAGCGGATATGGAGGAATCAAGCATTGCCTTATCCCTTCACCTAAACATGTTATAGTTGGCCATGATCGTAATGGGAAATTAGTAGATTGGCTATATGCGAAACAACAATCAGCTCAAAGTATGCTAAAGATTCTTGGATACAAATAAAAAAGTCCTTCAACGAAGGACTTTGAATTAGTGTATTAATGACGACGCCTGTAATTTCTATATCTCTTCCATTCATTGTATTCTCTTTGATCGTAACGTCCACGATTTAAGTAGGATCTGTCAAGGTAAAAACGATTATCATAACCTCTCCAATACATATAACCTTCAGGGCTGCGATAATAATAACGGCCATCCGGATATCTGTGCATGGCAAACCCTGGTGTGGGACTGATAATAAGTGAAAAGCTGGCACGACTACGATAAGGTTGGGAATAATATTCACGGTTTGTACCACAGCTGGTAATTGCAATTGTTGCAATCGCCAATGTAATTAATGCTAAAAGTTGAATTCGTTTCATGGCATTTGTTTTCATTTTAAAAATAATATTGTTTACTCTCTAACCTTTTTTGTTCTAGTTCCCTGAACAATCGGTAATGGATTGTCAGTAGATGGATTTTCAGGAACGGATGTTTTCACTACTGGTTCTTCAGATGCAGGTGTGGAAATAATGGTTGTATCCTTTCTGGCAATATCAGTTTTCACCCACTGATCTTCGTTCCCATTAATACTATCCAGTTCTAAAAATTTTACTAACCGTAAAGAATCTTTAACAGAAGTTGGGCGTGGAGCAAATAGCTTGCTCACATATTCATTACTGGTTGCGCAGCTCACTGTAAAAGTTATTACGAATATTAAAGCTATCGCCTGAATTATTTTTATTTGCATATCAGTGGTTTTTTAGTTTATTACGCTAACGCATTTATAACCCAATTCATTTGCCATAAACTCACAAAATCATTTGGCATAAAACATTTTTTCATAGCGTTAACATTGTTTATATAAATTAAATAACGTAGAAAAAGAAAACCCCTCGTAGAAACGAGGGGTTGTAAACCAAAACCAACTGCTTATGAGAAATAGATGAAAAATATCTTTAATTAACTGTGATCTCTGTTGCTGATGCTTTGACTGCTTCCTTCTTCGGAAGGTTTAATGTCAACACTCCATTGACGTAGCTTGCATCAATGTTTGTTGCATCAATTTTTTCGTCTAATGTGAAAGATCTCTTAAAAGAACGATAACTGTATTCTCTCCGAATTTGTTTATCAGTTTCTTTTTTTGTTTCGTTTTTCTTTTCTCCTGAAATGGTCAAAATGTTTTGATCAAGATTTACTTTAAAATCACTTTTTTCAAAACCCGGTGCCACCACTTCAAGTTGATAACTCTTTTCAGTTTCTTTGACGTTCACCGGCACAAAACCGTTTCTTTCAATTTGGTTAAATTCATTTTTGAAAAGCACAGGCAATTCAGTAAACAGATCGTCAACAAGATTATTGAAAGTTCCTTCGAACGGTTTCCTGTTGAATTTTACGTGTGTCATGGTATTAAGTTTTATAGTTTTTAAATCGTTTCACAACAGTTTTTCAAAACATATACCATCAGGCAAATCCCCGGGTTTCTCTGACAATGAGTGTGAAAAGCAAATTCTTTAAGGACAGAATTTCCGAAATGAGGAATTTCACTGACATAATTTCTCTATGACTTTTATTGAAGAATTATCACTGAACAATTTGTTTATTTTTGCGTTGCATAAAAAAATAATAGCAATGTATCCAGAAGAAATTGTAATACCCATGAAGGAAGAATTAACAGATAACGGTTTTACCGAGTTATTGTCGTCAGAAGAAGTAGAAGCTCAACTTGCCAAACAGGGAACCACTCTTGTAATGATCAATTCTGTTTGTGGCTGCTCAGCAGGTTCAGCAAGACCGGGAGTACTAATGGCGGTCGCCAACACTAATCTTAAGCCAGATTATTTAACTACCACTTTCGCGGGGTTTGATATTGATGCTGTAAAAACTTTGCGTAGCCATTTACTTCCATATCCACCTTCTTCACCTTCTATTGCTTTATTTAAAGATGGACAGCTTGTGCATTTTATAGAGCGGCATCAAATAGAAGGACGACCTGCCCAGGTAATAGCCCGAAATCTTATCGGCGCCTTTGAACAATATTGTAACTAAGAATAATAAACGTCTTCTGATTTTCAGAAGACGTTTTAGTTTCTGGTTTAAATGACTTTCAGGTTCCCCAGTTATCGTATATTCGCCCACTTATTTTAACCAACTGTCTTCATGTATCCCAACCTGTATTATGCTTTTAAAGACCTTTTTGGCGTAGAATGGAAATTTCTCCGGTTTGTTAATTCGTTCGGTTTTTTTGTTGCCATTGCTTTTATTTTCGCCGCAATCATATTGGTAAAAGAACTAAGACGAAAAAGCCGGCAAGGATTATTACAGCCTACTGAAATGGAAGTAATGGTTGGTCAACAGGCTACTGCAACAGACCTGATCTTAAACTTTCTTCTTGGATTTTTGCTGGGTTACAAAATAATAGCATTATTTATTATGAATAGTGCTGCTACCGATGACCCGCAAGCATTTATCTTTTCTACCCGTGGTAGTTGGGGTGCAGGTATTATACTGGGTTTGTTATTTGCCGGTTTAAAATGGTGGGATAGAAATAAACAGAAGCTTGCAAAACCTGAAAAAAGAGTTGTAAGAATATGGCCTCATGACAGAGTAGGAGAGATAACCATTATAGCTCTTGTTGCAGGACTTTTGGGCGCCAAGCTGTTTGATATATTTGAAAATTGGAGTGATTTTCTTCAACATCCTGCATCTTATATTTTTTCACCTTCGGGTTTAACTTTTTATGGTGGGTTAATATGTGCAGCCCTTGCTATATGGTGGTATGCAAAAAAACACAAGATTGGCTTTTGGCATTTAAATGATGCGGCTGCACCGGCATTAATGCTTGCTTATTCTATTGGAAGAATCGGTTGCCAGGTTTCCGGAGATGGTGATTGGGGCATTGAAAATATTAGTAAAAAGCCTTTTAGCTGGATGCCAGATTGGATGTGGTCTTACGATTTTCCTCATAATGTGAACGAAGCTGGTGTAAAGATGGCTGATTGCGTTGGTAAGTACTGCAATAAATTGCCAGTTGGAGTATATCCCACTTCATTTTATGAAACAATAATATGTTTTCTTTTATTCCTTCTAATATGGTCGTTACGTAGCAAATTCAAGATTCCCGGAACACTTTTTGCCTTTTATTTAATACTAAACGGAATAGAAAGGTTTTTCATTGAAAAAATCAGGGTAAATATCCGCTTGAATATTTTATTTCATCCAACTCAAGCTGAAGTAATTTCTGCCCTGCTTTTTATAACTGGAATTGTATTGTGGATTATTTTAAAGCGTAGGTCAAAGCTCCCGAAATTGGCTGCCTGATTTATTTATTTTTTTTTATAGATCAGGACTTGGAGAATTATCTGAAAGACTTGCCCGGCCTGCATTTAAAAGACTTTTTCACAAAAATGAAAGACGTCGTGGATAATTCAACTGAGAATTATCAAGGCAAACGTTATGATTTTCGGGCTATTAAATGTATTTTTGCAGATAGTCCCGGACGGTCAATTAACTATCCATTTGCAACTTCCCTTGAACAAACCTTGTCAGTATTACGTTTAGAAATATTAAATAGAAGAGTACTATGAGGCAGCTTAAAATTGCTACCCAGATCACAAACAGAGATTCTCAAGCCGTTGAGAAGTATTTACAGGAAATTTCAAAGATCTCGATGATTACTCCTGAGGAAGAAACTACTTTGGCACAAAGAATTAAAATGGCTCACCGCAATCCGGTTGACTCTCAAAGAGCACTGGATAAATTGGTGCAAGCCAATCTTCGTTTTGTGGTTTCCGTAGCAAAACAGTATCAACATCAGGGTTTATCATTGAGCGATCTTATCAATGAAGGGAATCTCGGTTTAATTAAAGCGGCACAACGTTTTGATGAAACCAAAGGGTTTAAATTTATTTCATACGCTGTATGGTGGATTCGCCAGTCTATTCTCCAGGCATTGGCAGAACAAGGAAGATTAGTTCGGTTGCCACAAAATAAAATTGGCACTTATAATAAAGCTAATAAAGCTTACATGGCTTTTGAACAGGAGCATGAAAGAGAACCATCAACGGAAGAATTAGCTGAATTGCTGGAGATGAGTGAAACAGAGATCAATAATATTTTCCAAAGTAATACCCGCCATACTTCATTAGACGCTCCGGTTCACGAAGCAGAAGATGTTGCAATGGGTGATTTGTTGGAAGGCAGTGATGATACAGATGATGATGTAATGAAAGATTCATTAAGAAATGAGATACGTCGTGTATTAAAATCATTATCTCCACGGGAAGCAGAAATTGTAAATGCCTATTTTGGTCTTGATGGCGAAAATGGAGTAACTATTGAGCAGATAGGTCAGAAATATGATCTTACAAAAGAACGTATCCGCCAGATCAAAGAAAGAGCTATTAAGCGTTTACAAAAGGCCCGGTACAGTAGCGCATTAAAAGCTTATTTGGGCTAATAATAAATTTTGCTATAAATAATTACTCCGGTCTTGGTAACGAGACCGGAGTTTTCTTTTAAAATAGCCTATTGAACTAAGAAGGTTTGTAAATGTTTAATATAGGTTTTACACATGCTTTTAAGACTGGCTTTGTGAAGACTTCTTTATTGCTCATTTCAAATTACATTTGCTGAATTGCTCCGTTGGGAGCTACTATATAATTTCATGATGAATATGGCTACCACAGAAAATGAAAAAGTTCATTGTCTCATTATAGGTTCAGGTCCGGCAGGATATACTGCTGCTATTTATGCTGCGAGAGCTAATCTCAAGCCCATTTTATACCAGGGCATTCAACCAGGCGGTCAATTAACGATTACAACTGAAGTTGAAAACTATCCGGGTTATGTAGATGGAGTGCAAGGTCCGGACATGATGGTACATTTTGAAAAGCAAGCTGCAAGAATGGGGGCTGACATCCGGTATGGGCTTGCAACTAAAGTTGATTTTTCTGCGCATCCGCATAAAGTGCAAATAGATGAAGAAAAATGGATCGAAGCAGATGCCGTGATTATTGCTACAGGAGCTTCGGCGAAATGGTTGGGAATAGAAAGTGAACAAAGATTAAATGGTTACGGCGTAAGTGCATGTGCAGTTTGTGATGGATTTTTTTTCAGGGGAAAAGAGGTTGCTGTAGTTGGCGCTGGAGACACTGCCGCTGAAGAAGCATTGTACCTGGCTAAAATTTGTTCTCATGTACACATGATAGTTCGAAAAGGTGAAATGAGAGCAAGTAAAGTAATGCAGGACAGAGTGATGAAATCATCTAACATAAAAGTTTACTGGAATAGTGAAACCGATGAAGTGATTGGCGACACAAAAGTTGAAGCAGTAAGGATAAAAAATAATCAAACGGAAGAAAAAACAGAAATACCGGTGAGTGCTTTTTTTGTTGCGATAGGCCATCAGCCTAATTCTGATATTTTCAAAGGATGGCTTGATATGGATGAAACTGGTTACGTTAAAACAATACCAGGCACAGCTAAAACAAATATAGAGGGTGTATTTGCAGCTGGAGATGTCCAGGATAAAATTTACAGGCAAGCGGTAACAGCTGCAGGCAGCGGTTGCATGGCTGCCTTAGATGCAGAAAGATACCTCGGAGCAAAAGGATTTCATTAAAAAAGAACCATGTCTGATCTTCTTACTATTTCGCTTAACAATGTTCGTTTCCGTGCTTACCATGGAATTCACTCAGAAGAAAGACAAAAAGGAAATGACTTCGTGGTAAATATGCAGGCAAGTTTTCAGCCGAATGCCGGTATCGTTACTTCACTTAATGATACTATTGATTATGCGATGCTGTTTGACATCATTAATACAACAATGCAAAAGCCGGTTGACCTATTGGAAACATTAGTACAAAATATTGCTCACGCAACACATCAAAAGTTTCCACAGATAAAAGAAATTGCTGTTTCGGTTGAAAAGCTTAATCCTCCTATAGATAAGTTTACGGGAAGTACTGCCGTGAAATATTCGAAGCAATTCTAAATTATAACATGAGGTTTAATATTTCGGGAAGCTCAATATCAAATCACTTTCCCTTTCCATTTTCCACTTCGTATATACAGCCAGGAAAAGAAAAAGATACTTAACCAGTAAAGCCATTCGCTCATCCAGCCGATAGTAATGGAAAGAAAATATTTTTCCAGTACTAGCCATACATAGATGCAATAGAGTATGATGGTGATAAGTTCAATAAGAAAAGTAATGCGGCTATTGCCAGTGCCGGTTACGGCATTCATCCAAACTACGGAGAATGACATCAACACCATAGCGATCGTAACAACCCGGACAACAGGTATAGCGGTAGTAATGAATATTTCATCCTGCCCATAAGCAGTAAGCAATTGTTGGGGAAAAAAATTAATAAGTATTGCAATAATAAATGAGAGGCCTGTGCTGATCTTTACAATGCGCCAAATCAGCTCTTGTACTTTTTCTTTTTTGCCTTGGCCAATGATATTGCTAACCATTGATGAAGCGGTAGCGGCTAATGCCCATGTGATGCAACCAATCAAACCAAAAATATTTCGCATGATATTAGAAACGGCCAGGGCTGTTTGTCCATGATGTTCGATAAGTATATAAAAGAATTCCCAACTGATGAGGCTGATTGCCAACTGGAAGATGAGCGGTAATGAAATGGATAGGATCAGTTTTGCATTTGTGTTATTCCACCTGAAATGGTTGAATAAGGCAAAGCGTTTGGTAATGCCTTTATAATGCATGACAACAAATATTACAAACATGCCTGTGAACTCAGCAATGATGGAAGCAACTGCCGCACCATTCAATCCCATTTCAGGAAAACCAAAATGTCCAAAGATGAAGAGATAATCGAAAAGAATATTGGAAATTGTTTCGGCGAATGTGCCGCTTACGAGATAGCGGCTGTTATTGGTACCAACCAATAATGCATTCCGCATTTGATAAACATATAAAAAAGGAAGCCCCCATATTCTTATTCTTAAAAAACTGATCGCATCTTTTGATATCGTAGGGTCTCGGATTACTTGTCTTAAAATAAATGTCGCAACAAACCATGTAAGTAATATACCGGTTACCGCAATGATCAATGAAATAAAAATTCCTTGTCCGAAGATCTTTCCTATTTCTTCAGGCCTGTTCTCACCGGCACGTCGGGAAATAAGGGTTTGCAATCCATTATTTAATCCAAAGCCGATCATGGCGAAAATGAGGTAATAAACACCAGTGATGCTTGCAACGGCTAATGCATGCTGGTTATAATGACCAAGAAAAATATTATTAGTAATGAAATTGAGTTGTGGCACCAATATGGCAAGACTGATAGGCATGGCAATTTTTATTATTTGCTTGTTGCTTATCCCGACTTGTAAGTTGCTATTAGGCTCAGGTGTCATTATTTAAAAAAGAGTGCAAACCTACGAAATTGGAAAACCTTTTTTTAATTATTCAGGCAACACTTGCTTGTTGCTAATGACTATTTTTTCCTATTATTGCAGCCCACCTCAATAATTGAAACAACTATTTTCCATATCAACAGGTATTGAAGTCGTTCAGCCGATTTTAGCTATGAGGATTGGTGAGCAGCATTTCAGTTATGCTATTACTAATGCAGACGCATCACGATTAGGGTCGCTTGCATACTATTCAACCGGGTCATCAAATGCTGATA
>Ga0207676_10003306_pt1 | contig 11444 bp, 6 predicted proteins | sample KBSSwiS72_FD_184307 | JGI IMG/M metagenome (GOLD analysis project Ga0207676, IMG submission 184307) | Switchgrass rhizosphere microbial communities from Kellogg Biological Station, Michigan, USA - KBS Switchgrass S7-2 (SPAdes) (version 2) | ecosystem: Host-associated > Plants > Roots >... | reverse complement strand
GTACCGCCGCGCTGCGGCCACAAGCGCGGGTGCTTACGCTCGACGCCGGCAAGGGAACGCTGCTCGAGCGGGCGGACGAGAAACCGTCGGCGTTCGATACGGTCGCCTCGGCGCCCGACGACATCGCCGCGATTCTCTACACGTCGGGGACCACGGGACGTCCCAAGGGCGCGATGCTCTCGCACCGCAATCTCGGGACCAACGCGTTGACGCTGGTCGGGCACTGGGGCTTCACGCGCGGCGACGTGCTGTTGCACGCCCTTCCGGTCTACCACGTGCATGGCCTCTTCGTCGCCTGTCATTGCGCGCTGCTGTCCGGCTCGCGCATGCTGTGGCTCCCGAAGTTCGATGCCGAGGAAGTTCGCGCGCTGCTGCCGCGAGCGACTGTCATGATGGGTGTTCCGACCTTCTACACGCGCCTCCTTTCGCTGCCGGCGTTCGGCGCCGACGATTGTCGAACGATCCGGCTGTTCGTTTCGGGATCGGCGCCGCTCCTCGCGGAAACGCACTCGGCGTTTCACGAGCGCACCGGTCACAAAATCCTCGAACGCTATGGAATGACGGAGACGGGGATGCTGACCTCGAATCCACTCGAGGGCGAGAGGATCGCCGGCACGGTCGGCCCCGCGCTGCCCGGAGTTTCCGTGCGGGTCGTCGATGGGGAGCACGGTCCCTGCGGCAACGGACAGGTCGGCTGTGTCGAGGTGCGTGGCCCCAACGTGTTCAACGGCTATTGGCGCATGCCGGAAAAGACGCGCGAGGAGTTCACCGACGACGGATATTTCCGCACGGGTGACATGGGCGAGCTCCTGCCGAACGGCTATTTGCGCATCGTCGGCCGCGCGAAGGACGTCATCATCACGGGCGGCCTCAATGTGTACCCCAAGGAGATCGAGGAGAAGATCGATGCGCTCCCGGGCGTGACGGAATCCGCCGTGATCGGAGTGCCGGACGCGGACTTCGGTGAGGCAGTGTCGGCGATCGTCGTCGCGAAGGATGGCCACGCGCTGACAGAAGCCAGCGTGATCGCGGCGCTCAAGGGCGAAATCGCGAGCTTCAAGGTTCCGAAGCGCGTCCACTTCGTGAGCGACCTGCCCCGCAACGCGATGGGCAAGGTCCAGAAGAACGTGCTTCGCGAGGCGTTCGCGAACCCCTGCAGCGCAAGCACCCGAGCCTAGGTCCGGACAGCCCTCCACAGCATGTACGCGGCGAGCGCGTACAGGACGATCGCGAACACCCGCTTCAGCCGCTTCACCGGCCAGCGATGCGCGGCACGCGCTCCGAACGGTGCGAACACCATGCTGGCGGCAACGATGACAAGCAGGGCCGGCACGTGGATGTAGCCCAGCGTATGCGGAGGCAATCCCGTCTCGCGGAGACCCGCAATGATGAATCCGGCGGTCGCCGTCGCGGCAACGGGCAAGCCGATCGCGGCCGACGTCGCGACGCAATTGCGCATGGGAACGTTGCACGCGGCCATGAACGGCACCGTCATGAACGCGCCGCCCGCGCCGACCATGCTCGCAACAACGCTGATGACGGCGCCGACCCCGATGAGGCCGCCACGGCCCGGCAGGCGGTGCGTCGGCTTCGGCTGCCGATCGATCCAGATATTGGTCGCGGCCGCCGCGACGAACACGCCGAAGAAGGCCGAGAGCACCGCCGTCGACATCGAGCCGATGATCAATGGTCCCAACAGCGAGCCGACGATGAGGCCGGGCACCAGGCCGAACACCACGGGCCAGAGGATTGCATGATGCCGTTGGTGCTCCCGCACCGAGGCGGTGGAGGTGAAGAGGATCGTCGCGGTTGCCGTTGCGATGGCGATGTGCACCACGTGCTCCGGTGGCAACCCCTCGCGCGTGAAAATGAACGTGAGCAGCGGCACCATCGTCATGCCGCCACCTATGCCGAGGAGTCCCGCGAGAAATCCGACGACAGCCCCAAGCGCCAGAAAGGCCGCGATCAGCGTGGGATCCATCGTTTCAGCGTGGGTTGGACCGTAGCGGGCGAAGGCGCCGATGCCAATCGCACCGTGAGTCGAGCCGACCGGCAAGTCCCGCCAGGATCAGCCCTTTTTCTTCGCGAGCTTCAACACGAACGCCCACTCCGCGGGATCCACCGGCGTGATCGACAGCCGGTTGCCCCGCTGAAGGATTCGCATGTGGGCGAGGTCGGGATGCGCGCGCAACTCGGCCAGCGGGATGAGACGGGTCTTCTCGACAAACCTGACGTCGACGTTCATCCAGCGCGGCGCCTCGCGCGTCGACTTCGCGTCGTAATACGGGCTCTTCCTGTCGAATTGTGTGGCGTCCGGATAAGCCGGCGCCGACACTTGGGCGATCCCGGCGATGCCGGGCTCGGGGCAGCTCGAGTGGTAGAAGAAGACGCGGTCGCCGACCTTCATCTCGTCGCGCATGAAGTTGCGCGCCTGGTAGTTCCGGACGCCGAACCACGCCGTGGTCTTGTTCTTCGCAGCCGCGAGGTCGTCGATCGAGAACTCGTCCGGCTCGGGCGTTCATCAGCCAGTAACGCATGAACCCCGCTCCTCTTGAATCCACGCGGAAAGTATCACAGGTCGGCGGGCTCGTTGTCGGCGCGGGACATGTGCGCCATCGCACCGACGCTGCACCTCGACCGGTTGATGCTCTAGGCAACAGCAGGAGGCCACGATGCCCTACAGGACCATCTCGGATCTGCCGGAAGCCCAGACCGACCAGTACACCGACCACCAGAAGGAAGTCTTCCTGAAGGCGTTCAACAACGCCTACAAGGAGTACGGCGGCGACGAAAGCCGGGCGTTCGCGGTCGCTCATGCGGCGGCCAAGAAAGCGCCGCAGAAAGCCCACGCGTAAAGCGCGCTGCACCGCTCTTTTCGCATTCGCATTCGACGCGCTGGCGCCCCCATGCCGATTTGCGAGATCGATCCCTGGCGCACGCAATATTTCGAGGCTGCGCACTGCCCGGAGCACGTGCGTATTCCGACGGAAGACTCCGATGCGTGGACGTGGAACCCGCGTCATCGCTGGGTGTACGACCGCGTAGCGGTCGCGCAGAGCCAAGGGCTCGACGCAGCGCCGCACGGCACGACCCCGCCGCGGTTTCCGGTGTTCTCGAAACCCATCGTCAACCTGAAGGGCATGGGGCTCGGCACGCGCGTCCTGCGAACCGCCGACGATTACGAGCAGCACTGCACGGCCGGTCACATGTGGATGACGCTGCTCACCGGCCGGCACGTGAGCTCCGACGCGGCGGTGGTGGACGGCGAGGCGAAGTGGTGGCGGCACGTGACCGGACTTCCGGCCGGCGGCGGCACGTTCGACCACTGGACCGTGCACGCGGACCCGGAGCCCGCGCTCGAGGCTTCGCTTGGCAACTGGATCGCCGCGCACCTTGCCGGATTTACCGGCATGGTCAACCTCGAGACCGTCGGCGGCTCCATCATCGAAGCGCATCTACGCGTAACCGACCAGTGGCCCGACCTGTACGGTCGCGGCTGGGTCGACGCGCTCGTGCATCTGTATGCGCACGGCGAATGGGTGTATGCCGATCGAGACCGCCGCGACGGCTACAGCGTCGTGCTGTTCGAGCGGCACGACGTGCGCTGGCGGCACCCGACGGCGCGCCAGATCGAGGACATCCGCTCGCTGCCGGGCGTGTCGAGCGTCCAGATCACGTTTCACGAGGATCGCGATCCGCCGCTGCACGCCATGCCGCCCGGCGGATTCCGGCTCGCGATCATCAACGGCTGGAATCTCGACGTGGGCCTCGCCGCGCGCAATCGGCTGCGCACCTATTTCCTGCGGTCGCGCGCGGCGGAGAGCGCCAACGATCCCGTCAACTTCGAGTCGAAGGCATCGTCGTACCGTAAGATCGTGGGATGACTTTGCTGGCCGAGCTCGTCGAGACATCGCGCCGGGTCGCCGAAACATCGAGTCGCAACGCCAAGACGGCGTTGCTTGCGGATTGTCTGCGCAGACTGGCGCCAGCGGAGATCGAGACCGCGGTCGCCTATCTCTCCGGCGAGACGCGGCAGGGCAAGAGCGGCATCGGCTATGCGCTGCTGCGGGACGCAAGCCCCGCCTCCGGCGCGGATGGCCCACCGCTCACGATCGCGGACGTCGACACGACGCTCACCCGCATGGCATCGATCAGCGGCGCAGGCTCGAAGGGTGAGCGCACGTCGGTCCTCGCTTCGCTGCTCGCGCGCGCGACCGACGCGGAGCGCGACTTTCTCGCCCGTCTCCTGCTCGGCGAGCTTCGCCAGGGTGCGCTCGAATCGCTGATGATCGACGCGGTGGCCGCGGCGGCATCTCTGTCGGCGCCATCGGTGCGGCAAGCGGCGATGGTGGCACATGGCATCGTGCCGGTCGCGCTGGCCGTGTTGACCGAAGGTGCACCCGGGTTGCGCAAGTTCGGATTGGCGCTGATGCAGCCGATGGCGCCGATGCTGGCGCAACCCGCGGCCGACGTCGCCGCCGCGCTCGAGGCGCTCGGCACCGCCGCGTTCGAGTGGAAGCTCGATGGCGCCCGCGTGCAGGTGCACAAGTCCGGCAGCGACGTGAAGATCTTCACGCGCAGTCGCAAGGACGTGACGGCGTCCGCGCCCGAGATCGTCGAGGCGGTGCGCGCAAGCGCGATACCGGAGCTGATCCTCGACGGCGAAGCGATCGCGCTTCAGGGTAATGGTGCGCCCCACCCGTTCCAGGTCACGATGCGGCGCTTCGGCCGAACGCTCGACGTGAGCGAGATGCGGGCGTCTTTGCCGCTGTCCGTGTTCTTCTTCGACTGCATGCGCTTCGGCGCCGACGCGCTGACCGAAGCGCCGACCGCGCAAAGGATCGAGGCGCTGCAGCGGGCATTCTCCGCGGAGCTCTTGATGCCGCGTCTTGTGACCGGCGACCTCGCGGCAGCCGAGGCGTTCTACGACGATGCGCTCGCCCGCGGCCACGAAGGCGTAATGGCGAAATCGCTCGCGGCGCCCTACGAAGCAGGCCGCCGCGCGCCGTCGTGGCTCAAGATCAAGAAGCTTCACACGCTCGACCTCGTCGTGCTGGCGGCGGAGTGGGGCCATGGCCGGCGGCACGGATACCTGTCGAATCTGCATCTCGGCGCGCGCGACGAAGCGGCCGGCGGCTTCGTGATGCTCGGCAAGACGTTCAAGGGCATGACGGACGACATCCTCGCCTCCCAGACGGCGGCGCTGCTCGCCCGCGAGACGGGTCGCGATGCGATGACCGTTTACGTGCGTCCGGAGCTCGTCGTCGAAATCGCGTTCAACGACCTGCAGGCGAGCCCTCACTATCCGGGCGGCCTCGCGCTGCGCTTCGCGCGGGTGAAACGCTATCGCGAGGACAAGACGGCGCAGGAAGCCGACACGATCGAAACCGTGCGGGCGATTTACGAGGGGCAGCTCGCACGCGGGAGTTGAGGGGCATCGCACGCGGGAGTTGAGTGCCGGCAGGAATATCACGCCGCTTGCCCGCGCCCGCCGCCCGCCAGTTGAGTCCTCCCGGCGAGCTGAGCACTTAACGCAGGTACGCGAGCAGCGGCGAGCCCGTCACCCGTTTGACCAGTGCGTTCTCGGCCTCCGCCTTGTCCCGCGGCTCGAGCGTCTCGATCCACTGGACTTCGCCCGCGACCAGTGCGGCAATCGGCAGGCCGTTGCGATACAGGATGCGGTTGTGCGTCAACGCCGGCACCTTGGGTCCGGGAACGATGCTGCCGATGACGTTCAGCGGATCGGCGGCGCTCAGCGAAATCCATGCGGAGGAGGCAGCCGAGGCGACGGTGCGCCGCGTCTCGCGCATGAGATCGACCGCTTCCGGCAGCGCGAACTGCTCGCCGGAAATCGCGGCGACGAACCGGCCGCCGCGAATCTCGCCGCGCGCTTCGAGCCGGCGGAAAACCCGCAGCAGCTCCCGCCACGGCGGAAGCCATGCGGCTTCGCGCTCGAGGAGCCGCCAGAACACGACGCCGTAACGGCGCAGCAGCGTGTCGGCGATGTGATCGACGATCTCGAGCTCGGGGCGATACGCTCCCGCAGCAACGCCACCGCTTCTCCCGACCGAGGCGGATGGCCGCCGCACGAGCGCCCAGCGGCCCGCATCCTCGATGCCGAAGAGCGCAGTTCGCCGGCGCCGTCTGCCGTCGCCGAGCGGCTTGCGCCGGTCGGACGGTGTGAGCAGCGCGCGCAATCCGGAAAAGCTGTCGGAATGGACGAGCCCGAGCGCCACCAGCTCGGCGAGCGCCTCTTCAACCTGCGTGCGCAGGAGCCCGGTCGCGTCCACGATCTCGTCGAAGAACGACGCGCCGTGGCCATGCAGGTGCTCGAGCACTCGCGTCGCGCGCGGACTCGTCACCGGCGGCTCGGCGGGCGCCGGCACGGCGCGATTCCATGAGCCCAGCGTGCGTCTAGGCACGAGCGTGACGGGCGTCGTGCGAATGGGTCCCGCACTCTTCGCCGCGACCCTGGCGGGCGCAGTCAGCCGTGTCCACGCCGCGCGACCGGCAAGGCACAGATCGTCGAGCCAAGTGAAGTCGTAGTTGTCGAGACGCGCGGGAAGGATGTCCGCCTCCCACGCCGCAGCCGGCGCTTCGAAGCCTTCGAGCTGCGTGATGAGCGCCGCCAGGGCATCGGGCCCCTCGCGCCGCTCGCTCGGAATAACGTGCTGCCAGCGGCACAGAAAGCGCATGAAGTCCTGCGTCGTGACGGGCTCGATCTCGGCGCGAAGACGCTTGACCGTGTAGCGATGAATGCGCGCCAGCAGCGCGCGATCGCACCATTCGCTCTCCGTGGCGCCCGGGGTGAACGTGCCCTTCATCGCGAAGCCCTCGCCCGCGAGCTTGGCGAGCGCGATCTCGACATCGGCGGCGGGCAGCGCCATAGATTCTGCGAGCGCCGCCACGGTCACGGGCCCCAACGCTTGCAGGCGTCCGCGGACGATCTCCACCAGCGCGGCGTCGGGCGTCCACGTCTGGGCGGCGAATTCCGCCGGCGCGACGATCGGCGGCGAAAGAGGCGCGGTCGGGAGTACGGCGGCGAACTGCGGCAGGCGCTCGGCGGCCACCCATAGCCCGCCGGAAGCCACCGTCGACTGAGCGGGCACCGGCGCGAGCTTCGTCACGCGCTTCGCTTCCATCAGCGTCGCGAGGAATTGTTGCCATGGCTCGCTGCGCGCAACTTCAGCTTCGGTGATGAAGGCGACGCCGAGCAGCGCGTCGTGCAGCTCGTCCGCGTTTTCCGCGGTGGGCCATGCTTCGGCACGGACTCGATCGATGGCAGCCGTGTCGAGCCGGCCGAGGCCTGCGGCCGATTCCTCGTCGAGCCAGCGGCGGCTCATGACCGCTCGGGTGCGGCGCTCCTCGAGCGGCGCGTCGTCGAGGAATGCATACGGGCGCGCGCCAAGGATCTCGAGCGCGAGCGGCGAGGGCTCCGTCAGCTCACGCGATTCGATGCGGATCGCTCCGGATTCGAGCGCTCGCAGCAGATCCTCGAGCCCCTCGATGTCCATCGCGTCGTAGAGGCAGTCGTGCACCGTCTGGTTGACGAGCGGATGATCGGGAAGCTCTCTCGGACCATCCAGATTCTCCGGGCAGGCGATCTGATCCGGAAACACGGCGGCGAGCAGATCCTCCGCGGCCATGCGCTGCAGTTGCGGCGGCACCTTCTTGCCCGAGCGAAAGCGGGGCAACGCGAGCGAGGTCGTCGCGACCCACCGCCAACGCGCAGCGAACATCGGCGCGGCGCACATGGCCTGGACCAGCAGCGGCCGGACGCTCGCCGAATGCAGGTAGCGCGCGACCTCGTCCAGCGGAAAGCTGTGGCTCGTCGACAGCGACAGCACGATCGCATCCTCGGTCGCCGCCGCCTGGAGCTCGAAATTGAACTTGCGGCAAAAGCGCTTCCGCAACGCGAGGCCCCACGCTCGATTGATGCGGCTGCCGAACGGGCTGTGAATGACGAACTGCATGCCGCCCGATTCGTCGAAGAAGCGCTCGAACACGATCGTTTTCTGCGTGGGCAGCGTGCCCAGGGCCGCCCGCGCGGCGGCGAGATAGTCGGCAAGCTGCTCGGCCGGCGAACGCGCAAGCCCGAGCTCGCGCATCAGGTAACCACGCGCGCTGCCGTCGTCATCCGCGTCGTCGTTGGCGTCGACGATCCGCGCCTCGACGTCTTCGCGCAACCGTGAGACCGCAGCGGAAAGCTCATTGGTGCGGCCCGGCGCTTCGCCGAGCCAGAACGGGATCGTCGGCGGCTGGCCCTGCGCGTCGTCGACGCGTATCCGCCCGGCCTCGACCCGCAGAATGCGGTACGACGTGTTGCCGAGCTGGAAAATGTCGCCCGCGAGGCTCTCGATCGCGAAATCCTCGTTGACGGTGCCGACGAGCTGGCCGGCGGGCTCGAGGACGACGTCGTAGTCGGCGGTGTCGGGGATCGCGCCGCCCGACGTGAGCGCCGTGATCCGCGCTCCGCGCCGGCCGCGCAGAACGCCGTTGACCGCATCGCGATGGATGTAGGCCGCGCGATGGCCGCGGCGCGTCGTGAACCCCTCGGCGACCATGCGCACGACCGCGAGGTACTCGTCGCGCGTCAGCGTGGCGTACGGCTCGGCCCGGACCAAGACGTCGAACAGCGCGTTCTCGCTCCATTCGGCGGCCGCCACTTCGGCCACGATCTGCTGGGCAAGGACGTCGAGCGGCTTCGGCGGGATCGAGATGCGATCGAGCTCGCCGCGCCGCACCGAATCGAGGAGCGCCGCGCACTCGACGAGCTCGTCGCGCGACAGCGGGAAGAGTCGCGCCTTGGGCTGCCCGCCCACGGAGTGGTTGGCGCGGCCGGCGCGCTGCAGGAACGTCGCGATCGAGCGTGGCGTTCCCAACTGGCAGACGAGCTCCACGTCGCCGATGTCGATGCCGAGCTCGAGCGACGCCGTGGCGACGAGCGCGCGCAGGGCGCCGCTTTTGAGACGCTGCTCGGCGTCGAAGCGGCGCTCCTTCGCGAGGCTGCCGTGATGCGCGGTGACGACATCGGAGCCGATGAGCTCCGACAGGTGGCGCGCGACGCGCTCCGCCATCCGTCGCGTGTTGACGAAGACGAGCGTCGTGCGGTGCTCCTGCGTGAGCGCGGCGAGGCGCGCGTAGACCTGCTGCCAGACTTCGCCGGACATGATCGCTTCGAGCGGCGCGGGCGGCACTTCGAGCGCCAGGTCGCGATCGCGCACGTGTCCGACGTCCACGATCGTGCAGTGCGTACCCGGCGTGGCGGCCGGCGAAGCGGTGCCTGTCAGATAGCGCGCGACCTCGTCGATGGGTTTCTGCGTCGCGGAGAGGCCGATGCGGACCGGCGGCCGTTTGATCGATGCGGTAGTCAAGGCAGCCAGCCGCTCGAGCGACAGCGCGAGGTGGCTGCCGCGCTTGTTCGGCGCGAGCGCGTGGATTTCGTCGACGATCACCGTTCGCGTCGTCGACAGCATCTTGCGGCCCGACTCCGACCCCAGCAGCACGTACAGCGATTCGGGCGTCGTGACGACGATCTGCGGAGGCCGGCGGCGCATGCTGGCGCGCTCGCTTTGCGGCGTGTCGCCGGTGCGAACCAGCGTGCGGATCTCGACATCCGGGTGCCCGAGCGCCACCAGGTCTTCGCGGATGCCTGCGAGCGGCGCTTCCAGGTTGCGCCGGATGTCATTGGAGAGCGCCTTGAGCGGCGAGACGTAGACGACGAACGTCTCGTCGGGCAGCTCGCCCTCGACGCCTTGCCGAACGAGATCGTCGATCGCGGCGAGAAATGCAGCGAGCGTCTTTCCCGACCCGGTCGGCGCCGCGACGAGCACGTGGCGGCCCGCTTTTATGGCGGGCCACGCACGCGACTGGGCCGCCGTGGGACCGGAGAAGGTTCGCGCGAACCAGGAAGCGACTGCGGGATGGAAGAGATCGGGAGGCGTCATCCGGTCAACATAGAGATCCGCGGGAAACGTTGCAAGGCGCGAGCGCACGAAAGGAATTGAAAGCTGCGCGGGACGCATCGAGACCCTCCGGCTGGACCGCATCGAACGATCGTTCGATAATAGCAGCAACCGCCGGACGCGCCAATGCGTTTAAGGAAGTGCCGGACCTGACGCCTTCGGGATGAACGCCGTAAGCCAATGCCGTTAACAGGATGAAGCTTCCTCCTCTTGCCTTCGTCGACGTCGAGACGACCGGCGTCGATCCCCGCACCGACCGAATCACCGAGGTCGGCGTCGTCACGGTCGACGGCGCGCGCGTCGAGGAGTGGTCCTCGGTGATCAACCCTTTGAAGCGGCGGCAGGAACGCGCCGCCGCTCCGCACGAGATCACGGACTCCATGCGGGACGACGCGCCGCGATTCAAGGACATCGCGACCGATCTGGCCCGACGCCTCGAAGGCCGCCTTCTCGTCGCTCACAATGCGCGCTTCGATCACGGCTTCCTGAAAACCGAGTTCGACCGCGCGGGCATCGATTTCGCCCCGAAAGTGCTCTGCTCGCTGATGCTGTCGCGCCGGCTCTACAAGGAGCTCGCGCACCACGACCTCGACTCGCTGATGGCGACCCACGCGCTGACGGCCCCCGTGCGGCACCGTGCGGTGCACGACGCGAACGTCGTCTGGCAATTCTGGCGGCACATTCATCGGGCGCTTCCACCGGCCACAGTCGTCGGCGCGATTCAATCGCTGCTCGAGGGGCCGCTTCTGCCCGGACACCTCGACCCCTCCCTGATCAATCGGCTGCCCGATGCGCCCGGCGTCTATTTCCTTCACGGCGACGACGACGAGATTCTGCTGGCCGCGACCGCAGGCAATCTCAAGTCGCGCGTGCAAAGCTATTTCCGCCTCGACCTCATCTCGAGGAGGGCGCTCGGGATCTCGCATCGGATCCGCAACGTCACTTGGCGCGTGACGCAAGGACCGCTCGGCGCCCGGCTGCAGTTGGCGCTGTCTCCACAGCCTCCGTCGTCCGGTCGCAAGAAAAACGCGCCGGGCGCGCTTCATTCGTACCGCTTCGAACCGGATGCCGCGCCATGCCTCACGCTGGTTGGCCTCGGCAGTCGCTCGCTGCGCGAGGGCAACGACTTGTTCGGAGCGTTCGAAACGCCGCGCAAGGCGCAAAACGCGCTGCGCCGAATCGCCGCCCGGCATCGGCTGTGCCACAGCATCATCGGGCTCCCGGAGGCTTCGTGCGAAGCCTGTGCCGGCCGTCACGCCGATCCGGTATCCCGTTGCGCGCATGGCACAGGGCGCCTCGCGCAGCTCACACGAGCCTTCAGTGGACTACGCGGGCTCCGCGTTCCCGCATGGCCGTACGAAGGCCCGATTGGCATTCGCGAGCGCCGCGACGTGTACGTTTTCGATCAGTGGCAATACCTGGGAACGGCGCGGAGCTCATCGGAAATATACGACGCGCTCGAGACGCGCACGCCGGAAT
>Ga0207676_10003298_pt1 | contig 11464 bp, 7 predicted proteins | sample KBSSwiS72_FD_184307 | JGI IMG/M metagenome (GOLD analysis project Ga0207676, IMG submission 184307) | Switchgrass rhizosphere microbial communities from Kellogg Biological Station, Michigan, USA - KBS Switchgrass S7-2 (SPAdes) (version 2) | ecosystem: Host-associated > Plants > Roots >... | reverse complement strand
ACGGCGGTCGACGGCCTGGTCATGGGAACGCGCTGCGGGGCCATTGATCCTGGCGTGCTGATCTATCTGATGGACGCTTACGGCATGGACGCCCGAGCCATCGAAACGCTGGTCTACCGCCAGTCCGGCCTGTTGGGCGTGTCAGGCATCTCCTCCGACATGCGCACGCTGCGTGCGTCGACCGATCCTGCGGCTGCCGAGGCCGTCGCGTTGTTCGCCTATCGGATCGTCCGCGAGATCGGCTCCCTCGCCGCGGCGCTGGGCGGCCTGGATGGCCTGGTCCTGACAGGCGGCATCGGAGAGCACGACGTCGCCTCGCGCGCCGAGATCGCCGCCGGCTGCCGCTGGCTGGGCCTGGAGCTGGACGAGGCGCGCAACGCGAAAGGCGACGGCCTGATCAGCAGCGAGTCTTCTGGCGTGCCGGTATGGGTCATCCCCACGGACGAGGAACGCATGATCGCGCGCCACACGTCCGTTCTGCTGGGCGCGGGCTGAAAATCGGCGCCGGCGGCTAATCCAGGAAGTCGTTGCTGGAGAAGCTGTACTTGAAGGAAAACTGAACCCGCACGTCTTCGCCCTTGTTGCCGTTATTGTCCTCGCGCTGACCCCAAAGAGCCTCGGCGCCTAGAAGGATTCGTTTGTCAGGCGTGAAGAGGACGTTGGCGGAAGCGTACTGACCGTCGTGGTAGGCGTTGACCTGCTGGAATGACGTGTTGTCCTGCTTGTGCATGCTCCAGCCGAAGGAGCTGCTCCATTCGGTGTTCCAATAGTGGTCGTAGTAGACCATCAGGCCAAGTGAAGGCACGGCCTCGGGGCCCAGGGTAACCGTCGGCGGTGCGCCCACGATCGGAGGCGCGGATACGAACCGGACTCTCGGACCGAGGTCCGTCCCGCCATCGTTCATGTAGCTGGCTATGCCCTCGCCGTAGACCACGGAGAGGTGCAGCACATCCTTGTCCCAGGTCTTGATGTTCGAGGAGAGGTTCACCCCCCAGCCCATCTTTGAATCCTTCGGCTCGTTGTCCGGGGTGCCAACGGTCTCGTACCCCACCTTGCGCAGGATTCCGGCCAGCTGCACGTGGCCCCACCCGCCCTCGTAGCGGTACTGCGCTGTGAGATCGGGCAGTTTCTCATTGCCCCGGATGTTCGCGCCGAGGTTCGGGTCGAGCTCGCGGATGTTGCCGGTGTCGATGTCGTTGCCGGGCTTTTCGATGGCGATGGCGAACTTGTGCGCGCCCGACGTGAAGGTGTACCGGGCCTGCGGATTGCGTAGGAAGACCATCCCCACCGGACCCCAGTAATCTATGGTGTTGGGGAAGGTGTCGCCGTCCATGAACAAGCTGTTGGTCTGGCCGATCAGGATCGGCCCCCAGGACCCGTAAGCATGGCGCAACCGGATCGTCGTCTGGCCCGCGTCGTCGCCGGTCCCGAACATGTCGAACTCGAACTTCACGAACAGGTCCTTGCCGCCGATCTCCTGGCGCGCCTGCACGCCGAAGCGCGACTGCCTGACGCTGAAGATGCTCTGACCGTCGTCGCCGAACTGGTTGTCGGTCGTCGGGATCTTTGAAGGCCTCAAGGCCGCTTCCCAGTTGGGATCGACCCGATCGAAGTCCTGGATGTAGTCGGTCTGGACGAACCCGTAGATTTCGAAGTTCCGGCTTGCTCCGGCGGCTTGCCGGACCGGAGGCGGCGCGATCTCCGTGGGCGGAGGGGCCGCAACGACAGCTTCGCCGCTGGCCCGCGCCAGTTGTAGTGCCAGCGCATCGATCCGTTGGGCGCGCGCCCGCTCGGCGGCCTTGGCCTCGGCCTCCGCGGCCTTGAGCGCCTCCAGTTCCTGCCGCATCTGCCGGAGCGTCTCAGCGTCCGGCGGGGCGCCCGCCTGGGCATGCGCCGGAGACGGCGCGAAGGCCGCAAGCCCGACCGCCCCGAGGCTGCCGAGGACGGCCGACGTGAGCAGTGATGCCCGCAGCATCCGCCCTGAGGTTCGGGTCCTGTCGAGGCCCATTGCACCCCCCCACTATCCGCTGGACCAGGTTCGGTCAGGCGGGAAGCTATGTAGAAAAGGGCTATCGGGCCGATCCGGTCATACCCTGAGAGGGCTCAGGGAGATGCCCGTGGGCGCCTCCACCGTTCGTTCCGTGTCGGCGCCGATGCGGGCCGCCAGCGCCCTCGACCGTTGGGTTCTATTTCGCAGCCGCCTCGGTAGTGCACCGGATGGGAGATCATCGCTGAGGCGATATGCCTATCGGGAGGGGGTTCAGGACGGGGGCGCAAGCTTCTGGGAGGAAGCCATGGACACGAAGGACGTGCCGGAGCGCATGAACGTGCTCCCCGAACTGGATCTCTCAGAGCCGCCCCCGGGCTCCGATCGACGGGCCTTCATGATGCGCAGCGCCCTGGCCGCGGCGATCGCGACCCTCACCGGCCGCCCCATGGCCGCGATTGCGCAGACACCCGCCCAAGCGCCTCCATTGGACCCCAAGCTCGACGTCGTTCGGAAGTCCAAGGGGCCGGTGATGACCACGGTCGAGGAGTTCTACAAGGTGGGGCCCGGCCCGTCGTCGTCGCACACGATCGGACCGATGCGGATCACCTACGACTTCTACCAGCGCTGCACGAAGCTGCCGCCCGCGCAGTTGAACCAGGCCACCGCGCTTAAGGTGAACCTGTTCGGCAGCCTCAGCGCGACCGGCAAGGGCCACGGCACCGAGCGCGCCTGCCTGGCCGGCATCGTCGGGAAGGAGCCGGCGACTGTCGATCCCGCCTTCCTCGACGGGTTGGCGTCCGACCCGAACCAGGTGTTCCCGGTGAAGCTGGGCGGCAAGACCATCAACGCCTCGCTCAAGGACATCATCTACGACGCCCCGAAGGGGGACTTCCCGCACCCCAACACCATGACCTGCAAGCTGATGGCCGGCGACAAGGTGCTCCTGGAGCAGGAGTATTATTCCGTGGGCGGAGGGTTCATCGAGTGGAAGGGCTACACGCCGCCCAAGAAGGGCGCGCCGAAGTACCCCTATGAGACGATGAAGGAGATCCTGGCGTACTGCGCGAAGGACAATATCTCCCTGGCCCAGTTGGCCATGGCCAATGAGGTGTCGGTCTCCGGCAAGAGCGAGGCCGAGGTCAACGCCCACCTCGACAAGATCATGGCCGCCATGCGCGCGACTGTGAAAGCCGGCCTCGATGCGCCCACCTCGACGCTTCCCGGACCGATCAAGCTGAAGACCAAGGCGCACGATGTTTACGTGAGCGCGCAGAAACAGCCTGGCGTCGCCCGCCAGGCCATCGGCCTGGTGTCGGCCTATGCGCTCGCCGGCTCCGAAGAGAACGCCCGCGGCCATCTGGTAATCACGGCGCCGACGGGCGGATCTGCAGGCGTGCTCCCCGCGGTGGTCTATTCGCTTGGCGAGTCCGGAGCAAAGCTCTCGGACGACCAGATCCGCCAGGGCCTGCTCGCCGGCGCGGTGGTCGGCTACCTGTGCAAGCACAATGCGACCTTGTCAGCTGCCGAGGGCGGCTGCCAAGCCGAGATCGGAGTCGCCTCCGCCATGGGCGCGGCTCTCATCGCTCAGGCCTACGGCGATCCTCCCCAGGTGGCGGCGAACGGCGCGGAAGGGGCTCTGGAACACCACCTTGGGATGACCTGCGATCCGGTGGCCGGTTTCGTCCAGATCCCCTGCATCGAGCGCTGCGCGTTCGGCGCGGTGAAGGCCTGGACGGGCTATCTGATCGCGAAGAACGAGATCCCGGTGAACCGGCGTGTGGACCTCGACAGCACGGTCGACGCCATGGCGCTCACCGCCAAGGAGATGAACGGCAAATACAAGGAAACCTCCGAAGGCGGTCTCGCCGTTTCTGTCACGCTCTGCTGAGGCCGATCCAGTGGCGTTTGCGGGTGATCGGAGTAGCGGTGCGCTCAGGGCGGTCACCGTCGCGTGGCTGATCACCTCGATCTTCTACTTCATCCAGTACGCGATGCGGTCGGCGCCGGCGGTGATGGCGCCGCAGCTGACCGCAGCCTTCGGGCTGACGGCCGCCGGCTTCGCGTCCCTCGTCGGCCTCTTCTACTATGGCTACGCCCCCTTCAGCCTGGTCGCCGGCGTGGCGATGGACCAGCTCGGGCCCCGGCGGGTCGTGCCGTTGGGTGCAGCGACCTTAGGGGTCGGCGCGCTGCTCTTCGCGACCGGCGACCCGACGGCGGCCGGCGTCGGGCGCTTCCTGCAAGGCGCCGGCGGGGTCTTCGCCCTGATCGGCGCCGCATATATCGCGACCACCAACTTCCCGGCCTCGCGAGCCGCGACGCTCATCGGTGCGACCCAGATGTTCGGCATGGCCGGTGGCTCGGCCGGGCAGTTCGTGGTCGGCCCGGCCATCGCCGCAGGGCTCCACTGGAGCCAGTTCTGGCTGCTGACGGGTGTGGCCGGCGTCGTCGTCGCCGGTCTCATCTACCTCTTCACGCCACGGCGCGAGGCGGTCCCGAAGCCCGCCGCGCAAGCCGCCACCAGCGGCGGCTGGGCGAAGACGGCAGCGGTTGCGATCGCGACGGTGTTCCGCAATCCGCAGTCCATTCTCTGCGGCCTGATCGCGGGCCTCATGTTCCTGCCGACGACCATCTTCGACATGGTCTGGGGCGTGCGGTTCCTGCAGGAGGGGCACGACATCGACTACTCGATGGCCGTCCTGCGCTCGGCCTCGGTTCCGTTCGGCTGGATCATCGGGTGCCCGCTCCTGGGCGCGCTTTCGGACCGGCTGGGCCGACGCAAGCCCGTCATCATCGGCGCCGCCATTGTCCTGCTGGCCTGCATGGCCCTGATCCTGTTCGGACCGCCCGGCGTGTTCCCGCCGTTCAGTCTTGGGTTGGTCGCGGGCATAGCCTCCGGCGCGGCCATGCTCCCCTACACCGTGATCAAGGAAGCCAACCGGCCAGAGCACAGCGGCACGGCGACCGGCGTCATCAACTTCATCAACTTCTCGCTCTCGGCGCTGCTCGGTCCGGTCTTCGGAAACCTGCTGGCGCGGGCGAGCGCCGGCGGCGAGCGCGAGCTCGTCCACTACCAGACCACGTTCCAACCCCTCGTCTACGGCGTCGGCCTGGCGGTCGTCCTGACCCTGTTCCTGCGGGAGACCGGCCCCGCCGGACGGTCGGCGGCCGCCCCGAGCCACGACGCCAAGACCATGAAACCCCAGACGTAGGCCGCCCGCGGCCGATCCAGTGAAGGTGTGAAGGAGAGCACGATGGCCAGCGAAGTTCTTGAGCGTCCCAAGAGCCATGACGTGAACGAAGCCTGGTCCGGATTCCGGCCCGGGATCTGGCTGAAGGAGATCGGCCTTCGCGACTTCATCCAGGAGAACGTGACGCCCTACTACGGGGACGCGAGCTTCCTGGCGGGTCCGACCGAGCGGACGACGGCGATCTGGAACCAGCTCCAGGCCCTGTTCATCGAGGAGCGCAAAAAGGGCGTGCTCGACGTCTCGCAGATCCCGAGCTCCATCACCGCCCATGAGCCGGGCTACATCGACAAGGACCGCGAGATCATCGTCGGCCTACAGACCGACGCCCCGTTGAAGCGGGCGATCATGCCGAACGGTGGCTTCCGCCTCGTCGAGACCGCGCTGAAGACCTACGGCTACACGCCGGACCCTGCGGTCGTGGAGACCTTCACCAAGTACCGCAAGACCCACAACGACGGCGTCTTCGACGCCTACACCGCCGACGTCCGCCGGTGCCGTAGTTCGCACATCCTGACCGGACTTCCCGACGCCTACGGCCGTGGCCGGATCATCGGCGACTACCGCCGCGTCGCGCTCTACGGCGTCGACCGCCTGGTCGAGCGCAAGAAGGAGGAGAAGGCCGAACTGGACCGCGAATGGTCCAGCGAGGAGATCATCCGCGACCGGGAGGAACTTGCTGAACAGATCCGCGCGCTCGGCGAGCTGAAGGAGATGGCGGCCAAGTACGGCTTCGACATCTCGGGGCCCGCGCGCACGGCGAAGGAGGCCGTCCAGTGGCTCTATTTCGGCTACCTGGCCGGCGTGAAGGAGCAGAACGGCGCGGCTATGTCTCTGGGCCGCACGTCGACCTTCCTGGACATCTACTTCGAGCGCGACATGGTGGCCGGGGTGCTGACCGAGGAGCAGGCGCAGGAGATTGTCGACGACTTCGTCATCAAGCTGCGCATCGTGCGCTTCCTGCGCACGCCGGAGTACGACGAACTCTTCTCCGGCGACCCGACGTGGGTGACGGAATCGATCGGCGGCATGGGCGAGGACGGCCGTCCTCTCGTCACCAAGACCAGCTTCCGTTTCCTCCAGACCCTTTACAACCTGGGTCCCGCGCCGGAGCCTAACCTAACCATCTGGTACTCGCCGCGGCTGCCGGAGCCCTTCCGCAATTTCGCGGCCAAGGTCGCCATCGACACCAGCTCAGTGCAGTTCGAGAACGACGAGACCATGCGCCGGGCCTGGGGCGACGACGGGGCTATCGCCTGCTGCGTCTCACCGATGGCCATGGGCAAGCAGATGCAGTTCTTCGGTGCCCGCGCCAACCTCGCCAAGTGTCTGCTCTATGCGATCAACGGCGGGCGTGACGAGATCACCGGCGCCCAGGTGGGCCCGAAGTCCGAGCCGGTGCAGGGCGACTACCTCGAGTTCGACGACGTACTCGAACGGTATGAGCGGATGATGGACTGGCTAGCCGGCGTCTACGTCAGCGCCATGAACGTCATCCACTACATGCACGACAAATACGCCTACGAGCGGGTCGAGATGGCGCTGCACGACTATGCGCCACTGCGGACCATGGCGTTCGGCATCGCCGGCATGTCGGTCGTGGCCGACAGCCTGTCGGCAATCCAGTACGCCAAGGTCAAGGTCGTCCGGGACGAGACCGGGCTGGTGGTCGACTACGTGACCGAAGGCGACTTCCCGATGTTCGGCAACAACGACAATCAGGTGGACCACCTCGCCAGCTGGCTCGTGTCGACCTTCATGGGCAAGCTGCGCAAGCACCCCACGTACCGGCACGCGCTCCACACCCAGTCGGTTCTGACGATCACCTCGAACGTCGTCTACGGAAAGAACACCGGCAACACGCCAGACGGTCGCCGCAAAGGCGAGCCGTTCGCGCCCGGCGCCAACCCGATGCACGGCCGCGACAGCCACGGCGTCCATGCCTCGGCCGCCTCAGTGGCCAAGATCCCCTACCGCGACGCCGCGGACGGGATCTCGCTGACGACCAGCATCGTACCCAGTGGGCTCGGCCGCACCGGTGAGGAACGGGTGGGCAACCTCACGTCGATCCTCGACGCCTACTTCGGCACCACCGGCTACCACATGAACGTCAACGTCCTGAACCGCGAGACGTTGATGGACGCCATGGACCACCCGGAGAAGTACCCGCAGCTTACGATCAGGGTCTCGGGCTACGCGGTGAACTTCGTTCGACTGACGCGCGAGCAACAGATGGACGTGATCAACCGGACATTCCACGGAGAGTGATGCGATGAGCGAACCGGCCGTGGGGGCTGGGATTTCACTCGAGGCCAAGAGCCCCTTTGAGCTCAGGGTCGACCTCTCCAAACGCGTCCCGGAGCCCGACCTCCGGGCCGCGGTCAGGAGCGGCGACGTGGGCTATCTCCATTCGTTCACCACCGGCTCGGCGGTGGACGGTCCCGGCATCCGCCTGGTCGCTTGGACCACGCAGTGCATGTTCCGCTGCCGGTATTGTCACAACCCGGACACCTGGACCCTGAGCAACGGGATGCCGGTGACGATCCAGCAGGCGACGGACGAACTGCGGAAATACGCCAACGGCCTGAAGGCGATGAAGGGCGGCTTCACCCTGTCGGGGGGCGAGCCCCTGATGCAGGCCCGCTTCGCCGCCCGTCTGTTCGCGGCCGCCAAGGGCATGGGCGTCCACACGGCCATCGAGACCAACGGCTTCTACGGCGGACGGTTATCCGACGCCGAGCTTGCGGACATCGACCTGGTGATCCTCGACATGAAGGGGTTCAGCCCTGAGCAGCACAAGCGGGTGACCGCCGGGATCGACAACTCCGAGGTGTTCGAGTTCGCCCGCAGGCTCGCCGCGCTCAAGCGGCCGATGTGGCTACGCTACGTGCTCGTGCCGGGTCTCACCGATGTGGACGAGGAGATCGCGCAGGTGGCGGCTTTCGGCGCATCGCTGGGCGTCGTCGAGCGCGCAGAGATCCTCCCGTTCCACCAGATGGGACGGTTCAAGTGGGAGAAGCTCGGGCTGGAGTACACCCTGGCGTCGACTACGCCTCCGTCGGATGACGTCGTCGCGAACGCCCTGGGCATCTTCCGCGCGGCGGGCCTGAACGCCTTCTAGCCGCGCCTCGCCGCTGAGACAGCAGGCAGACCCCTGCGCGCCCGCTATCTGTGTCACAGTCCCCCGGTAGTTTTTCGAATGCCCCCGCAAGGACCTCGCATCAGGAGAACGTGCATGCCCTCAGAGCCCTCATCCGCCACCCGCCGTCGGTTTCTCGCCGCCTCGGCCACGGCCGGCGCCATGGGTTTCGTCACCTCGGCGTCCTCCGAAGTCGTCGGTCTTGGGACGGAGCAGCCCGGCGGAGGAGGCGGGGCAGCTGCGGGCGATGCGCTCCGACCGTTCACCATCAAAGTTCCCGAAGCGGCGCTGGTCGATTTGAAGCGCCGCATCAAAGCGACGCGCTGGCCAACCCGCGAGACCGTGAGCGACTCCTCGCAGGGCGTGCAACTCGCGACCACCCGCGAACTCGCGCGCTACTGGGAGACGGAGCACGACTGGCGCAAGGTCGAGGCGAGGCTGAACGCCCTGCCGCAGTTCCTCACCCAGATCGACGGGGTGGACATCCACTTCATCCACGTGCGCTCGAAGCATGAGAACGCGCTGCCGGTCATCATCACCCACGGGTGGCCCGGCTCGATCATCGAGCAGCTTAAGGTCATCGACCCGCTGACCAATCCCACCGCGCATGGCGGGTCCGCGGCTGACGCTTTCCACGTCGTGATCCCGTCGCTGCCGGGCCACGGGTTTTCAGGGAAACCCGAGGCCGGCGGATGGGACCCGATCCGCATAGCTAAGGCCTGGGCCGTGCTGATGCCGCGCCTGGGATACAAGCGCTACGTGGCCCAGGGCGGCGACTGGGGCAACGCGGTGACCGAACAGCTCGCCCTGCTGACCCCGCCCGGCCTGGTCGGCATCCACACCAACATGCCGGCCACCGTGCCGAACGAGATCAACGCGCAGGCCTTAGCCAACGCGCCGCCGCCGGCCGGCCTCTCGGCTGAGGAGCGGAGCGCCTATCAGCAGCTCGCCTTCTTCTACGATACCGGCCTGGGCTACGCGCAAGAGATGTCGCACCGTCCGCAGACGCTCTACGCGCTGGACGATTCTCCGGTCGGCCTCGCCGCCTGGATGATCGACCATGACCGGCGCAGCTACGAGCTGATCGCCCGCGTCTTCGCCGGCCAGCCGGAGGGCCTGACCAAGGACGACATCCTCGACAATGCCACGCTCTACTGGCTGACGCAGACGGGGATCTCCTCGGCGCGTCTCTATTGGGAAAGCAAGCTCGCCTTCTTCGCGCCGAAGGGGGTGCAGCTCCCGGCGGCCGTGAGCGCCTATCCCCAGGAGCTCTACACGGCCCCGCGGAGCTGGGCGGAGAAGGCCTATCCGAAGCTCATCCACTACAACCGGCTGCCAAAGGGTGGGCACTTCGCGGCCTGGGAGCAACCGGCCTCGTTCACCGACGAGCTGCGGACGGCCTTCCGGTCGCTACGCAGCGCCTGACGACCACGCCCCAGGCGGATCGGGTCACTAGGCGCCGGTCCGCCCGCCACCTCTACCAAGAGCTGCGCCATGTCCGGATCCCCCAAGCATCGTCCATCAGCCCACCAACGAGGCATTCGCGGCATCCTCCTGGCGGTGGCCTTCGTGCTGAGCGTGGGGGCCGTCTGGCTCGTAACGGACAGCCAGCTTTTCGCGCGGTGGCCTTCGGTCCTGGGGCTGGGGACCGCGGCCATTGCGGCGCCGGGGCTGGCGCTGCCCAGCCCGCAGCGTTCCCTGCTGACCGGGCGACAGTGGCTGAACACGGCGCCGCTTCGCGCCGAGGACCTGCGCGGCAAGGTCGTGCTGGTGAATTTCTGGACCTATTCCTGCATCAACAGCCTTCGCCCGCTGCCCTACGTCCGAGCCTGGGCCGCCAAGTACAAGGACCGCGGGCTCGTGGTCGTCGGCGTGCACACGCCGGAGTTCGGCTTCGAGAAGGATATGGCGAACGTGCGCCGTGCGCTCGGCGAGCTCGGCGTCGGCTATCCGGTGGTCCTCGACAGCGACTACGCGATCTGGAACGCCTTCGGCAACGAGGCCTGGCCGGCCTTCTACTTCATCGGCGCCGACGGCCGCGTCCACAAGCGGGTGCTGGGCGAAGGCGGCTACGATCAGTCCGAGCGGTTGCTGCAAAAGCTGCTGGTTGACGCCAAGGGCGCGGCCGTCTCCGATGCGGTCGTCCCCGTCGTCGGGCGCGGTCCGCAGGCGGCGCCAGACTGGGACCACCTGGGAAGCGAAGAGACCTACGTCGGCTACGCCAAGGCGGATGGTTTCGCGTCCAAGGGCGGCTTCGCGCGGGACAAAGCGCGCAGCTATCAGGCGCCCGACAGGCTCACAGTGAACAATTGGAGTTTGGCCGGCGCATGGACCGTCGGCGGCGAGTTCGCGACGCTTGGCGGAACACCTGGCGCCATCGCCTATCGGTTCCACGCCCGCGACCTCAACCTGGTCATGGCGCCGTCGGACGGCCGGCCAGTTCGATTCCGCGTGCGCATCGACGGCGCGGATCCGGGAGCCGACCACGGCTTCGACACGGATGCCCAGGGCTTCGGTCGGATCGAAACGCCGCGGATGTACCAGCTTGTCCGGCAGACGCGCGCTGTTGCCGACAGGACCTTCACGATCGAGTTCCTCGACGCCGGCGCTCGCGCCTACGTCTTCACCTTCGGATAGGCCCGGCGATGACCCTGACCACCGATCCCCTCCGCCGCCGCCTGCTGGGCGCAGCCGTCGTCACCGCGGCGGCGGCCGAGTTCCGGGCGGCGACGGCGGCTGTGCCGCAAGGCGTTCCTGCACCCTTTCCGCCGCTTCGCCAGGTCGAGGCGGATGTCCTGGAGATCGCCTACGTCGAGCTGGGGCCTGCCACCGGCGCGCCGGTCATCCTGCTGCATGGGTGGCCCTACGACATCCATGCCTTCGAGGAAGTCGGTCCGATGCTGGCCGCGCAGGGCCAGCGCGTGATCGCGCCCTATCTGCGCGGCTATGGCGCCACGCGCTTCCGTTCCGCCGACACCTTCCGCAACGGGCAGCCCGCGGCCGTGGCGCTCGACACGATCGCCCTGATGGATGCGCTGAAGATCGAAGGCGCCGTCCTCGCTGGCTTCGACTGGGGCGGGCGCAGCGCCG
>Ga0207676_10003297_pt1 | contig 11467 bp, 7 predicted proteins | sample KBSSwiS72_FD_184307 | JGI IMG/M metagenome (GOLD analysis project Ga0207676, IMG submission 184307) | Switchgrass rhizosphere microbial communities from Kellogg Biological Station, Michigan, USA - KBS Switchgrass S7-2 (SPAdes) (version 2) | ecosystem: Host-associated > Plants > Roots >... | reverse complement strand
CAACCGTCCGCGAATGCGAATTTCGTTGTTGCTGCCAAGTGGAAACTTGTGGCGCAAGTCAGCATTGAACCGGCGAAACGAGTAGAGGTGATCGTCCAAATCCTGGTAAAAGTGATAAAGAAACAGGTATTCGAGCCTGCGCTGTTCCGGTTGACCGCGAGAGTTTAGCCTCGCAAACGCAGCCACATGCAGAAACGGTGGCTGTTCATTCAACCCCGGTGCAGTGGCTTCAGTAAACTTTCGTTCTACCGAAGTCACGGTCGGGTTCGAGATACGCACGATGTTGGGCCAGATACCCTCCACAGCACCGCCGATATCGAGCCACGGAGTGATCGGTTGCGCAATGTCCGCCCCAACTACACCCTCGCGATAGTGAAACACGGCGCGATCCTGTTCTCTGCTTTCAGGTCCGAGCCCGAAGAAGTCCAGGCGCTGCATATCCTTCACGAGACCGTAGACGTTTATTTTCAAGTTGCCCAAGTCAGACGGCGCGGTCGTGCTGCTGCTTGTCTTTGTGAGACGCAGGTTGGCATCCAGTTCCCAGTACTTCTTCACTGAAACTCGCGCTGATGAAACAAAGTCGGAGCGCCAGTTCGGATCGTTGGTGTGGTATCCATAACCGATGCCTCCAGCAAATCCACCACCCGGAGCTACGCTGCCCAGCACCAGGCGGAAGCCGTCCTTTTGCGTGATTTTGTCGTACCTCTTCTTTTGACACTTGAGCCAATTTTCGAAGCCACTCTCACCGCATGGGTTTGCTGCGAATGGCGTTGGCACCGGGGCAGCAGGAGCTGGCGTTTGAGAACGTGCCATCGCACATGACAACACAGTCAATGCAATTAAGATCGAACTCCTGAACAAATTGGTTGGTGAAGTTAATCGCATAATACACACTCCATATTTCAGCGTTTCTTACTGGCGGCTTTTTTCGTGGCCTTCTGTGCTTTCTTCGCGGTCTTTTTGCCGGCCTTGGATTTAGCGGTTTTTGGCGTTCCGTTCCGGTTGGCCTCAATGCTTTCGCGTACTCGTTCCAGATATTCCGCAGTCTCGGTTTCAGTTGTTACCGAACCGATCTGTGCCGCCACTGTGTAGCCCGGCAACATAGTGCTGTCAGCCTGGAACGCCTGAAACACCATTGCCTGTTGAAAATCGTTTAGTTGCTGAGGCGACGATAAATTAGCTGATGCTTTTTTCGTCGCGGCTTCGAGGTGAGGTGAAGACGGCTCGGGAGTTTGCTTCGGAAACTTCACCTTGTCGGTGCGTGCAGTCGCAAGCGTGAGGCAATCCTCAAAGGTCTTTGCGTTACGATCGCGTTCAGTGAGAAAAGACTTTTCCCATTCAGGAATAAACAGCTTTCTCGCCGTGGCAATGATCGACGTGTGATCGAAAGTTTTGTCGTGAATAATCGTGCCCCTTGGGATGAAAGGCGACACCAGCACCGCCGGCACCCGCACGCCGAGTCGTTTGAAATCAAACACTGTCGCATCAGTGGGCTTGTCACCGGGATTAACAGTTTCCGGCGGCGGCACATGATCGTAGAGTCCACCGTGTTCATCGTAAGTGATCACCAGCAACGTACTTTCCCACGTCTGTTTGTTGCTCGTGATGGCCTTAAAAACATCGTTAACAACTCTCTCGCCCAGGCGCATGTTGTGATCGGGGTGCTGATCCGATGCTCCAAAGAATTCACCCGATGTTGACAGATCGTTGTACCGCGGCTCGACAAAGCTGAACGCCGGCAGCTTGTTTTTCTTAGCGTCGTTGATGAAGTCATCAAAAAAGAACAAAAACTTCTTCGCGCGTTTCGCAATGAAGCTGACCGCTAAACCGAGTGTCCAGTCCGTGTAATAAATCTTCGAAGACACGTTATTTGCATCGAGCACTTCAAAGACTGTTTTTAGCGCGAGGTAGTTGGGATTCATATCGACACGCCCGAGCGAAGTGGCGCCGATCGAAAAAGCGCGATTCGGCAGTGTCGGTCCGGGCACTGAGGCAAACCAACGATCGCAAACGGCATACTCCTTAGCCAAAGTCGAGATGTTCGGCAAGCGACCCGGAGCAAAACACTTCATCACCCGGTGCGACTTAGGGACGTTCTTCGTTTTGCCTTCGTAGGCTTTTACGAAACCCTGCATCGCCGGCGCCCCACTACCGGCGAGGTTCCCGAAGATTTGCTGGTTGACGCTCAGGAAGTCGTGACCTGGATCGGGAGTAAGATCTCCCGCATCACGGGCGTCGGGAGTGACGGTCACTGGCGCGCCCTGGCTGTCGGGATTGGTTTCGTTTCCATTCAGGCCGTCGATAGGCCATGAAGTGTCCTTCATAAAGCCGAACATGTGATCGAAGGAGCGGTTCTCCATCATCAACACAACCAGATGTTCGATTTTTGGCGCCATTGTGTGTTCCTCCGTTTTGATACAAATCTAGCCACGCGAGTCTTTCAACCTCACCTGAGTACCATCGCTAAAAGTCAACGACTATGGTTCCGTTGAAGCCGCAGGTGTCAACGTTGAACCTAACCTGTTGCTCACTTCGTGTCCTGCGATCTCCCGGCGTTAACGGTTTCGGATTGGAGAGGCCCTGGCTGCAATAGATGGGAAACCACCTGGAACAATCAAACGGATGGCTTTGCCTCAGCAGTGGCGAACATTGTTCTCGCCACTGTACCGGACAGCATGAGTTCATACTCGGGACCTACTCCTATCGGCGACTACTCTAACCTCGTGGCCATCGGTAAGGTTGCCGCCGGAAACCTTTGTGCAGGTATGCGCGAGGATTCCTTCTAATGAAGACTTCCAATTACTATGGCAGCAGAACCTGAATCATTTCCACCGCCTGTAATAAAAAGTTTGCCTGCTTTCAAGAATTGAGATGATCAACCAAGGTGAACTGATGACGAGTTAGGAGTCAGATCAGCTAATAGTACTCAGCGAGCGGGAAAGCCGTTGCGGCAGATACTCGGGCAACTCATTTACTAAGTGTCTGCACCTTCCGGATGATGTCAGCCAGCAGTTCGTTGAATCGCGCCGGATCTTCAAGCATGGGATAGTGTCCGCTACCTTTCATAATAACGGCATCAAACTGCGGCGCATACTTGCGATTGACCTCCAAACTCGTCGGCGTCATATCTGCGTTGATCGCGTGAATGGGCACCTTCACCTCGCCCATTGCAGGTGCTGCACGATACGCAAAGATTGCTTCAAGGATCGTGACAGCAAGCTCAGGTGGGCGCGCGGTCACTTGTGAGATTATGCGACTCTTGACTGCGGCAGGCGTGCTGGGTGAGAAGTAGAGTTGATTCAGAAAACCGGTGGCCGCAACTATGTAGTTAGCGCGAAGCTGCTTCAGTGCCTCTTCAAGTTGTTTTGGATCAACTGTGCTTTCGACATTGTGTAAAGTGTCGACCGGAACTATCGCGAGCACGCGGTCGGGCATTCGCCGCGTCGCTTCCAGCACGATAGGTCCACCCATCGAGCTTCCGATCAGTATCACGCGTTTGAGATTCAGTTTCGTTATTACAGTATTGACGTCATCGGCATAGCTCTCAATCGACCAGTTCTTCCGTCCCTGACCGGATTCGCCGTGACCCGGAAGATCGAGAGTGACGACTCGATGGTTTTTCGCAAACACAGGAACCTGGTTGTCCCACAAGTGGCGGTCGCAGCTCCAGCAGTGTACGAATACCAACGCAGGTTCACCTTTGCATTGAACGGAATAATGAATCGGAACACCATCTTTCGCAGGTACGACTTCCGCTTTGACACTTGGCTGAACGAAAGGAGCCGCTAAAATAAAGAGCAACACAAGACTTTTAACCATGGCCTTACCTCCACGAGAGAACTATTTCGGTCGAAAAACGTAAACACGAATCGAATCCACTTAATACCACACTGTCCGCGTCATCGGAACCGGTGCATGAGGACGAAAGGACGCCCAGATGAATACGCTACTTCATAACGTCCGCTACGCAGCGCGCATGTTGCGTAATAACTCTGGATTTACCCTCGTTGCGGTGCTGACGCTCGCCTTTGGCATTGGCGCTAATACTGCGATCTTTAGTGTCGTGAACGCCGTTGTCTTTCGGCCGCTTCCATTTTCAAAACCAGAACAGATTGTGATCATTCGGGACGATTTGACCGGCCGGCAGATTGAAGATGTGGGTATGTCGGTCGACGAACTGAAGGATCTGCAGGAGCGTTCGGGCATCTTCCAGGAGATATCCGCGGTCTGGCCCGTCGACGCGAATCTAACCGGATCGGAAAGACCGGAAAGAATCGAACTGCTGGCCGTCAGTCCGAATTACTTCGCGTTGCTCGGCGCGAACGCACAGCTTGGTCGCGTGTTCGGTCCTGAAGAACGGCAAGCAAAGGGTTTTGCCGAAGGTGTCGTGATTAGCGACGGACTTTGGAAACGACTATATGGCAGGGATCCAAACATTCTTGGTCGTAAGGTTTATGCGGACACGGACCTTTACACGATTATTGGTGTCATGCCCCCCGAATTTCGTCACCCTGGCAAGACACTGCGAAATGAAGTCGACATGTGGGGCACTGCCGGATTCGCGGCGAATCCGTTTGGGCCACCTGTACGCGCGGCACGAATTCTTCCGGGTGCAATCGGACGGTTGAAAGACGGAATCGACGTAAACCAGGCACAGGCGAAGATGGATGCGTTTGTTGCCAACCTTCAGACGGAGTTTCCGAAAGAATATCCGCAACAGGCGGGTTGGTCAGTTCGCGTGCTATCAGCACACCAGCAGCTCGTCGGCAACGTGAAAACAATCCTGTACGTGGTGCTCGGTGCTGTCGGGTTAGTGTTACTAATCGGGTGCGTCAATCTTGCTAACCTGATGCTCGCACGATCGTCAGGGCGTCGTCGTGAGATGGCCATTCGCCTCGCGCTCGGAGCGAGTCGTCGCCGCCTCATACTTCAGCTTCTTACGGAAAGTTTGTTGCTCTCATTTATTGGTGGGGCGCTTGCGCTTGTTGTGCTCACCTTGATGTTAAAAGGGTTCGTTCAGTTCATACCTGCTGATATTCCTCGACTAAATGAAATCGAAATCAATCTGAGCGTCTTAGGGTTTGTCTTTCTGATCTCAACCATCACGGGATTGCTCTTCGGACTCGTTCCCGCCCTGCAAGCATCTCGAGCTGACGTCGTCGTCAACTTGAAGGATGGTAGTCACGGATCCGGATTCGGAATGGCGACACATCGTTTTCGCAGTGGGCTTGTAGTGTTCCAGTTCGCGCTATCGCTAATTCTGATGATTGCGGCAGGGTTACTGCTCCGGAGTTTTGCCCGGCTGCTCGACGTGAATCCGGGTTTCAACCCCGACAACGTTTTACTCGCTCGTGTCTGGCTGCCTGTTCCAAACAACCCGGATCTCGATCCATACAGAGATCCATTAAAGCGAGCCGGGTTTACAAAGGATTTGTTGGATCGAGTGAGTGCGATTCCGGGCGTGCGCAGCGCGGCGATTAGCAGCGGTAATGCTGTGCCGTTGGTTGGTCAACATAATTCCGCCGGCTTTACGATCGAAGGTGATGCTGTAACGAACAACAATATCCCGACCGCGCAGATTGCCGTTGTCTCGCCTGATTACTTTAGAACGATCGAGACACCTTTGAAACGCGGACGGTTCTTCACGGACGCAGACGATCGCAAAGCGCCGCAGGTTGTTCTGATTGACGAAGCACTTGCGGAACGCTACTTCACCAATCGTGATCCGGTAGGAGTGCGAATAAAACGAGGTGGTCCACAATCGGAGGCGCCGTGGATGACGATTGTCGGGATTGTCGGAAACGTGAAGAGCGACGGATTCGATCAACCCGATCAGCCTCACCTTTACCATGCGCTTTTCCAAAATCCCGCATACGCGATGGCGATCTATTTGCGGACTGATGTGGCGCCGTCGAGTGTGACACAGGCGTTGCGCGAACAGGTGCGCGCGGTCGATCGCGATCTGCCGGTCTTTGGTGAAACCACGATGTCGCAGGTGGCCGCTGAGTCTGTTAGTCGTCGGAAGTTTGCGATGCAGTTGGTGGGACTGTTTGGAGTGCTTGCACTGCTGCTTGCGGGAGTTGGTATCTACGGCGTGATCGCGTATTCCGTCACACAAAGAACACGCGAGATTGGAATTCGCGTCGCGTTGGGCGCGAGCAGGAGCGCGATTTTGAGTTGGGTGCTGAAGCAGGGAATGATTTTAACGATCGCGGGTGTCGCAGTAGGACTGATTGGAGCATTTCTCCTTACGAAATACCTGCGGAGTTTATTATTCGGGATTGGACCAACGGACATTGTGACCTATGGCGCGTTGGCAATATTGCTGACGGTGGTTGCACTGATCGCCTGCTACGTTCCGGCGCGTAGAGCCACGAAAGTCGACCCGCTCGTGGCTCTGCGATATGAATAGATTTTGTTATTGATTGAGTCAGCCTGCGAAGCAGGCGTAAGCCCCAGGGTCGCAGCAAAAAACAAGATTCGAGCTCGCAGAGCGGGCGGCAGCGCTGTCGCCCGCTTCGCGGGCTCATCGTGTTTTTGTTAACGGCTAACCTGAGGCTTGCGCCCCAGGCTTTATGCCTTCGCCCGCTTCGCGGGCTCTAAGCAGTTCTTTGCAATCGCGCGCGGGAATGATGTGAGTACGACACTAACGATTATGATGAATACGGTGGTGATGAAGAATTTTATCTTCATGGTAATGCGTTAATTTCTCCTTTGAAACTAACGCGAATAAAGAGGGAAAGCGGGTCGTTGCCGCGCTGAAATTTCCATGAAAGTTTTTTGAAATGGAACTCTTTTTGGACCCGGACGTACGAAAGTTGCGAGAAAACTTCATTCTGCTGTATATCTTCAAACTCACTCTAGGAAACGAACCCAGATCGTTTCACTGCCCAGGCTGGAGGTTTCATCACGAGCGCCGCTCTCATCAAAGATGCTTCGCAACGCAGCTCCCAAATGCGTGGCGCCTCGATGGACCAACTCTTACTTGCGTTTATCGAAGCACCAAACGAAGTGCAAGCTGACGGCTGTCTCGCGAGTCTCGTCGATGAGCACGCAGCGCCGATAGTCAAAGAGATTCTCGGCTCCAGTTTACGCTTTCACCTCGACAACAATGGATCAGCATCAACTCAGGACGCCAACGATCTATTCAACGAAATCATTGCCAACTTGCTCGCGCGGCTGCGTCACATCAGGAGCGATCGCCCGCAAGGAACCATCGCAGATTTTCGCGGTTACGTAGCCGCCACGGCCTACAATGCCTGTAATCTTTATCTGCGACAGAAGTATCCGCGTCGCTCTCGACTCAAAAACAGATTGCGCTATCTGTTGTCGCACGATGCAGCGTTCGCGCTCTGGTCCAACGAGGCATTCGGTTTGACTTGCGGGTTCGCGGAATGGCGTGGCAAAGTGGCGCCCACGCCGCAAAGACAGCTCGAAAAGATACGGCAAGACCCTGATGAGTGGGTCCAAAACGCCGGTCTGCAAAGCGTTGGCATTGATCGCGCACAACTCTCCAGTCTCCTGCACGCTATCTTTGAATCGTGCGGGAGTCCCATGAAACTCGATGAACTGGTGAACATCGTGGCAGACATTTGTCGTGAAAAAGATCAGCCTGATGAACCACTCGACACAGTGATGAATCTCGCTGCCACTAGTCTCAACTTCGAGACTATTCTCGAGCAGCAACACCTGCTGACGTTGTTTTGGCAAGAAGTCCGTCAGCTACCACGTCGCCAACGCCTTGCGTTATTGCTTAACTTCAAAGATGCTCGTGGGCAGGACCTGGTTAGTCTTCTGCCTTTTACTCGCACGGCGACAATTGAACAGATTGCTGAGGCATTAGATTTCCCGCTTGTGGATTTTCTTAAATTATGGAACAAGCTGCCGCTCGATGATGCGTCGATTGCTGAGTTGCTTGGCGCCACGCGGCAGCAGGTAATTAACTTAAGGAAGTGTGCGCGAGAACGTTTGGAACGGCGCATGAGCGCCGTGATCGCGAAAAGATGATGTCGGAACATCTTTCACAGGCGCAGCTTGCCGGGTACAGCGGACGCACATTGGATCCCGACGAATTGCTCGCGGTCGATAAGCACCTCGCGTCGTGCGATGTGTGCCATCAACGTCTGGTCCGCAGTCTGCCGGGGGCTGCGAAGGTTGCCATCGACCAATCGTTTGAGTTTGACAGAGCGCCCTTTCATCTCGATTACGAACAACACCTTCAGCCATATGTTGACGGCAAAGCGAACGATATCGATCGCGAGATTGTCGATAGTCACGTCGCTCTATGTTCCAAATGTGCCGGCGAGTTAAAAGATCTGCTTGCGTTTAAGCAGCACCCACCAGTTGCTGCGATAACCGGCAACGCCAGCACGTCGTCGCGATGGAGACATTGGTTGGGCCAGTGGTCGTTCCTGCCGAATCCTGCAGTGGCTACGGCCGTAGTTATTGCAGTCTTCATTCTGGCAATGGCGATCTTATTATGGACCACATATCCGAGGTCTCAACGGGTTGATCACGCGCAAGCTGGACCACCGGCATCTGACAAGCCAACTTCTGACAAGCTAACTTCTGACAAGCCAACACAAACCCCGGAAACAGCGCAGCCGTCACCCGCACCGACCGAGCAGACTGTCCGGACAATCTCACCTTCTAATTTGCATGAGAACAAAGCGGCTCTACCAATAATGCCGCGTGAGGAATCTCTCATCGTACTCAATGACGCAGGCGGAGAGGTGACAGTGAACCCGCGTGGCCGACTGGAGGGTCTCCCCGAATTGCCGCTGGACTTAAGAGAGAGCGTCGAAAAAGCATTGGCTACTCGCGAGCTTCATGCGTCGCCGGCGTTGACAGAATGGACCACTGGCGCGGGAAATCTGCGCAGTGAAATGGAGAAGCAGAGTACGTTTGCACCGTTGGATCCAACGGATGTTGTAGTTGAAACTGTTCGGCCGACGTTTCGCTGGCGGGCGCTGGAGGCGGCGAGCGAATATATTGTGGCTGTGTATGATTATAAGCTTCGTCAGGTTGGCAGCAGTGGTCCAGTAACTGGTACGGAGTGGACCATTCCACACGCGCTCGAGCGAGGTGTGATTTATTCATGGCAAATCAGCGCGTTGAAGGATGGCAAGACAGTTGTGTCACCAAAGCCGCCGTTGCCCGAAGCCCGATTTAAAATTTTAGACCAACCGGCTATCGAGACATTGGCGAAGCTGAGAGATTCTGCGGGAAGCTCGCATCTTGCGATGGGAGTTTTCTACTGGAAGCACGGCTTGATCGAGGAGTCTGAGCGTGAATTTCAGTTGCTTGCACAAGCAAATCCGAAGTCGACTACCGCCAAAGAATTATTAGCGAGCGTTAGATCAAGTCGCCGCTAATATTTCAAGTGTGACAAGTAAACGTCATAGAACTGCCATTTGCGCCTAACATTTTTGCTTGATGATATTTATCCAGCAAACAATGGGAGGAAGCATGGCTACGGAAGCTTTAATCAAGGTTGTCGAGCAGCAGGCAGCGCTCGAACAGTTAAGTGATCAGATACAGCCGCTGGTTCAAAACGCATTCAAGTCGGCGGGACCTGCGGGCAGGGAATTGAAGAACATCCTGCACGGCACGTGGCTCGGTCACCCGTTGCACCCGGCGCTAACCGACGTGCCTCTCGGCGCGTGGACCGCGGCGCTCGCGCTCGACGCGATGGAGTCGATCAGCGGTCGAAAAGAGCTCGGCGCCGGCGCCGACGCCGCTATCGCGATCGGACTTGTCGGCGCGGCTGGAGCAGCCTTGACGGGATTGACTGACTGGTCCGAAACTAACGGGCGTGCGCGCAAAGTCGGGCTTCTGCACGGCTTGCTGAATGTCGGCGCAACGGTGCTTTACTCGACGTCGCTCGTCCTTAGGCGCAAGCAGAAGAGGAACGCGGGTATGGGCTTCGCCATGCTCGGCTTCGCCGTCTCGAGCGCGTCAGCTTACATGGGTGGTCACCTTGTTTTCGGCGAGCAGATCGGCGTGAACCACGCCGCGGCCCAGGAGATGCCGAAAGAGTTCGTGCCGGTATTGGCCGACGGTGAGCTTCGCGAAGGCGAGATGAAGCGCGCCGACGCGGGAGGAGTGCCGGTGCTTCTGGTGCGCTGCGAGGGCGAGGTGTGCGCGCTGGCTCACACATGCTCTCACCTCGGCGGTCCATTATCCGAAGGCAAGCTGGAAGGCGACGTGGTCCAGTGTCCGTGGCACGGCTCGCGTTTCAACGTCAGAGACGGAAGCGTCGTGGACGGTCCAGCGACCTTCCCACAACCTCGCTTCGAGACCCGCGTGCGCGAGGGCCAGATCGAGGTTCGCTCGATAGACAGATAAGTGTAATCTGGGAGAGGTCAGTACCGCCCGCGTTCGATGCGGCCCGCGGCCCGCGGCCCGCCCTGTCCGCTACTTTTTGAGGGGATGCGCGACTATAGCACACAGATTTTCGCTTGCACTCGCTTGACTTGCCCACCGGCGCATTTCTGGACGGAGTTAACGTCGCAGCACTCTCGCTGATGGTTGTGGTTACTTATCAACTTGGGCGCGCCTCGCTAGTCGACATCAAAACGCTTTTGATCGGATTGATTAGCGGCTTCTTACTGTTTCGCTTCCGTGTTAACTCAGCCTGGCTTGTGCTTGGTGGCGCGATAGCCGGATGGATTATTTCCAGAAGTGGGTGAGTTGGTCATGCTGGGGATGTTGAATCCCCAGTCTTATGCTCTTTTATTTGAAATCGCAGGAAGTCGTGAATCGCTTTCAACGCAACCGGATTCTTCGTTGAAATCCGCACTGCTGCTCCCCGATCGATCTCTTCAAAGTTGTACTTGATCTCGCCCTTTAACTCTTGCATCACTGGCACTCCAGGAGGCGTTTGATCGTGGATTAGCATTGGAGCATTGAAATTCCCATCGGCAAACATCTTTGCGATATGCTTCAGGTGCATCCTGATCTGTTCACTACTCTCAACATCGTCGGAGCTATTTGCTGTTACCTCAATGGACCCACCTGACTCTTGTAACAAAAAATGATGTGTGGTCTTCATATGGTCAAAGCCCATGACGTGATCGCCTCGCTTGTTCATTTGCTCGTCAGCGCTGCCATGCTTCGGCTGCTGCGCGTAAACGATCGCGAGTGTAGCGATTACGATAATCGATGAAGCCAGAATTGACCGTCTAAATTGGATTTTCATTACTCACTTCTCCTTTTGCGTTTGATTGAATGGTGTGAACGTTTGGCAGGATTCGGATCGACCGGCAACGACTCGAGTAGATTGGCCCGCTTCCCGTTAGTGCGATGAACTAATCGTGCATCCCACTCTCTCAATGTCTCTTGAAGGTCGTCTCGTAACTTAGTGAGCTCGCGCAGTTGGTCCTGAACGTTAAGAAGTTTTTGAGCTGCCAGTTTCCTGACTTCTTCACATGGCGCACCACCGGCATCGCGAACTTTCAACACTTTG
>Ga0207676_10003296_pt1 | contig 11468 bp, 13 predicted proteins | sample KBSSwiS72_FD_184307 | JGI IMG/M metagenome (GOLD analysis project Ga0207676, IMG submission 184307) | Switchgrass rhizosphere microbial communities from Kellogg Biological Station, Michigan, USA - KBS Switchgrass S7-2 (SPAdes) (version 2) | ecosystem: Host-associated > Plants > Roots >... | reverse complement strand
GTGGCCGCGATGGTGATGATCGCGCCGCCGAGCGACAGCGTCTGTTTTGACAGTGTGATGAAGGAGTTGGCGTCGGCGTTGGCGAGGAACTTGAGGTTGCTCGGCAGCGAGCCGTCCAGCAGGTTCGCGCCATCGAACTGGGCGTTCCCGACGGTCTGGGTGATCTGGCGAAGGATCGATTTGAAGTCACTGTCGAGCGCGGTCCGCGAGGCGGTGTCGATGGAGGTGTCCATCGCGGCCACCACCTTTTCCTTCAGCTGAACCAGGAGGTCGGAGACCGTTTCGCCGGCGGTCGAGGAGACCTCCGCGATGGAGCGGGCCCGATCGAGGCTCATCTTAACGGAGTTGAGCGCCCCGATATCGGCTCGCTGCCCTTGGGCGATGGCCCAGACCGCGGCGTTGTCGGAGGCGTTGTTCACCGCCAGGCCAGTGTTGATCCGACCCTGGACGTCCTCGAGATCGCTGTTCGTCTTGTTAAGATTCTGCAGCGCGACGAGAGCGGATTTGTTGGTGTGCACGCTCATCGACATCGAACGAGTTCTCCTAAGCCCGGCCCCTCTGACGACTCAGCCGTTGCGAGTCGCCTGGAGTGTTCGCCAGCAAGCTAGGATTTCGTGGTGAGCAGAAGGTTAACGGCCAAACGCTTATTGCCGCCGCCGGTAATCCGGGGCGGTTAAGGGTTCAGTCCTTCTCCCTCGCGGGAGCCGGTCGATCAGGCCTTGGTGCGGATCACGGTTCCGGCTTCATAGTCGAGCCGTTCACGCATCTTCAGGACGGCGTCCCTCGGAAACTGCAGGAGCACTTCGCCCGTGCGCCGATTGACGGTCTTGTAGACGTAGGAACCGCTGGCCTCATCCTCTTCTATGACCAGTCGCAGGTCGGCTGGATCCTGGCTGGGCGCCGCGCGTGCCGGGGCCCCGATGTCGGGGCGCTGGATGGGCGGGTTCTGGCCGTATGTCGGATCTGGGGTCGAGGCGACGGTCGCAACCTTGTTTTCCATCTCGCCTGTCGTGGGCGTTTGAGACGCCTACGCTCCGGTTGGGAAAGGCGGGCGGCGGAAGGGGTTATCCCTTCCGCCGCCCTGTGGCCTATCGGAACAGGCCGAGGAGGATGGACGAGGACTGGTTGGCGATCGAAAGCGCCTGCACGCCCAGCTGCTGCTTCGTCTGCAGAGCTTGGAGTTTCGCACTTTCCTTCGCCAGGTCGGCGTCCACGAGGTTACCCACACCCGCGTCGATGGTGTCCTGAAGCTTCTGGATGAAGGTCAGGTGAGAACCCAGCGCCTTCGAACCCGTGCCCAGCTTGGACAGCGCGCTCGAAACCGCGCCGATCGCGGTGTTGACCGAGGCGATCATCGCGGTGGCCGTGGTCACCGTGCCGATCGTCGAGGTCGCGGTGATGCCAGCGAGGTTGGCGCCACCGAGCGACAGGTCCTGGGCCGAGACGGTGATCACCGAAGTGCCGGCGTCGTTGGCCAGAGCCTTGATCGTGGTCGGGCTCGTGTTGGTGATCATGTTGCCGCCGTTGAACACGGCGTTGGTCACGACCTTGGTGATCTGGTCACGCAGCGACTTGAACTCGTCGTTCAGGGCGGTGCGGCTGGCGGTGTCGAGGGTGACGTCGGAAGCGGCCAGGGCCTTTTCCTTCATCGCAACCAGCGTGTCGGAGATGGATTCACCGGCCGACAGGGCGACGTCCACAGTCGATTGACCACGTTGCAGCGAAGCCATGACGGAGTTCAGGGAGCTGGACGTCGCACGCTGGTTCTGAGCGATGGCCCAGATAGCGCCGTTGTCCTTGGCGTTGTTGACCTTCTTACCCGTGTTGATCCGGGATTGAGTCGTCATCAGGTCGGCGTTGGTCGCGTTCAGGTTCTGAAGCGCGACCATCGCGCCGACGTTGGTGTTGACGGAGTTCGCCATAGAGAAAGTCCTTTTTTCAAGGTCGTCGACCACCGTTTTGGCAGCCGTAGGCGTTTTGCCTGCCTTCTGATGAGCAAGCGCCGGGCCAGTTTATGGCCCAGCTTGACGCCCCATAACGCATTGAAAAATGGACGTTATTGGTCTGTTAGCCATGTTCTGGCCCGGCAAGATCTGCCCAGCATCGCGACGGGTGGGCAGGATTTGCCGGGCGCTCGGCAAATATCGTCACTCAGCCCAATCTTGCGTCTGACGCACACGGCGCCGCGGCCGCGCTCCTGACGGAATGCAGCGAAACGAACCGGCTCGAATCTTGGGAAGTTAGGCGGCGACCTTGGGCGCCAGGCCCTGCATGATCAGACGATTGACGTCGATCAGCGGCTGGATGTCTTCGCGGCGACGAATGACGGCGCTGGTGTGTTTGCCGACCCAGATGGCCAGCGAGATGATCGAGGCGCGCAGCGGCGCCGGCAGTTGGTTGTCCGGGCTCGAGCAGTCGTTGAGCAGTACGCTCCAGACGCTGCGATTCCAGTCCAGCGCATCGATGCGGCCCGGAATGTCGCTCGGATCGGTCTTGGCAGCTTCCATCAGCGCCAGGGTAACCTGGGCGAAGAGGCGGTATTCGGAATCGCGCGGGTTCTCACCCCGGCTAGCCGCCTGTTGATACGCCTGAAGGGACATTGCCCAACCTCTCGTCTTCGTACTCGATGAGTTTTCGGCAGAGCATCAGCGCCTTGTAGTATTCGCGCGACATGCAGTGCTTTGAAATGGATACGCATTCGGCGAGGATCGCGGGGTTGGCGATCACGCCCATGAATTCGGTCAAGCGCTTGACGAATTCGTCGTAGTAGCGCTCGGCGTTGACCTCATCGAGGTACATCATCATGACCGGGAAGTAGACGCGGCGGGCGGGCGTCGTGACCTCGCTCTCCTGCATGATGTCCTTCTCGCGAAGCACCGAGGCCTTGTTCTGCAAGACCAGGACTCCGCGCCGGTCGCCGTTCTGGACGACAGCTCCGTTGAGGACGAATTTCTCTCCCGGCTTCAGCGACAATTTAAGCGGCAATCCCGCCTCCTCGTTCCGGCGCTCACGAATCTAGGTTCCGATTCGAATGACCCATTGTCGCCTTACGGTGGGCCGGGCGCACCCGAGAGTTAACGCCGCCGGGTTAACGCCCTGTTGCCGCCCGCCGGGCGCCCGCGCCCGACTACGACCTATGCGCGAATTAAGTCTCCGTTAGCCACGATCGGCAAAGGGTTCCTGGTTACTTTGGAGATTCTGTTTCATGCCGCGCAAGGCCCAGCTCAGCGCCACGTCCGCCTTCGCGCTGCAAGGTCCGAGCGCGGCACCCGCCAAGCTGTCCGGAGACGCCCTTGGCCAGGCTGGATCGAACGAGGCGCTCAACCGGCTGAACACCGCGATCACGGAGCTAAAGGCGCTTTCCGTGGCCCCCATGCTGCAGCGCGCGGTCGACGCCATCCGCGCCGAGGATCACAAGACAGCCTGCGACTGGGCGCTGAAGGCGCTGCAGCAGGACGAACGTAGCGGCTACGGCTGGTACTTGCTGGCTATCGCCCGCGAGCGGGCCGGCGACTTCGCCTCCGCCGTCCAGGCCTACGAGATGGCGCTCAAGCTCTTGCCGGACCAGGCGGAGATCGCCAACGACATGGGCCGCCTCGCCTTCCGCCTCGGCATGGCCCCCCAGGCGGAGAAGCTGTTCCGGCATTTTCTCGACCGCTTCCCGGACCATCCCGAGGGGGCCAACAACCTCGCCTGCGCGATCCGTGACCAGGGACGCGCGGCGGAGGCGATCGACATCCTGCGCCCCGCGATCATGAAGAGCCCAGAGATCCCGATGCTCTGGAACACGATGGGCACGATCCTCGCCGACGACGGCGACTTCACGAAGGCCCAGGTGTTCTTCCAGGAAGCGCTTCGCCTCGACCCGAGCTTTCCGAAGGCGCGCTACAACCTCGGCAACGCCAAGCTGATGGACGGCGACGTCGCCGGCGCGCTCGAGGACTGCGAGGCCGCAATGCGCGGCGTCCTCGCCGAGGACGACCGCCAGATGATGCGGCTGGCCCGCTCGACCATCCTGATGGCCCAGGGACGGATCGCCGAAGGTTGGGAAGACTACGAGGCGCGCCTGCACCCGCAGTTCAACGGTTCGACCCACTTTTCGGTCGAAGCGCCGCGGTGGACGCCGGGCGACGACCTCGCCGGCAGATCCCTCCTGGTGATCGGGGAGCAAGGCCTGGGCGACGAGATCCTGTTCGCCAACACCCTGCCCGACGTGATCGAGCGCCTGGGTCCGCAGGGCCGCCTGACGATAGCGGTCGAGCCGCGCCTGGTTCCGCTGTTCCAGCGCGCCTTCCCGCAGGCCGAGGTCGGCGCCCACGCCACCTACAGCGTCAGCGGACGCTTTGTGCGCGTCGTCCCCTTCCTGAAGGAGCCCAACGGGATCGACCTCTGGACTCCGATCGCGTGCCTGCTCCGCGAATTCCGCCGCACCGTCGAGGCCTACCCGCCGCGTCCCAGCTTCATGGCCCCCGATCCTGGCCGCGTCGCCCACTGGCGCAGCCTGCTCGACAAGGCCCCCGCCGGACCCAAGGTCGGGCTTCTCTGGAAGAGCGCGGTGACCAAGGATTCCCGCCACCGCTGGTTCTCGCCGTTCGCGCTCTGGGAGCCGATCCTCGCGCAGCCCGGCGCGACTTTCGTCAACCTGCAATACGGCGACTGCTCCGAGGAACTGGCCTTCGTCAAAGAGACCTGGGGCGTGGAGATCTGGTCGCCGCCCGGCATCGACCTGAAGCAGGACCTGGACGATGTCGCCGCCCTCTCCAGCGCCATGGACCTGGTCCTGGGCTTCTCCAACGCGACGCTCAACATCGCCGCCGCCTGCGGGGCGCCCTGCTGGCTGATCGCGGCCCCCGGCGCCTGGACCGGGCTCGGGACCGACCGCTACCCCTGGTATCCGCAGGTGCGCGCCTTCCGGCCGTCGGCTCCCGGCGACTGGGCCCCCACCATGGCGCAAGTCGCCAAAGAACTCGCCGACTTCGTCACGGAACGCTGAGGCGAGGAACGTCGGTGAGCCTGCCGGGTTGATCCTCCAACCGCACCGCTTGGTGCGGAATGAGGGAGCAAACCCAATGCCCGACCGTCCCGACGCCTTCGACTTAGACTCCCAGGACAGCGCCGAGGCGTTGGACGAGACCGTGCTCGACGAGAACGAAGGCCTGGGTGAGATGCGCACATTCGAGGAGCTTCCCGAACTCTTCGACGTCACTCGCGCCAACGGCGACCGCGACGAGGACGAGGGTCGGGCGCTGGACGCCGCCGACTTCGACGATGACGCCATCGACGACTCCGACACCGACGAAGACGACGAGTTGGACTACCGCGCCGCAACCCATGAGCGCGAGGACGACATCGACGGCCTGGGCGCGGAAGACGGCTTCGACGAGGACGCCATGGACCTGGCCAGCTCCATCGAGGGGCTCGACGAAGAGGTCGCCGACGCGAGCCTGGTCTCGGGGGGCGAGGATGACATTTCCAACTTCCAGTCCAGGAATCTCAGCGACGAGGACCTGCAGCGCATGGGCTATTCGGAAAACCGCAAGGGCGTGATGCTCGCCAAGCCCGACGGATAGTCAGGCCGGACCGTTCCGACATACGCGACATTCAAGCCGCTTGCATGACGCGCGGCTCCCTTTAGGCTGGCCCAGACAAACAACTGTTCGAACGCGGGCGTGCGCCCGCGCTGGGGAGCCATATGAGCCAGCGTTTTGAAGGCACCGACAACTACATCGCCACCGAGGACCTGAAGGTCGCGGTGAACGCCGCCGTGGCGCTGGAGCGTCCGCTGCTGATCAAGGGCGAACCCGGCACCGGCAAGACCGTCCTGGCCTATGAGATCGCCAACGCGCTCGGCGCCGAGCTGATCACCTGGCACATCAAGTCGACGACTAAGGCGCAGCAGGGCCTCTACGAGTACGACGCGGTGACCCGCCTGCGCGACAGCCAGCTCGGCGACGAGAGGGTCAAGGACGTCGCCAACTACATCAAGAAGGGCAAGCTCTGGGAGGCCTTCACCTCCGACAAGCGCCCCGTCCTGCTGATCGACGAGATCGACAAGGCCGACATCGAATTCCCCAACGACCTCCTGCAGGAGCTCGATCGGATGGAATTCTACGTCTACGAGACCAACGAGACGATCAAGGCCAAGGTCCGCCCGATCGTGATCATCACCTCGAACAACGAGAAGGAGCTGCCCGACGCGTTCCTGCGCCGCTGCTTCTTCCACTACATCCGCTTCCCGGAAGCCGAGACGATGAACGAGATCGTCGAGGTCCACTATCCGAACATCAAACAGAAGCTCGTCGCCGAGGCGCTGCGCATTTTCTACGACATGCGCAAGGTGCCGGGGCTGAAGAAGAAGCCCTCCACATCAGAGCTGCTCGACTGGCTGAAGCTGCTGATGGTCGAGGACATCGACGCCGAGGCGTTGAAGGAGAAGGATCCCACCAAGCTGATCCCGCCCCTGCACGGCGCGCTCCTCAAGAACGAGCAGGACGTGCACCTCTTCGAGCGCCTGGCCTTCCTTGCTCGCCGCGAAGGCGCAGGCTCGCGTCCGGGCCAATAGCCGAGGCGTAACGGGTGTAACCGGTTACGGCGAATTCACTCGATTTTTGAAGGGGCTCCGGCCACGTTCACAGCGAACGTACCGGAGCCCTTTTTCATGAAGACCCTGCTCTTCGTCGCAGCTTCAGCCCTTGCCCTCGCCGGCGCGGGCTGCGCGCCCAGCCCCAAGGCCGACCTTCGCACCGCGTTGGATTGTCCGGCCAGCCAGGGCGACCTGACCCGCACAAACAAGGCGGCCGACGGCAAGACCTGCACCTATACGTCCAGCGAGGGCGCCGAGGTCAGCCTGCAGCTTGTCGCCGTGAAAGGCGATGCGACCGCCACGCTGCAAGGCATCGAGGACACGATCGCGCCGAAGGCCGCCGTCACCGCGGCCGCCGCCAGCGAAACCGCCAAGGATGCGGCCGAAACCGCCAAGGGCGCGGCTGACGCGGCCAAGGAGACCGCAGAAGTGGCCAAGGATACGGCCGCCGCCGCGAAGGACGCTGCCGCCTCCGCCGCCGACGCCGCAAAGGACGCCGCCCAGGCCGCTCGCGAAGCCGCCCAGGACGCCGGCCACACGGCCAGCGCCACCGTCAGCGTCGGAGACAAGGGCGACTGGAATTCCGACCACAAGGGCAAGGTCGACATCCAGATCGACAAGCACGGCCACAAGGTGGTCTCCGGTGACGGCGAATCCACCCGGGTCGACCTGCCCGGCATTCACATTTCGGCGCAGGACGACAACGCCAACGTCAGCGTCGGCGGCATCCGCATCAACGCCAACGAGGACGAGTCGACGATCCACATCATCCGCGAGGTGCGGATGCGTGGAGAGGCCTTCTCCCGGCAAAAGCGCGGCATTCGCGCCACGTTCATTTCGACCAACAAGGCCGACCCCAACGGCTACCGCTTCGTGGGCTACGAGGCGTCAGGCCCCAAGACGGGACCGATCACCGTGGCCATCGTCAAGGCCAAGAGCGAGATCGACAACGACGACGATATCGCGCGCGATGTTCGGCGGCTCGTGCGCCGCAACGGCGGGGCTTAGCCCGCCGGCTGCACCTCGACGACCTTGTAGGTCAGCGGCCGGCCGTCCTCGTCCGTCACGGTGACATATTCGCCGACCGCGAAACGATGCTGGCCGAGCCGATGGACCGGCTCATCGTCGACCACGTCGTCGTCGTCATAGTCGAAGAACCAGCGCGAACCCTTGCGCGCTAGGCGGCCGTCGATCGGGTCCTCATCGGGCGCAAAACGGCGCACGTGGCAGGCGTCCTTCGCCTTGCCATAGGCGGCCTCGTCCAGGAGACCTTCGTCGGTCAGGGGGGCGGTCAGCGCATAGCCGCGATGGTCGTCCCCTCCGGCGAACTCCGTGCCTGGGTTGCGGGCAAGCCGCATGACGATGCGCGACAGTTGCATTGAGAAGCTCCTCTCGTACGTGAGCACAATCGGGCGACGGAACCCAGCCTCAATGAGATAGAAACAGCGAAGGCTGGTCTGAGTTCAATAACGTACGCGTGGTCCCGCCGAATATGAACTCCTGTAGCCTCGGATGGCCAAAAGCGCCGGCCACCAGGACCTGCGCCTCGGCCTTGCGGGCGGCGTAGAGCAGGACGGGCGCGGCGTCGCCGGAGTCCGGCAGGAGGTCAATTTCCGCCTTCACACCGCGGGCGGCATAGTAGGACTGCAGGCGGGTCGGGTCGAAGCTGCGCGAGCTTGCCTTGGGCGCGGCCAGGATCACCACCCGGCTGGACTTTTCCAGGAGCGGCAGGGCCAGCCGCGCCGCCCTGGACGCCTCCTTGCCGCCGTCCCAAGCCACCACCACCGGACCGCCGACTTTCAGGCCCTCGCGCGCGATCAGCACGGGGCGCTGCTCGTCAGCCACCATCTGCTGGAAGGCCTCGGCCAGGGGGCCGCGCCCGCGCGCCGGGTCGCTGGAGAACACCACCACGTCGGAGAGCCGGCTTTCAGCGGAAAGGCCGGCCCACACCGGCGTCTGCAGGGAAATGAATTGCTTCTTGGCGTAGGTGCAGCCCTCCATGGCGGCGCGCGCGTTCTTTTCGCCGGCCTGAGCGGCCTCCTTCAGCGACTCCAGCGCCGTCGTCTGGACGCCGCCGAGAAATCCCTCGCCCATCCAAGGCATGACGTCGGCGACATCGGCCGGGGTGTAAACCCCCGCCACCTCAGCCTTGAAGGGTTGCGCCAGCATGACCGCAGCCGCCAACGCCGCAGCGTCACCCTGTCCGCCTGACAGGGGCGCCATGATACGTGCCCAGCTCATGATCTTCGCCTTCCTCTTCAGTGAACCTTGCGGCCCACCAGCCTATGGTCGCATTGATCTTTGTCAGGCCTTAGGCCAGTTCACGACCTTGACTGTGGAGGGAATGCATTCGTGAGGAAAGGGCTGCGTCAATCCACGAATGCTTCGCGCGCCTGGCAGAGGATGCTGTCGGGACGCCGCCTCGACCTTCTCGATCCCTCGCCGATGGACATCGAGATCGAGGACATCGCCCACGGCTTGGCCCGCGTCGCGCGCTGGAACGGCCAGACGATTGGCGAACATGCCTTCTCGGTCGCCCAGCATTCAGTGGTGGTGGAGGAGATCGTCGCCCACATCCAGCCGGACATCGAGCCGCGCTGGCGCCTAGCCGCCCTGCTGCACGATGCGTCGGAATATGTGATCGGCGACATGATCTCGCCGTTCAAGGCGGCGCTCGGGGTCGACTACAAGACCTTCGAGGAGCGGCTAGAAGGCGCGATCCACATCCGCTTCGGCCTGCCGGCCAAGACGCCCGCGCTGATCAAGAAGCTGATCAAGAGGGCCGACCGCGCTTGCGCCTTCTTCGAAGCGACTCAGCTCGCGGGATTTAGCCACCAGGAGGCGCTGGCCTTCTTCGACGCCCCGCCGCCCGGCTACAACCTGCACATCGAGCCGCAGCCGCCAGCTGTCGCACAAGTCCGTTATGTGCAGCGCTACAATGTGCTTTCCGAAGCCGCAGGCTACACATCCCTGCCGTCGGCGTTCGATACGGAGTGACGAGCTAGGATGATCGCCATCGTCTGCGGTCTTTCGGAGGTGGAGCGGCTGATCGCCGAACGCGCGCCCTCGCATCTGGTCACCCTGCTCGACCCCTCGACAATGATCGAGACCCCGCCGGGCGTGGCGCGCGAGCGGCACCTTCGCCTGGGCGTGAACGACATCAACGAGCCCATGGACGGCATGGTGCTGGCCGACGAGGGCGCCGTGGCCCGCCTGATGGCATTCGCCAGGACCTGGGACGGCGCGCGGCCCATCCTCATCCACTGCTGGGCGGGCGTCAGTCGCTCGACCGCCAGCGCCTTCGCGATCGCCTGCGAGCGGAGCCCAGGGGTCGACGAACGGCGCATCGCGCTGGCTCTGCGCCGCGCCGCGCCCCACGCCTATCCCAACCGACGCATCGTCGGTCTCGCCGATGGGCTACTGGGCCGAGGGGGCCGCATGCTGGCCGCCGTCGAGGCAATGGGGGATTACAACGACCTGGCTGCTGGACCGTTCGATTTCCCGGTCAGGCACGCATGAACCAGGCTCAGCGGGACGCGCCGGTCGTCATCGGGCTCTCAGCCGTGGTAGTGGCCATTCAGGCTGGTGAAGCCGTGGTCCTCACAGTTCGGCCCCGCCCCGACGGCCACGAGGGCCTTCCGTTCGGTCCCTTCGACCCGCAGGGCCACCGCACGTTCGAACTCGCCATGCGCGCCTTCGTGACCGAGCAGACGCGCTTTAACCTGGGCTACGTCGAGCAGCTCTACACCTTCGGCGACAAGGGGCGCGACGCGCCGCTCGCCGACATGGGCGCCCAGTCGGAAGCGTCTCGGGTCATATCGGTGGGGTATCTCGCGCTCGCGGCAGCCGCGGTCGACACCCACGCCCCCGGCTCCGAATGGCGGCCCTGGTCGCGGTTTTTCCCGTGGGAGGATTGGCGCGACGGGCGTCCTCAGGCGCTGCCGGCCCTTGAGATCGCCCTGCGCCGCTGGGCCGAGGGTGATGCGCAGCGCATGAGCCGCGCGCGCCTGCTCTTCGCCCTCGACGGGGCGCCGTGGAACGAAGAGCGGGTGCTGGAGCGCTACGAGCTCCTCTACGAGGCGGGTCTGGCCCAGGAAGCCGCCCGCGACCGCGGCGAGGCCTCGCCCGCCCTGCCCCCGACCCTCGCCACCGCCCTGGGCGAACCGATGCTCTCCGACCACCGCCGCATCCTGGCGACGGCGGTGAGCCGCCTGCGGGGCAAGCTGAAGTACCGGCCGGTGGCGTTCGAGCTGATGCCCGACGCCTTTACCCTCTCGGCCCTGCAGCGCACGGTCGAAGCCATCGCCGGCGTGCCCCTGCACAAACAGAACTTCCGGCGCGCCCTGGAACGCGCTGAACTCGTGGAAGGCCTGGGCCGGATGGACGCCGAGACCGGCGGCCGCCCCGCCGAACTCTACCGGTTCCGACGCGAAATCCTTGGCGCACGCCCGGTTTCGGGACTGAGCCTTCCGCTGCTCCGGGAATAACCATTACCTGCGAGGTCATGGAACCGCCGATCGGGGCGCGATAGCCTCGCGGCATGACCGCATCTCCAAGCGCCGTGGGCGACCATCTGCGCGACTGGCGCCAGCGCCGGCGCATGAGCCAACTGGACCTCGCCCTCGAGGCTGAAATCTCGACTCGCCACCTCTCCTTCATGGAGACCGGGCGCGCCCATCCGAGCCGCGACATGGTCCTGCGCCTCGCCGAGCGGCTGGACGTGCCGCTGCGCGAGCGCAACACCTTGCTGGTAGCCGCAGGCTTCGCGCCGGTGTTCCCGCAGCGCAGCCTGGATGATCCAGCGCTGACCGAGGCCCGCAAAGCCGTCGACCTTATCCTGAAGGGACATGAACCCTTCCCTGCCCTGGTGGTCGACCGCGGCTGG
>Ga0207676_10003281_pt1 | contig 11501 bp, 8 predicted proteins | sample KBSSwiS72_FD_184307 | JGI IMG/M metagenome (GOLD analysis project Ga0207676, IMG submission 184307) | Switchgrass rhizosphere microbial communities from Kellogg Biological Station, Michigan, USA - KBS Switchgrass S7-2 (SPAdes) (version 2) | ecosystem: Host-associated > Plants > Roots >... | reverse complement strand
TCATCTCCTGCGAGGGCCGAACTAAGTCTTTGATTCCATTGATTTTTTATGGCTTCGCATGATTGACCCTCGATGAGTGCTCGGCTACAGTGGCACGAAGTGCACTTTCGTGGGGTTTTGTGGCAAGCGTCGTATTCCAAGGCCCTGCTGCACTGACGCTGGACGCCAAGGGCAGGATCGCGATGCCGGCGCGCCACCGCGAGCTGCTCGCCGCGATGGGCGTGCACCAGCTGACCGTGACCAAGCATCCCGAAGGGTCGCTCCTCATCTTCCCGCGTCCGGCATGGGAGCTCTTTCGCGATCGCGTCGCCGCGCTGCCGATGGACTCGAGCGGCTGGAAGCGCGTCTTCCTCGGCAACGCGATGGACGTCGACATCGACGCCTCGTCGCGCGTCCTCATCGCGCCCGAGCTGCGCGCGTCCGCGGGGCTCGTCCGCGACGTCATGCTGCTCGGCATGGGCAGCCACTTCGAGCTCTGGGACGCTGAGCGCCACGCTGCCCACGAGGCCGACGTGATGCGTTCGCCGATGCCCGAATCGCTGAAGAATTTCAGCTTCTAGGCCTTAGCGCGTTCGATCGGTCCGTGCAGCACATCAGCGTTCTCCTGCGCGAAGCGGTGGATGCGCTCGTCATCGCCGCCGACGGTATCTACGTCGATGGCACGTTCGGCCGTGGCGGCCACGCGCGCGAAGTCCTCGCGCGGCTGTCGCCGCGCGGGCGGCTCGTCGCCATCGACCGCGATCCAGACGCCGTTGCGAGCGCGGCCAACGACGCCGAGCTCGCCGCCGACCCGCGCTTCACGATCCGCCACGCGCCGTTCTCGCAGATGGCGGCGACGCTGGCCGCGCTCGGCATCGACGCGGTCGACGGCGTCCTGCTCGACCTCGGCGTCTCGTCGCCGCAGCTCGACGATCCGGCGCGCGGCTTCTCGTTTCGCTTCGACGCGCCGCTCGACATGCGGATGGACACGACGCGCGGCGAGAGCGCCGCCGACTTCCTCGCCCGCGCCGACGAGCGCCAACTTGCCGAAGTGATCCGCGACCATGGTGAAGAACGGTTTGCTGCACAGGTTGCAAAGGCGCTTGTCGCTCGCCGCGAGAGCGGGCGCCCGGTTCGCACCACCGCAGCGCTCGCCGAGGTCGTGGCTGGTGCGGTCAGGACCCGCGAAGCCGGGCAGAACCCGGCGACGCGGACGTTCCAGGCGCTGCGCATCTTCGTCAACGCCGAGCTCGACGAGCTCGCCCTTGCGCTGAGCGCGGCGCTCGCATTGCTCGCGCCGGGCGGCAGGCTCGTCGTCATCAGCTTTCATTCGCTCGAGGACCGCATCGTCAAGACGTTCATCGCGCGCGAGAGCAGGAGCGAGGTCGACCGCCGGGCGCCGTTCGCGCCGCCGCGGCCGACGCGGCTGCGCGCGATCGCGCGCGTGCGCCCGGGCGACGCCGACGCGGCGGCGAACCCGCGCGCACGCTCGGCGGTGATGCGCGTCGCCGAGCGTACTGCCGTGCCGTTCGCCGAAGGGAGCGCGGCGTGATGCGGATCAACGTCGTCCTCCTGCTCGTCCTCATCGCGAGCAGCCTCTATCTCGTGCGCGTCTCGTACGAGTCGCGGCGCCTCTTCGCCGACCTCGACAAGGCGCAGAGCGAGGAGCGCGCGCTCGACAACGACAGCGAGCGGCTGAAGACCGAGCTGCGCTCGCAGGCGACGCCGCTGCGCGTCGAGCGGACTGCGCGCGAGCGCCTCGCGATGCGCGCCGCGACTCCGGCCGTGACGACCTACGTCGAGCTGCCGGCCGCGGCGTCGGCGCCGGCCGCCAGGACGACGCCATGAACCACGGCTTCGCGAAAAAGAACGCCGCCAAGGCACGCCCGGCTGCGAGCGTTCGCAGCCTCAACTATTCGACGAGCCCGCTGCTCGCCGCGCCGACGCCGCCGTGGCGCTCGAAGCTGCTCGTCGCGCTCGTCGGCCTCGGCTTCGCGCTGCTGCTCGGTCGTGCGGTCTACGTGCAGATCGTCGACGCGGCGTTCTTCCTGAAGCAGGGCGAGATCCGCTACGCGCACACGATCGAGTTGCCTGCCAACCGCGGCCGCATCGTCGACCGCAACGGCCTCATCCTCGCCGCGAGCGTGCCGGCGCCGTCGATCTGGGCGATCCCGAAGGACCTCGAGGGCGATGCGGCGAGCCGCGCCCGGCTGGCGACCCTGCTCGGCATGACCAGCGCGGCACTCGAGAGCCGGCTCAACGACAACCCGAACTTCGTCTGGCTGCGTCGCCAGGTCGACGACCCGGTCGCCAAGGCCGTGCGCGAGCTCGGCATCAAGGGCATCCACGAAGTCCGCGAGTACAAGCGCAAGTACCCTGAAGGCGAGGCCGCGGCGCACGTCGTCGGCTTCACCAACGTCGAGGAGCGCGGCCAGGAGGGCGTCGAGCTCGCGTTCGAGAAGGAGCTCGCCGGCAAGGACGGCACGCGCCGCGTCATCAAGGACCGTCTCGGCCGCGTCGTCGAGGACGTCGGCGACAGCGTCGCGCCGCTGGCCGGCGAGGACATCGGGCTCGCGATCGACTCCAAGGTCCAGTTCTTCGCGTACCAGCGAATCCGCGACGCGGTCGCCGCGAACAAGGCCAAGGCCGGCAGCGTCGTCGTCCTCGACGCGCAGACCGGCGAGGTGCTCGCCCTCGCGAACTATCCGAGCTACGCGCCTTCGGACCGCAGGAACCTCAGCGGCGCGCAGCTGCGCAACCGCGCGCTCACCGACACCTTCGAGCCGGGCTCGACGATGAAGCCGTTCATCGCCGCGTGGGCGCTCGAGACGGGCCGCGTCACGCCGCAGACCGTGATCCAGACCGCTCCCGGACGGATGACGCTGACCGGATCGACGATCACGGACTCGCACCCGCACGGCAACCTCACCGTGACCGAGGTGATCCAGAAGTCGAGCAACGTCGGCGCAGTGAAGATGGCGATGACGTTCACGCCGCGCGAGATGTGGGAGCTCTACAGCGCCGTCGGCTTCGGCCAGAAGCCCCAGCTCGGCTTTCCCGGCGTCGTCACCGGGCGCCTGCGTCCGTACAAGAGCTGGCGGCCGATCGAGCAGGCGACGATGAGCTACGGCTACGGCCTCTCGGCATCGCTGTTCCAGATCGCGCATGCGTACACCGTCTTCGCGCACGACGGCGAGCTGATCCCGGTGACGCTGACGCGTCCGATCGGCGGCGCGCCGTCGACGCCGGTGTCGGGAATCCGCGTCCTCTCGCCGAAGACCGCATCGACCGTGCGCGACATGCTGCACCTCGTCACGCTGCCCGGCGGCACCGCGCCGAAGGCGCAGGTGCTGGGCTACTCGGTCGGCGGCAAGAGCGGCACCGCGTACAAGCAGGAAGGCGCGAGCTACGCGACCAAGAAGTACCGCGCCTGGTTCGTCGGCATGGCGCCAATCGCGCACCCGCGGATCATCGTCGCGGTGATGGTCGACGAGCCGAGCGCCGGCAAGTACTTCGGCGGCGACGTCGCGGCGCCGGTCTTCAGCGAGGTTGTGCAGCAGACGCTGCGAATGATGGGCGTGCAGCCCGACCTCGACGTCAAGCCGCAGATCGTCTCGCACGAGATTCCGGCCGAGGAGGAGAGCTTCTAGTGGCGGACCCGTCCGCAGCCGGCATGGCCAGGCTCGAATCGCGCGACGCGGCGCACGCGTGGCTCGTCCTGCGCGGCGCGCGCGCGCTCGTCAGCGACAGCCGCAGCGTCACGCCGGGTGACGCGTTCGTCGCCTGGCCGGGGCGCGCATCGGACGGCCGCCGCTACGTCGGCGCCGCGCTCGCCGCGGGCGCGAGCGCCTGCCTCGTCGAGGCCGACGGCGTCGAGGGCTTCGGCTTCGAGCGCGAGCCACGCGTCGCCGCGCTGCACGGGCTCAAGGCGGCGGGGGGCGACATCGCGAGCCGCTTTCTCGGTGCGCCGAGCGAGCGGCTCGACGTCGTCGCCGTCACCGGAACCAACGGCAAGACGTCGACCGCGTGGTGGATCGCGCAGGCGCTCGGCTCGGTCGGCGTGCGCTGCGGCGTGATCGGCACGCTCGGGATCGGCGAGCCGCCGCGCCGCGACGTCGCCGGCGAGCTGCGCGCGACCGGCCTCACGACGCCCGACCCGGTCATGCTGCAGAAGGCGCTGCGCGACTTCGTCGAGCAGGGCTTTTCTGCCTGCACGCTCGAGGCGTCGTCGATCGGCATCGTCGAGCATCGGCTCGCCGGCACGCGCGTCGCCGTCGCCGTCTTCACCAACTTCAGCCAGGACCACCTCGACTACCACGGCGACATGCGCGCGTACTGGGAGGCGAAGGCGCAGCTCTTCGCGTGGCCGGGGCTGCGCGCCGCGGTCGTCAACCTCGACGACGCCCAGGGCGTCGAGCTCGCCGCGACGCTCGCCGAGCGCGAGCTCGCGTGCTGGACCATCTCGACGCGCGGCGAGGACGCGCGGCTGCGCGCGACCGATCTGCGGCACGGCCGCGACGGTCTGGCGTTCGACGTCGTCGAAGGCGACGACCGCGTCGCGATCGCGGCGCCGCTGATCGGCGACTACAACGCGAGCAACCTGCTGTGCACGATCGGCGCGCTGCGCGCGCTCGGCGTCCCGCTCGTCGACGCCGCGCGCGCTTGCGCAGCGCTGACGCCGGTGCCGGGACGGATGGAGCGCGTCGTCGCCGAGGCAGCCGAGGCCTTGCCGGAGATCGTCGTCGACTACGCGCACACGCCCGACGCGCTCGAGAAGGCGCTCGCCGCGCTGGCGCCGCTCGCGCGTGCGCGCGGCGGCAAGCTCTGGTGCGTGTTCGGCTGCGGCGGCAATCGCGACGCCGCCAAGCGCCCGTTGATGGGCGCGATCGCGTGCCGGCTCGCGAATCGGGTCGTGCTGACGAGCGACAACCCGCGCCACGAGTCGCCCGACCTCGTTCTTGCACAGATCCTCGCCGGTGCGATCGGCCACGACGAGGTGGACGTGATCGAGAACCGCGCCGATGCGATCCGCCACGCCGTCGGCAGCGCCGCTGCCGAGGACGTCGTGCTGCTCGCGGGCAAGGGGCACGAGGACTACCAGGAGATCGCCGGCGCGCGCTTTCCCTTCTCCGACGCACGCCAGGCACAGTCGGCGCTCGTGGCGCGGCGCGCCGGCGATGCCGCCGCGCTGCTGGCGAAGACCACGATGACGACGCTGACGGAAGCCGCGCGGCTCGTTCCCGGCGCCCAGCTCGTCGGCAGCGGGACGACGTCGTTCGCGCGCGTCCACAGCGACACGCGCTCGATCGCGGCCGGCGACCTCTTCGTCGCGCTGCGCGGCGAGCGCTTCGATGCCCATGCGTTCCTCGGCGACGCCAAGGCGAAGGGCGCGGTCGCCGCGCTCGCCGAGCGCGGGCTCGACGAGTCCGGGCTGCCGGGGCTCCTCGTCGCCGACAGCCGCCGCGCGCTCGGCGACTTCGCCGCCGCGTGGCGGCGCCGCTTCTCGATGCCGCTTGTCGCGGTCGCCGGCAGCAACGGCAAGACGACGGTGACGCAGATGATCGCCGCGATCTTTCGCGCCTGGGTCGGCGACGCGGCGTTCTCGACGCAAGGCAACTTCAACAACGACGTCGGCCTGCCGCTGACGGTGCTCGGCTTGCGCGAAGGCTGCCGCGCCGCCGTCGTCGAGCTCGGCATGAACCACGTCGGCGAGATCGCCCGGCTCGCGCAGATCGCGGCGCCGACGATCGCCCTCGTCAACAACGCGCAGCGCGAGCACCTCGAGTTCATGAGCAGCGTCGAGGCGGTCGCGCGTGAGAACGGCAGCGCAATCGCCGCGCTCGCCGCCGACGGCGTCGCCGTCTTCCCGGCCGACGACGCGCACGCCGCGATCTGGCGCGAGATCGCCGGCGATCGTCGCGTCGTCACCTTCGCGCTCGACGACGCGGCCGCCGCCGACGTCACCGGCAGCGCAACGTGGCACGGCGACTACTCGCTCGTGGAGATGCAGACGCCGGCCGGCGCGGCGGCGTTCGCACTCCACGTCGCCGGCGTGCACAACGTCCGCAACGCGCTCGCCGCGAGCACGGCCGCGCTCGCCGCCGGCTGCCCGCTCGACGCGATCGTGCGCGGCCTCGGGGGCTTCCGCGCCGTCCGCGGCCGCTCGCAGACCAAGCGGATCGTCCGCCGCGGCGCCGACGCGACGCTGATCGACGACACCTACAACGCCAATCCCGACTCGGTGCGCGCCGCGATCGACGTCCTCGCCGCGCTGCCGGCGCCGCGCTGGCTCGTCCTCGGCGACATGGGCGAGGTCGGCGACCAGGGCCCCGAGTTCCACCGCGAGGTCGGCGCCTATGCGCACGAGCGCGGCATCGAGTCGCTCTGGGCCACGGGCGCGGAGAGCGCCAACACCATCGCCGGCTTCGCCGGCGCGCGCGCGTTCCTCGCCGTCGAGGAGCTGATCGCCGCGCTCGGCGATGCGCCCGAGGCCGCGTCGATCCTGATCAAGGGCTCGCGCTTCATGCGCATGGAGCGCGTCGTCGCCGCGCTCGCCGGCGATGCGGGAGACGCGCATGCGTGAATTCGCGAGCCCGTGGAGGCGCGATGCTGCTTAGCCTGTCGCAGTGGCTGCGCTCGCTCTCGCCCGAGTTCGGCTTCATGCGCGTCTTCGAGTACATCACCTTCCGGGCGATGATGGCGGCGATGACGGCGCTCGTCATCGGCCTCGTCTTCGGGCCGTGGGTGATCCGCCGCCTCGCCGAGCTGAAGATCGGCCAGCCGATCCGCTCGTACGGCATCGAGGCGCACCACGTGAAGAGCGGAACGCCGACGATGGGCGGCGTGCTGATCCTGCTCGGCATCGGCGTCTCGACGCTGCTCTGGTTCGACTGGTCGAACCGGTTCGTCTGGATCGTCCTCATCGTCACCGTCGGCTTCGGCGCGATCGGCTGGGTCGACGACTGGCGCAAGGTCGTGCAGAAGAACCCGGAGGGGATGCGCTCGGGCGAGAAGTACTTCTGGCAGTCGCTGATCGGGATCGTCGCCGCGCTCTACCTCGCGTTCTCGGTCAGCGAGACGTCGAACCTGCGCGTCCTCGAGCTGTTCCTGCGCTGGGTGCAGAGCGGCTTCTCGACCGACCTGCCGCCGAAGGCCGACCTGATCGTGCCTTTCTTCAAGTCGGTGAGCTATCCGCTCGGCGTGTTCGGCTTCATCGTGCTGACCTACTTCGTCATCGTCGGCGCGAGCAACGCCGTGAACCTGACCGACGGTCTCGACGGCCTCGCGATCATGCCGGTGGTGATGGTCGGCTCGGCGCTCGGCGTCTTCGCGTACGTGATCGGCAGGCGCGACATGTCGAGCTACCTGCTCTTTCCCTACATCCCGGGCGCCGGCGAGCTGCTCATCTTCTGCGCCGCGATGGCCGGCGCCGGCCTCGCGTTCCTCTGGTTCAACACCCACCCGGCGCAGGTCTTCATGGGCGACGTCGGCGCGCTCGCGCTCGGCGGCGCGCTCGGCACGATCGCGGTCATCACGCGCCAGGAGATCGTGCTCGGGATCATGGGCGGCGTCTTCGTCGCCGAGGCGCTCTCGGTGATGGCGCAGGTCGCGTGGTTCAAGTACACGAAGAAGAAGTACGGCGCGGGCCGGCGGATCCTGCTGATGGCGCCGCTGCACCACCACTTCGAGAAGACGGGCTGGAAGGAGACGCAGGTCGTCGTCCGCTTCTGGATCATCACGATGCTGCTTTGCCTGGTCGGGCTGGCGAGCCTGAAGCTGCGGTGAGCAGGAACACGACGCTCGTTCTCGGCCTCGGCGAATCGGGGCTCGCGATGGCGCGCTGGGTCGCGCGCGGCGGCGGGACCGTTCGCGTCTGGGACTCGCGTGCGGAGCCGCCGCGCGCTGGCGAGTTGCGCGAGCACGTGCCGAACGCCGAGATCGTCCAAGGTGCGCTCGGCCATGCCGCGCTCGCCGGCGTCGCGCGCGTGCTGAAGAGCCCGGGCCTCGCGCCGGGCGACGCGCAGATCGCGCCAGTTCTCGCCGCCGCGCGCGCGGCCGCGATTCCGGTGCAGGGCGAGCTCGACCTCTTCTCGGCCGCGCTCGCCGAGCTCCGCCGCGACCACGACTACGTCCCGAAGGTCGTCGCCGTGACCGGCACCAACGGCAAGACGACGACGACCGCGCTCACCGCGCTCCTCGTCGAGCGCAGCGGCAGAAAGGTCGCCGCTGCCGGCAACATCGGGCCGACGATGCTGCAGACGCTCGCCGATGCGATCGACGGCGGCGAGGCCGGGACGCTGCGCCAGCGCCTGCCCGAGGTCTGGGTGCTCGAGCTGTCGAGCTTCCAGCTCGATGCGAGCGCCGCCGGAGCGTTCGAACCCGACGTCGGCGCGCTCCTCAACGTCAGCGAGGACCACCTCGACTGGCACGGCAGCCTCGCTGCGTACAGCGCCGCCAAGGCGCGCGTCTTCGGCGAGACCGCGCTGATCGTCGTCAACCGCGACGACGCCGCGGCGATGGCGCTGGTGCCGCCGCCGAAGACGCTGCCGCCGTCGCGCAAGGGCCGCCCGCCGCGCGTCGTCGAGCGCCGCGTCGTGACGTTCGGTGCCGGCGCTCCGGCGCGGCCCGGCGACTGGGGGCTCGCAGTGGAGAACGACATGGCATGGCTCGCGCACGCGCTCGACGACGACGAGGCCAAAGGCCGCGAAGGCGTCGTCGTCCGCCACCTCATGCCTGCCGACGCGCTGCGCATCCGCGGCCGCCACAACGCGCTCAACGCGCTCGCTGCGCTCGCGCTCGCGACCGCGATCGGCTGCCCGCTCGCGCCGATGCTGCACGCGCTGCGCGAGTACCACGGCGAGCCGCACCGCGTCGAGCACGTCGCGCGCGTCGGCGACGTCGACGCGTTCGACGACAGCAAGGGCACCAACGTCGGCGCGACGGTCGCCGCGCTGGTCGGCCTCGGCGCCGAGCGCGCGCCGGCCAAGCTCGTCGTCATCCTCGGCGGCGACGGCAAGGGGCAGGACTTCGCACCGCTCGCCAGGCCGCTCGCGCAGCACGCGCGCGCCGTCGTCACGATCGGCCGCGACGCCGCCGCGATCGAGCAGGCGATCGCGGCGGTCGGCGTGCCGGTCGATCGCTGCGCGACGCTCGAGGCCGCAGTCGACGCCGCCTTCGCACGCGCGTTGCCGGGCGATGCAGTGCTGCTGAGCCCCGCGTGCGCCAGCCTCGACATGTTCCGCAACTACGCGCATCGCGCCGAGGTGTTCGTCGCCGCGGTGCAGGCGCGCGTCGACGCGCCGCTCGAAGGGAGCGCGCAGTGACGGCGCTCGCAGGCGTTCTGCAGAGCTGGCGCGATCGGCTGGCACCGCCGCGCGGCAAGGGACCCGCGCGCGAAGCGGCGGAGCGCCGCCGCACCGTCGCCGAGGCGATTCCCGTGCGCGAGTGGATCAGCGTCGATCCCGGCCAGCCGGCGCGGCTGTCGAGCTTCGATCGCACGCTCGTCTGCGTCGTCGTCGCGCTGCTCGCGCTCGGCCTGGTGATGGTCTACAGCGCCTCGGTTGCGATGCCCGACAACCCGAAGTTCGCGCGCTACACGTCGACCTACTTCCTGTCGCGCCATCTCCTCTTCCTCGCGATCGCCGCCGCCGCCGCGCTCGTCGCGGTGCAGGTGCCGGTCGCGGTGTGGGAGAAGCTCTCGCCGTGGATCTTCGTCGCCGCGCTGCTCCTCCTCGTCGTCGTCCTCGTCCCCCTCATCGGCAAGGGCGTCAACGGTGCGCGGCGCTGGATCCCGCTCGGCTTCATGAGCTTCCAGCCGTCCGAACTCGCCAAGCTCGCGATCGCGATGTACGCCGCCGGCTACATGGTGCGCCGGATGGACGTCAAGGAGAACTTCGTCCGCGCGGTGGTGCCGATGGCGATCTCGATCGCGATCGTCGGCCTCCTGCTGCTCGCCGAGCCCGACATGGGCGCGTTCCTCGTCATCGCGACGATCGCGATGGGGATCCTCTTCCTCGGCGGCGTCAACGGCAGGATGTTCCTGCTCATCACCGCGATCCTGCTCGGCGCGTTCGTCCTCATGATCACGTTCAGCGAGTGGCGCCGCGAGCGGATCTTCGCGTACCTGAACCCTTGGGACGAGCGCTATACGCTCGGCAAGGCCTACCAGCTCTCGCATTCGCTGATCGCGTTCGGACGCGGCGAGATCTTCGGCCAGGGGCTCGGCTCGAGCGTCGAGAAGCTGCACTACCTGCCGGAGGCGCACACCGACTTCCTGCTCGCGGTGATCGGCGAGGAGCTCGGCTTCGTCGGCGTCGCCTGCGTCATCGTCGCCTTCTTCTGGCTGGCGCGGCGGCTCTTCCACATCGGCCGCCAGGCGATCGCGCTCGACCGCGTCTTCGCGGGCCTGTTCGCGCAAGGGATCGGCATCTGGATGGGCGGCCAGGCGTTCATCAACATGGGCGTCAACCTCGGCGTGCTGCCGACGAAGGGCCTCACGCTGCCGCTGATGAGCTACGGCGGCTCGGCGATCGTGATGAACCTCATCGCCGTCGCGATCGTCGTGCGCGTCGACATCGAAAACAGGCAACTCATGCGCGGAGGCCGCGCATGAGGCGCGCCATGGCGTCGCCGTGGCGCGCGGCGAGCACGGATGTGCTCGCCTCTCCTGTTTGGGCGAGGCTCATGTCGCACAGCGACGTGAAGCGCACGCAGTGCGCGGGCCGAGACCAAAACAGGCAGCTCATGCGCGGAGGCCGCGCATGAAGCGGCTGCTTGTGATCGCGGCGGGCACCGGCGGCCACGTCATTCCGGGCGTCGCGGTCGCGACCGAGATGCAGCGGCGCGGCTGGAGCGTGACGTGGCTCGGCACGCGGACGGGACTCGAGAACCGGCTCGTGCCGCCGACCGGCATCGCGCTCGACCGCGTTTCGTTCGCCGGGATGCGCGGCAAGGGCCTCGTCGGCAACGTGCTCGGTGCGATGCGGCTCCTGATCGCGTTTCGCACCTGCTCGCGGCTTCTGGCGCGGCGACGTCCCGACGTCGTCGTCGGCATGGGCGGCTACGTCTGCTTCCCGGGCGGCTGGACCGCATGGCTGCACGGCAAGCCCCTGCTCCTCGTCAACGCCGACGCGACGCTGCTCCTCAGCAACCGGGCGCTTCGCCACGCCGCGCGCAAGATCGCGTTCGGCTTTGCCGGCGAGGCGGCGAGCGAGCTCGGTCCGAAGGCGGTGGTGACCGGCAATCCGGTGCGCGAGGCGATCGAGGCAATCGCCGCTCCCGAGTCGCGCTTCGCCGGCCGCAGCGGCGCGCTGCGCCTGCTCGTGATCGGCGGCAGCCTCGGCGCGCGCATCCTCAACGAGACGGTGCCGCAGGCGATCGCGCTGATGACTCCGGCCGAGCGCCCGCGCGTCGTCCACCAGACCGGCGAGGCGATGCGCGACGCGGTGCGCACCGCCTACGGCACGTCCGGCGCCGATGCCGAGGTCGTCGCCTTCATCGACGACATGGCGAGCCGGCTCGGC
>Ga0207676_10003280_pt1 | contig 11503 bp, 17 predicted proteins | sample KBSSwiS72_FD_184307 | JGI IMG/M metagenome (GOLD analysis project Ga0207676, IMG submission 184307) | Switchgrass rhizosphere microbial communities from Kellogg Biological Station, Michigan, USA - KBS Switchgrass S7-2 (SPAdes) (version 2) | ecosystem: Host-associated > Plants > Roots >... | reverse complement strand
GCACCAGTCCCTGGTGGATGTTGCGCCAACCGCTTTCGTGCTGTGCCGCGAGGTCGAGGAACCGATCAACCGCATCACCACCCGCAGTTGGTCCCGGCCCAGTGGTGCTCTCAACAAGCTTGCGCCCCTCCTCCTTGTCCGCATGGCCCTTAACCTGTCCGTAAAGGCGGGCGTAGCGAGCAGGATCGGTAAAGTGTTCTTTGTTTTGTTCGAGTGCAGCTAAAGCTCCGGTCGGATCAGTGGGGGCGCGGCCAAGGGACCAGAATTCCACTGCGGTAGCTGTCAAGTCGGAGGCTTTCGCCTTGATCTCCGCATCGCTTGCACCTCGCTCGCGCAACGCCTGCGTGGCGATGTTAATCGCTTCGCCCAGGTTTTGCTTCATAGCGTCGAGGTCGCCTCGGGTAGAGGCTGCCGAGACTTCATTCAGCTTGAGGCCGACTTCCGACTCGGCTTCCTTCGCCTTAAACTTTTGGAACTGCTGGGAGGCATGGTGAAGCACGAGGGCTTGGTTGTGCAAGCGGCCCGCCGCCGAGCCTTCATCGAATAGACGCTGTGCTTGGGCAGTGGGGAGGTTCCGCCTCTCCTTGTCGTAGACACTCTCTAGGTTCTTGATAGTGTCAGCACGCCTGTCTAGCGCGATCCGGCCCTCGGTGCCGAAGAAGCCTCTGTCGTCAGGCAGATCAGGGTCGCCATAAAGGAGGCGTTGTGAGTAGGCCAAGGCACGGTTCCGGGCCTCTTGGGCCACAGTCTTATCATATTGGTCCTGAATGTTGCCTAGGTAGCCCGCCGCCTTCTCAAAGCTCTGGCCCAGGTTGGTTAGTGCGAGGGCGCTTGCCATCCCGAAGGCTTCGGGGGTAGCGCGGATGTCCTGCTTGACTTCCGGCGCGACGGGAAGTGCCTCTATGGAAGGGGCTTGTGGGGTCGGATAACCGCTGGCAGGCAAAGTTGGCATCAGTGCCGCTCCCCCAGCTTCGATATGAACCAGCTGGCATTGTCGAGAGACTGAGCATCGGAGTCGAAGCGATTAAGCACAGCTAGGGCGAGTGTGGCCTCATAGGCTTCGACCTCTCCAGCAAGGATGCGTCGCATTATCTCATCCCTAAGTAAAAGTGCCAGGTACGCGCAAAGGCCAGTAAGGATATCGCAGGCATCCGGTATTGGCTGGTCTCGATACCCGGCATCGTATGCGGCCCGCGCTGCATCCGTCGCCAGTACAATGCCTCGAATAAACTCCCTGAGTCCCTCGCCCTTGGCCCTCGCCAGCTTCGGCACCCATTGGTAAAGCTGCGGATCTTCAAGTTTCAGGGCAAGCCGAGCGTCTTCGAGAGAGTCCATGATTTGCCTGCCTAATTGGTACGAGGGGAAACCAGTGTCGGTAAGGCTGAGGGCCATCGACTATTCTTCTGGTGCGGGCCTGTGGGGCCGGAAGGCACGGTCGAGGTAATCAATCGCTTGCTGATGTTGGACGTTACGGCCTGGACCCGTCCCGATAGAACCCGTTCCCATCCCTGCGAGCGGTTCGCCAGTGCGAGGGTCGCGAGGCACGCCATCAGGCGCCCAGACCTTTGTGCCACCCGGCCCCTCCCGATAAGGAGTGCCGAACCCCGCCGAGCCTCCCACGGTCGTTTCGGAGGGGACCGGCTCAGGCAGTTGAACCCTGTTCCCCAGGCGGTCGAATAGTCCTACTTGGCCCGGAATGGTGCGGTGGAGTGGCGGTTCTGGCCGGGGCTGTGGGCGGCGTAGGGCCGCGAGTTCGGCCTCAAGGGCCGCTATGCGTTCTTCCTGAGTCTTGTTGTCTTCGGTCATGGTTTCACTCCTTAGGCCGGGAGGGTTTGAGTTGGACCGAAGCCGATCACGCTCCCATCTGTTCCAGCAGCGCGATTTCTGTCACACTCATCCGCGAGAAGGGCTTCGGCCTCGGCGTCGAGGGCCTGCATGTGCGCGGTGCAAACGAAGTTGAGGACTTCCGAGCTATCTACCTCGACGCCAGCTTCGTAGAAGGCCGCGCCCCTCGGTGTGTTGAATGAATGAGGAGTTAGGAGAAGGAACCGGGCCATTAGTGCTGGACCGTCAGTTGTCTTGAGCGATAGGGGTGGGTCACGAAGTTTGTGATCCACCACCTGGGAGGCGTCCATATCGGCTCATCGAGTGGAATGAAGCCTACTCCGAGCAAGTACGTGCCGGCGTAAGGCGCGCGGGCTGCGTCTAATGCGGCCTTGGCCTCCAGGTCCATCGGTAGTACTTCAAGAAGAGGCGGTGCCCAGTTGTCTGGTACGTCCCAAGCCGGGTCGGTAGTGTCCCAAACGGTATAGAGCCACGGCTGGCCCTCATGGGCCGCGAGTCGAAGGTGTCCACTCTTGGCCGTGTAAGTGAAGGGCCTGTCGATCACGTAGCGGGCCATCGGCGGCTACCTCCGCACTAGCCGCCCAATTACCCGAATGACCGCAGGGTGATTGCCCAGGCCACTCTGGCCGAGTAATTGCCGGAAGGTTTGAGCGTCCGCGTCGGTGCCGATTGCTTCGGTGAACTGCGTACGGATGTCCGCCAGCTCATCAGTGGTGAATGCGGCCTCGCTCTGCCGTCGCCACTCACCGGCTTGGTGGTCGGTAGCGGCCTGCGTCGCCTTCGCATGGAGGGCTAAGAGACGGTCGGCCCCGGCGCGGTCCAAGCGCAGTTCTTTGGTCGTTTGGCCGTACTCGGCGAGAAGCTCGGGGTGAGGTTCCATCCCTTCGGGCAGGGTGAAGTCGGTGGCCGGGGCGGTGGTCGGGGCCTCAGTGGTCGGGTACAGGGACTCGCCAAGGCTGCGCGGTTCGGGCTTGGCGGGCTGCGCGGGTGCGTTGGGGATCACTGTCGCGGGATCGGCTGCGGCGGGGAGCTTATCCACTGATTCGCCGCGAAATGATGGTGCGGGTTGTGCAGGCCCAGCCATCCCGTTCGGTCCCTGGGGAGCGGAGGCCGGGCCGGATGGGCCGTAAAGAACACTGCCGAAGGTGGGAGGGGAATCACTCATCGTAACCGCCACCCAGTACTTGCGAATACTGGATCAAAGCATAGCAAATGCTATCCTATAAGTCAATGTTACTGGGGGTGTATTTGGATAGTGACTGGTGATTATTCACAGGCTGTGAATAACTTAGGGCGGTTACTTGGGGGATGAGACGGGGATAAGTGGGCTGGTGCCGCGCCGCGTTCAGAGCTAGGCTCGCGCGGTACTGTTTAAGCGAGGCCCATAGCCCAGAAATGCGAAACCCGCCTCGGAAGAGACGGGTCTGCACATAGTCCGGTTGCCCGGAAGCATGATTTGGCGATCACCAGCTTCCTCGAAACCGAGACTCTTTGCAAGCCCCCTCGCTTGCCACAGGCGAACTGCGCCTTGGTGAGCCGCTTCCGAGTGGGTCCATCCCACGGAGGAAGCCATGTTCGCTACTGTCGCCCTACCGTTCGACGCCCTCCAGCACCTACCGCCGCTAGAGTTCAAGGTGATGACTGCCCTGCTGCGCTATGCGGACCGGCAGGGCCGCTGTTGGCCCGCCCTCCGTCAGCTTGCGGTGGATGTCGGGAAGTCGGAGGCCACTGTGTGCCGCGCCATGAAGCGGCTCGATGCGCAGGGATGCTTTGATGAGCGCACTCGGCCCGGCAACGGTCGGTATCGGTATCGGATCGCCCAGCGGTTCCTACCTCGATGGCCCTCCCATGCAGGCGTGCAAGACCGTCTTGCACAGGCCGCAAGACAAGAAGCACTGCCAACTAAGCAACTAGATAGCTGGCGATTCGCCAAGGTAGGGAAGGTGGAAGCGGGCCTCCCGGCCCCGGTTGATTGGGGGCCAAGGCTGCGGTCATGGCGGAAAAGCGGGTTCTGGCTCGCGGTGTGGGGGCCGCGACCAGGGGAAGCGGGGTGCTTCGCGCCACTCGCGGGGTGAGTGGGGGACCAGTACCGCAGAACCCGCCCCGCGCCGAGTGTTGACAACGCTGTCAACACTCCACTCAAGGGAACTATGGACGATTGTTGACTCAAAAAGTGGACATGATGTCCACTTTTCAACCATAGATTGCTTGCACCCGTTGCAACGCAACGCCACTCACCACCACGTCCCGGCGCTATGCAGGGTTGTGCTCGGCCTAGGTAGCGGGTGATCCTGGCCTGCGATGCGTCACCGCTGCGCAACGCAACGGTTCGCAGTGCGGGGGCCAATGCGATGCCATACACCCTGACCGAAGCGGCGCGCGCAGTGCGTAAGGACAAAACAACCCTCCTGCGGGCTATACGGGCGGGGAAGGTGGCTGCAATGCGCGACGCGGCGACCAGGGGATGGCTCATAGAGCCGGCGGAGCTGCACCGTGTGTACCCTGTCATTGCGGATGCAGTGCCGCGCGATGCAACGCACGAGGCCCTGGAGGCCGAAGTGCGGGGGTTGCGGGCACGCCTCGATGACGCGCACGCGACGATCGCGGACTTGCGGCGAAGGCTCGATGCCGAAGCCGATGAACGAAGGCGGCTCACGGCGGTGCTGGGTGCGCCGAAGCGAGGGTGGTGGTCCTGGCGGGGGCGGTGAGGGATGGTACACACTAACAACGGCATTGTGCGCATAGACCGTCTATAAGTGTGTATAAACCTGGGGGTCATACCCTTATCTCCGAGACATAAAACCCTCCCGTACATCTAGACTGCTCCTGACATATACCCTCGCGTTGGCAGTGATGGTTGGCGCAGTCCTTGGCCCACCGCTTGTATCGCGCCATCTCTTTATCCCTCTTGGCCGGGTCATATATCCACGAGGGTTCGTTCTCATTTACCTGAAGTACCTCTAAGAGGCATTTACCCCGGTCCCAGTTATTCCCATGCAACTCCCACACACCATCGAGATACGCTTGATCTGAGTCTTTATTACCGTGGTCCTCCCACAGCTTCTGTGGGATGCGAGACTCAACGGATAGGTAGTCCTCCTTTAAACGCATGTCTCTGACGGTGCCTTCCGCGAGCACCCAGGTCAGTGCTGCCCTTTGCACATATGAGCGTTTCGAGAGCTTGCTGGTATAGCCGATGCGACACTGCGCGTAACTCGCGCCAGGTACGTTTCATTAAATAAAGAATTGCCATGCTGCGGTCCCTGGGGAGATGGTGCCAAGTAAACTGCAAGTAATACTACAGTAATTGGTGCGATTGTCAATAGACTTATTGACATTTACCACAGTATGTGGTAGTCTCCACCATGACCTATACTACTGGTGGTGACGAGATGACTAGGCAGTGCGAGAAATGCGGAAGCGAGTACACTCCCAAGGCGTACTGGCAGCGGTGGTGCAGCAAGTATTGCGCGTATCGGGGCTGGTGGGACAAGAACCACCCGGTTAAGCGGCCGGTGGGCAGGCCCCGCAAGGTGCGGCCTGATAGGTTGAGGTCAACCCACAGCACTCCCGGCAAAGAAGGGACAATCCCTTCTTGAACTCACCCGACCAAACACGGGGCAGTCAAAGAAGGGACGATCCCTTCTTACCCGACCACACTCACTACGGCAAGGAACGGTGATGACCGATGATGAGGCCATTGAACTGTGGTCCGCCTTATCGGAAGAGGACCAGCACATCTTGCGGGCAGGCAACAATGCTGTCAGGGAGGTAATGCAACAGAAGGACAAGGCGCACTGGGTAGGGATAGGGCGATCTGGGTTTGTGGTTCGTACCAACGCCCTCCGACAGTCAGGAACCAACAGCATACAGCATCCCCGCTACCGCCGCGCACAGTCGTTGTTGTTGAGTAGGGTGCCAGATCTCGCCCGACTGCAAGCTAAGGACTCAAAGAGCTACAACGACGCGATATGGCTCTTTGAGCATTGGTCGGAACTTGAGGGCTGGTTAGATGGCCTTGGACCGGAAAGCCTTCAACTTAATCATCCGACCAGTATTCGCAACAGGTATCGTGGACGAGAGGGTAAGCATATGAAGCGGCGAGACTGGCAAGCGTTTGACCCAAAGACATACGAGAGCCTCATGGAGTTCTTGCGGCGCTCCGAAGACCCAGACGCAGAGAGGTGGATGGTTATATTTCAGGGACTGCGGAGGGTGCTGGTGCGCGATGGGATGGAAATCGACCTCAAGGATTTGGGTTTGTTGTGATGCTCGTCACCTTGTTCCCCTCTACAGCCGCCACCACGAGTTCCGAGACACCGTGGGACTCGGAACGCATTGCGAGTCTAATTCGCCATACCAGTGGTCGAACGAAGCTGGCGCTCCCGATGATTAAGCTGGCCCGCTTTGGGGAGGCCCGCTCCAATCATGGGTGTCTGCGGAACGATGCCAACCTCGTTGAGGTGACGGGAGTGGAGGGTGATTACGACGGCGGTGAATGGGGGCCGGAGTGGGCAGCGGAGCGGCTGCGGGGCATCGAGGCCCTGGTTTACACCACTTCGAGCCATAGGGCCGAGAGGCCCAAGTGGAGAGTGCTGGCACCGTTCGCCCAAGGGTACGAACCAGGGACTCGGGCCAGGGTGGTGAGTCGGCTCAATGGTGTGTTGGGTGGCGTGCTCGCTCCGGAGAGTTGGGGCCTGTCCCTTGCTTACTTCTATGGGTCGGTGAGGGGGCAACCACTGTCCGAGGTGATACGGGTGGAGGGGACTCCTATCGACCTCGTTGAGGGGCTGGTGGAGATGGACTCGGTAAGGGAAAGACGGGAACGGTTCATTGCGGAGGGCGGACCCAACCCAAAAGCACATGTTTGTGTACAAAGGGAAAACATAGAGGGTGATCCGGCACTGAGGGATGCGTGCCGGCGAAAAGTGGATAGGACTGTTCGCAGGCAAGAGGACCGTGTAGCGAATGCACTGGTCGGGGTGCGGGAAACAACACTGTACCAAGCCGCTTGCACGATAGGTGGTTATGTGTGGTCGGGGTTGGTGGATGAGGCTGCTGTGTATGTGCGGCTGGGTTTTGCGGCCCGGCGGTGCGGACTGACCGGGGAGCACGGGGCCGAGTGGGTCCGCGAGAAGATAGCGCATGGCCTTGAGTGGGGAGCTAAGCAACCACTGACACTCGATGATGTGGTTCCGTACGCAGTCTTTAAAGAGAACCGTGAACCCCGTCCCCGAGTCCAGTGGACTGCGCCCGAACCGAGCCGGGGGGCAGACGGGAGCCTGAAAGAGTTCTTGGATCAGTTGAAGCGGGATTAGGGCTATGAGTGTTGGTCTTCACTTTCTTGCACAAACATGTGCTTTTGGGCTTGGCCCGCTCCCGGCACACCTACCGAAGAAAGGAAGATGAGTGCTCGACCGACAGAGACTCAACCAACTCTTTTCCCTGCGTGCCGCCGCTAAAGCCGCGGAGAGGGAAGCGGATGCCGAGTTCCTCGATAGGTACAAATTCGATCCATGTGACCAAGAAGCGGTAGCTGTGGCCGGGAGGCGCTGGGTCGCAGATGCCTGGAGTGAACTACGAGATGTCAAGTCAGCTATCCTTGCGTATGAGGAGGCGGATCGGACCTTGAGTGCTGAGGAACGAACCGCGCTGGTGGGTATGATCGAGTTGGAGTGGAAATACGATGATGCGCCACGACTCGATCTTCTACTCGATCTACTTGAGGCAAGACAGCGGCACGGAACACACTGAAGGAAAGGATGATGGGCGGTGCGCAAAGCCTGATAAGCACATTCCCTTTAACCCCACGGAGACTATCAACATGACCGACTCTAGAGATGTAACCAAAAAAGGCAAGTTGGCTGTCACCCAAGTCAATACAGGAACACTATTAACAAGTCTGCAAGCAATATTCGAAAAAGTAATGTCTGGAGAAGACTACAATAAGGAACAAGTGAAAAGCGCAGTGAGCCTCTCTAATGCGATGATTAAAGTAGCTCGCTTCGAGTTCGACAAGTTCAGATACTTCCACGACCGTTTTTCGAGCTCAGACCTATGAAGTTCGCGATTGGTGAATGTGAAAACTGCTATAACAACCCTCAATTTTTCGAGGCTGAGTCGCAATACTGGCAGGAGGATGGAATAAAATTTGCTGCTTCAGTCTTTCTGCATCGGAAGCCCGATGAATACAACTCGCTTTGCTGGAAGTGCTTCAGGGAAAAGCTAGATCAAGACACAGCTGAGTGGGAAGAGGAGTACAGGAATCGGGTGTATCGAGAAATGCGACGCGATATGCTTGAAGAGAAAGATAACTGGGATCGCGCTGCTAGGATGACTAAGGAACTGCGCAACCGATTTAAAGCTGAAGCATAGTTGGAGGGGGCTGAAAAGCCCCCTCCTTCGGAGGGATCGGCGATGACTGGCGATGGGTGATGTGGTCGCGCCAGACATAGCAAAGCGAATGAGGGGCGCGGTGCCCCACCCACCCCACAAAGACGGAGCAACACGAATGAGGATATGGTGATGATGGCTAGTAAGACGAACCGTACTGGACCCGAGATCATTCCTGGGGTACGGGGCAGCTCGATGAACAGGGCGCGTCGAGTCATTATATACAACTCCAACCAGTTAGGTGAGATGGTGGAGGAGGCCGAACAGATACTGTTGGCGTCCGAAGCTGAGGTATACCAGCGTGGCTCTGATTTAGTGCGGGTGGGTTTCGGTGAGATAAGTGGTGCAAGTGGGCAGCGTATACGTATTGCCCAGGTGTACAAGGTGGAGGAACCGTTTCTGTTAGCGGAGTTAACTCGGTTCATCGACTGGAAACGTCCGAGTGATGATGACTTTAAGCGGATTGGGCCTCCGGGGTCGGTAGCCAAGGCCCTGTTGAAGCGGGCAGGTATAAGCGGGCTGCGCCGGTTGGAGGGCGTGATTATGTGCCCGACGCTGCGACCGGATGGCACCGTACTGTCATATCTCGGATATGACGAGGGAACAAAGTTGTTGCTGGTTGAGCCGCCGGTGATGGAGCCGATACCGGACAATCCGACTCGGGAACAGGCGGAAGTGGCGCTGGGGATGCTCGATGAATTGCTTGATGAGTTCCCTTTCGTTGATGAGGCCAGTCATAGCGTGGGGCTGTCCGGTCTGATAACTCCGGTGGTGCGGGGGGCGCTGGTATGCGTACCGTTGCACGCAATAACAGCGCCGGAGGCTGGCACGGGCAAGAGCTTCCTACTCGATACAGTGTCGATGATTGCACTCGGGCAGTCCTGTCCGCCAATGACTGCGGGTAAAGACCTTGATGAGTTCGATAAGCGGTTGCACTCGGAGTTGTTAGCGGGAACACCGCTGTTCTCGATAGATAACGCAACCATTGAACTGGGTGGTGATGCGTTGTGTCAGGCGATCGAACGGCCAGTGATTAACATTAGGCCGTTGGGGAGGTCGGAGCGGATACAGTTGCCGAACACTGTGACGATATTTGCGAACGGGAATAACCTGTCGTTTGTGGACGATGTTAATAGAAGGGTGTTGCGGTGCGGGCTGGATGCAAAGATGGAGGAACCGCGGAAGAGGCAGTTCCAGGGTAATCCGGTCGCGGCTGTGATGAGGGATCGGGGGAGATATATCTCAGCGGCGCTGATGGTGGTGCGGGCGTATGTGGCTGCGGGAATGCCGGACAGGCCACCGGGCATTGGGGAGTCGTTTGCGCGGTGGTCCGATATGGTGCGGGGGGCGCTGTTGTGGCTGGGCCGGGCTGATCCAGTGCTCACGATGGACACCGCCCATGAACAAGACCCTGCGGTGCGACAGAGGGCACAAGTATTCCAAGCAATCCATAGTGCGGTGGGTGATGGATGGATGAGTGCCAGCGCAATTATCGGGTGCGCCAACAAACTTCCCGACAACACTGATATTGATAAGACCGATGCCTTGCGATTGGCGCTAGAGCAGGTGGCTGAGCGTCGGGGAAGCCTGAGCCATATAGCCCTGGGCAAGTGGCTTTCCGCCAATAGGAGTAAAGTTGTCGCGGGGCTAGTGTTGGAGAGTGACGAGGATAAGCACTCGAAGGCATGGGTATGGAGAGTAAGGAGGTTGGGCTGAAGTGTGGATGGATACCTAGATGTGGTAAGGAGTGTGTGATATGGTTCTAGATGTTGTGGTTGCGGGTGTTGCGGGTAATGCGGGTATATTTTGGGGTCCGTCCCTAGTCACTTTACGCAGGAGCCTGGCTCAAACGTTACCCGCTCTACCCGCAATTCAATAAGGGATAGGTCGGAAAGTGGCGGAAACCCTAGTGTTTTTGATGCGGGTAATACTCAGCCCACTACCCGCAAATCGGCGGGTAATAGCGGGTATCACCCCCGACTTTGAGCCTGCTTAAGCGCCTTTCAAGCACGTTTGTCGCCCTGTACACCCCACATGGACGAGGCAAATGGACTCAATCGAACAACTACGCGAGATATACTGGGACTTGGAACTACCGCTGCGGCGACGGATCGAGGCCGCTGCCATCTGCATCCAATACCAGGGGTTTGGTGAAGCCTTCGACTTCCTGAAGCGGGTTGGGTCGGAACCGGAGGTCGCACCGTCGCTACGCATCCTGGCGTTGAAGTACACGGCACAGTACGAGACACGCCGCAAGCCGCCTCCCTCCCCACATGCCCGCGATAGCGTGTATAAGGATGTCGGGGCCATGCTGATTCAGAAGACCCGAGAAAATAAAGAGCGCCAAGAGCGAGAGCGGCAGAGAGAGGCGCGCGGGCTGCGGGTTGTTGAGGGTGAAGGGGCCTGAGGGTGTCGCACTAGGCCCTCAGAGGTGCGGCGCGGACTGTCGCACAACGCCGAGTGCCACGTTGTGCGACTCAGCGGAGGATAGGCTTTCCGCCACTCTCGCGAAGCGGGCGAAGCGGGTGCGACAGCCTCCTTTGGGCAAGGGTAGTGCGACAGTGGCCCTGCCCTCAACGGTGCGACAGGGTGATGCACACTCGGTTGGGGCGGGGATGGGCCATTGGCTCGGTCGATGGCCCGCTAGTGCGATCTAAGCCCCGCCTATGGGCCATTGGTCGGATGGCGGTACCGGTGCCCGCCGCCCCCGGCCTTCGCTCGGGGCAAGCCCTATTGACGCCATCGTGGCCCACTATCATGCACATGAGGTCCCCGCCCCAATGGACTGCATTCGCCCTAAACCCGAAACGAAAGTCGAGGCCCCACCTCACTTTTCCCTTCCATTCCGCAACCGGGCCGAGTATATCACCCTCGTAACTTGCACCCGGAGGCCCCGATGCTTTACCGCCTGCCCACCCCACGCAACCTGTCCACACCCGAGCGTCTTAACGCCTTCATGGCCTGGGTGTGGGAATACCCGGACCCGACCACCTACGAGCGTTGGCACAACGCCACGAAGACTGCGACTGCCTTTGGCTGGGTGCCTGTGGCCCCGACCGAGTGGGATGGTCCCGCCACCGTCTGGGAGCGGGACGGTCAACGAGTGGTCATTGCGGATGATGGTGCGAGCATTCGGTAGGGGAAGGGGGGCTTAGGCCCCTCTCTTTTTGTCCGATGCAGTGTATTTGAGACAAATGCCCTGGGAAAGCGATGCGCCGGTGAGGCACCCCGGCACCCGTCGAGCGGGGTGGCCTCGCGCGGAAGA
>Ga0207676_10003274_pt1 | contig 11514 bp, 9 predicted proteins | sample KBSSwiS72_FD_184307 | JGI IMG/M metagenome (GOLD analysis project Ga0207676, IMG submission 184307) | Switchgrass rhizosphere microbial communities from Kellogg Biological Station, Michigan, USA - KBS Switchgrass S7-2 (SPAdes) (version 2) | ecosystem: Host-associated > Plants > Roots >... | reverse complement strand
AGAAATGTTAACCGATAACCAAGTTAATGCAGCCTCTAAATCAAGGAGAGAATTCATCGCAGCAGGTCTCCTAGCCGGGCTCGCGGCAGGATGCGGCTCCAACACAAATCCTTTTACTCCTGGCAAAGATCAGAGTGTAGCCCCTTCCGGCGAGAAAGTAAAACTTCTTTCCGTAGATGGGGAAGTGATAGAGGTTGATAAAGCGTTTTTGAAACCGGTTCCCGAAACACAGCATTTTACCAACAGCGAGGAAAGAAAAGGAATCGCCGGTAAGAAATTTGTAATGGTGATTGATTTATCCCGTTGCAAGAATCTGAAAAAATGTCAAGCCGCCTGCGATCATATGCATCACATTCCTCCTGAACAAAACTGGATAAAGGTATACCCGATGAAAGACGCGGCCTATGATGCCCCGTACTGGCAGCCCACCACCTGCATGCACTGTGACAACCCTCCTTGCGTGAAAGTTTGTCCCGTAGATGCAACATTTAAAAGACAAGATGGAATTGTTTTAATTGACAGTGATCGTTGCATTGGTTGTCGGTTTTGCATGGCTGCCTGTCCTTACTCGACAAGAGTATTCAATTGGGGTGATCCGGATTTGCCCGAAGATATTGCCAAAATGGATTATTCCTGTGAGACCAGTATACCACAAAAGAAAGGTACAGTGGGTAAATGTGACTTTTGTCCGGATATGACAAGAATGGGAATGTTGCCGCACTGTGTATCCGCTTGTCCGAACGGGGTTTTCTTTTTTGGTGATCTAAATGAAGATAGTGTGACCAACGGAAGTGAAACATTTCGCTTTAGTGATCTTATAAGGGACAAAGCTGGTTATCGCCTGATGGAAGATCTTGGCACTAAACCCAGTGTATATTATTTGCCGCCAGTGAACAGAAACTTTCCTTTTGAGTCAGGATTAGAAAATGAAAATAACGACACCAAATAAAATCTAAATCATTTGCTGTGGACACTACAATCACATTAACAGAAGAACAAATCAGTCGTGACCTCTACCCGCAAAAATTTGGCAAGCGGGGAACAATATGGGTCGCCATACTCATTGTTATTTGTCTTGTCGGAGCTTACGCCTATTATCGCCAGCTGAAAGAAGGCCTTGTAGTTACACATATGAGGGATTATGTATCGTGGGGAATCTACATTTCCAATTTTGTTTTCTTTGTTGCGATCAGCCTCGTAGGTTCTTTGATAACTGCTATATTCAGATTGTCAAATGTTCGTTGGAGTACGCCGTTAACCAGAATCGCCGAGATCATTGCTGTATCTGCCATTGTTTTTGCCGCAATAATTATTGTAGTGGATATGGGGCGCCCTGAAAGATTTCTCAACCTCTTCCTTCATGGAAGAATGCAATCCCCGATTATGTGGGATGTAATTGTTATTGGTACGTATTTTTTCATTAGCCTGTTATTGTTATATCTGCCGTTAATGCCCGACCTCCGGATATTAAATCGGGATCCGCAAAAAAATCCCCGCTTCCTCAATAGGCTTTATCGTTTTGGTGGGTCATTTTGGAAAGGGACCAAAGAACAATTCAGAGTTAGTAACCGCGCTATCGCAATTCTTTGCATTATTATCATTCCTGTCGCATTTTGTATTCACACTGTTACTTCATGGTTGTTTGCTACGACCTATCGTCCCGGGTGGGATAGCACCAATTTCGGGGCTTATTTTGTGTCCGGCGCATTTTTGGTAGGAGCTGGCGGTGTCGTAGTTGCCATGTATGTATTTCGCAAATCGTATAACCTGGAAAAATACATTACTGATCTGCATTTTGAAAAGATGGGTCGAATAGTAGTGCTGCTTGCGCTACTCTACTTATATTTCAATGTAAATGAATACCTGGTTCCGGCTTTCAAAATGAAAAAGCCCGAAGAACAGCATCTTACCCAATTATTTGCTGGTGAATTTGCCCCACTTTTCTGGTTTGCCATTCTTGTCGGCATGCTCATTCCTATTTTGATTCTTGTTTTCAAAAAAGGAAGGAAACCTTTACCGATGTTTATTGCAGGCGTTATGATAGTGATTGGTGCCTGGTTCAAACGTTATCTTATTGTAACACCCACACTACTTCACCCTTTCCTTCCAATGAATGACGTACCCGAATCTTATAAACACTATTTCCCAAGCTGGCAAGAATGGGCCATTGCCATGGGTTCGCTCGCCGGTGCATTATTAATAATAACTTTTTTTGCACGAGTATATCCAATCATTCCAATTCAAGAAACAATAAACGAACAAAATGAAAAGGCTGAACAATTATAGGATCCTCTTTTTACTGGTAACATTTATAGTTTCGTCCTCAGGATACACACAGGATTCTATTGCTAAACAACCACTCCTGGATGTAAATTACTTTTCCTACGATAATAATATCCCTTATGTACAAGTGATGGCACGATTGAAACAAGGAAGAAAATTTGAACCAATAAAAGGAGTGAACATTAAATTATATCTGGATTCCGTTTCTTCTTCATTGCTGATCACTGACAAAGCCGTAACAGATGAAACCGGCAAGGCCAATGCTGGCATGCCGACATCATTACAAAAGGAATGGGATGCTTCTCCTACACATAAATTCATCGCTGAAGCCTCGGGGGTAAAGGAATTTGAAGGTGAAAGGGCAGAAATAGAAATAACAAAGGCACGGCTGCTGATAGACACCGCTACCGCGAGTGAAACAAGAAACATCATTGCAACTTTCACGGCTTTGGAAAATGGGGAGTGGATTCCTGTTAAAGATGTAGACATAAAAATTGCCGTCAAACGTATGGGCGGCACTCTTACCATTGGTGATGAAGCCACCTATACTTCCGATAGCAGCGGCACGGTAACAGCTGAATTCAAAAGAGACAGTATTCCCGGCGATGCATATGGCAATATAGTTCTCGTAGCTACAGTTGAAGACAACGATAAATACGGCAATCTTTCCATTGAAAAAACTGCAAAATGGGGTGCACCCTTCGCATACCACAGTACACTTAATGAACGCTCATTATTTGCCTCCAGAAATAAGACTCCTATCTGGTTGCTTTTCATGGCTTATTTTATAATAGGCATCGTGTGGGGCACTTTGATATATTTAGTGTTCCAGATATTTAAGATCAAAAAACTTGGCAAACAGGCGGTATAGTTTTTACAAAACCGACGCTTATGTCAGCTGCAAAAAGATTAAGTGGAACAAAAAAAAATTAAATGATTACTGTCCTTGTGCAAGACTAAACCCTTTTTTATCTCCCCACATATTCAAAAGTTCAAAAGAACAGATCTTGAAATTACCACTCATGCTGACGTAAAGGCCGATGACATCCTGTTGATTAAGCTCTTCGTCATTCAAACTTTCAAATCGAACATTGTATTGATTGACAAGGTTAGTGTATACTGAACCCGTGGGCCAAACCTGGGTACCACGGTTGCTGATGTTTACAAGTTTGAATTTTACGCCAGCATGTCGCTGGCATTTTTGGGCGATTGCAACCGGCTGTTCCTCACTTTCAATAAAAAGATCAACGCCGACGATTTTTTCATTGACGAGCTCCTTTGAAACCATCATTGGATTTTTTTCCAGTTTAAATGGAGCAGGTGTTCCGGGCATATTGGGCATGACTTCTCTTGCGTTGGCCTTTGGCCGTTTTCCAAAATTGGCAATGACGGCTTCTGCAAACTGAGTAGTGTTGACGGATGGTTTTGTTTTATCTCCAAAATCTCCAGTATGAACCCCGCTCTCCAGCGTATAAAGCAAGGCGTTTTCTATGACGGCGGCATTTTCTGTTAAGCCAACATGTCGCAGCATGGAGAGACCGCTTAATAGTAAAGCAGTCGGATTGGCAATATTTTTTCCAGCAATGTCCGGAGCTGTTCCATGCACAGCTTCAAAAATGGAAATATGATCGCCAATGTTTGCTGAGGGCGCGAAACCGAGACCACCAACCAATCCAGCGCAGAGATCACTCACGATATCGCCCTGGAGATTGGTGAGCACCACTACATCAAACGTATCAGGTCTTGTTACCAGCTTCATGCACAGGTCATCGACAATAACATCGTCTGCTTTTAATTCAGGATATTTTTTTGACACTTCATAAAAACATTCTAAAAATAAACCATCAGTGATCTTCATAATGTTTGCCTTGTGTCCACAGGTAATACGTTTTGCATTTTTTTGCTTTGCCATTTCAAAGGCATAGTGGATAAGCTGCAAACTTCCAGGCCTGGTAATAAATCTTCTGCTTAATGCTACATCGTGGGTCAGCATATGCTCAATACCGCCATAAGTGTCTTCAATATTTTCTCTAACCACCATGATATCGATGGGTATACCTGCTTTGCTGAAAACTGTATCCACGCCATGGAGGGTTTGAAAAGTCCTTATGTTTGCATACGTATTCCAGGTTTTTCTTGCAGTAACATTTATACTTTTTACGCCTTTACCTTTCGGTGTTTCCATCGGCCCCTTAAAAAGAAGTCCTAGTGTCTCAATGGTCTGCTTCGCCTCGGGGGTCATTCCATTGCTGTAGCCTTTGTCAAAAACCCATTTACCCATGTCAACAAATACATATTCCAGCGGTACCTTGTTGGCCTCAAAGATTTTCAAAACAGCTTCCATTATTTCTGGTCCAATACCGTCGCCTTTGGCTACTGCTATTTTCATGCTATCAATTTAAAATTCAGGCCGTGAAAATAATGAAATAAAGAGAAGTGAAACAAATGGGTTAACTGTGAAATTGCAATCATCATTTTTCAAATTTTTGGAAATGTTCACATTTTCAAATTGTTTGCTACTTTTACACAAAACCTCCCTTATGACAAGCATGATCTCAGAAGGCGTACAGGTAAGTGTTGAAACATTTTACCAATCAGATTACAGCAATCCCATGCAGTCAGAGTTTATGTTCGCCTACAGGATCACGATAGAAAACCATAACTCCTTTCCCGTAAAACTGCATCGCCGCCACTGGAATATTTTCGATAGCAACGGCAGCTATCGCGAGGTGGAAGGCGAGGGAGTAGTGGGAGTTCAACCAGTTTTGCAACCTGGTGAGCGATACCAATACGTTAGTGGTTGTAATTTGCGAACTGAAATGGGAAAGATGCGCGGTACCTATCAAATGGAAAATCTTAACAACAAAAAGCTTCTTGAAATAAACATTCCTGAGTTTGAAATGATCGTCCCCTTTAAGGGAAATTAGCCCGAGGAAATGTTTACGATTATCTCGCTTTTTCGGGTTTTACGGAAAATCAATTAATTACTTCGGTTTATATTTCGCATCGGTAAGAATCTTTCTTGCGGGTGTATTCATAATTTCTCTGGGATTGAGCGAGGAATTTTCAATGACAAATTTCTTTACGATCTGCCATCCCACCCATTGACCGATATTTCCCGGCGAAGCTTGTGGCATTCCCTGCGTAGTCGGGGATTCACCAATGTAATTTTGTATTACATCCGGTTCAATGGTTTCCAGGTTTTCACTCGTAACAAAATAATTCCAGATCAAGCCTTCATTTTCTTTGCACCACTTCAGCTGCCTTTGTGTGTACCCGGTTTTTAACGAATCAGCGGTGGTCGGCATCAGTTTGTCAAGCAGCCACCATTGTTTTCCTTTTTCGATCATTTGTTCCACAAGGGGTTTGCCTGTGCCTTTGTCAGGAAAAAGATCATCTCCCACAGCCTTTATACAATTGGCCGGAATATATACCGGATCAAATCGGCGCGAAATATATGCGGGATACATTTGCTGCACTTCATTGGATTGGTAGCCCTGAAAATCTTTGCCTGCATACTGCTGCAGGCCGATGGCAATGCGATTTCTGGTCAGGGCTACGCCCGGCGCATCCAATGGGCCAATAAAAGTCACAAGCACCGGTATCCTGTAATCCGGAAAATAATATTTCACAAACTGGAAGTCATGCTTTAACTCATTTTCCAATGAAGTAGTATTGCTGAATTTTTTTTCGAGATCGATAGCAAACGAAGTATAACTGCGGAGAATATTTTTTGTCACTGACAAGGTGGTGGTATCACCGGGGTTGCCGCTAACTCCAAGGATATTCTGCATAAAATCGGGATAGAAATCATGAAACTCCGAATGGGTTTTTGTCAATCCCTGTACAATATTATTTGTGTCAATGGCAAAGAAGCTCTTTTCAAATCGTTCCAATTTTATATCTACCCTGATCGCTGAAACATCAGGATCATTGCCTTTATTACTACAACTCCAAAAACCAAGAACTGCCAATAAACCACAGGTGATTTTTTTCATATCGATTAAACGGTAGCTGCTTGTAAATGTTGTGGCGAAGATAAAAGAACCGATGGCAAAACCCTCTTCGATCTCTTTAAAAATGGCGGTGTAAATTTGGGTTATGAAGATCGCATTAGCGCAACAGAACTACCATATCGGGAATTTTGAAAAAAACCGGCAAAGGATCATTGATGGCATCACTTGGGCAAAGCAGCAGAACGCCGATCTTGTTGTTTTTTCTGAACTGTGTATTTGTGGCTATCCTCCGAGGGATTTCCTCGAATTTGACGATTTTATCAATAAATGTTATGAATCCATTGATCTCATCAGGCAATATGCTGATACAATTGGCGTATTAATTGGAAGTCCCGCCCGGAATTCTCAATTGGATGGCAAGGATCTTTTTAACGCTGTTTTCCTGTTGTATGAAAAAGAAATAAAAGCAGAAATACACAAAACACTTTTGCCTAACTACGATGTTTTTGACGAGTATCGGTATTTTGAGCCCGCTTATGATTGGCAGGTAATTGAGTTTAAAGGAAAGAAACTGGCAGTCACCATTTGCGAAGATATCTGGAACATGGGTGACAATCCACTATATCGTGTTACGCCCATGGAGCAGCTGATGCCATTTCATCCCGATGTAATGATTAACCTTTCGGCCTCACCCTATAACTATGCACAGGATATTGTTAGGAACAGCATTGTAAAAGCTCATGTATTAAAATACAAAATGCCAATGTTGTACTGCAATACTGTAGGATCGCAAACCGAAATTGTCTTTGACGGAGGCAGCCTTGTTTATAACATTAATGGATGCAGGGTGAAAGAGATGAAATATTTTGAGGAGGACTACCAGGTTTTTGAATTGGATGAACTCTTAAAACGCAATGAAGAATTCAGTGCAAGAACATTGGATGGAGGTAAAAGAGAGTCATATTATTATTCTGCTTTTGAGGTGGGCAACGACATGGACACCATTGAATACCTGTCAGGTGAAAAAAATATTGATGAGATTTATCACGCCATTATTCTTGGCATAAGGGATTATTTTGGGAAAATGGGATTCAATAAAGCAGTGATGGGTTCTTCAGGAGGGATCGATAGCGCAGTGACCCAGGCATTGGCAACAGAAGCTTTGGGTAGGGAAAATGTCAGAGCTCTACTGATGCCTTCTCAGTATTCAACATCACATTCCGTAACCGACGCGGAGCAGTTAAGTAAGAATCTTGGCAACCCTTACGATATCGTTCCAATTAAAAATATCTATGAATCTTTCCTTACCGAACTCAAGCCAATTTTTAGAAATGAGCCTTTTAATGTGGCAGAGGAAAATATTCAAAGCCGGACCAGGGGAAATTTATTGATGGCAGTGGCAAATAAGTTTGGATACATTCTTCTCAATACCTCAAATAAAAGTGAGCTTGCAACCGGTTATGGTACTTTATATGGCGATATGGCCGGCGGACTTAGTATACTCGGGGATGTTTATAAAATGCAGGTGTATGCCCTGGCCAGGTATATTAACAAAAAGAAAAAGGCCATCCCGGAAAATATTATTGCGAAAGCTCCTTCAGCAGAATTGAGACCCAATCAAAAAGATAGTGATAGTCTGCCAGAGTATGAAAAGCTCGACCGGATCCTGTATCAATACATTGAATTGAGGAAAGGCCCCAAAGAGATCATTGAATCCGGTTATGAAAAAGAATTGGTCGACAGAATTCTGAAATTGGTAAATACAAATGAATACAAGAGGAATCAATTTTGTCCTATTATCCGTGTGAGCTGTAAGGCTTTTGGAATAGGTAGAAGAGTTCCCATTGTAGGGAAATATCTGTCCTGATCTTAGTGCTTAAACTTTATGATTGCGTTTTGTGTTGTACCTGCAATATTGATGTCTTGCGAAAGCACAAGCTGGTTATCATCCAGGGTCACAATATTAAAATCGCTACTGCCTCCTGTAAAAAGAGTTGCCGTTACATGCAGAACCGTCTCATTGGTGGCAAAACTCCATGTAAAAGGGCTGGTTTGTGGATCACCTGAGTTACATTTCGTGGCTCCTTCATCCAGCGTGCCAGTGCCTCCGGCTGCGAACGTGATCGTGTTGTCTTTTTGACACCCTTGGATCAGGGAGGAGACATCGGTACCATTTACTGTAACGTTGTCGAATTTCCAGGAACCCTGCGCGAGCAGATCTGTTTTTGTTTTTGGTTTATTGTTGTTGGAATCCTTGCTACAGGCAGCAAAAAAGACGATCGCTGACACCAGCGCGATAATAAATTTACCGGATTTCATAAAGTTGAGTTTAGTCCCAAAATTACTTAACGTTGAACTTGTGGGAAAAGTATTCAAACGTGACCCGATAAGGGCATTAACTTCGTAAAAATTACCTGCCTTGCCGTGATTCATGCAAGAATGGTGAACAGGTGCGAAGGCAAACGCAATTAAGCTTATCGGCAAACAATTTGCTAATGTGGAACCGCGTTTTGTAAGATTTTAGCTATCAATGCAGAATGCCGGACCCGGAAACATAAAAATAAATATCAATTATGCTGAAAACCGCCGAAGACATTCGACAATTGAATGACCGCATTTCTCATGCGGGGCAATTTGTAGATAGGTTAAGAGAAGAGATAGGCCACGTGATCGTGGGGCAAAGCCATATGCTTGATCGTTTGCTGATCGGCCTGCTTAGCAATGGCCATGTGTTGCTGGAGGGTGTGCCCGGCCTCGCAAAAACACTGACGATAAAATCACTGGCTCTGGCGATACACGCTAAATTTAGCCGTATACAGTTTACTCCGGACCTTTTGCCTGCTGACGTGATTGGTACTATGATCTACAATCAGCAGCGTAACGAATTTGTTGTCCGCAGGGGTCCCATTTTTGCCAATTTTATTTTAGCCGATGAGATAAACCGGGCTCCGGCCAAAGTACAAAGCGCGTTACTGGAGGCCATGCAGGAGCGGCAGGTGACGATTGGTGAGACCACATTTAAGCTGGATGAGCCATTTTTAGTACTGGCTACACAAAACCCGCTCGAACAGGAAGGTACTTATCCATTGCCTGAGGCCCAGGTGGACCGTTTTATTATGAAGGTCATCGTGGACTATCCCAAGATGCATGAAGAGCAAATGATCATCCGGCAAAATGTACATGGGCTTGCATTGCCCCCCGTAAAACAAATTGTTTCTGTGTTGGAAATTGGAAATGCAAGAGAATTAGTGCGACAGATTTATATGGACGAAAAAATTGAACAATACATTCTCGATATAGTTTTTGCTACACGTCAACCCGAAAAATACAAACTTGAAAAATTAAAACCCTTGATCTCCTACGGCGCCTCACCCAGGGGGAGTATCAATTTGGCGTTGGCAGCAAAAGCACAGGCTTTTTTAAATAAACGTGGCTTTGTGATTCCTGAAGATGTCAGGAGTATTTGTAAAGATGTATTGCGGCACCGTATAGGTTTAACTTATGAGGCCGAAGCCGAAAGCATAAATGTAGAGAATGTGATTGAGGATGTCTTGAAACAAATCAATGTACCCTAGCAGCGCACTTAACTAAGTTCGAAATTTGAAAAGAGAAAAAAAAATACAATCCAAAGAGTCAAATTCCAACAAGGCAGTTGGGGATTTAATAAAAAAAGTAAGAGAGCTGGAAATAAAAAGTAAGAAGCTGACCAGCCACCTTTTTACCGGCGAATATCACAGTGCGTTTAAAGGAAAGGGAATGTCGTTTAAAGAAGTGAGAGAATATACACATGGTGATGATATTCGTTTTATTGACTGGAACGTGTCGGCAAGACTTGGCCATCCTTATAGTAAGGTTTTCGAAGAAGAAAGGGAGTTGACAGTTATGTTGCTTGTTGATATCAGCGCCAGTTCCATTTTCGGAACACACTATGGGACGAAAAAGGATATTATCACCGAAATAGCTGCCGTCCTGGGTTTTTCTGCTGTGAACAATGGTGATAAAATTGGGGTGATCTTTTACAGTGATGAAGTGGAGACCTATATTCCTCCAAAAAAAGGAAGAGACCATGCTTTGTATATTGTCCGCAAGCTTTTGACAGAACAATCAAATCACAAAGGAACGCAGGTAAGTAAGGCGCTGAAATTTTTCAGAAATTCAACGCGACAACAGAGTATCGCTTTCATTTTAAGTGACTTCCTGGATGCAAACTATGAAGATGCCTTAAAGGTAACCGCCAAAAAGCATGATGTTGTGGGCATTAAGGTCTATGATAAAATGGATATGGAATTACCCAAGATAGGCATGGTGTTGGTCCGGGATGCCGAGTCGGGTAATACAAAATGGGTGGATACGAATAGTGCGTTTGTGCGTGAACAATATCAACAGGAATTTTTTCGTGTGACTGAATATAGCACCAACGTTTTTAAAAAAGCCGGCTGTGACCTGTTGCACATTCGCACGGGCGATGATTACGTGAAAGTTTTACAGCGTTTTTTTGTCAGCAGGAACCGCTGATTAATAAGATCAAATCAGTTAATGTTGTTTCCTCAACCACATAAAGTTTTTTTCCTTTTTTTTCTTCTCTTTTCGGCCTTGGCTTCTGATGCTCAGAACAAAGTGACCATCAAGTCCGAGATTGATAAGAGTAAGATTGTGATCGGTGAACAAATTCATCTTACACTTGAGGCTGATTTTCCCTTGCAGGAACCAATGCGTTTTTTCACTATTGACTCTATTCCGCATTTTGAAATCCTGGAGAGAAAAAAAATTGATACCGTTGATGACAGGGGAGGGATCAAATTATCTCAAAGCCTGATCCTCACAAGTTTTGATTCCGGACATTGGACGATCCCATCGTTTCAATTGCCCGCGGATATACCCATGTATACGGACAGCATTGCTGTTGACGTTGGCTTTTCAACTTTTAATCCTAACCAGGATTATCATGATATAAAAGATGTGATCGATGTACAGGTCAAGGAAAAGAAGAAAGAAACCTGGTACTGGTATGCTGCAGCAAGTGCTTTATTGATTGCCGCTATTATTTATTTTTTAACAAGAAAAAAGACAAAACCCGTTGCCAGAATTCCCTTCGTTGATCCTTATAAGGAAGCGAAACAGGAATTGGAAAAACTTCGAAAGGAAAATTTGTCATCCAAAGCGTTTTATACAAGGCTTGTTGATATTTTCAGGCTTTATATTTCAAGAAGAAAAGGGATCGCTTCGCTGCAGAAAACAACTGATGACCTCGTGGTGCAAATACGATCGCTGAAAT
>Ga0207676_10003271_pt1 | contig 11524 bp, 7 predicted proteins | sample KBSSwiS72_FD_184307 | JGI IMG/M metagenome (GOLD analysis project Ga0207676, IMG submission 184307) | Switchgrass rhizosphere microbial communities from Kellogg Biological Station, Michigan, USA - KBS Switchgrass S7-2 (SPAdes) (version 2) | ecosystem: Host-associated > Plants > Roots >... | reverse complement strand
CCATACCAAGACCGGGGATTTTCGCAGCGGCAAACCCGCCAAGCGCGATTTCCTGCTGGTGGTCAACGAATCGACCCAAAATGAATGTCATGAGGACTATCACATGATGTTCATGGTGGACATCACCGACGAAACGAAGCCGTACAGCGTGTCCAACTTCTATGTGCCCGAGAAAAGCGGCAACTTCTGCGCGCGCGGCGGGCGCTTCGGCACGCACTCGTCGCACGAGGACATGGGACCGATCTACTACAAGAAGCTCGTATTCATTTCGTGGTTCAACGCAGGCTTGCGCGTCGTGGACATTCGCGACCCGTTCACGCCGCGCGAAGTCGCTTACTACATTCCTGCGATCACCAAGAATACGGCGCGGCGCTGCTTAAGGGTCAACGGTGTGGACAGCTGCAAGATCGCAATCCAGACCAACAATGCGGAAGTCGACGACCGCGGGTACATCTATGCAGTCGACCGCGCCAACACCGGCATGCACATCCTCGAGCTAACGGGAGCGGCGCGCAAGATCGCGGGACTCAAGTAATAGTCCCTTCTGGAGAAAAAAAGGCGCGACCTGTGTCGCGCCTTTATTGTTTTTAGCCCGTCATTCTGGCGAACGCCAGTATCCCCTTCCCTCGGGAAGGTAGGATGGGGCCAATTTCAATCGACTGGATACTGGCGTACGCCAGTATGACGTAAGGCTTTAACGCCCGCCTTACGTCACTTGCCGAGCCCCAGACGCTTGGCGACGTCCGAATAGGCCTTGGTGCGCTCTTTCATGAACGCGTCCATCCGGTCGACGCCCACGTTCACCAATTCGAAACCGCTCTTGAACGCTAGCTCCTTCATCTCCGGATCGTTGTTGAGCGAAGCCCACAGATCCGACATGCGCTTGCGCGCTTCGGGTGAAGTCGATTTCGGCATGCCGATGCCGCGGAAAGCGCCATCGACCCAGTCGAAGCCGAGTTCCTTGAAGGTCGGCACGTCGGGCAGCAGCGGATGGCGCTTGTCCATGGCCACGGCGAGGGCGCGCACCCGGTCCTTGGTGTTGATCGCGAACGCGGTATACGACATCGCACCCGTCACCTGCTGGCCGATCACCGCCGGCGTCAGATCGCCCGTGCCTTTGTACGGCACGTAGGTGGTCTGGATGCCGGCCACCGCCTGCAGTTTTTCATGCGCAGCGTGGTTGGCCGAGTTGGTTCCCGAGCCGCCCAGGGTGAGTTTTCCCGGTTGCGCCTTCGCCATCCTGACAAGGTCGAAGAAGGTCTTGATCGGGCTGTCGTTGGAGACGACGATGGCGTCCGGCGTGAAGTGAAACCAGTAGACCGGCGTGATGTCTTCGGTCTTGTATTGCACCTGGCCTTCGAGCGGTTGCAGGACGATGTGCGGCAGGTTGACGCCGACAATGTTCAGCCCATCGTTGGGCAGGCCGTTCATCTGCGACCACATGAGGCCGCCGCCGGCGCCGGGCTTGTACTGAATGATGGTTTCTATCGCGGGGCATTTCTTTTTCAGCACGAGCTGCTGGTGGCGCGCCGAGATGTCGGACTCGCCGCCGGCGGGGAACGCCTGATAGTAGTTGAGATTCTTGTCGGGACACGGCTGGGCCGAAGCCGTCGTGCTGAATGCGGCGGCGGCGAACGCGAGTGCGATGGCGCTGAACTTCATGCATCCTCCAGTGGCGGATTATGTTTTAACTACCGCCGCACGATATCAGCGCCGGCGCGCGAGCGCAACGTTGTGCCGGTACAGTTACAATCCGCGCATGGCGCAACGCAAGTCAGCAAGCGAACGCTGCGACGTGGCAATGCTCGTCGATGCGGAAAACGGGGAACGCAACAAGAGCGGGCGCTTCGTGCTCGACCGCGCGAGCATGGAAGAGCATGTGTACAACGCGCTGCGGCCGCGCTACCGGCGCACCGCCGTCGTCCCGTTCGGTCCCGACGTCGGCGCCACGCTCGCCGAATTGAAAAAGCTCAAGCCGCGCATGGTGTTCAATCTGACCGAATGGGTCGACGGCGACCGCAAGCTCGACCATGCAATCGCGGGCCTGCTCGACATCATGAAGCTGCGCTATACGGGCACCGGCTCTACCGGCTTGCAGATCTGCCGCGATAAGGCGCTCTCGAAATATCTGGTCGCCTCGGCCGGTGTCGATGTGCCGTCCTCATTCACTCTGGATGTTGGCGAGCGTATCGAAAACCCGGGGTTGCCGTTCCCGCTGCTCGTCAAGCCGCAGTTCGGCGACGGCTCCGACGAGATCGGCAAGAATTCGCTGGTGCGCACGATGCGCGAGCTGCGCGAGCGCGTGAAGGCAATCCGCTTGCGCTTGAAGGAGCCCGTGCTGTGCGAAGAATTTATTCCCGGCCGCGATATCTACGTCGGCGTCCTCGGCAACGAGCCGCGCGTGCTGGCGCCGACCGAAATGGTGGTGGGCAGCAAAAAAGCCTCGGCGCCGAAATTCGCGACCTACCGGCTGAAGAACGACGGCGCATACCGTACCAAGTGGCGCGTCTGCTATCGGCTCGCGCAGTTGCCGCCGCGCGTGCTGAAGCAGGTGCGCGACTACGGCGCGAAAGCGTTTCGCGCACTGAAACTGCGCGACTATGCGCGGCTGGACTTCCGGCTGACCGGTGAAGGGCGTCTCGTATTCATCGAAGCGAATCCGAATTCTGACCTTACGCCGAATACGCTCGGCCGCAACCTCTGTTTCGTCGGCATCGAGTACCATAACCTGATCCCGCGCATCGTCGAGACCGCGCGCAAACGCTATCGGGGGCGCACGGGCCGCACAAATGTATTTTGACCTTCGGCTCTGGCGCATGACCGCGGGGCTGCGCGGACGCATCGTTCTCGCCGTCGCTCTTGGATTGACCGCCCTCTTTACAGGCATTGGGCGTTTCGCTTTCCTGGGCATATTGCTGGCGTTGGTATTCCGCCAGGCGCCGTACCGTGAACTGCTGCTGCCGATGGCCGGCGTCGCCGTGGCGATCATCCTGCGCGCCATGCTCGAACAGGCCCGGACTATGCTCGCGCATCGCACCGCGGCGCGGGTGCAGGAAACCCTGCGCGGCCGTCTTCACGACAAGATCGTCGCCTTGGGGCCAAGCTGGTTCGCCGGCGAGCGCACCGGCGGCATGATGCTGTCGATGGTCGACGGCGTCGAGCAACTGCAGACTTTTTTCGGCCAGTACCTGCCGCAACTGCTCATCTCCGCCTGCGCGCCATTCGCCATCTTCGCCTTCATGGCGTGGTGGGATCTGCCGGTTGCTGGCGTCATGCTCGCCGGCGCATTGTTCGCATTGGTATTGCCGTCGCTGGTGCATCGACAGAATCGGCGCGCGGCGATTGCGCGGCAGCAGGCATTCAAAGCGTACGGAGAAGAGTTTCTCGACGCGATGCAGGGCTTGCCTACGCTCAAGGCGTTTGGCCAGGGTCCGGCGTACGGGCGGAGACTGGCGGTAAAGGCAAGAGCGCTTTCGGATGGCACTTTCTGGGTGCTTGCGGTAAGCATATTGACGCGCGGCATTACCGATCTGGGCATGGCACTCGGCGCGGCGCTCGCCCTCGCATTGGGGGCATATCGCGTCACGCATGGGCTGATGAGTATTGAGTCGCTGCTGATCGTGCTGATGGCCGGCACGGAGATCTTTCGCCCGTTGCGTGACTTGCGCTCGGTGCTGCATCAGGGCATGGCAGGACAATCGGCAGCGGAAGGCATTCTTGCATTGCTCGGCGCGCAAGGCGCTGCGCCGGCGGGCGGTGCGACGGTCGTTATATCTCACCCGCAGCCTGCAATCGCATTCGAGGATGTCAGTTTTGCCTATCCGGGCGGCCGCGGCGCGGCGCTGGAAGGCCTGAACTTTTCGCTGGCTCCCGGCGAGCGGGTGGGCGTCGTCGGCACGAGCGGTGCGGGAAAATCCTCGGTCGTGCGCATGCTGCTGCGCTTCTACGATCCTCAAAGCGGGGCCGTGCGCATCGGCGGGCGGGATCTGCGCGAACTCGATCCCGAACATGTGCGCAGCCAGATCGCGGTCGTGGCGCAGGACACCTATTTGTTCTACGGCACCGTCGAGGACAATTTGCGACTGGGCCGCCAGGACGCGAGCGAGCAGGAAGTCGTGGCCGCGGCGCGCGCCGCGAACGCGCACGATTTCATTCAGTCGCTGCCTGCTGGCTACAAGACATTGATCGGTGAACGCGGCACGCGCCTGTCCGGCGGCCAGCGCCAGCGCATCGCGATTGCACGGGCGTTGTTGCGCGACGCGCCGATCCTGATTCTCGACGAAGCGTTGTCGTCGGTTGACGCGGAGAACGAAGCCGTGATCCAGGAGGCGCTCGATCGTCTCGTGCAGGGGCGGACGACATTGATCCTCGCGCACCGTCTTTCAAGCGTGATTGCAGCGGACAGAATTATCGTGCTGGAAGGCGGACGTGTCGTTGAAAGCGGCCGCCACGACGAGCTTATACATCGCGATGGACCGTATCGCCGTCTGATGGGCACGCAGGCGATGGCCGGGCAGGGGGATGTGCCGAACGCCGCGAGTTCAATACATGAGGTGACTTTGACGGAAGCCGGAGGTGCTGCCACGCCTGCCGATGAAACCGGGGTCAAAGTCCGAGATATCAGCGCGGACGCGGTGACGGTCGGCTGGCGGGAAACCATTTCAACCCTCATGCGCTTTATCCGGCCCTGGCGGCCGCAACTGGCGGTGACCGTCATTTTGGGGGTCGGCCGGGTCGCCGCGTTTATCGGTGTGGGCGTTGTGGGTGCATTGGTCATTGCCGCGGTTGTTAAGGGTTCGTCGCTGCAGGTGCTGGTGCCAATCTTGCTCATCGTAGCGCCGCTCGCGGGATTGTTGCATTGGCTGGAGTCGTGGCTGGCGCACGATATGGCTTATCGCCTGCTGGCGGAATTGCGCGTAAATCTTTTCGTCAAACTCGAAGCGCTGACGCCGGCGTACCTGCTCGAACGCCGTTCCGGCGACCTGGTCGCGCTGGCGACGCAGGATGTCGAGACAGTCGAATATTTTTATGCGCATACGGTGGCGCCAGCGTGTGTAGCCGTGTTGGTTCCGGGCGCGGTGCTGGCGACGCTGAGTTTGACCGCATGGCCGCTCGCGTTGGCACTGCTGCCATTTTTGGCGTACGCCGGCTTCACGCCTTTTATCGACCGCCGCAACATTGATCGTATGGGTTCGCAGGCGCGGCAAGCTTTGGGCGAACTCGGAGCGCATGTCACCGAGACGATCCAGGGATTGTCGGAGTTGATCGCATTTCAGGCAACAACGCGGCGGCGCGCGGAGTTCATGGCGCTCGCGCGGCGATACCAACAAGTGCGACTTGCGCTGCTCGACGATCTTGCGCGACAGAATGAAAAACTGGAACTTGCAACAGGACTGGGTGCACTGGCAATTGCCGCGCTGGGCGCGCACCTTGCCGCCACCGGCTCTATCGCCCCGACCTTGCTGCCACTGCTGATCCTGATCTCCACAGCGGCGTTCCTGCCGGTATCGGAGATTGCCCAGGTCGGCCGCCAACTCGCGGACACCATTGCTTCGACTCGCCGTTTGCATGTCGTGCACGCGGAACCGGTGCGCATCGTCGACGGTCCGCTGGAAGCCGTTGTGCCCCGGCTTGGTTCTGCGCTGCAGTTCGACTGCGTTCGCTTCAGTTACCCGGGGCGATCCATTCCCGCGTTGTCGAACGTGTCGTTCGAGGTGGCCGCCGGCTCTACAGTGGCGTTGGTCGGGCCATCCGGAGCCGGTAAAACCACCATCGCCAATCTTCTTTTGCGATTCTGGGACCCCGATGCAGGAGCGGTGCGCCTTGACGGTGTCGATCTACGACAGGTGACACTCGATGGGCTGAGACTGCGCATCGCACTGGTGGCGCAGGACACATATTTATTCAACGACACACTGGAAGCCAATGTCCGGATCGCGCGACCGGACTCATCCGGGCCCGCCCTCCAGCGGGCGTTGGAGCAGGCGGCATTGACGGATTTTGTCGCCAGCCTGCCGGAGGGGTTACAAACGCGCGTTGGCGAACGCGGCGTTCAACTTTCCGGCGGCCAGCGTCAGCGTATCGCGATTGCGCGGGCATTCCTGAAAGATGCGCCTATCCTGGTTCTCGACGAGGCGACCTCGCATCTCGATACGGTCAGCGAAGAACGGGTCCGTACTGCGCTCGACGCTTTGATGGTCGATCGCACCACGATCGTAATCGCGCACCGTTTGTCCACGATACGAGCAGCCGACATGATCCTGGTAATGGATGCAGGACAGGTGCTTGAAAGCGGCACGCATTCCGACTTGCTGGCGCGGCGCGGTAGCTATGCCCGTCTGGTCGAACGCCAAATGGCAGGGATGCAATGGCAGGGCGCGGGGTTACCGCAGGAAAGTCCTGCGCGCGTTGAATAACCTGATCCCGCACATCGTTGAAACCGCGCGCAAGCGCTACCGCACGCGGTGAAAATTTCCGGCGGTGCTGCGGATGACCGCGCGCCCGTGCGCTTTCTTGGCAGTCGGGGGACGTTACCCTACAATCCACGCATGCTCATGAGCCGTGTCCCGCGCACAAACCGGAGATCTGTAATTTCACGCCGCCGGTCCGTCGCGCATGTTCGGTAAGTTTTTGCGCGGTGCGTTCGCGTCCGCACCCGAGGGTGAGTTCTGGGAGGAGAAGGCGCGCTCCGGACCCGCGTTGCTCAGCATCTGCATACCCACGTTTCAGCGCGCGACTATCCTGCGGCGCACGCTCGAGCACCTCGCGGCGAGCGATGGCACCGAATGGGAGATCGCGATCTCCGACAATGCATCCGCCGACAACACCGAAGCGGTCGTGAAAAGCTTTCACGGGAGGTTCCATGGCTTGCGTTACGCGCGGCAGGCGACGAACCGCGGCGCCGGCGCCAACACCGATACCTGCATGCGGCTCGGCACCGGCAAGTATCTCTACCTGTTGTGCGACGACGACCGCATCCTGCCCGACGGCATAGCCGTCGCGCTCGCAGCGCTCGAAGCCGATCCCGGCGTGGCGGCGGTATTCGGCGGCCATCAGGAGTGGGATCCTGTTGCCGACCGGGTGCTCGGCACCCTGCCGCTGACCGAGCGCAAGTTGCGTTTTGCCGCCGGTGCGCGCAGCGAGATTTTTGCCGCGGTGCAAATGCTCTGGTGCCCGGTGATCCGGCGCGAAGTATTCCAGCGCCACTGCTACTACGATGCCAACACGTTCGGCTACTGGCGGCTCGTGTCGCAGATCCTCGCGCAGGGCGCGATCGAGCTCGTGCCCGAATGCCTCTACCAGCACGCGCACACCGTGCCGCGCATGGAATTCGAGCTTACCGAAAGCTGGTATCACGACGCTTACCGCGCCGATCATGAAATTTTCCTGTACGACGCGGGCTCGCGCGATTTATCCAAGACCGCACAAACGGTTGCGGAATGCACGGTCAAAGCCTATCGCGACGGCGCGCGCTACGCGAAACTGAAACTCGATCCGCTGCGCGAGCGGTTTTTTCTGCATCGGGCGGCCGCGTACGGCATTGTCGGCGAGGAGCGCCTGCGCGAGTGGGAGAAGTCGAGCCTGCTCCGTGCGGCGTTAACGCAGGTTGCGAATTCCATTGGCGGGCTGCCGGGCGTGCGGTCGGTGGTCGTGGAAGCGGGGGCGATGAGCGGACCGTGCTGCGAAACGTTGCGCGAAATTGTCGGCGCCGTTGCGATCGAATCCATGGCGACGGAGGAATTCATCGCGCTGCCTGGCACGCCGGAGCGTTTTTTCCTCGCGATGGATTGGGCGACGTTGCAGGGCAGGGCGCAACGTCATCCGCCGCAGCCGGAGCGCGCGGCGGCATTGACCGATCTCGCGGCAAGCCTGCGATTAACGCAGACGCCGCTCGCTCAACTCGGCTGGCTGCATTAGCGCGCCGATCAGCGCACCGTCTTTTCGATCCATCGCCTGAGCAGCGCGGCGATCTCCAGGTTGTTTTTCTCGAGCATCATCATGTGCCCGTTGCCGTGGATGCCGACGTCGGGCAAGCGCGTGAACGTGTGCTTGACGCCGGCGTCCGTCAGATATTTCGACGTGCAATGATCGTACGGCGCATGGTATGAGGCCTCGCTGACCACGATCAGCATAGGCACGCGCTTCAGGTTGACGAGCTGCCGCGCGGACGCTTCCGGCAGCCAGCAGCGGACGAGATCGGGGCCATCCGCATTCGCCTGCCTCGCCATGCGCAAGTCCTTGGGATCGGCCGCCGGCGGATCGTACGCGAGCGGCAGCCGCGTGATGCCCCACGCGCGCCCGAGCGCCGCATCCTTGAACCATTCCGGCGCACCGACGACACTGTTCTCATGGAAAGGCGGGCCGTTGGGCTCGATCGCTACGACGGCTTTCACGAGATTCGGGCGGGCGTCGGCGATTTCCCAGCCGAACGGCCCGGATTGCGAATGCGTGAGCAGGATCGCCGGGCCGATTTTATCGAGCAGCGCCGCGCCGGCATTGCGGTTTAGCTCCTCGAGCGCGGTCAGGTTCGACATGTCCTCGACCTGCGACGCAAAAAACTGGTCAAACGTCGGATCGCCGGCGACGCCTTTGCCCGGCCATTGGGTATGCAGCGCTGCCTGCGGATAACGCTTCGCCAGCTCGGGTGCGGTGAAGCGCTCGGACATCGCGGTTGCGTTGGGCCGGCGCGTCGGTCCGTAGGTATCGGTGAAATAACCGGAGCGCGCGCGTCCGGGCTGGTCAACCACGTACACGGCATAACCCTGCCGCACGAAGTAGTCGGCCCAGCCCATGCGTCCGTCGGGCGTGCCGAGGAAATTGGTGCCGGTCTGACCGCCGCCATGCCACATGACGACCGGGTAGCGGTGCTTGCGGTGTTGCGGAATTTGATACTGCACGTACATCTGTCCCGTCATGATCTGGCCATCCTTCGCAGCCGCATATTGGCCGGCGACGAAGAAATATCCCTGGTCGGCGATGGTCAGCGGTGCGGGCTTGGCGGCGGGCTGCGCGGTTTGCGCGGCGGATGGGAGCCCAAGCAAAAGGAGCAGGGCCAGGCGCAAGGTTTTGTTCATCAACATCCTCCGAAAATAGTTGCTGCCTGCAACGCACAGCGGCTCGACGTCCTACCCGATTAATACTCTCTGAACATCCGGCGGATCTCGGCGAGATCGCGCGTGCGGGTGAGCGCGAGCATCAGCAGGACGCGGGCTTTTTGCGGGTTCAGATTGTCGGCAGGAACCATGAGCTCGGCGTCGTATTCCTTGCGTGGAATCACTCGGCCATTGCCGGTGCGGTTGGAGCGCACGACCACCGGGCGCGTTTCCAGCGGTCCCAGGGCCTTGATGGCGGCGCGTTCGGGGTCCGACATACCGCCCGCGCCCGTGCCGGCGACCACGATCCCGCGGGCGCCTCCCGCACCCAGGGCCTTGACCATGTCGACGCCCGGTTCGGCATAGGCGTAGAGAATCTCGACCTTGGGCAGGTTGCTGAGCGTGCTCACGTCGAATTCCGACCGCGAGGTATGGCGCTTGGTCGAGGCGCGATAGAACGTCACTTCGTCCGAGTCGACGTAACCAAGATAACCGAGCTCGCCGGAGCGGAAAGCCTCCACGCGATAGGTATTGGACTTGGTGACGTCGCGCGCACCGTTGATCTCTTCGTTCATGACGACGAGCACGCCTTTGCCGCGCGCCACTGCTGCGCCCGCCACGCGTATGGCGTTCAGCAGATTGAGCGGCCCATCGGCGCTGATTGCGGTCGCCGGGCGTTGCGAGCCGACCAGCACGACGGGTTTGTCGTGCTTGACCGTGAGGTTGAGGAAGTACGCGGTTTCCTCCAGCGTATTGGTGCCGTGTGTGATGACGATGCCGGCCACTTGCGGGTCTTCGCTGAAAATCGCGTTGATGCGTGCCGCGAGCTTCAGCCAGACGCCGGGATTCATGTTGGTGCTGCCGATGTTGGCGATCTGCTCGACGCGCACGCGCGCGTAGCTCTTGATTTCCGGCACCGCGTCGACGAGTTCGGAGCCGAGTATAGAGCCCGACTTGTATTCCGTCAGGCTCGTCGTCGAGCCGCCGCGGCCGGCAATGGTCCCGCCGGTGGAAAGCACTACGACCAGCGGCAGATCGGCAGGCGCTGTCGTCTGTGCAAGCGCCGGCGCCTGGGTGGCAATCAACGATGCGACGGCAGCGCAGAGCGCGAGCGTCAAGCGCAACGCGCTGATACCGAATTGCCACGGACGAACGATAGAGTTCATTGCATTTCCTCCTTATTACTGCGCGGAAATCTTCGCTTCCTTCACCACGCGCGCAAACTTCGCGATTTCGGACTTCAGGTATTCGCCGTACTGCTCGGGCGTGCCGCCGACGATGACGGCGCCGACCGCCGCGCTTTTTTCCTGGATGTCCGGCAGCTTCATGATCGCGTTCAGTTCGCTGTTGAGCTTGGTGATGATTTCCTTTGGCGTGCCGGCCGGAGCGGCGACCGCCGACCATGAAGAATTGTCGTAGCCTTTGACGCCCGCTTCATTAATGCTCGGCAGCTCGGGCAGCGCCTGCATGCGATTTAGGCTGGTCACCGCCAGCGCGCGCACCTGACCCGCCTTGATGAAGGGGACGGTCGATATCGCGTTGTTGAACAGCACCTGGATCTGGCCCGCGATCACATCGGTCAGTGAAGGCGCGGAACTCTTGTACGGGATGTGCACCATCTCGGTCTTGGTCATCAGGCAGAACAATGCGCCGGAGATGTGGCCGAAGCCGCCGACGCCCGACGAGCCGTAATCGAGCTTGCCGGGTTTCGACTTCGCGAGCGCGATCAGCTCTTTCACATTCCTGACCGGCACCGACGGATGCACGATGAGCACGCCCGGCGACGTCGACACCTGCATGATGGGCGCGAAATCCTTGACCGGGTCGAACGGCATATTCTTATACAGGCTCGGATTCACTGCCCATGTACCGACGGTCGCGATCACGATCGTATAGCCGTCGGGCGGGGCTTTCGCCGTCAGTTCGAGGCCGATGTTGCCATTCGCGCCGCCGCGGTTGTCGATGATGAATTGCTGGCCCAGCCGCTGGCCGAGCTTTTCGCCGAGCATGCGGCCCTGGATGTCGGTCGGCCCGCCTGCTACGAAGGGAACGACAAAACGTACCGGCTTCGTCGGGTACTGCTGAGCAGCGGCTGCGGAGGCGAGCGCAGTGTAGGCGCCCGCCATGGTCAAACGTAATGCCAAGTTCATTGAAGCTCCTCGGGGATTTTATTTATATGCGTGCTGAATTACTACGCGTGCAGCAGCTGCTTGAGGCGCGCCACTGCCGAGTAGGGACTCGTGAAGACGCTGCGGCCGCGCCGCGCGGGAATGCGCTCGGCGGCGCTGGCCATCGAGAACTGGCAGAGCAGCAGCGCGTCGCATTCGCTGAATTCCTCGGCCGCCGCGGCGATTTGCTTGTCGTGACCGGCATCGTCGCCGCCCTGCAGAGCGGTCAACGCGGCTGGCACGGCTTTCGTCGATATTTTGAGG
>Ga0207676_10003270_pt1 | contig 11530 bp, 15 predicted proteins | sample KBSSwiS72_FD_184307 | JGI IMG/M metagenome (GOLD analysis project Ga0207676, IMG submission 184307) | Switchgrass rhizosphere microbial communities from Kellogg Biological Station, Michigan, USA - KBS Switchgrass S7-2 (SPAdes) (version 2) | ecosystem: Host-associated > Plants > Roots >... | reverse complement strand
CCATCCCGATGTCCCCATCCCGATGTCCCAAATATTGTTTTTCCCCAACCCATCGAAAAACTTCCTACTACGAAAAGAAAGGAACTTCTTCTTTCAAACAATGATGTAAATAAACGAATAAAATGTATTAGCAATATGCGCCAGACACTTCGTCTGCACCTAAAAAATCTATCGCAATTCAATAAACAAGAATTGCATCGGTTTAAAATGTTGTTTATTTGCTTCTTGCATAATGTACAATCTCTCTCCATTGGATAGGAAAGATGATCGTATAAGAAAGGCATGATGAGATTCGTTCATTCTCAAATCTTTCAGAAACGCAAGCCATGGATTATGTATATCTTTTTTGAACACAACGATTGTTTCGAACTTTTCACGTTTTGTGTCATCAGTAAACAACCATGTTTCAGATAACATCAACACCCCTTCTTGATAATGATCCAGTGTCAAGAGTGTGGTTGCCATTTTTTTTGATAATAAAATGTACTTGTTATTCTGCCGGCGACGCAACTTCAACCGCAACTTCCGACGGCGACGCAACTTCAACCGCAACTTCCGACGGCGACGCAACTTCAACGGCAACTTCCGCCGGCGACGCAAGTTCTGGAACTTCACCTGGCGACGCAAGTTCTGTAACCAAATCGCGTTGCAACTCCCCACAAGCAGCGACTTCCTCTGGAACTGGCATCACTGGTCGCGTAGATGGAGGGACTTTGTCAGCTGAAAAGGAATCATAAGAAAACAATAGCAACACAGTTACCATCTGGTGTCGTCGGACTATAACTTGTTTCTTGTGCTTGAATAGGTGGCAATTCAGTCACCTTGATGCTGAGCTCAGGTTCTGGTGCATCCACTGGTTTCTATTAAAAATAGGTGAAAAAAACACAAACAACACGAACCTCGGACTCCTTGTAAACACCTCCTTCTGGAGACTCAAATGGAGGAAAATGATTACTTTCCATCTTAATGGGATCATCCCAAATCGCCGAGACCGGAGTCCTGGGCTTTCCTAATACACTTGGCTCAGAAGCTATTCAAATTGTTAAACCATTCCGTCATGAAGTAACTACCGTTTGCATGATGACCAACTGCATGTATCGTGACATCAGGTTGGTCAGGAACTGATTGACCTAAGTCACAATGACAAGCAAAGGTACAAAACAAACACACCTGCAAGTGCAGTGATCTCGTCTGTGGCACGCTTTTTGAATACTTCGAGTGATTCGTTTGAGAAGTCTTTTTCGTCGATGAAGTTGCGAATCACATCAAGTACACATTCAAAGGACCGTTTCGTCATGACCTATGGAGTCTTCGTCTCAACCATCTTATGTTTCGACCTCCGCCCCCCCAAAAAAAACATCTTTCCCTTACCCATCACCTTTGCAATACACATCACCTTTGCAATAAGATCGGCCCTATTCCCCACCCCTTCCAAAAAAAAAACGATTTTTATTCTTTCAAGTCAAAGTGCAAGAATATGTATTCAAAGCCCATGATGATGGACATACTCACCTGCATACTCACCATGAGTTTTAATCAAATCCTCTTCTTTTTCTTGGCGGAAAAAGTTGCGAATATGCACGACATTTAATCAGAATCCGACGAAAAATGCCATCCAATCTTGTCCACATATCCTCTCTTTCTTTGCGGCTTTGCTTTGTATTCACGTAGTTGCTTCAATTCTTGTTGATCCACAACTGGCAGCTGAAGAGATTCTGGAAACAGACCCTAAAAAAATTAATTAGAAACATCTCGTCAATCTCAAAGAAAAAGTCACCTGTGCTTTGATGACATACTCATTACGAATCCGCTCCACAATCATACCAGCTCCCGAAAAGTCTTGAAAACACCAACGAAATTGCATGAACGAATCAAGTTTTTGCAACACCTCCGACGATTCATCTCGACACGAGTACTGGGACTCGGCTCGTATTTTATGCCACAAATGCATGAGTACGCCCATCTTGCAGTGCTTTTCTGGTATTAATATTTTGAGCACATGACCTACCGAAATGTATTTATGCACATTGTACATTTACTTACTTGATGCACATCGATTGCATACATGACTCAGGAGACGATCTTGCCACTTGCGAAGATGCTCGTAAATTTGCCCTGCTGAGCATGCACCAATGACATTTGTTGACAGAAACGATTCGGTGGCGCAAGGAAGGGACAAAGAGATGGTCAGACGTGTACGACGTCTCGTGGCTTGAATCGTCGTGATATTCCAAACACCATTATACACTCGTTGCAAACTCGACTCGTCGAGTCGATTCTGAGAACCATTACGAATTCCTTCATGAGTCATAACTCTGTGCCATACTTGACTAATCGCTTTGGCCTGAAGTTGCTTCATCCGATCGTAGTCAATCTGTTTAGCTATCATGGCAGCCAGTCGCCAAACATGATCAGCGCTTTCGTTTGCCATCCTAAACAAGCATCTGCAATCAAGCAAAGCACGAATGAAAAAGCAGTCCTGATTTTTTCCCTAGGTTGCCATGTAGTTTTACCTAGGTTGCCACACCTCTTTGCATTTGTTTCTCTCTGCTTTTGCTTCCTCTTCTCGTTTGTGGACAAAGAGTTTATACAAAAGCATCTTCGATGAAGTGAAAATCACACTGAAAGATGTCCTTCAAGCGTTGCCAAACCGGAGTCATTTCATCACCCAGGACCTCGAGTCTCTTATTCAATTTCTCGATTTCGGAATTGGCAGCCATTGCTCTGGCTTCGTCCGTCCAGATGTTCGCGTCCCTAATCCCCTTCTGGACTTCAATTTTACCCGGAACAGCGCACCATTCCTGGATCATATTGGCCCGGCATTCCATGAGCTGACCAACCTCTTGACTGAGCAAGCATCCTTGCTGGTTGATAGTAAGCTTCTTAAATCCCGGATGATGAACAAGTTTCAGCTGACGATTTGTCATTATTGTTGGCTGATTGGCATCCATGTCACTAGACATTGTTTTGAAAACAGAACGCAAACGATAACCACACACCCCCAAGAGCAAATTAAAAATGCACGCCAAGAGCGGGTTGAGGGTGCACGCAAGCAAAACCAGGACTGGCTAGTAAAAAAAAACTTTTAAAGAAAAGAAAGAAATTTCGATTCGACAGATGTACTAGCTAGTTGAAAGACAATTGCATTTAATAACAATCATGCACTCTGTCTTCCCATTCCAGGACACAATCAACACAGAGTGATTTCAATGCATAATTGTCCACAGTAATGCCAGCAGGACCATAAAGGCATTGTTCACAACCAATCGCCTTTTCCTCCTTCATACAGCTCGTCTTGCGCTGGATGGCGAGCTCATACTGCTGCCATTCCTTGGAATGAGGCGTCACTTGGTGCGTCGCCTCTTCACGCATTCCCATCTCTGCTCTTCGACGACTTCGGCGTTCATGACGATTGCGATTTTTCATGCTGGTCATCATAGAAACCTAAATACGTCTGTCAAAAACAAAACACTAGTTACGAAAAACACGCAGTACTGAACGAATTTTAAAGGCCACTTGTTTTTGCAAATGGGTTACTTTGTTCTTTTCGAATTCTTTACCAAGAGACGCACACCACCCACATCGACAAGTTGGAATGCAGTTTTACACAGGTGCTAAACCAACTGTCGGAAACACCTTCCTGCACATCTCCTTTTCGAATGCCTCGAAAAATTGTCGAGCAGTAAGTTGAACACCATAAAAGTCATTGCTTATATCCACATGCACTTGTTGATAATAGGATTTCGCGTTAAAATACACACACGCAAAATGGTCTGGATATTTTTGATCCAAAGTTACTGGCCAAGAATTGCGTTGCGGAATATGAGACGGTTGAGTAATGAGTGAACAAGTCCAGTTGTTGCGTTTTTTCGATTTTGACGCGAATTGATCGAAAACATAGTCAACTACGTACGCAGGCCTGTCAAGATCCCTCCAGCTGGCACACCACTCTGACGAGCAGGATTTTCTTTTTAAGTAATGCTGGGAATCTAGCCGCATGGACAGCAACGGATTCATCATCGAATGCATCGCTTTTTCTGGATAATCGGCAATGGCGCAGTATGCATCTGGGCTCATCTTCCCATTGATGAATACTCTGGTTTTTACACAGCTGCAAATAATAAGTGTGTAAACATCACGTTGAAACGCCTTGATTATATCCAAGAACCCTAAAAATCCGAGTCAAAAACGCTCGATTTTCATTGTGCGAAAAAAAAACTTACATGGTGCTGTAATGTCCAGTTGTGCTTGATACTTTCGACCTACGTCGCTTTGGTATTCGCTTTGGTCTTTCGCTTTGGTCTTTAATCAAAGCACCTTGATCTTGACGCTTTGATTTTGCATGACCTACGTTCAAATGAACATGCAACAAATAAAAGTCAAAAACCTTTATTTTCAGCACAGCGTTTCATATTCTGAAAATACCTAGAACACTCAGTGTTGAGAAGAATGAGGATGGTTTCAAACAAGCTCCAATATCTCAGTCGGTAGAGCAGTGGTCTAATGAGCCAAAGGTCGCGGGTTCGATCCCTGCTTGGAGCATTTTTTTCACGTGCGTGCTTTTTCACATCAGTAGTCCAGATGATGTTGGAGATTCTGGTGGATTCTATGCATTTATAGTTTGTAATGTTCCTCCATTGGCACAAATACTTTTTGCGACGTCGTGGTCGTCAAGTACGCGTTTGCTCATGGACACCGATTCAAGTTAACACATGTTTATTGAAAAAAAAACAAATCAGTGTTTGCGTTGAGCTTTGGCGTTCCACACTTCTCGCTCTTTTTGAAGCAAATCCTTGTTCCATCGCTCACCAAGGGCCTTTGCAGCACCAATAAAACCGAGGTCCTTGTACAGTTTCGGATGTTTCTTTCTCATGTCCATGCTCCAGAGCATGTAGCCCGTCAGTGGTCGCTTTTCGGACGCAGACCGGGTGGACTTGTTGCGCAAACACTTGCTCAGCTTCTTTGTGCTGATCTTTTTCGAACTCAATGCATTTGCCGTCTTTGTCAAGACGGCTTTCATGGGACGAGTCAATCCACTGTGCTTGCTTGAGCCCTTTCTCGAGCCCTTCCTCGAGCCCTTCTTCGAACCTTTCTTCGAGCCCTTCTTCGAGCCCTTCTTCGAGCCCTTTTTGGAACCCTTGCGAGATGGCATTCTTTTTTTTTTCTTTGTGGAGTAGGTAGAAGTAGACATCGCAAAAAAAAAATTCTTTTATTTTTTTTTCTTGCAGAGAAGAAGAATGCCTTCTTGCTTTGTTGTTTCATCAAGAAGAAAAGTCATCCCCTCATTTATGAACCGTCACAAGCTCAGGTGTAAAGCCGTACAGTCAGAAAGTGTGCGATCGCTTCTTGCTCATCTTAACCTATGCGCCAATATTTACATAGTACAAAATAAACGACGCGTCGCCCAAACGACACTTTTAAAATGAACCATTAGACGATGCGTCAACAAAGTCCCCCCACCCTCTCCCCTTACTTCCTCACACCCACGCTCGTTTTTCTTGCAGAAAGATGCTAAGAAGGATGCTAAGAAGGATAGTAAGGATGCCCACGAAACCGCAAACGTACTTTGATGAAACTGCAAACGTCACATCAAATCAAAAGCTGCACAGTCAAAAAGTGTGTTGGACGCCAATCCTCTGGACTTTTGTTAAGGTTCGACAAAAACGGCGCCTTTTCTATACCCGAATCATACACCAGTGTCACATCAGAAGATGGATCATCGCTCATGATACTCAGCACCCACTCATACAAGTCCTTCTGCTTCGTGTTGCATGGATTACTGAATTTCAAAAATCCGACGTCAACAGCATCCGCCGCCCACACACGACCCCGAAGTGCATTGAGCGCAGGTTGACTCACTTTCGACCACTTGACATTGTAGATACACACATCTGTGCAAGTTCTTGAAGTAGACTTGGAACTCCAGATTCTGTGGACCACCAGTTGCAAGACTTGTTTGGTTTCGTCAGGTCCTACGACATGATTTTAGATCTTGGACAGTGATGTGAAATGTGTACCTTGCGACTTGTCCGTTTTGGCTTCTTGAAGTCCTACAACATGTGATTCAAATTGTCGGACTGAAAGAGACCTTGAGTCGAGGGCTGCTCCGGGTTGCGGGATCGCTTCTTGCTCATCTAAGCGCCAATATTGCCGCACTCCTTTAAACGGACCACTTTAAATGGACCTCTTTAAATCACGCATTGGTGGGCACCTCTTTTTTTTTCGTCACTTTTTTCTCACATCTTTTTCTCACGTTACTTTTTTCTCACATCTCTTTTTCTTTTTTCTCACGAGACAAAGCTAATTTATGACGATATGCAGCCGTTTGCACTTCGACCATTTCAAATGCCTGTTGAATATGAGATTGCTGTTCGGGAGTCAGGCTAACAAACTGTCCCGCCTCAACCCCGACAAAAACCAGCTCATCTGGCTTTGTGTTATCACTGTACTGTTGTGTGTGACGATCCTTACACCTTAACACGTCGACGATGCCATGCAGTTGTTTGGTCAGTAGTACTGCACTAGCACCATCAGGTAAATACATACGCAAGGCCTGTCTTCCTTGGTGTTGTTCTGCTGGATCTTCACACTCCACCCCATAGCTTTCACGAAGACTCCTCTTATCCACTTGACGCCACTCCAGAAACATATCGATGATTATACCAATGGTTAGGGGCGCTCCAGTTCGGTGGCGTACTGGGAGCCGCAGTATATCTGAAAAAAGGAAATGTTGTGTTTCAAAAACAAGGGGTGAAAGAACCTTTTGCGGCAAGACCCCATTGGCGACCCCAGTCCTCGACGGTTTGCTGTGTGACTTTTGGCGCCATGGTGCTTCGTACCATAAAGCGTACAGTCGCCCACTCAAGAGTATCACACCTGGCGTCCAAATTTTCGTTTTGCAGCTGATGGTAGCGCTTTGTCATCTGCTCAAATTATGAGTCAGAAACAATGAGCACACGAACCTTGTGTGGTATGGTCTTGCCATCGTCTGGCTCGTCAAAGCCCCATTCACCAGCCCATTCATCCAGCGTTTTTTGATCTAGTCCACGACAGAGCAAGCGTATCATACTCAGTTCATCTGCTGCAAGTTTATCATCTCGTAGCTTACCATCAACCTCCTTGGCCTCCAGGAACCCACGCCTCACAATAAACTACAACATCGTGGGGAAAAAAAAACAAGGTAAGTACCTCTCTTGAGCATCGTTTTTCACGTTTGCGCTTTGGTTCCTGGTGGTGCTGGCCTTGCGCTTCATGATCGGTTCCGTGAAATTGCTTGGTCGGTAGCCTATGTGGGAGGGTGTCGTTTTATTTATGATATTTCAGACAAAAAATTTTTGCAACCGAGTTACATACTCCAAGGAAGTGATTTTATTTTTTCAAGCAACCGGTTTTTTTTTTCAAGGAAGCGGTTTCAGGACGTGCACACCTGACAACTGATTCGGTCATTTAGGTTCCATATACCTGAATTAACAAGAAACACTCTTCCTCCATTCACAAACAAAGAGCCAGTTTGAAACGTGCTTGTATTGACACATGAGCCAATAACAATATCATTTGAATCAAAAGGCCAGTCACAAACCAATGTCGTCGAGTTGTTTGGAATAGTTTGAATAACAAACAAAGAAAAGGATGCGAGTGTCAACGACATTTGGGTATTGAACCGTATCGATGCACTTTCAAAAGCAAGTCCAGTTGTTGGCAAAGTAATAACGTTTGGTTTTGGTGCAGTTTGAATGTTCCCAACTGGACCAACGTCACCTTTGATTCCTTTTGGTGGGGTATATGTCACTTCCAAAGTCAAAAGTGCAATAATCGCGCCAAGTATAGCAACTAGTAGTACAACAGAAGTAATTTCCAAAGCACGCGTATTCATGGTCTTTTTTTTCCCTCGTGTTATGAGACCCTATTCACTTTTCGCTTTGTAAAGAACATGAAGAAAAAAGATGGGCGTCTGTGGTGAGTACAACGATCATGGATAGGAAAACCATATCTGCTCATATTGATAACATTTTCACAAAAAAAAACATTTAACAACTAAAAGCAGTCATTGTTCATTTTTTTTCACACGCAATGTGGACGATTTCAATCAAAGGAGTCGACAAAGTCAATTTGCTGCGAGTGTTATGGAATGAAGCTCAATACGCTGCTTTTTTCGAGAATATCGATGACAAGCCTGTATTTGATGAAGATCAAGCAAAAGAAGCAGTTGTGTCGAAGTACATCGAGTATTTTTGTGGTAAATCGATTCATTGTGACTTGAGCGCGGACAAAGTCAAGTTTGATGAATATGACAAGAGGAATGGCAATGGATTGTTTGTACGCTGTTTATCATCTGTCAAGCAGCCACAGGCGGAACAAACACCACGATGTCCACGAACACCACGATGCATGTTTGTGTCATTGAATGTGCCATTACTTCGTGACACTTGTCAAAAATGTGGCAAACTTGAAAAAGAGCATCACGAGCAAAAAAAGCATCAGGAGAAGCAAATCAAACGAAAACTATCTAATGTCACTCAACCATCAAAAAAGCAGAAAGGGTGTGTGTTTACCCCCTGGGGAAAACCAATGTTGAATGATGATCCAGGTACAATTATCTGTGGCACATGTGGCCGCTTCAAGAAACATCATTGAGTGGAAAAGGAAAAACGTCCACTAATAAATAGCTCGTTTGCGACAAATATCTCTTTCGATCATTGAACAGGCCCAACGAACACAAGAAAGAAATAATTTGGACTTCGTGAACTTATCTTCAAAAACCTGTTTGAACTTGCTCCACACATTCGATTGTTCGACGCATACATCGAGTTGGCGCAAGCTCATCATCCAATCCATGTCTATTTTGGATAAGATACGAAGAGCCTTGTTTTGTAACGACTTCATTTGTACACTTTCGGGAATTGATTCGAAATACTTCTGGTTTCGGTTGTGACACTGGAGTAGCAGTTTCCAATAAACTGCATATATTCTTGTTGATGTGGTACGAGATGATACTTTGTCTCGAAATACATCAAACAAAAAGTTGTGTGTCTCAACATCGATGTTATGTTCGTGGTTTGCCTGTATCATTGAACGAGTAGAAGCCAAAAGCTCATGAAATAACTGTCTGTTCATCACTTGATAACAACGCCTTATCTCTATCAAGGATATCATCAAGGAGGACGCCATCGTAAGCTGCCGATCCATTTTAAAACACTTTAAAATCACTCCACTTGACGATGTGAGTGATAGCTGAGAAAGTGATTGATGGATGTCATCACTTCCTGATGCAGGTGATGGAAGTGATGGAGGTGGTGATGGAGGTGGTGATGGAGGTGATGAAAGTGATAAAGGTGATGATGCGGGAGGTGGTGAATATTGTATGCACAGCTCCAGACCAGAGCACCAAATATGTAAAGGCATCCATGATCCCTCTTCCCTGGATACAAGTGTGTAGGAACCATTGAAACACCATGGTGCCAGAAACGAGATTAAGGGATAACACCACGATTGACAAATCACCATCATCATGTCATGAATATATCCTTGTATCGATGGTTGTACATGAATAATGGAGCTTGTCAATTCGTCCGTCAGCATCAACGCATAGTCACTGTTTTCAGGTCTCGATCGAAAAATATCTCGATTCACACATATGGCAGAAAACCACAACATTGTGTATAGGTGCCAATCGCGTAAAAATGTAATGTCGACTGACTTGTAGGCATTCATGACCAGTCGAATCGTTCGTATACAATCATGATGTGTCATGTTGTTTCTTCGTTGTTGCCAATACTGGATGACGGCGTATTTGGCATGATCAAAAGTGGATGTATTGTGTGGTAAAAACTTGTAGATGTAAACAATCGCAGTGACGTGATCATGAACCTTGGGTGTCTCGTTAATTATAAGCAGCAATCGAATAAAAAACTCAGTCGCATGTTTGATGAGCCATGAAAGATCATGTTTCACACACATTCTTTCCACTGCGTTTCCAAACTCGATGGCGTTGTCCTTTGGATCGCGAGGCCACAAGCCTTCGATTCGTATTGCGTCATCCAGCCGAGCGCGAAACTGCTTCAACATTCTTTCAAAGGACTATGTTTGAGTTTTTGGTGCGTGGTTTGAGTTTTTGGTGCGTGGTAATATTTTTTTTTTTTTACTTTTTATCATGACCTTTTATTTCCATACATTGACCATTTGTGATGAACATCGCATCATTTTTACCACGGCATGTTGTACACTGCATCACATCGTGGTTCTTTTCTTTCAACCATTTCTGAACACATCCGAAGCATGTTGCGCTTCCTGAACAAGTGCAAAGAAACTGAATCTTCTTCTTCTCCATGCACATATGACATACCTCATCTGTGACTAAACTGAGTGACATACTTGACAAACATCGAGAACATGTCACCGACCGTTTGCCTTTTGGATGGAACAATACACCACACACATCACATGGAGCAAAGGTTCGAAACAGCTCTTTCGCCCTGCACAAAATCGCATCAAAGATCTTGATCCGAATTGTTTCATCAAGATCCTCAAAATCATCAAAATCATCAAGAGTCTCGATCTCGTGCTTAAGAATCGGTTTCAAATATGAAAACTCGTGCAAGTGCTTCAATGGCCATAATATACCTAAGCAACCTGGTCCGTTGATTCTGATTTCGACATCATCAAGGCTGAGTGTACACAAAAGTAATGTGTCACCGACCATGAATGACAACTCATATTCCCGCGATTCTTTCCATGACTTACTGAGCAAGATCGATCTTGCGTTGTATTCCAGTTCGAATTTGCGCTTTGGCATTGAACCTAAATAAGTCTATTCACTCACCCCCACCCATGTTTCGTTTGCTTATTCTTTTTCTAAACTCTACCCCGAGTTTGCCTGAAACCCCTTTTCACGGTCGTTTGGAACGTGGAGTGAGGGAGAGAAAGAGAGAGAATCTTTTCTCTTGCAATCTTTTCTCTTGCAACTTAGTTTTATTGGAAAGCTACACTCCATGTAACGATGAAACTCATAACAAGTAAAACTACAAACCAAAATGTTAGACGTCCATGCGCATATTCAAGTGCTGATTGCTTCATTATGAGTTCGTTCAACTGATTCTCGAACGTTGCCAATTTGGTTCTTTCCTTTTCGAAGCCTTCAAGTACTCGTTCTTCGCATCGTGCATTCGCCAGTGTATTCGCAAGAACATCGACTGGGCCAACATATCCCCATGAATCCCATATCACAAATTCGTCTGCAGGATAGCGATCGGTGAAGTTGTCAGGGAACCGATAGTATTTTTGATTCTCGCGAAGAATCATTTTACTCGTTGCGATGGACAGGATGAGCAACCACTTGCAAGCGAACATCTACATTTCGATTTTTAGTTAACGTTCTGTCTGTACCTACTTCTGGAATCCCCCCCTCCCCGTGTCACGAAAGGGGCGCGATTTATTGCCGCTTTTTGTCTTTTTGAATGTAGGAAAAATTTTTTCTTTTGTTTTTCGTCTCAAGTAGCATTGGCGACCATTGTGAAATTTACGATATTACCAC
>Ga0207676_10003262_pt1 | contig 11544 bp, 14 predicted proteins | sample KBSSwiS72_FD_184307 | JGI IMG/M metagenome (GOLD analysis project Ga0207676, IMG submission 184307) | Switchgrass rhizosphere microbial communities from Kellogg Biological Station, Michigan, USA - KBS Switchgrass S7-2 (SPAdes) (version 2) | ecosystem: Host-associated > Plants > Roots >... | reverse complement strand
CCCGCTTGAGCATGCCACCACCGTCCGACGATGCGGTCCCAGAACAGCTCGGCAAGACCTTCGTACTCTCCGTCGATTCGATTGCCTTCGGTCCGCAACCATGCCTTGTCGTAGTCAGTGCCGTACCAGCCTTCCGCATCCCAATGAACGGCATCCTGATCGTTCTTCTCATGCCATTCCAGCTCGTCGAACAGCAGCATGCTGAACGGTGCGTCGTCGTCCATTCGCATGAGCTCGATCATCCGTTCGCTGGACATCTCATGCATCGGATGCTGCGGCGGATCGGGCGCGACGTGTGCGCGCTCGCTCTCGGTAGGCTCGGAGTTCGCCTGCGGGTGCTCCTCGTGACCGGCATGAGTGGGATCCTCCGCAGATGCGGCCGTGGCAGCACGAAGAAGTATCAGCGCGCAGAAGACGCATGATGAGGTACTCATTCGTGATCTCCTGGGCCACGACTGACCTCCACTTCCCTGAACATCCCCGCCTCCATGTGATACAGGAGATGGCAGTGATAGGCCCATCGGCCGAGCGCGTCGGCGGTGACCGCATAGGTGATGCGCTGCGCGGGGTTCACCATCACAGTGTGTTTGCGCACCTGAAACTGGCCGTGTGGGTTCTCAATCTCGCTCCACATTCCGTGCAAGTGAATCGGGTGGGTCATCATCGAGTCGTTCACGAGCGTGATGCGCAGTCGCTCGCCGAAGTTGAAGCGCAATGGTTCGGCCTCGGAGAACTTCTTGCCGTTGAACGACCATATGAAGCGCTCCATGTGTCCCGTCAGATGAAGCTCGATCTCCCTGCCGGGTTCTCTTCGATCGATCGGGCCACCGACTGTATGGAGGTCCGCGTAGCTCAGTACGCGGCGTCCATTGTCTTTCAGGCCGACGCCGGGATGATCGAGGCCTATCGACACCTGCTCGGCGAGCATGTCCACGCTCGGTCCACCCTCCGTGGAGGCATGACGGATTGCAGTCGTTGTCTCTCCGCCGCCTCCGTGCCCCATTGCGGCATGATCCACGCCACCACTCTTGGCTCCGCTGTCGTGCCCCATCGCGCTGTGGTCGGAGCCGCTCATCGAGCCCATGTCGTGCGCCATTCCCATATCGCTCATGCTTAGCAGCGGCCTCGGGTCCAGCGCAGGAATTTCGGCAACCATCCCCGGTTGCGGCGTCAAGGTGCCGCGGGCATAGCCGGAGCGATCGATGGACTGCGCAAATATCGTGTAAGCGCGGTCGTCCTTCGGTTCGACGATGACGTCGTAGGTTTCAGCAGCGGCTATCCGGAACTCCTCAACCGAGACCGGCTCGACATCCTGCCCATCGGCAGCGATCACCGTGAGCTTCAACCCTGGAATGCGCACGTCAAAGATGCTCATCGACGAGCCGTTGATGAATCGCAGCCGAACCTTCTCGCCGCGGCGGAAGACACCCGTCCAGTTGCTGGCCGGCGTCACGCCGTTCATCAGATAGGTATAGGTGTAGCCCGCTACGTCTGCGAGATCGGTCGGGTTCATGCGCATCTGCGCCCACATGCGACGCTCTGCGAGCGTGGCGTCCCACCCGGACTTCCGTACGTCCTCGAAGAAGTCTCCAACCGTACGCTTGCCGAAATTGAAGTAGTCGCTGCGCTTCTTCAGCGTCGCAAAGATTCGCTCCGGATCGGCGTCCGTCCAATCCGAGAGCAAAATCACATACTCTCGATCCGCCAGGTGCCGCTCGCCGCCACGTCGTTCGATGACGATCGGTCCATACAGACCAGTCTGCTCCTGGAAGCGCGAGTGCGAGTGATACCAATACGTGCCGTGCTGGTTCACCTTGAACCGGTAGACATAGGCTCCGCCGCCCGGAATGCCTTCGAAGCTGAGGCCGGGGACACCATCCATGTCGGCGGGCACGATCATGCCGTGCCAATGAATGGAGCTGCGTGTCCGTAAGCGATTGGAAACACGCAGCGTGACGGTATCGCCCTCACGCCATCGCAGCAGTGGCGCGGGCACCTGTCCGTTCACCACAGTTCCGGTGCGAGCGCGACCGGTGAAGTTCACCGGCATCTCTCCGATCTCCAGATTGAACTCGGTGCCGGACAAGACGCTTTGTGTCGCACTCTGCGACCAGGCGAGATTGCGGGAAACACCGAGGACGAACAGTCCCGCGCCGGCGCCAGCAAGAAAATGTCTGCGGTTCACGCGCGGGGGAGCCGCGCGCAAAGCATCGAACTTTGTCATGAGAATCTCTGTCACTCGTCGTCGGAACGGCCGAACTCGTCGGCTCGACAAGCGAGCAACGAGCCGGTCAACGAACTGCTATTGGCCAGCGCGACCGCGCTGCATTACCGCAGCGGCGAATGCGCCAGAAGACTGCGCTGAAGTGGCGAGTCAGGCGGGTGGTCTGAATAGAGACCAGACTCGATCGCAGGTGAAGCCCTTCACCAGATTGAAAATCCGTCCGTGATCTACATGCACCGATGTTGCGAGGAATGAGGCGACGGCTGCGGGCACGTGCGCGCACGGACACGGGCACGTGCCCGGCTTGCAGCAATCATGATGTGCCTCAGTCGAAGAATGGATGCCCAACGAGTGACTTCCCTCGCTGGAGGCTGCCTTATGCTCCGGGCAATCGGCATTCTGACTAGCTGCCGCGACGACTTCTGGCCCAACGGGTACATGTGATGCCGGCATGGCGTGGGCAAACTCACCCAACACGAGCCGACTCAAAAGCAGCAGCACCATGGCCAAGCGATGGCAGACGAGTTTCCTCACACCTCAAGAGTAAGGGTCGCGATGATTCCGCGCAACGAATGTTGCCGTGTTCTATGGGGACTCCCGGAGGAACCTGTGGACACCCCTCAATGGTCGGGACCGCGCTGACGCCTACACTCAATCCGTCAGGACCCACGTAGCCCACCGAGTATCAAGGAGAACTTATATGCCGCGTCGAATCAGCGCCTTGGTCTGCCTTTCTGCAGTCGCTCTGCTCGCTGCAGGCTCGGTGAGCTTTGCCGCAGAAGTCGTGAAACAGGACTCTGAAGTTGCCGCCGAATACAAGAGCGAAGCAACTCAGCTGCTCGAGAAAGCCGCGCACCATCGCAAACTTGCGGCGAACTATAAGAGCCGTACGCCTCCGAAGGGATCGGGCAGCTACGCCAGCGTCGCGCAGCATTGCGAGAAATTGGCGAAATACTATGAAGATGCGGCGAAAGAAGCCGAGGCCGTCTCCTCGGAGCTTAGCAAGCAGTAGCGGCGGCTCGCGCGGCAGCACGTAGCCACAGAGGATGCACCATGAGAGTCGAGAATCGAACGCCAGTGCGGACCCTACTCGTTGGCGTGTGTTGGTTCCTCGCAGCCTTGGCCGCCAGCTATGTGTTAATCGTGCACAGAGTGCATGTTGTGGAGTGGCTTCCGTTTGCGCTGCTACTCGCATGCCCCCTCATGCACATCTTCATGCACGGCGGCCATGGTCACCGTCAGCCGAGTGAAGAAGACTCAGGCCGCGGGCGGGCACCATCCGGCTCGCGACCAACTTTTCCAAGTTAGTCAAATCGTCGACTCACGCTATGGTGTTCACAATGTCTCATCACTTCGAAAGCTCTGGATTCGTACCCGCGACGCCCGGCGAGCTCTTCAGCTATGTCGATGACCACGAACGCCTGTCGTCCCACATGACCCGCTCATCCTGGATGATGGGTGGCGGCCGAATGGATGTGCACTTCGATGCAGGTCGCGGACGTCGGCTCGGTTCCCGGATCCGCATGTCAGGGCGCGCATTTGGTTTGCAGTTGTCATTGGAGGAAGTGGTCGGCGAATACGATCCTCCGCGCCATAAATCCTGGGAAACAGTAGGCGAGCCTCGTCTACTCATCGTCGGCCCATATCGAATGGGTTTCGATGTCGCACCACAAACCGGCGGATCGAATCTTCGAGTCTTCATCGACTACGAGCTTCCGCATGGGACGCGAGCTAGATGGCTGACCAAGAAGCTCGCATGCTGGTACGCCGCCTGGTGTACGCAGCGCATGGTCGAAGATGCTGTCGCACATTTCGCTGCTCGCCATCCACCTGGCGTCCCAGTGCCGCAACGATAGAGCCGGGCGCAGACCTCTCCGCCCACGTGCTACCAGGGAAGCTAACCGGCGGAACACCCAGAACCCCTTCCCGTTCGTTTCTGCGGGACTGTCTACGGCCCGTTTTCAGTTCACGGCCCGGACGTGAAGCGCCGAGCGAAGGCAGGGACGTACACCACGCTATGAACGATCGCTCGCTCGGCCTTCAATCGTGAGAGTCACGGAGTCGTAAGTGGAGCGTCTACACGCTACGCACTTCGATCTCACTTCTGGGAGCAGGAGCCGAGAGCTGCGCGCGTATCGATAGCCATGCCAGCAAACCGGCGGCGCCCACGTCGAAGCTCAGACAGAACGCCGGCCACCAGGCAGGGACGCCAGGATTTGCCGAAATGCTGTCGTGGAACACGTCGAACACCCCGTGAGCACCAAGGCAGGCAATGACGAGCCAAGGGCTGCGCTTGAATCCAATGACGGCGCCCAGAACAAAGGCGCTCATCACGATCGACTCCACGACCAGCGCCCGCGGTGACCCTGCCATCAGGGCGAACAGGACGTAATAGGACGCGACAATGATCACCAGGGTCGGATAGAACGCCTGATCGCGGGCAAGGCCCGTTACCCGCCCGAAGCACACAACGATGAACGCAAGAGCGATTCCGACTGCGTAAGCCATGGAGCCTCCGGAGAAAGCCGTGCACCGACCGGAGTAGACTCTCGCGTCGGTATGGGGCGGAGTGTGGAATAAGCAGCGGACATCGGCTTGAACGCAGGGGCTGATGTCGTGGTCCCATCCCAAGATGTCGTAGGTTGGCCAGCGCGGAACGCACCGTAATTCGATGGCAGAGCCGGTCAGCATCGCTCAATACTTCCCGTGGGATGGCGGGGCAATCTTCGTGGGGACAGCGGGGACGTTTCCGGTACACGCCCATCAGGCGATCCAGATCTGCTTCCTCTTCGAGGGACGCATCCGGCTGCGTGCGAACAATGAAGATCCGTGGCTCGAGTACGACCTCGCAGTAGTGCCGTCTCAGCAGCCTCACGCCATGGATGGCTCACGCACGCGCTACGGCGCGACGATCTTTGTCGAGCCGGAGACACGCGAAGGGCGGGTGCTGACGGAGCGTTGCCATGGTCACGGCATCACGGAACTAGACCGGGCTCCCATCGGGGAAGTTCTGCCGATGCTGCGCGCTGCGGCACTGGAGCAGCGCGGCCGACCGGCGATCGCCGAGCAGGCACGCCAAGTCGTGCAGTTGTTGACGCAACACACGGAACCCCTGGTGACGAGTGACGAACGGATCTTGCGTGCCGTGAAGTACGTCAACGATCACTTGTCCGCGCCGATCAAGCTCACAGAAGTCGCGCGTGTGGCATGCCTTTCGCCGAGCCGCTTCCGTCACCTGTTCGCCGAGCAGACCGGAATGGCTTTGCGACAGTACATTCTGTGGCGGCGCTTCGGCAGCGTGTGGGAACATAGGATGAATGGCGAATCCCTGTCGACTGCCGCGCATGCCGCAGGGTTCGCGGACTCGGCCCATTTGACCCGCACCAGCCGTCGCATGATTGGCGTCCCGCCATCCTTGATGGACATTGCCGTAGCGCGGGCGCATTCCTCACCGCCTCAGCAGTAGCCATCCGCGCGCTTGCCCTGTCGCTGGGTCCTCCTTCGTCATTGCTGAATACAACAGCTCGACCGGGATCCAGTGTGGTGGATACTTGAAACGCGCCGTATCGAGGACGAGCACCCGATCCGTTGGGACATGCAATGCGGCGATCGGCGAGAAATGCCCGTCACCGCTCTGGCCGACCGACTTCCTCGAATAATTCACGATCAGAACAGGACCCTGTTCTATCGTCGTCGCAGCGCGCAGGTGCTCGCGAAACGTGCTGATATCGGCAAGCGGCGGCCGGTGCACGCTCACGCTCGCAGCACTACACGCCGCGAGACAAGCGACTTCGTCGAGCGTCAAGCCCAATTGCCGTATCTCATCCAGGGACTTGCAACAGTCCAGCAATTCCTCGCTGAACCACCTCCATACACCCTTCCACTTGCGGCGCGGATCGATCTGCAGTGCGTTCAGCGCGCACACGAGCGAGCCGAGGCCGCAGAAGGCCGGGTCGGACTGGGTGTGGAACTGCTGTGCGAGCCTGAAGTAGCCCTGCATCGTTCCCTCCACGAGTGCCTTGCCGAACAGTTCACGCCCTACCGCAGAGTCGAGAGCCGGGAGATCCGCGGGTAGCAGCCTCATATAAGATGACGGCTCTGCCGTAGATTCGGTGAATGGCGCGCAAAGATTGGAGTTCACGCAAGCCGCCTTGGGAGTGAGTCCCGCTGTTCGTTGCAGAGAATGTTGCCGTGACCGGGCCGTTCTGAATTGAACGCAGCGGCTATCTTTGAGCGCAGAGCAAGGCAGAGACGTAAAGTCCCAGGCCGAAGACCGTGTGGTTGAGCACGCTGCGCATCCGCGTCGCATTCGGATTCGGAGTCCTCGCGCCTGCGACGCCTAGCCCCATGCCTGGCTGGAGGACGAAGAATGGCGCGACCAAAGCAATCAAGCTGAGGATTAACGCCGGTGGCAACGTTGGATGCCGCGCCCACTCTAGGCCCCAGATGCCGAGTAGCAGCGCACCGTAGCCAATGCCGGTGAGGTAGTGGACCATCCAGCCAAGCGCTAGCTCACGATGGATGGGCGGCGCGTCTGCGATCTTGTCGTGGACGAACTTCCCGTTCGAAAAGTGCCCAACCCACCGCCCGACCATTGCCCAATTCGACGGTTGAACCCTGAACAGACGTTGCAGGAGCACGGCCCATAGATCCATGACAACAGTGGCCCCGACGCCAATTGCAACTGCACGAAGAGCGAATTCTGCCAGTTCACTCACTGTTGACCTCCGGAGTTTGCATCACGCCACCACACGGGCCGCGAGCACATTCATGGCTCGCCTTTTCAGGCTACTGGTAGGACCTGCCGATGACCAATGCAAGTCCCACTGGATTGGGCGGCAGCCGACGTCAGATCTGGCCTTCGCTCCGCCTGCGCGGTGACATCCGCGGGCGACCTGACCTCGAGTTCGCGGTCAATGTGTGTGTTGATGATGCAGATCCGGATAGTGCGGATGTCGATGCCGGATCGGTGGATGGGTGTGTTCGTGCGCGTGCGCTTTGCCGGCAGGCCAGGGGAAATCGTGCTCGTGCTGATGATGCTCATCGTGCACATGTGCGTGAGCATGAGTCAGAGCCTCGTGTTCGTGCTCGTGGCTATGCTCTTCAGTCACGTGGAGCACGACGCCGATCAGCATCAGGACTCCTCCGAGCAGTAGATTCGCCGTCAATGGCTCACGCAGGACGGCGAACGCAAATGCTGCCCCAATGAATGGCGCGGTCGCGAAATAAGCTCCTGTTCGCGCTGCGCCGAGACCGCGCAGGGACAAAATGAATAACACGAGGCTCAGGCCGTACCCGATCAGGCCCAGACTCAGCGCTCCAGCAACCAGTGTGGCAGACGTGACCACGCTGCCCGTCAAAAGCGCGATGGCGAAGTTCACTGTTCCTGCGACGAGGCCTTTCGCGGCCGCGATGAATAGCGCATCGCTTCCGGAAATCGGCCGCGTGAGATTGTTGTCGAGCGCCCATCCGAGGCATGCGAGCACAATCCAGCCCGCGCCGGACCCGGCAACTTCAGTTCCGCCGACAAGTCCGCTGAGAACAATGCCGCCTGCAAACACAGACAGCATCCCTACGACGACCCTGCGTCCCGCATGCTCCTTGAACGCAAACCATGCAAGCAGCGCCGTGAACAGCGACTCGAAGTTGAGCAGCAGCGACGCCGTTGCAGCAGTCGCTCGCGACAAACCGATCATCAGACATACCGGCGCCACGATGCCGCCGAAGAAGATCGAGCCGCTCAGCCATTTGAGATCTTGGCGTCGCAGGCCGCTCGGTGCCCACCTTCGATCACGGATCCAACGGATTGCACACAACCCTGCGCCGGCGCCGAGGTACAGGAGTCCTGCCAGCTCGAACGGGGGCAGCTGCAGCACCTTCGCAATAGGCGTAGTCAGCCCGAAGAGCAAGGCTGCTCCTATCGCCCACAGAGCAGGATGAGAACCCGCTTGCATGCGACCCGTCACGGATGTGTGGGTCGAGCCACTTCCGGCGCACCGCGAACCTGAGGCCACGCTTCGCGCAACACGGAGATGGCCGATCTCAGGAACAATGCGGCTACGATCGCGCCGACGAGAATGTCGGGCCACCCTGCCCCGGTCAGGGCGACGCCGGCAGCGGCGAGCATGACGCCGACGTTGGAGATCACGTCATTGCGCGAGCACTCGAACGTGCTGCGCATGTTCACGTCCTGCGATCGCAGCGGCCAGAGCAGCCGCAGGCAGATGAGATTCGCCACCAGGGCGAGCGCGCCGAATATCGCCATCAGCGTGGAAATGGGCGTCACACCGCCACGCAGCTTCAGCATGACTTCGACAGCGATCCAGGTGCCGAAGCCAAGAATGATGATGCCCTTCGCGAGCGCGGCGCCGGCGCGCCAACGCGGCCCTCGGTCGATGACGTAGAGGCTGAGCACATACACGAGCGCGTCGCCGAGCATGTCGACAGAGTCAGCCATCAAGGCGGTCGAACTCGCTACGACACCTGCACTGAACTCGATGAAGAACATGGCTGCGTTGATCGCGAGTACGATCTTCAGCACGCGCGATTGCTTGGCGCGCAATTGCGCTATTTCGTGGGCTTTGCCTTGACAGCAATCGTCCATCGCCTGTTCCTGCAAAGGTTTCAGCGGCAGGTCTTGACTTCGAGTCGACCTGGATATGTACGCTCGACGATCTGAAATGTCACGTCCCGCGCACGATGCCTGACACGACGAACATTGGCAGCTTCACCATCCCCTCCAGCGATCCGCTGTTCCTGGGCATCGTCGCAATTCACGTGCTGCTGGGTATTGCTGCCATCGTGGCGGGTTTGGTCGCGATGCTGAGCGTCAAAGCTCCGGGGCGGCATCCGCGGGCGGGTACCTGGTACTTCTGGCTGCTCGCGTCGTTGTTCGCGACCACCACGGCACTGAGCGTGATGCGATGGGCGCACGCCTACCACCTTTTCATCATCGGCGCCTTTGCTCTCGCGGCCGCGATCATCGGTCGCGAAGCGCGGCGCCGTCGAGTGCGCGGCTGGATACGACTGCACATAGCCGGAATGGGATCTTCGTACGTACTCATGTTTGTCGCCTTCTACGTCGACAACGGCAAGCAGCTGCCGCCGCTCAGCCACCTGCCGCCGTGGACCTACTGGGCCTTGCCGATCTCGATCGGCGCACCGCTGATCATCCGGGCACTGCTGCGGCATCCGCTCGTTCGCGGCGCCGGCCGGCCAGCCAGTACAGGGCAGGCAAGACGAACAGACTGAGGAGCGTCGCAGAAATAATTCCGCCGATGACCACCGTGGCGAGCGGACGCTGCACTTCCGCTCCCGTACCGGTGTTCAGCGCCATCGGCAGAAAGCCAAGGCTCGCGACGAGCCCCACCATCACGATCGGACGCAGGCGCAGAAGTGAGCCGTTGATGATTGCATCATGCACGGATTGGCCCTTTTCCCGCAGCGCGCGGAAAGCCGACACCATCACCACGCCCGTCAGTAGGGCCACACCCGAAAGCGTGATGAAACCTACTCCCGCCGTGATCGAGAGCGGAATACCTCGCAGCAACAGCGCAAGCACTCCGCCTGTCAGCGCCAGCGGCACGCCACTGAACACGAGCGCGGCATCGCGTGTCTGCTGAGCCAGCTGCGATGTTTCCTGCGCGAGCTGCATGCGCTGCTGCGCGGCCACGACGTCGATGAATCGGCGCGTGACTTCGGCGAGCACATCGAGCTGCCGCGCGCGCTGCTCCACGCTGATCAGATCCAGGTCTGCCTCGGCGGCCGCGCGCCGCGATCCGCGCTTACCGCCGAGCTCAATAACCTGACTCAGGCTTAGCGTCGTCTCCAAAGCGTCGGTGCCGGTCGTAGCGCCGCTACCCGCGAAGTTCTCGAGCTCGACGTCGAGATCCGGATTGGGCCGCAGATCTGCCTGGACGATTCGCGCTTGCGCAGCAGTCAGCTCGTAACGGCTCGCCAGCAACTCTGGGTTGGAGCGCAGCGCCAGCTCGACCGCCTGAGCCAGTGTCAGTTCGCCGCGAGGCTCGACCGGCTCGGCCGCCCACGCTCCGACGGCGAATACAATCAGTTGAATGAAGATGCATGCGCGACGAGCGCATGCCGATACAGTTCGCATGGAGTCCTCCCGCGACGTGCGCGCGCGAGCACGCAACGTCGGTTGAACAATCTTCCTAGGACGGGAGGATCAGCGCGGCGGACCGCACGGCGCTGTCCTTGAGCAAAAGCACCAACGAAAACCAATCGCCGCCTTCGCGGCGTCAACTATTCCGGGGGAAGATCCACGCGACATGCGTCGGCTAGTGCAACGCTGCTCGACTGCGGCTTCTCGCCGTCGGTCGCCGCATCGAACATAGACGAGCTCTCATCCTGTACGGGCATCGCTTCCATCGACGCCCACCAGCCGAGCGTTATGATTTCCGTCTCAGTGATGGTCGCCTCGCGCGTCATCGCCGGTCTTTCACAGACTCGCCGCAAGCGAGATTCGCGGCTACTGCGACATCCATCTGCATCGGACGAGAGAGTTTGAGATTTCGCATGAGGTCGACGTACGTCGATTCGTCATGATTGGCGAGGCGCGGGTTGTACCTGCGCTCCTCGCCAATTGTGGATGAGGTGCAGCCGCGGTAGTCATGTGCCGGGTAGACGTGAGTTTCGTCGGGCAGTGTAAACAGCCTGTCGACAATCGAGCGGTAGGACTGATGGGGATCTCCCCCTCGTAGATCTGTGCGCCCAGTGCCGCGAATCAGCAGCAAGTCTCCGGTAAACACTGCCCGCGTCCCCTGATGCTCCAGGAAATAGCAGAAGGAGTCATCAGTATGACCGGGCGTATAGATCGCTCGGAGCGTCAACTCATCCGCGTGTAGAACCTCCGAATCCCTGACTCGAAACGAAACGCACTCCGCCTTGCTCTGCTCTCCCATCACCGTTCTACAGCCTGAGCACTCGCGGAGACTGCCCAGCGCCGTGATGTGGTCTGCGTGCGTATGCGTGTCGATGGCGATGACGAGCCTGAGCTGCAACTCGGATATCAGCTTCAGATACCGTTCGGTGTGTTCCTTCACCGGATCGATGATGTATGCCTCCCGGCCGATCCCTGAAGCCAGTACGTACGTGTAGGTGCAGGAAACCGAGTCAAACATTTGCCGGAAGAGCATGGCGTTCAGGCACCAGTAGGGACTCGTTGCAGATGCGCCAGGTGACCTGTCTTGATCCACACACAGCAGCCTTGGGGACCGGCCTCGGCTCGCACCAGGGACCCAGGCGGGAGCCGCAGCCACGACTGATAGAGGAAGGAGTCACGGCCATCCGTGAAATTGCCG